>Ga0137371_10000233_pt1 | contig 37746 bp, 38 predicted proteins | sample SagtaG_7_FD_104919 | JGI IMG/M metagenome (GOLD analysis project Ga0137371, IMG submission 104919) | Vadose zone soil microbial communities from Sagehorn Ranch, Mendocino, California, USA - Sage1_R_40_16 metaG | ecosystem: Environmental > Terrestrial > Soil > Vadose zone | place: USA...
CGTCGCAGAAGACGGACCCCTCCTTCATCTCGGTGAGCATCGCGCGCGTGATCAGCTTCGGTGCCTTGGCGCCGGGGATGAGCACGGCGCCGATGACGACGTCCGCGTCGACCACCGACTCCTCGATCTGGAGCGTCGACGACATGAGCAGGCTGACGTTCCCGGAGAGCACCTCCTCGAGATGGCGCATCCGGTCGATCGAGCGCTCGAGGATCGTGACCTTCGCGCCGAGCCCGAGCGCGATCACCGCCGCGTTGTAGCCGACGATGCCGCCGCCGATGATCACGACGCCGCCGGGCGCGACCCCGGGGACGCCGCCGAGGAGCAGGCCGCGCCCGCCGAGGGGCTTCTCGAGGAAGTAGGCGCCGGCCTGGGCGGCGATCCGGCCCGCCACCTCGCTCATCGGCGCGAGCAGCGGCAGCTGGCGATTCTCGGTCTCGACGGTCTCGTACGCGACGGCCGCGAGGCCGCTGTCGATGAGCGCGCGGGTGAGCCGCTCGTCGGCGGCGATGTGGAGGTACGTGAACAGGATCAGACCCGGGCGTAGCCTCGCGTACTCCGGCTCGATCGGCTCCTTGACCTTGAGTAGCAGCTCTGCCTCGGACCACACATCGTCAACGGAGACGATCCGCGCGCCCACTGCTTCGTAGATCGAGTCGGGAAACGCACTGCCGTCGCCGGCGCCCGTCTCGACGAAAACGTCGTGCCCCTTTTGCACAAGCTCGCGCGCACCGGCCGGCGTCAGCGCGACGCGGTACTCGTCCGGCTTGATCTCTTTCGCGACGCCGATGCGCACGGCGGCGGAACCTTACCCGTTGGCGGTGGACGCGATTTCACACAAAGGCACGAAGCCGTTACACACGCGTGACGATTTCCCCGTTACGATCGAAGCCGGGTGGTGGTTCGGGGTGGCCCCGATGCGGGGGGTCGGGTGAGGAGGAGGCGGCCGGCCGCGGTGACGGCGGCGGCCGCGGCGACGGCGGCGGCCGCGGCGACGAGGACGGCGGCGGCGAAGAGGCGAGCGTGGGTGCGTCCCCGGCCCGCCGGGTCAGATGCGGCGAACGCGGAGATAGAGGAGCAGGCCCGCGAGCGTCTTTGCGTCCTCGAGCTCCGCGAGATGCGACTCGATCTCCGCCGCGGGCCAGCGGACGAGCTCGACGTCCTCGTCGTCCTCGGGGCTCGCGTCGCCCTGATCGACGTTCTCGGCGACATACAGCGTCATCCGTTCGCGGCAGAAACCGGGCGTCGTCCAGAACGCGGCGAGCTCGCTCCACTCGCCGCCGCGCAGGCCGGTTTCCTCCTCGAGCTCGCGCTTCGCGGTCGCGAGCGGGTTCTCGCCCTCGCCGATCGTCCCGGCCGGCAGCTCGACCAGGCGCTTGCGCGCCGGCTCGCGCAGCTGGCGGACGAGGGTCACGTATCCCTCCCGGTCGACCGCGACGATCGCGACCGCGCCCGGATGCTCGACGATCTCCCGCTCGTTGTCGCCCCAGCGCTCGACCGTGACGTCGATCAGCTTTCCGTCGTAGACGGTGCGCGACTCGTCCGGCTCCATCAGGGCCCTCGCCACTGGCGGAACGCCCACCGCATGTTCCCCGCGTGGCGCCGTAGCCTCACCCCGCGCGGCGGCGCCATCACTGCGAGGCTTTCCACCAGCGCCCGTTCCTCCGGACCGAACCACGGCGGCGACCCCGCCGCCGCGTTCTCGCGCGTCCGCTCCGGCCGCCGCGTCGCAGGGATCACGACGTCGATTCGCTCGTCCGACAACGCCCACTTCAGCAGCGCCTGCGGCCAGGTCTCGACGCCGAACTCCCGCAACGGCGCCAGCGCTTCGGGCGGCGGCGGCCGCCGAAGCAACGCTCGCTGGGCGAGCGGCCGCATCACGATCACGGCGACGCCGAGCTCCGCGGCGAGCAGCAGAAGCTCGCGCTCGCACTCGCGCTCGTGCGGGTTGTACGGAACCTGCAGCGTCTGGAACCGGCCCGTTCGCAGCGCCGCGGCCAGCTCGCCGAACGCCGACGACTGGTAGTGCGTGACGCCGAGGCGCCCGATCCGGCCGGCGTCGCGCTCGGGCTCGAGCCACTCGAGATCTTCCCGCCAGAGGACGAGGTTGTGCACCTGCTCGATCTCGACGCGGCCGAACCACTCGAGCTGGCGCCGGAATTGCTCGCGGCCCTCGTCCACCGAGTACGCCCAGATCTTCGTCGCGACGATCGTTTCGTCGCGACGAAGATCGAGCGCGGCGCCGAGCGACGCCTCCGCACTGTGGTACACCGGCGAGCTGTCGAAGACACGGATCCCCGCGTCGAGCGCCGCCTCGACGACCTCGCGTGCGAGTGCCACGTCGTTGTCGAACGTATTCCACGTGCCGAGCCCGACGACGGGCCCCAGACGGCGCTCCTCCATCAGGCGTCCCGTCCGGTCCTCGCCGCGTCGACGAGCGCCACCGTGACGTCGACCATCGCCTCGAGGTCGGCGACCGCGATCCGCTCGTCGGCGGTGTGGATGTCGGTCATCCCGTTCGCGAGGTTGAGGCACTGGAGGCCGCGCTCGTTGAAGACGTTCGCGTCAGCTGCGCCGCCGGAGAGCCCGAACCGGGGCTCGAATCCCCGCGCCTGCAGCGCCTCGGTTGCGAGCCGCACGACCGTGTCGTCGCGCCGGAAGCGGTAACCGCGGTAGCTCTTCTCGATCCTCGTCTCGACCTCGCAATCAGCGCCGCTCGCCGCGAACGCGAACGCGTCGAGCATCTCCTGCACGAGCTCGGAGAGCTTCCGCTCGTCGTGCGAGCGCGCCTCGGCGAGGAGCGTGCACCACTCGGGGACGATGTTCGTCGCCGTCCCACCGCGAATCACGCCGACGTTCGCCGTCGTCTCCTCGTCGATCCTCCCCAGCCGCAGGTCGGCGATCGCCCGTGCCGCCGCTGCGATCGCCGAGCGCCCCTCCTCGGGAAACATGCCGGAGTGCGCGGCGCGGCCGTGGAAGCGCACCTCCATCGACTGCGCGGACGGCGCGCCGAGGATGACGTCGCCGATCGGCGCGGCCTGGTCGTAGACGTAGCCGATGCGCGCTCGCAACTTCGTGTGGTCGAACGCGTACGCGCCGACGAGACCGACCTCTTCCTTCGGCGTGAACAGGAGCTCGATGCCCGCGTGCGGCCGGCTCTCCTCGAGCACGCGCCGCGCGCCCTCGATCATCGCCGCGACGGCCGACTTGTTGTCGGCTCCGAGAATCGTCCCGGCGGCGTTCCGGATCACGCCGTCGTCCTCGACCGGCTCGATCGGCCCGGTGGGCGGGACGGTGTCGAGGTGGGCGCAGAAGAAGAGCGGCTCGCCCTCGGCCGTCGGCTCGAGTCGGCTGACGATATTGCCCATCGCCGAGCCGACCTGAGGACCGACGTCGTCCTCCGCCGCCTCGAGACCGAGCGCGCGCAGCTCGTCGAGCACGCGATCGGCGACGGCACGCTCCTCTCCCGACGGGCTCGGGAGGGCGGCAAGCTCGGTGAAGAGGTCGACCACGCCCATGGTTGTGCGATCTTACGAAAGCGACTAGCGTTGAACTCCACCGATGCCCTCGACCGAGCAGCTGATCCAGATCGGTCTTCTCGGCGAGGCCCTAGATCCCGGTCCCGCCCTCATCTTCATCGCCGACGAGGAGATGAAGTACATCGCCGTCAACGAGCTTGCGGCGGACGTGCTCGGCTACAGGCGGGAGGAGCTGCTCGGAATGCGGGTCACCGACATCGTCCGTTCCCGCGCCGCGCCGGCCGAATACGAGGAGATGATGGCGCGCGGGGAGCTGACCGGCTCGACCGTCCTGACGCGGAAGGACGGAAGCGAGATCGTCTTCCACTACCGCGCCTCGAGGACGGCGATCGCGAAGCTCGAGTTCTGGGTTTCGGTCGGCTTCGTCTAGACGGCCGCCGCCACGCCCGCCCGCTCACCCGCGCGCACGGCCGCCGCGCCCACGAACTCCCGGAACAGCGGCGCCGGCCTCGTCGGCCGCGACTTGAACTCGGGGTGGAACTGGCTCGCGACAAACCACGGATGGTCGGCAAGCTCGACGATCTCGACGAGCCGACCCTGCTCGAACGTCCCCGAGACGACGAGGCCGGCGTCGACGAGCTGCTCGCGGTAGAGGTTGTTCACCTCATAGCGGTGCCGGTGGCGCTCGAAGATCACCGACTCGCCGTAGGCCTCGCGGGCGCGCGTCGCCTCGGCTGTCTCGACCGCCTGCGCGCCGAGCCTCATCGTCCCACCGAGATCCTCGACGCCCTTCTGCTCGGGCAGCAGATCGATCACCGGGTACGGCGTCTCGGGATCCATCTCCGTCGAGTTCGCACCTTCGAGCCCGACGACGTGGCGGGAGAACTCGGAGACCGCGACGTGCATGCCGAGGCAGATGCCGAGGTACGGGATCCCGCGCTCGCGCGCAACGCGGCACGCGAGGATCTTGCCCTCCCAGCCGCGCGCGCCGAACCCGCCGGGGACGAGCACGCCGTCGACCGTCTCGAGCAGGCCCGCCGCCTCCTCGTACGACATGTGCTCCGCGTCGACCCAGCGGACGCTGACGCGGCAGCCGTGGTGGAGGCCCGCGTGCTTCAGCGCCTCGTGCACCGACAGGTAGGCGTCCTGCAGCTTCACATACTTGCCGACAAGCGCGATCTCGACCTCGCCCTCGACGCGGCCGATCCGCTCGATCAGCTCGCCCCACTCGCCGAGCTCCGCCGCCGGGGTATCGAGCCTGAGCTTCTCGCAGACGAGCCGGTCGAGGCCCTCCTGCTGGAGCACGGCCGGGACGAGGTAGACGTCCTTCACGTCCGGGCTCGCGATGACGGCGGCCGGTTCGACGTCCGCAAAGAGGGCGATCTTGTCGCGGATGTCCCGCGAGAGCTCTTCGTGCGATCGGCAGACGACGACGTCGGGATGGATACCGATGCGCCGCAGCTCGTTGACCGAATGCTGCGTCGGCTTCGTCTTCAGCTCGCCGGCCGCCTCGATGAAGGGAACGAGCGTGACGTGAAGGTAGAGCACGTTCTCGGCACCCGCCTCGCGGCGGAACTGGCGGATCGCCTCGAGGAACGGGAGTGACTCGATGTCGCCGACGGTGCCGCCGATCTCGGAGATGACGACGTCGCACGGCGTCGCCTCAGCGGCGCGGCGAATGCGCGCCTTGATCTCGTTCGTGATATGCGGGATGACCTGTACCGTCGCCCCGAGAAACTCGCCCTTGCGCTCCTTGCGCAGGACCGTCTCCCAGATGGCGCCCGCGCTGTGACTCGATGTCTTGAGCGCGTTCTCGTCGACGAAGCGCTCGTAATGGCCGATGTCGAGATCGGTCTCGGCGCCGTCCTCGGTCACGAACACCTCGCCGTGCTGGAACGGGCTCATCGTGCCCGGGTCGACGTTGAGGTACGGGTCGAACTTCTGCAGCTGGACGCGGAGGCCGCGCGCCTTCAGCAGGCGCCCGAGCGACGCCGCGACGATGCCCTTCCCCAGCGCGGAGACGACGCCCCCCGTCACGAAGATGTACTTGGGGGCCCGTGCGCTCACGGGATTTCAGGGTAGCAGGCGCTGCGGATGCGTCTTCTCAATCCTCGGCGGCGGTCTGGAGCAACGAGTAGAGGCGGCCGAGGGCGCGGTTCGGGTAGCGGCGGTTGAGCCCGATCAGCCACGGGCCGGAGACGGTCAGCTCGACCTCGGTGCGGTCCGGCTCGACGGCGCGGATGCGGATCTCGGCGTCGATCCGGTCGCCGGTGAGCTGGAACGCGATCCGCTCGAGCGGGTCGACCGCGAGCACGAGCAGCATCCCGCTCGCCTGCGGCCGGCGCAGGTACGTCGGACGGTCCGGGCCCATCACCTGCCAGCGCGCCCCCGGTGCGAGGCCGCGGCGATCGGGCTGCACGCCGGCGATTCCGGGCCACCAGTCGGGCAGGTTGTGCGGCTCGGCGAGGAAGCGCCAGACGTCGCTGCGCGGGGCGAGCAGTGTGCGGCGGGCGGCGTAAGTCGGCACGCTCAGCGCACGGTCGCCAGGAACGCCTGGCCGCCGAGCATCCGCTCGAACTCCGCGCGCCGCTCGTCCTCGCGGAGCAGGTCGATGCGTGCGTGCGTCGGGTCGCCGGGAAGCTTCTCGACGCGGAAGTGGCGGTCGGCGAGCGATGCGATCTGTGGAAGGTGCGTGATCGTGACGACCTGGGCGCGCTCGGCCAGGCGCCGGAGCGCGCGGCCGACGGCGTTTGCGGTCTCGCCGCCGATGCCCGCGTCGATCTCGTCGAAGACCATCGTCTCGCCGCCGGCGACGGCCGCGATCGCGAGCGCGACGCGCGACAACTCGCCGCCCGAGGCGGTCTCGGCGACGGGAGCGAACGGCAGCCCGGCGTTCGGCCGGATCAGGAAGGCGACCTCGTCCATCCCCGCAGGGCCCGCGTCGCGCTCGCGCAGCTCGACGCGGAACTCGCCTTCGCCCATGCCGATGTCGTGCAGCTCCGCCGCGACTGCGTCGGCGAACGGCGCAGCCGCGGCGCGGCGCGCTTCGGAGAGCTCGGCGACGAGGACGGCGAGCTTCTGCTCCGCGGCGGCCAGCGCCTCGGCGGCTGCGGCGACGGGGTCGTGACCGTCCTCGAGCGCGTCGAGCTCGGTCCTCGCGGCAGCCGCGCGCGCGAGCAGCTCGGGATAGTGGGCGCAGCGGAACCGCCGCTTTGCCTCCGCGATCCGGTCGAGCTCCGACTCGACGTGCTCGAGCCGGCCGGGCTCGGCCTCGAGGGAGGCGAGGAACGAGTGCAGCTCGCTTGCGGTCTCCCGCAGGCGGAGCTCGGCGTCGCGGAGCTCGTCGCCGGCGCGCTGCAGCTCGGGGGCGAGCCGTTCGAGCGGCGCCACCGCGCGCTCGGCGAGCGCCACGAGCCCGGCCGCGCCGTCGCCGTCGTCGGGCGCGAGCGCACTTGCCGCGGCGGCGGCGCCCTCGGCGAGCTCGGTGAGGTGGCGGAGCCGCTCGCGTTCGTCGCGGAGCGCGTCTTCGGTGTCCGGCTCGAGGCCGCGGGTGTCCTCGGCGAGCGCATGCAGCTCCGCCAGGCGGGCCTCGGCGTGGGCCGCGTTCGCGGAGAGCTCCTCGTGACGTCGCCGCGCCTGCTGCAGCTCGCGCCAGGCCGTGCGCACGTCGGCGCGGCGGCGCACCTGATCGTCGCCGGCGAAGCGATCGAGGACGTCGAGCTGGTACGCGGGCCGGGCGAGGCGGCGCTGCTCGAACTGGCCGGACATCGCGATCAGCCGCTCGCCGGCGGCGGCGACGTCCTCGCGCGCGGCGGCGCGGCCCCAGGCGTACGCGCGCGTGCGCCCGTCGCCGAAGACGCGCCGGGCGAGCACGAGCCCGTCCTCGTCCTCGGGGCGGAGCTCGGCGAGCGCGGCCAGCGCGTCGTCGTCGGCGAGGGCGGTGGGCAGGTCGAGCTCGGCCTCGACGTAGGCTTCCTCGCCGGCCGGACCGAGGAAGGATGCATCCCCCTTCGCCCCGAGCAGGAGTCCGATCGCCTGGGCGAGGATGGTCTTGCCGGCCCCGGTCTCGCCGGTGATCGCGTTCAGGCCCGGCGCGAGCTCGAGCTCCGCCGCGCGGATGAGGACGAGGTTCTCGATGCGGAGCCTCCGCAGCACGGAGCCATCGTAGAGAGGCAGCCCGACGCCGCCTATTCGCGGCTCGGGCCACGGCTCTGACGGCCCTGTCGGGTTCGGGCCTGTCCGGTCTGACCCATCCCTACCCCCCGCCCGCCCACGGGGTATGTAGATGGTAGGGGACCCGGGCGCGCGGGTTTGTGGCGATTGTGCGCCGAAAACGTCGCGGGGCGGCCGCGCTCCTCCTCGGCTACGAGCCGAACGTCTCGCGGTAACGGCGGAAGAACGTCGCCTCCGGGAGCGTCGCGAGCAGGCTGTGCTGGTCGCCGAGGCGGATGACGACGCGCCCGGACGGCGCGACCTCGGCCGAGGCGTGCCCGTCGACGAGCACGGTCACCGACAGGTCCGGCGTCCGGTTCCACACGATCAGGTCGAGGCCGCGCGGGATGACGAGCGGGCGCGCGTGCAGCGAATGGGGCGCGACGAACGTGGCCACCATCGCGTCGAGGCCGCGCACGAGCACGGGGCCGCCGTTCGAGAGGTTGTACGCGGTCGAGCCCGACGGCGTGGCGCAGATGATCCCGTCGCAGGCCACGCGGCCGAGATCCTCGCCGCCCACGTTCCACTGGAGCTCGACCATCCGGCCGAGCGTCGAGCTCGTCGCGACGACGTCGTTGACGGCGACGAACGTCTCCCCGTTCGTCTCCGCCTCGAGCGTCGGCAGCTCGACCACCGTGTACTCGCCGGCGAAGACACGCGTGAGACCGCTCTCGAGCTCGTCCGGCTGGATCGAGGCGAGGAAGCCGACGCGGCCGAAGTTGACGCCGATCACGGGCACATCGGTGCCGAGGAAGCGCGCGAGCGCGCGCAGCATCGTCCCGTCGCCGCCGAGCACGACGGCGATGTCCGCGTCGGCCGGATCGCCGTCGACCGTGTCGACGCGATGCTTCTTCCGCTCCTCCTCGGGGAACACCAGCTCGACGCCGTGCTCGCGGGCGACGGTCTCCAGGCGCGCCATCGCGGCGCCGATCGTCTCCACTCTCCCGTGCGTGACGACGGCGGCTCGCTTAACCGCCCTCGGTGAGTGCCTTTTCGATTCGATCGTCGAGGTCATCGGGGAGCGTCGGGCGGTCGCTTGCGACGAGGTGGAGGAAGAACTCCCGGTTTCCCTTCGGTCCGGGCAGGCCTGAGTCTACGACGCCCGCCACGCTCGCTCCCCAGCCGGGCGTCGCCTCGGCGACCTCGCGCAGGACGCGGCGGCGCACTTCCCGGTCGCGGACGACTCCTCTCTTGCCCACGTCCGCGCGGCCCGCCTCGAACTGGGGCTTCACGAGGACGACGGCCGCCCAGGCGGGCGCTGCGAGCCGGAGCGCCGGAGGCAGCGCTTTCCGCAGCGAGATGAACGAGACGTCGCAGACAACGAGCTGCGGCGCGAACGGGAGCTGCTCGAGCTCGCGCACGTTCGTCCGCTCGAGCACGGTCACGCGTGGGTCGTCGCGCAGCCGCGGATGTAGCTGCCCGTAGCCGACGTCCACCGCGACCACGCGTCGCGCGCCCCGCTGGAGCAGGACGTCCGTGAACCCGCCCGTCGAGGCGCCGACGTCGAGGCAGTCGAGACCCGCCGGGTCGATCCCGAACCGGTCGAGGGCGTGTGCGAGCTTCTCGCCGCCGCGCGAGACGTAGCGCGGACCGCGCTCCACCGTCAGCTCGGCGTCCTCCTCGACCTGCGCGCCGGGCTTGTCGTAGCCCGTGACGAGCCCGGCCATCACGAGTGCCTGCGCCTGAGCGCGGCTCTCGGCCAGGCCGCGCTCGACGAGCACGACGTCGAGTCGCTTCTTCATGGCTCGGCTCAGGCCGTCCGCGTCGCGAGTCCGTCGACGATCCCGCTGAGGATGCTCGTGTCCGCGTCGACCTCCGCGAGTCGGGCCTGCGCGCGCTCGGCCGCCTCGTCGGCGAGCCGCCTGGCACCGCCGGAGCCGTGCGAGAGGACGTAGCCGTCGCCGTCGAGGATGTCGTCGACGATCTGGAACAAGAGGCCGAGCTCGTCGCCGAACGCGCGCCACGGGCGCTGGTCCGCCTCGGGCACCCCGGCCACCCAGAGCGCGAGCCCGACCGACGCGGCGAACAGGCAGCCCGTCTTCAGCTTGTGCAGCGTCGCCTCGTCGGGCGCGGTGCCGGTGATGTCGAGGTACTGGCCGCCGATCATCCCGAGCGTCGCCCGGCCGAGCTCGCGACCGACGTCAGACGTCGGATAGGAGAGCGCGAGCCGGAACGCCTCCGCCAGCAGCGCGTCGCCCGCCAGCACGGCGACCGCCTCGCCGTACTGCGCCCAGGTCGAGGGCTGCCCGCGTCGCTCCGCATCATCGTCGAGCGCCGGAAGATCGTCGTGGACGAGCGAGAAGCAGTGGACGAGCTCGAGCGCGGCGCCGGCCGGCAGCGCCGCCTCGGCCTCCGCGCCGGCCGCCTCGGCGGTGGCGAGGCAGATCACCGGGCGGACGCGCTTGCCCGGGCTGTCGATCGCGTAGCGGACCGAATCGGCCTGGCCGTAGAGCTCGGGCGTCAGCGCGAGCTCGCCGAGGTACGCCTCGACGAGTGTGCGCAGCTCGTCAGGAGTTCGCATCGGCCTCTCCCGCGCGGCGCGCCTTCTCGAGCTCCTCCTCGACCTCCTTCGCCAGCCTGGAGAGCTCGTTCAGCACCTCGAGCGCCTTCTCGGCGTCGTCGTGCTCCGCGAGCCGCTCGAGCTCGCTCCGCGTTGCCTCGAGCCGCGCGAGCAGCTCCTCGGCCCGTCCCAGGCTCTCTTCGGCGCTCATGCGACGCTCACGCAGCCTCCCTGTCTTTGATGATTCGTCCGAGGATGCCGTTGACGAGCCTGCCCGCCTCGTCGGACGCCCCGTAGCGCTTCGCGAGCGTCACCGCCTCGTCGATCGCCACCTCCGGCGGCACCTCGCCGCCGTCGAGCTCATGGATCGCGACGCGCAGGACGTTCCGCTCGACGGCGCCGAGGCGGTCGGCCGTCCAGTCGTCCGACGCGGCCGTGATCCGCGCGTCGAGCTCCTCCGCCCGCGCCGCGACCGCCTCGGCGATCCGGCGGGCGTACTCGTCGACCTCGCCTTCGTAGAGCGAGCCGAGCGGCTTTCCGGTCACGTCCCACTGGAAGAGCATGAAGACGGCGGCGCGGCGCGCCTCGCGACGGGACGTCGCCATCAGTCGAGCTCCTCCACCGAGACGTCGACGGCGTCGACCGCGACGCCGCACATCGTGCGCAGGGCGTCGGCCACGCCCTCCTGTACCTCATGCGCCACATCGGGCAGCGCGAGCCCGTAGCGCACGGCCAGCTCGAGCTCGATCCGGGCGTGCCCGTCCGCGACGGCGACCTCGAGGTGCCGTCGCGCCCGCCGCACGCGAGCGCCCTCGACGGCCTCGACCGCCTGGACGACGATCTGTGAGAGCGCTCCGGTCGTGACGGTCACGTTCCCGCCCTCCCCGCCGAGCTCGGCGCTCACCGGCCCGCCAGCGCGGGCAGCCGCGCCCCCGCTTCCTCGAGGAAGCCCGTCGAGTAGTCGCCCGACCGGAACTCCGCCGACGAGATGATCTCGATCGCCACCTCGCGTGTCGTCGGTACGCCGCGCACCTCGAGCTCGCCGAGGGCCCGCAGCGCACGCTCGATCGCGGCGGCGCGCGATTCGTCCTGGACGACGACCTTCGCGATCAGCGAGTCGTAGTACGGCGAGATCAGCGTTCCCTCTTCGACGAACGTGTCGACCCGCACACCCGGCCCGAGCGGCGGCCGCCACCGCTCGATCGCGCCGGGTGACGGCGCGAAGCCGCGCGCGGGATCCTCGGCGTTGATCCGGATCTCGAGCGCGTGCCCGGCACGCGGCGCGCGGCCGGTGAGCCGCAGCCGCTCTCCCGCCGCGATGCGCAGCTGCTCGCGGACGAGGTCGATCCCGGTCACGACCTCGGTGACGGGGTGCTCGACCTGAAGCCGCGCGTTCAGCTCGATGAAGTAGTACGAGCCGTCCGGCCCGAGCAGGAACTCGACGGTGCCCGCGTTGCGGTAGCCGATCGCCCGGCAGGCACGCTCGACGCACGCCTCCATCTCTTCGCGCGTCCCGGCGTCCAGCGCTGGCGAGGGCGACTCCTCGATCAGCTTCTGGTGGCGGCGCTGGATCGAGCACTCGCGCTCCCCGAGCGTGAGCACGTTCCCTTCGGCGTCGCAAAGCACCTGAATCTCGACGTGACGTGCCGGCGAGACGGCCTTCTCGACGTAGAGCGAGCCGTCGCCGAACGCGGCCTGCGCCTCGGAGGCGGCCTGCCCGTACGCATCGGCGAGCTCGTCCGGAGCCTCGACGAGCCGCATCCCGCGTCCGCCTCCGCCGGCGGACGCCTTGAGCAGCACCGGAAAGCCGAGCTCCGCAGCAACCACCTGGGCCTGCTCGAAGCTGACGCGCCCCGGGCTGCCCGGGACGAGCGGGACGCCCGCGGCGGCCATCTCGGCCTTCGCCTGCGACTTGTCGCCCATCCGCGCCATCACGTCGGCGTCGGGGCCGACGAAGACGAGCTCGTTCTCCTCGCACGCGTGCACGAAGGCGCGGTTCTCGGCGAGGAAGCCGTAGCCCGGGTGTACGGCCTCGCACCCGGTCGTCTTCGCGGCCGCGACGATCGAAGGGACGTTCAGGTAGCTCGCGCCCGCCGGCGGCGGCCCGACGCGCACAGCACGGTCGGCGAGCCGCACGTGCAGAGCGCCCGCGTCGGCGGTCGAGTAGACGGCGACCGACTCGACGCCGAGCTCGCGCAGCGCCCGGATCACGCGGACGGCGATCTCTCCGCGGTTCGCGACGAGGACACGCTGGAACATCAGACGGCGTCGAGCGGCCGGGCGGCGAGCGGCTCGAGCTCGAACAAGAGCTGGCCGAACTCGACCGGCTCCGCGTTCTTGACGTGGATCTTCCGGACGATGCCCTCGACCTCGGCCTTGACCTCGTTCATCAGCTTCATCGCCTCGAGGACGCAGAGCGTCTGGCCGGCCGCGACGGCGTCGCCCTCCTCCACGAACGGCGCCGCCCCCGGCTGCGGCGCGCGGTAGAACGTGCCGACCATCGGCGACTCGATGCGGACGAGGCCGTTCGACGGCGCTGAGACCGAAGCTGCAGACGGCTCGATCGCAGCGAGCGGCGACACACCCGGCGCGCCCTCGGGCTCCACGGTCTTGCGGACGGACACGCGCATGCCCGACTCCTCGATCGTGAGCTCGCCGATGCCCGACTCCTGCACGATCCGCACGACCTCGCGGATCCGCTCGGCGCGCACCTGGTCGACCGCCGCCAGCCCGCCGCCGTCCTCCTTGCTCGCCCGGCCGCGGATCGCGCGGAGCAGCGGCTCGGCGTCCTCACCGAAGAGCCCGAGCAGGAGCAGCTCCTCCTCGCTCGAGGCGAGGCCCTCGGCCTGCGCGCGCAGCTCGTGGAGCGCGGGCGCCGCATCGTCTTCGCTCTCGGGATCGGCGGTGAGCGCGACCGCGCGCGCCGCGCTCGGGTCGATCGGTCCGGGCGGGGTTCCGAACCCGCCCTCGAAGAGGGCGCGCAGCTCGTCCACGACAGTCAGGTAGCGACTCGCCGAGAGCACGTTGAGCAGTGCCTGCGAGCCGAGGATCTGGCCGATCGGAGCGGCAAGCGGCGGCCAGCCGGCCTCCGCGCGGATGCGCTCGAGCTCCTCCAGCACCTCGTCGAGGCGGTCGCCCGCCGCCTGCGCCCGCAGGCTCACGTCGAGCCCCGCCACGAGGCCCGCCGGAAGGTCGTGCTGCGCCGCGCGGACGGCGATCCGCGGCGGCACCGGCGTCACCGGCTCGTCGCCGATGTGCTCGTCGATCACGTCGGCCGCCTCCCACAGACGCGAGACGTCGATCCCCGGATCGAGGCCGATGCCCGCGAGGGCCTCGCCGAGAGCCTCGCCCGAGACGCGGTGCACGGTCAGCGCGAGCGGGTAGACCGCGGTCGCGAGCACCTGCGCTCCGGCCTGCGCTGCCGCGAGCGCCGAGGCGAGGCCGCTGCCCCCGGCGCCCTGGATGTAGACGCCGACCGGGAGCCCGCTCGCCTGCCCGAGCGCGCCCACGAGATCGCCGGCGACGTGCGGCTGAAGCGAGCCCGTCGGATCGTGCAGGAGCACGCGGACGGCGCCGAGCTCGGGGAGCATGCGCGCGCGCTCGATCAGGACGTCGGTCTCGCCGGTGCGTCCCGGGCTGTAGACGAGCCCCGCCTCGAAGTCGCGTTCGGCCGCCGCGATCGCCTCGGCCGCCTCGCGCAGGTTCGAGACGTCGTTCAGCGGATCGTGGAGGCGGAAGACGTCGATCCCGCTCTCGGCGGCTGAGGCCACGAAGCGGCGGATGAAATCGCCGTCGACGGGGCGCGAGCCGACGAGGAAGCGGCCGCGGAGCGCGAGGCCGAGCGGCGTCGACGTGCGGCTCTTGAGCGCCCGGATCCGCTCCCACGGACTCTCGACGCCGCGGCGCACGGCCGCGTCGAAGCAGCCGCCGCCGGAGACCTCCAGGTACGCGAAGCCGGCCCGGTCGAGGATCTCCGCGATCCGCAGCTGCTCGGCGGTCGGCACACGTCCGGCCAGGGGCTCCTGGCCGAGCAGCCTGATCGTCGTGTCGACCAGGGTCGGCATCAGGATCGGGACCTTAGCGCGACGGTCCGCACAACGTCCCACAGTTGCAGCAGCGTCGTCCGCGAGGCGAGACACCGGACGAGGTTCATCTCGTCGACGAGGATCGAGCCCAGCCGTTCGCGGCGGAGGGGAAGCAGCGCGCACCGCACGCGCCGAGTCAGCGTTGGCGCCCGCGCCACGCGGCGATGCGGGCGCGCCAGCTCCAGCGGCGCAGAAATGCCGCCGGGCCCATGACGATCAGGACCGCGAATGCGACGATGACGGCCAGGATGGTCCAGACGTCCACGGGCAGCCAGACTACCCGCGTGAACCGCTGCGCCTGGGTGCCGCTGAACGACGAGCTGTACGTCCGCTACCACGACGAGGAATGGGGCACGCCCGAGCACGACGACCGCCGCCTGTTCGAGCTCCTGACGCTCGAGGGCGCGCAGGCGGGACTCTCGTGGTCGACGATCCTGCACAAGCGCGAGGGCTACCGCGAGCTCTTCGCGGGCTTCGACCCGGAGCGCGTCGCCCGCCTCGACCCCGAGCCGCTGCTCGCCGACGCACGCATCGTCCGCAACCGGCTCAAGGTCGAGTCCGCGATCTCGAACGCGGCGCGCGTGCTCGAGGTGCAGGACGAGCTCGGCAGCCTCGAGGCCTACCTCTGGAGCTTCGTCGGCGGCGAGCCGATCGTCGGCGGCTGGCGCACGCTCGGAGAGATTCCGGCCGAGACCGCCGGGTCACGCGCCATGAGCAAGGATCTGAAGCGCCGCGGCTTCCGCTTCGTCGGCCCGACCGTCTGCTACGCGTTCATGCAGGCCGCCGGCCTCGTCAACGACCACACGGTCGACTGCGACCGTTACGCGCGGCTGATATAGCGCTTCTCGCGCGGGTCGACCTTGAGCCGGTCGCCGACGTTCACGAAGAGTGGTACCTGCACGACCGCGCCGGTCTCGAGCGTCGCGGGCTTCGTCACGTTCGAGACGGTGTCGCCCTTCACGCCCGGCTCGGTGTCGGTCACCTTCAGCTCGACCGAGGCCGGGAGCTGCACACCTGACGGCTTGCCGTTGACGGCGAGTACCTGCACCGAGCTCGACGGCTGCAGGAACGGGAGCTCGTCCGCGAGATCGCCGTGCGGCAGGGCGAACTGCTCGTAGGTCTCCTCGTCCATGAAGTGGACGTCGTTGCCGTCGTCATAGAGGAACTGCACCTGCTTGACCTCGGTGTGGACGCGGGCGAACTTCTCGCCGGCACGGAAGGTCTTGTCGACGACGCTGCCGCTCCCGAGGCTCTTCAGCTTCGTGCGGACGAAGGCGCCGCCCTTGCCCGGCTTCACGTGCTGGAACTCGACGATCCGCCAGACGCCGCCGTCGAGCTCGATGTGCATGCCGTTCCTGAACTGGTTCGTGTTGACCGTCTCAGCCATCCGCGGCGGCCAGTCTAGCGGCGGGTCCCGCTGCGGTCGGGTGCGGGAACACGTTCGGCCACACAACTACTCGACGCTGATCAGGTCCTTCGTGAAGCCCGTGAGATTCTCGACGCCGTCCTCGGTGACGACGACGTCGTCCTCGATCCGGATCCCGCCGAGGCCGGACAGGTAGATGCCCGGTTCGATCGTGACGACATTGCCGGCCGCGAGCGTGTCGGAGGAGTCCGTCGCCAGCCGTGGCGCCTCGTGCACGTCGAGGCCGAGTCCGTGCCCGAGCCCGTGGCCGAATGTGGCGGCGAAGGGGCTGTCCTCGACGACGCGCCGAGCGGCCGCGTCCGCGTCCATCCCGCTCACGCCGGCGCGCGCCCCTGCGAGCCCGGCCTCCTGCGCCTCGAGGCAGACGGCGTAGGCCTCCTTCAGCTCGTCCGGGAGCAGGCCGGTCGCGAACGTGCGCGTGTAGTCGGAGAAGTAGCCGTCGATCGCGCAGCCGGCGTCGATCACGACGGTCTCACCCGCCGCGATCGCGCGGTCGGTCGCCCGCGCGTGCGGCTTCGAGCCGTTCGGGCCGGAGGCGACGATGATCGGGAAGGCCACGCCGTGCCCGCCCTCCTCGTGGAAGAGCTGCTCCATCTGCCAGGCGACGTCGCGCTCGGTGCGGCCGACGAAGCGCTCGCCGGCGATCCGCTCGTACACGCGGTCGGTGATCGCGCACGCCCGCCGGATCGCGTCGAGCTCGCCCTCGTCCTTGACGGCCCGCAGCGCCTCGACGGTCCCGCTGCGTGGAACGAGCTCGAGCCCTCCGTCCTCGAGCGTCTTGAACCCCGAGTAGCTGATGTGGTCGGCCTCGATCCCAAGGCGGCCGTCGAGCAGCTCGGCGAGCCCCCTGAGGAGCGCCCGCTTCGTCTCGACGAACTCGACCCCCTCGACCTCCTTCGCCGCCTCGGCATACCGGAAGTCGCTGAAGAGGCGGACGCGGTCCGGCTCGACGAGGATCGCCGCGTTCGTGCTCACGAAGCCCGTCAGGTATCGCACGTTGACCGGGTTCGTGACCAGGAGCGGCTCCTGGAGCGTCTCGCGCAGGCGGTCGACGCGCTCGGTCGTCACATACGCTCCTTAAGGAACTCGAGCGCCTCGCGGTAGCCGTCCGGCCCCTTGCCGACGATCCGGTGCGCGGCGAGTTCGGAGACGACCGAGTGGCGGCGCCACTCCTCTCGTTCGTCGACGTTCGAGAGATGGACCTCGACGATCGGCCCCTGGAACAGCTCGAGCGCGTCGCGAATCGCATACGAGTAGTGCGTCCACGCCCCCGGGTTCACGATGAGGCCGTCGGCGGCGTCGGTCGCGTCGTGGCACCACTTCACGTACTCGCCTGCGTGGTTCGTCTGGCGGCACTGCACCGTCAGCCCGAGCTGGCGCGCCCAGCCGTAGATGCGGCTCTCCAGCTCCTCGAGCGTGAGGCTGCCGTAGGTCTCCGGGTCGCGTCGGCCGAGCACGTCGAGGTTGACCCCGTTCAGGACAGTGATGCGCACCGCGGGACTCTATCCGGCGATCAGCGCGTCGAGCGCGCGCCGGACGTCGGCCGCCGGAACCTCGATGTCCCATACGGGGCCGTCGTCGCCGAGGAGGACGAGACCCGACTTCTTGTCGCGCTGGAGGGCCGCCCAGGCGCGCTCGCGATCGACGCGGACCGGCTTCGGCGCGAGCACGTCCTCGACGGTCGCGGTCGGCCGGCCGGACAGCCGGAGCGCCGCGAGCAGGCCCAGCGCGACGGCGCGTCCGTGAGTCAGGCCCTCATAGCCGGCCGCGGCCTCGAGCGCGTGCGCGAAGGTGTGCCCGAGGTTGAGGATCGCGCGCTCGCCGCGGTCGAGCGGGTCGCGCAGGCAGACGGCCGCCTTGTAGGCGGCGCAACGCCGGACGAGCTCGTGCTCGGGCAGCTCCCAGAGCGGCTCGCCCGCGAGCAGGCCGGTCTTGACGACCTCCGCCATGCCCTCGGCGCGCTGGGCGTCCGGGAGCGTGGCGAGCACGTCGGGGTCGATCACGACCCGCGCGGGCCAGTGGAAGGCGCCGACGAGATTCTTTCCCGCGGGCAGGTCGATCGCGGTCTTGCCGCCGATCGCCGCGTCGACCTGCGCGAGAAGCGTGGTCGCCACAGGGGCCCAGGCGACGCCTCGGAGGTAGGTGGCCGCGACGAAGCCGGCGGCGTCGGTCGTGCAGCCGCCGCCGAGCGCGACGAGCGTGCCGCGGCGCCCGAGGGTGAGCTCGTTCCACAGGCGCTCGACCGCGTCGATCGTCTTTGCCTCCTCCCCGACCGGCAGCGTGTGCGTGGACGCGAGCCGGGCGCCGAGGCCGAGCTGCGCGTCGGCGCCGTGGATCCCGGCCACGTGCACGTCCGAGACGAGCGCGACCGGTCCGTCGCCCGGGACGAGCTCTCCGAGCCGGCCGAGCGCGCCGCGCTCGAGGTACACGCCCGCCGCCGCGAGCACGACGTCGTCGGCGTCCCGCGCCCGCGCGTCGGCGACCTCCTCGTAGACCGGACGCCGCTCCTCGAGCAGCGCGAGGAACGCCTCCTTGCCCTGCGCCAGCGGCCGGTCCGCGCCCTCGACCCGCGTCCACGCCGTCTCCGGATCGACGTCGAGCAGGACGGTGACGGCGCGCTCGCGCAGCGCGGCGCGGGTCGCCGGCGAGAGGACGGCGCCGCCGCCGAGCGCGAGCACCGACGGCTCGCGCGCCGCGAGCAGCTCGGCGGCGATCTCCTCCTCGACCGAGCGAAAGTGCGGCTCGCCGGGCCCCGCAAAGAGCTCCGCGATCGTCGAACCGGTCCGCCGCTCGATCTCCCGGTCGAGGTCGAAGAACGGCCGGCGCAGCCGCCGCGCCGCCTCCTCGCCAACGGTCGTCTTGCCCGCGCCCATGAAGCCGGCGATCGCGACGTGGCGGTCGAGCGGATGCATCATCCGCGCCATCCTCGCCCAAGTAACACTCTGTTACTCAGGCTGGCCGATGCGCTCGAGGTACGCGCGCCAGGCTCCGACGAAGTCCCCGAGCGCGTCGCCGCCGAACTTCTCACGCGCGGCGCGGGCGACCTCGAAGGCGACCGCGGCCTCGGCGACGACGCCGAGCGCCTCGACGGCCGCCACGTCGCTGCGCTCGACGAGCGCCTGCGCCGGCTCGCCCGTGTCGAGGTCGACCGAGCCGAGCGGCTTCATCAGCGTCGGCAGCGGCTTCATCCCCGCCCGGACGACGATCTCCTCGCCGTTCGACATCCCGCCCTCGATCCCGCCGGCGCGGTTCGTCGCGCGCCGCAGCCCGGGCTCGATCTCGTCGTGGGCCTCCGACCCGCGCAGCTCCGCGAGCGCGAAGCCGTCGCCGATCTCGACGCCCTTGACCGCCTGGATCCCCATCAGCGCCGCGGCGAGGCGGGCGTCGAGCCGCGCCTCCTTCGACGCATACGAGCCGAGACCCGGCGGCACGCCGCGGGCGCGCACCTCGACGACGCCGCCGACCGTGTCCCGCTCGGCACGCGCGGCATCGATCCGCTGCTCCAGGTTCTCGGTGACGACGCGCCCGTCGACCTCGATGCCGATCGTCGCCAGCAGCGCCTTCGCCACCGCTCCGGCGGCCACCGCTGCGGCCGTGTGCCGGGCGCTCGCCCGTTCGAGCGCGTCGCGCACGTCGGCGAGGCCGTACTTCTGGACGCCCGCGAGATCGGCGTGCCCCGGCCGCGGCAGGGTCACGGGCTTCGAGCCCTTGCCCTCCGGCTCGCCCTCGGGCGGCCACGGGCTCATCCCCCACGCCCAGTTCGCATGATCGCGGTTGCGGACGACGAGCGCGAGCGGGGTCCCGAGCGTCCGGCCGTGGCGGAGCCCGGCGAGCACCTCGACCTCGTCGGTCTCGATGCGCTGCCGCGGGCTGCGGCCGTAGCCCTGCTGGCGGCGCCGCAGGTCGGCGTCGATCGCCTCGCGCTCGAGGACGAGGCCGGCCGGGAGGCCGCTCACGATCGCGACGAGTGCCGGGCCGTGCGACTCGCCCGCAGTGGTCAGTCCGAGCGTCATGGGCACAAGCCTAGACGCGACCTCTACGGGATTCTCCCTAGGGCGTCCGCCCGCGTGAGATACGACGAACGACCTCTAGGCGGCGATCGCGCCCGGACTTAGCGTCCAGCGAGGACTGCGGCCCCGCCCGCGGCACTCGTCTCGGCGGGAATCTGCCAGATCAAGGGAGGGGAGCGGTATGCGTGTTCTCAGCAAGAAGCCGATTCGACTCGTTGTCGTCTTGGCTGCGGTCGCCGGCTTCTGGCTCTTCGTCACGGGGACGGCGTCAGCGGCATTTACGCAGTGCCCGCCGACCGGGTACGACACCGGCTGCGCGGTGCTCTTCACCGTCAACCCGGACGGATCGATCACCACACAAACCGATGCAAGCCAGCCCCCCTTCGAGGGCGTCGAGGACTCGCTCGTCGGCGTCCAGAACAACTCGGGTGGGTCGCTCAAGAGCATGACGATCTCGGGCAGCGGCATCTTCGGCTTCGACGGCGACGGTGCGTGCTCGGGCCTCTATCAGGGCGGGCCGAATTTCCCGGGCACCTATCCGACGCAACCCGGTTGCCCGTTCGGTCCCACAGGCTATGAAGGGCCGGGCACGAGCTTCGTCATCGTCGACGCCAACAACGGCACGGTCCTCTTCTATCCGCCCAATGGTCTGCCGGACGGTCAGTCGACGTGGTGGAGCCTCGAGGGGCCGCCGAGCGCGCTGAACGTCGTGGTGGAGCAGCCGGTCCGTGCGCATCCCGTTACCTTCAGCGCGGTCGAGGGGCAGTCCTTCAGCGGCACCGTCGCGACGGCCACGGACGCGGATCCGAATTCGACGGCCGCCGAGTACACGGCGTCGATCGACTGGGGTGACGGCTCGAGCTCGGCCGGCACGGTCAGCGGGCCGACCGGAGGCCCCTTCGACATCAGCGGGAGCCACACGTACGCCGACGAGGGGACCTATGCGGTGACGGTGACGATCACCGACATCGACACCCCGACCAACAACGACACGACGACCTCGACGGCGAACGTCGCGGATGCGCCTCTGACGGCCGGCACGCTCACGCTGAGCAACGGCGTGGAGGGCGTGACCCCGGTGAACGCGTCGTTCGACTTCACCGACGCCAATCCGGGCGGGACAACGGCTGACTTCACCGCCACGATCGACTGGGGCGACGGCACGACGTCGGCCGGCGTCGTCGCGGGCGGAGCCGGCAGCTTCAACGCCAGCGGCAGCCACACGTACGCCGAGGAAGGCACGTACACGGTGACCGTCACCGTCGTCGACGACGGCGGCAGCACGACCTCGGCGAGCGGCTCGGTGACCGTCGCCGACGCCCCGTTGGCGGCGACCTGCGCGGCGGCGCCGGTCTCCCCGCAGTCGTTCAGCGCGAAGACCGCGAACTTCACCGACGCTGATCCGAACGGCACGGTCAGCGACTACACCGCGACGATCAACTGGGGTGACGCCTCGAGCTCGTCCGGCACGGTGGCCGGCCCGAACGGGGGCCCGTTCAGCGTGAGCGGCAGCCACACGTACACCTCGACCGGCGTCTTCACGATCACGACGACGATCGTGGACCATCCCAGCACCGCCACGGCCGTGTGCAAGACGCTGATCTTCGCGTTCGCACCCGGCGCCGGCTCGTTCGTCATCGGTGACCTGAACAGCGCGGTCGGCACCTCGGTCACGTTCTGGGGCGCCCAGTGGTCGAAGCTGAACTCCTTGAGCGGCGGTGCGGCACCCGCCGCCTTCAAGGGCTTCGCGCTGAACCCGAAGACGCCGAGTTGCGGCACCGGCTGGAGCACTGACCCGGGCAACAGCGCTCCGCCGCCGGCGGGTCCGCTGCCTGCCTTCATGGGCGTGATCGTGACGAGCTCGACCTCCCAGTCCGGCTCGCAGATCTCGGGCAATACGCCTCATATCGTCGTCGTCCAGACGAACCCCGGCTATGACCCGAACGCGGGTCACGCCGGTACGGGCAAGGTGGTCGCCCAGTTCTGCTAAACGACGGCGGCCAGTCGGCGAACGGACGGTGGAGCCCTGCTGAAACGCGGGGCTCCACTGTTTTTCGAACGCGGAATCAGGCCCGGAGCTCGTGCGCCTCGACGTCCGACTCGACGAGGCGCTGCCGATACGCGGCGGCGACAGCCTGCGCGCGGCTACGGACGCCGAGCTTCTGCAGGATCCGCTCGATGTGGGTACCGACCGTCTTCGGACTGATCACGAGGCGCTCGGCGATCGCGCGCTGGCCGAGGCCCCCGGCGAGATGGCTGAGCACCTCGAGCTCGCGCCGTGTCAGGCCGTGCATCGCCGGGGTCGGCCGCGGCGGCGGCGTGGAGCGCCTCAGCAGCACCCGGAGCCGCGCCAGCAACTCGTCCTCGGCAAAGGGCTTGACGAGATAGTCGTCCCCCCCGATCAGCAGCCCCGCGACCCGGTCGAGCGCTTCCACGCGCTCGCCGGACAGGAACAGGACGGGGATGTCCGGATGGTCCAGTTTCACCGCGTGGCAGACCTCGTACCCGCTGATGCCCGGGAGAGAGACGTCCAGAACGAGCGCCTGCAGCGGCTGCTCGCGGACAGCGGCGAGCGCCTGCTCACCGGTGGCGACCGCCAGCACGGCGAAGCCCGCCTCCTCCAACAGCCCGGCCACGTGGTCCCGCAGGGCATGGTCGTCGTCCACCACAAGAATCGGGCCGCAGGGTCTTGGCTCGGGCATGCCGCCCCTCCCTATCCCGGTCTGCGAGTTCTAGCGCAGCCGGGCTTGTCCTACAAGGGCCCCGCCCCGCCTCCGCAACCGATCGTGAATCATTCGTCTACGGCACGGGTCAGCGGGCGCGAACCGCGGCGCGCATGACCTCGACCGGCGCGGCGAGGCCCGTCCAGCGCTCGAACGACGCAGCGCCCTGGCGCACGAGCGCCTCGAGCCCGTCCACGACCTCGCAGCCGGCCTCGAGCGCCGCCGCGACGAGCGCGGTGGGACCGCCGTCGGCGTTGTAGGCCAGGTCGACGACGGTCTGTCCGGGCCGCGGCTGGACGACGAGCTCGTCGCGAACCGGCGTCGCATTGACGATGAGGTCGCAGCCGTCCGGGTCGGGCGGCCAGCGCTCGGATCGGGAGAACGTCCGCACCTCGCCCCCGAGCGCGGGCAGGAGCGCACGGGCGGCACCGCCCGCCCCGATCAGGCACACGCGCTCCGCCCGAATCCCGGCGATGATCTCGCGGTCGGTGTTGAACCCGAGCACGCGGCCCTCGTCGAAGACGAGCGTGTTCACCGAGTCGCCGTCGGCCTCGTCGCAGAGGGCGACGACGGCCTGCTTGTGCGGAATCGTGACGTTGGCTCCGGCGACGCCGAGCGCGGCGAGACCGCGCACCGCCTCGGCAAGCCGCTCCGGCTCCACGTCGCAGGCCACGTACATCCAGTCGAGCCCGCGGGCGGCGAAGGCCGCGTTCTGCATCCGAGGCGACAGCGAATGCGCGACCGGATGCCCGAGGAGCGCGACGAGCCTAGTAGCCGTGGGTGTTCTCGTAGTTGACGAAGTCGCGGTAGCTCGCCGTGAAGAAGTGGTGCACCTTGTCCGGCTTGCGCACGAAGTAGAGGTAATCCACCTTCGCCGGGTGCGCGGCCGCCTGCAGCGAGGCCAGCCCCGGGTTGGCGATCGGCGTCGGCGGGAGCCCGGGGAATTTGCGCGTGTTGTACGGGCTGTCGCTCTGGAGCTGCGACACACGGATCGACTTCGTCGGCGGGATGTCCAGGCCGTAGCGGATCGTCGCGTCGATGCCGAGGGGCATTCCGGCCTTGAGGCGGTTGTAGATCACGGCGGCGACCTTCCGGCGCTCGTCCGGAGCGAGGGTCTCCTTCTCGACCATCGAGGCGATGATCAGCACGTCGTACGGCGTCAGGTTCTTGCTGCGTGCGTAGCGCAGATCGAGCTGCGACCAGTTCTCCCGGAACGCGGCCAGCTGCGCGGTGACGAGCTGGCGGGAGGTCGTCCGCGCGGTGAAGTCGTACGTCGCCGGAAAGAGGAAGCCCTCGAGCGGCCGCGGCTTGCGGCCGAACCCGGGCATCCGCCGCCTGCCCGTCACGGCGAGGTAGGTCTTCGCCGAGATGCGCGGCTCCACCCCGCGCTTGCGATGCGCGATCTTCGCGACCGCCGTGACGCGGTGCGCCATCTCGCGGCGCGTGAACCCCTCCGGGAAGATGACGCGAAACGGCTTCGGCGCCGCGACCGACGTGATCGGCGGCGCCTCGGTCGTGCTCGAGCCGCGGGTGGCGGCGTAGGCGAGCCAGACGCCGAAGCCGAGCAGCGCGAGCACGAAGCCGACGGCCAGGATCCGCCTCACGAGGATCCGCCGGCTCGAGACGCGCCGGGGCGGAGGCCCCGGTCGCGGCGGCATCACGCCCGGGCGGCGCTCGACCACGCGAGGTAGCTGGACAGGAGATGGGCGGCCGCGCGCGCGTCCTCGGGCGTGGACGACGGCGTCTGCTGCGCGAGGTCGGTCGTGAAGCGCTCGTCGTACGTCTCGACGGGAATGTCGAGCCGGGCGGCGAGCAGCTCGACGAACCGCTCCGTCGCCTGCGCCTGCTCGCCGCGCTCGCCGCGCATCGTCAGCGGCATCCCGACGACGACCCGCTCGGCGCCCTCCTCGGCGACGAGCGCCGCGATCCGGTCGAGGCCGGCGTCCTCTCCGGCCCGCTCGACGACGCAGAGCGGGCGGGCGACGGTGCCGGTCGGGTCGGAGACGGCGACGCCCGTGCGGGCGGAGCCGTAGTCGAGCGCAAGGACTCTCAGGACAGCGCCTCTCTCAGTGCCTGCTCGGCCTTGGCGAGCGCGTCGTCGAGCTTCTCGGGATTCTTCCCGCCCGCGCGGGCCAGCGTGCTCCGGCCGCCGCCGCCGCCGCCGACCTCGGCCGCCGCGGCGCGGATCACGGCGACGGCGTCGAGGCGACCCTCGAGCGTGCGGTCGAAGTTCGCGACGAGATGCACGCGCCCGTCCTCCGTGGAGCCGAGCACGACCGCGGCCGGCGAGCGCTCCTGCTTGATCCGATCCGACTCTTGCAGCAAGGTGTCCATGTCGACGCCGTTGACGCGGCCGACGACGATGTTGACGTCGCCGACGACGTCTTCCCGCGAGTCCGAGACGACAACCTCGCGCCGGGGACGCGGTGCCTTGTGCTCCCTGCGCACCCGCTCCAGCTCCACGCGGAGCTCGTCGGCCTCGTGCGCGCGCTCGTGCAGGTACGCGTAGGCCTCCCCCGCGGTGACGGCGTCGATCCGGCGCGCGCCGGCCCCGACCGACCCTTCGTTGAGGATCACGAACGGACCGATCTCTCCCGTCGAGCGAACGTGCGTGCCGCCGCAGAGCTCGACCGACCAGTCCTCGATGTCGACGACGCGGACGATGTCGCCGTACTTCTCGCCGAAGAGCATCGTCGCGCCGAGCCGCTGCGCCTCCTCGATCGGCGTCTCGAACGTCCTCACGGTCATGTTCTGGAAGACGCGCGCGTTCACCCGCCGCTCGACCTCGGCGCGTTCTTCCGGGGAGAGCGGCTGGCCGTGCGTGAAGTCGAAGCGCAGCTTGTCGGGGCGGACGGCCGAGCCGGCCTGGCGGACATGCTCGCCGAGCACCTCCCGCAAGCACTTGTGCAGCAGGTGCGTGGCCGTGTGATTGGCCATCGTCGGGTAGCGCACTGACCACGGCACGACGGCCCGCACGCGGTCGCCCTCGGCGAAGGCGTCGCCCTCGAACAGGAGCACCTGGTCGTGCTCGAACCGGAACGCGTCGCGCAGCTCGGCGCGGCGACCGTCCTCGGCCTCGATGAAACCGGCGTCGGTGACCTGTCCGCCCCCCGCGGGGTAGAAGGGCGACTCGCGCAGCTTGGCGAGGAAGAGGCCGTCCTCCACCTGCTCGAGCGCCCCGATCTGCGCCAGCACGTGCATCTTCTCGTAGCCGACGAACTCCGTCCGGAACGACGCCGCCTTCGCGAATTCGGCGGCCCGCTGCTCGTAGCTCTCGCCCACGGCACGCGAACGCTCCCGCTGCTGCTCCATCAGCCGCGTGAACTCCTCCTCGTTGATGCCGAGGCCGCGCTCCTCGGCGAGCTCCCGGGTGAGCTCGAGCGGGAAGCCGTACGTGTCGTGGAGCCGGAAGGCGTCCTCGCCGGAGATGTCGCCGCCTTTCACCGCGATCTCCTCGAACAGGCGCATGCCGCGCGCGAGGGTCTCTGCGAACCGCTCCTCCTCCGCGGTGACGATCCGGTGGATCTCGGCGCGGTGCTCCTCGAGGTCCGGGTAGGCGCCGCCCATCTGCTCGATCACGACATCCGTCAGCCGCGCGACGAACGGCGAGGCAAGACCGATACGGCCGCCGTGCTGGACGGCCCGGCGGATGATGCGACGCAGCACGTAGCCGCGTCCCTCGTTCGACGGGACGATGCCGTCGGCGACGATGAAGGTCATCGCGCGCCCGTGGTCGGCGAGCACGCGATGAGCCTTGGTCGCCTCGTCGGACGACCCGTAGGCGACGCCGCTCTCGGCCGCCGCCCAGTCCATGATCAGCTGGTAGCCGTCGGTGTCGAAGATCGAGTCGACGCCCTGCAGGAGCATCGCACCGCGCTCGAGCCCGAGGCCCGTGTCGATGTTCTGCTTCGGCAGCGGCGTCAGCGACCCGTCGGCGCCGAGGTCGAACTCCATGAAGACGAGGTTCCAGAACTCGAGGAAGCGGTCGCACTCGCACCCGGGCGCGCACTCGGGCCGGCCGCAGCCGTACTCCTCGCCGCGGTCGTAGTAGAGCTCCGAGTCCGGCCCGCATGGGCCCGTCTCGGCGGCCTGCCAGAAGTTCTCGGAACGCGGCAGCCCGATGATCCGCTCGCGCGGGACGCCGACCCGCAACCACCCGGCGACGGCGACTTCGTCCTCGTCGAGGCCGAGCTCGGGATCGCCTGCGAAGACGGTCGCCCAGAGCCGCTCGGGCGGGAACTTCATGTGCTCGGTGACGAACTCCCAGGCGAAGTCGATCGCGCCGTCCTTGAAGTAGTCGCCGAACGAGAAGTTGCCGAGCATCTCGAAGAACGAGGCGTGGCGCGGCGTGCGGCCGACGTCGTCGAGGTCGTTGTGCTTGCCGCCGGCGCGCATCACCTTCTGCGCAGTCACCGCGCGCGGCGCAGGCGGCTCGCGCAGGCCGAGGAAGTATGGCCGCAGCGGCTGCATCCCGGCCACGATGAAGAGCGTCGAGCGGTCGTCAGGCGGCGGGCTCACCGACCCTGACGGCAGCCGGCGGTGTCCCTTCGACTCGAAGAAGGAGAGGAAGCCTTCGCGGAGCTCGGCCGTCGTGCGCACCCCGGGATTGTAGGCGGAGGTTTTCGCTCGTCCGGCTCGTATCCTGGTGAGATGGCGCTGGACGTCCTCCAGCCGGTGCCGCGGCGCCGACGCCGCCGGCGCTACCGCGCGGGCCGGCTCGCCGCGATCGCGCTGCTTACGGCCGGCGCGGCCGCGGTGGGTGTCTACGTCGGCACGAGGCACGTGGGCTCCGAACGGGCGCCGCGGGCGGCGAGGGTTCACTCCGCCTCGGCCGCGGTTCCGGCTCCGCCGCCGCCACGCGTCGCGGTGCGCCCCGCACAGCCGCTGCAGCTTCTGTCGGGGCCGCCGCTCCTCCGCACGCACGTCCCGGTGACAGCGAGCTCGGCGATCGTCGTGGATGCGGACACCGGGCGCGTCGTCTACGCGCTGCGGGCTCACGTCCGCCGGCCGATCGCGTCGACGACGAAGATCATGACGGCGGTCGTGGCGCTCCAGAGGCTCGCCCCGCGCAGGCTCGTCACCGTCGACCGCAGCGCGCCGCGCGTCCCGCTCGTGAAGGAAGGCCTGCGGGCGGGCGAGCGCGTGCGCGCCTGGAAGCTCTTCTACGGCCTGCTGCTCTATTCCGGCAACGACGACGCGCTCGCGCTCGCGATCGCGGCCGCAGGCTCGCGTGCCCGGTTCGTCGGGCTGATGAACGACGAGGCCAAGCGCCTGGGCCTACGGGACAGTCACTTCCGCTCCCCGAGCGGCGTCGAGGACGCGGACAACTACTCGAGCGCCTGGGATCTCGCGGCCCTGACGCGCGTCGCGCTCGGCGATGCGCGCTTCCGGACGATCGTGCGGACGCGCATCCGCAAGGTGCCGTGGTCGGCGCCGACGTTCGCGAAGATCTACGTCAACAAGAATCTGCTGCTCGGGCGCTACCGAGGCGCCGACGGGGTCAAGACCGGCTTCACGACGAAGGCCGGCCACTGCCTGGTCGCGTCTGCGACGCGCGACGGCGTCTCGCTGATCGCCGTCGTGCTGCACTCGCGCGACCAGTACGCCGACGCGCGCCGGCTTCTCGACCGCGGCTTCCGCGCAGTCGCCGGACGCGGTTAATGGTCCACGCGCCCGTGTAACTGCGGGTCCCGACCCTCCCCCTGCTCACGCGCGAGCGTAACAGTCGAGCCGCCCCGGCCGAAAGTGTCCGCGTGTGCCGAAAGTGTGACTTCGTCAGGCGGGGGGCGCCTCGGCGACGAAGACCGCGCTCTGCGTCCGAACCCGGCGCGGCCAGCCGTCCTCCGGCAGCGTCACCGTCAGACCCTCGAAGAGCCCGCTCGTCAGGTAGCTCGCCGCGGCCTCGCGGTCGAACTCGACCGTGCCGGCGGCATCCCGCAGCTCGACGTGCTCGAAGTGCCGCGCGAGGAGCTCGGCGCCGTTCTCGCGACGAAAGACGTGCGCGCCCTCGGGCGGCTCCGCCCCGATCAGCTGCCAGAGCCCGCGCATGTGCTCGGCTCCGTTCGTGACCGCGACGAGGCGGCCGCCGGGTCGCAACACGCGGGCCAGCTCGGCGAGGGCACGGTCGAGCTCGGGTACGTGGTAGAGCATCCACGCCGCGACGGCGCAGTCGAACTCGCCGTCCGCGCACGGGAGGGCCTGCACGTCCGCGACGAGCGCGTCGAGCCCCCGCCCGCGCATGAGCTCCACCATCCGCTCGGACTGGTCGATCTCCAGGAGCTCGACGCCGAGCTCGCGCACGAGCCGCTCGCCGAGCTCGCCCTTGCCGCCGCCGACCTCGAGCACGCGCCGCGGCCGAGCCTCTTCGACCGCCGCGAACGCCGTCTCGAGCGCGTCCACGCCCTCGAATGTGGCGTAGACCGCCTGGCGCGCCGCGAGACCCGCCTCGGTCGCGTACTGCACGCGGACGAGGTCCGGATCGTCGAGCGTCACCGCGTGGAGCTCGCCTCGGTCTCCTCCTCCGCGATCGCCTCGCGGATCTTCTCGAGCGACCGGCGGATCAGCCGCGAGACGTGCATCTGCGAGATGCCGACCTGCTGCGCGGTCTGCGACTGCGTCAGGCCCTCGAAGAACCGAAGCTGGAGGATCTTCCGCTCCCGTTCGTCGAGCGCGCGAAAACCGGGCGCGAGCACGGCGCGGTCCTCGGAGACCTCGTACTGATGCTCCTCTGTCCCGATCGACTCGAGCGGATCGAGCTCCTCGTCGCCGTCGCCGCCCGTTCCCGACGAGAGTGAGAGCGAGCTGTACGCGCGGCCGGACTCGAGCGCCTCGAGCACCTCTTCCTCCTCGGCGCCGGCGGCCTTCGCGAGCTCCGTGATCGTCGGCGAGCGGCCGAGCTGCACGGTGAGCTGCTCGACGAGCCGGGAGAGCTGCACGTTCAGCTCCTGGAGACCGCGCGGCACCCGCACCGACCAGCCCTTGTCGCGGAAATGGCGCTTGATCTCGCCGATGATGTTGGGCGTCGCATAGGTCGTCAGCTCGACGCCGCGGTCGAGATCGAAGCGGTCGATCGCCTTGATCAGCCCGATCGCACCGATCTGGACGAGATCCTCGAGCTGCTCGCCGCGATACGAGTAGCGGCGCGCGAGCGAGCGGACGAGCGACATGTACTGCTCGATCAGCTGCTCGCGGGCGGCGAGGTCGCCCTCTTCGTGGTAGCGGCGCAGGAGCGCCTTGTCGTTCTTCTCGGCCACTACGCGGCGTCCCTCTCGACCCGCTTCGTCAGCACGACCCACTGGCCGCCGTCGCGCTCCGCGACCTCGAAGCCGTCGCAGACGGTCTCGAGGATGCGGCGCAGCCCCAGCGGCGTCACCTCGTGGTCGAGCTCGTCGAGCGCGCCGTCCGCGAAGGGGCCGACCGACGCCCGGAGCACATCGTCCTCGACCGTGACCGAGACCGTGACGTCTCCCTCGTCGTCCCGCCGCTCGAGCAGGCCGTCGAGCGCGAGCTCGAGATCCTCGAGCGTCTCGAACGTCAGGTCGAGACGGACCGCCAGGCCGCCGAGCACGAGGTGCGCGACGCCCTGGAAACCTTCTTCGGCGGGAAGCGTCAACGTGATTTCGTCGGCCATCAGCCGGGGCCCGATCGCTCGGCGTCGCGCAGCTCCTCCGCGAGCTCTTCCTCCCTGCGGCGCGCGGCCTCTTTCCCCGCCTGGACGGCGCCGCGCCAGTCGTGGCGCGCCTTGAAATCGGCCGCTCCGTAGGTGACGCCGGCGGCGAAGCCCGAGAGCTTCTCGACCGGGCGCGTGATCGCCATCGAGACGGCGCGCACGGCTGTGTCGACGCTCTCGACGGCGTCGACGGCGCTGTCGGTTATCTGGTCGACCTTGTCCAGCTGCCCATTGACGCGATCCACGCTGCCCCCAACCTTGGCGATCACCGGGATGAGCTCGCGCTCTATCCCTTGGACCAACGAGGAAAGCCGCCTGACGGTTTCGCCGAGGCGGACGAAGACGTACGCGAGCGACAGTCCCACAGCGAGCAGGAAAACGGCAAGACCAAGCCGCCAGAGATCCCCCCAGGTGAAGGCGGCGACGAGCAACGCAGCGCCGATCCTACGTGGCGGCTGCGGATGACACCAATCCGCAGCCGACCACTGCGTCGCCTTCGTAGAGAACGGCAGCCTGTCCCTTCGCGACGCCGTAGGCGGGTCGGTCGAGCCGGAGCTCGAAGCCGCCCGGAGCGGCGGCGACGTCGGCCGGTACGGTGGGGGAGCGGTAGCGGAGCTTCGCCTCGGCACGCTCGACCTGCGCGTAGAGACGTCCGGCCGCCGAGACGCGCCGCCGCGCGAGCGATTCTCGCGGGCCGACGACGACCGTGTTCGTGCGCGTCTCCGCCTCGACGACGTAGACCGGTGTGCCCGCAGCGACGCCGAGTCCCTTCCGCTGGCCCGGGGTGAAGCGCCAGAACCCTTCGTGGCGGCCGAGGTCGCGGCCCTGCTCGTCGACGATCGCTCCGGAGCGAGGCCCGAGCCCGTGGCGCTCGAGGAACGCGCGGTAGTCGTCGCCGGCGAGGAAGCACGCCTCCTGGCTCTCCGCCCGCTCGGCCACGGCGAGCCCGGCCCGCGCCGCCTCGGCTCGCGTCTCCTCCTTGCCCTGCTCGCCGAGCGGGAACCAGATGTGCTCGAGCTGCCGCGGGTCGAGACGCGCCAGCATGTACGACTGATCCTTCTCCGCATCGGCGGCGCGGGCCAGCAGCAGCCGACCCTTGTGCACCAGCGCACGGGCGTAATGGCCGGTGGCGAGCCGGGTTGCGCCGGCGCGCCGCGCGAAGGCGAGCAACTCGGCGAAGCGGAAGCCGCCGTTGCAATGGATGCACGGGTTCGGCGTCTCGCCGCGCGCGTAGCCGCGCACGAACGGCCCGACCACCGCGCGGCGGAACTCCTCGCGCAGATCGAGCGTGACGTGCGGCAGGCCGAGCGCGTGGCAGGTCTCGCGCGCCGCGACCACGGCTTCCGGGGAGCAGCAGGCACGCTCGGCGTCCGGGCCGTCGGGATCGAGCCACAGCCGGAGCGTCACACCGATCGCGTCCGGCGCGGCGCGAAGCAGTGCGACCGCGCTGTCCACGCCGCCGCTCATCGCGACGGCGGTGCGGCCGGGGCTCGGCTCGGCCCGGAAGACCGGCCCGATCGCGTTCGCGAGCGCGTCCGCAGCCAGCGTCTCGCCCGGCACGGCTGCGGCCTCGAGCAGCGTGAGGCCGACGAGCGGCCGCGCGAGCCCGTCGGCGTCGGCCTCGACGATCCGGTCGCCGTCGACGACGAGCCGTACGCACACCCAGTCGCTCTCGCGGCTCGAGTCTCCGAGAAGCTCGATCACCGTCTCACGGTAGCTCGCACGGAAAGGCACCGCTTTGCGACACGACTGCGCGAAGCAGACGGGGGAGCCGAAGCTCCCCCGATCTCTCCACCCTGCCGATGGTTCCGGGCCGATGTGAACCTGGCAAGCCAGGTGGGTGCCCGGCCGACTTTCGGCAAACGCCTCACCCGGACACGAGCTCCCTCGATGTAGGTGTTGGTTCTACATTGAGGCCCGGACCCACGCACAGGGTCGAGTGCTCTCACTCTAGCGCGCGAAGCGCCAGGCGATCGTCTTCGTGCCGTTCAGGCCGAGGTTGTGCGCAAGCGCACGGGTGATGTCGAACTGGCGGCCCGGCACGTCCGGGCCCCGGTCGACCACCTGCGTGAGCACCTGCTTGCCGCCGTACTCGATGTAGAGCTTGACGCCGCAAGGGAGGACGGGGTTCGCGACGCCCATCGTGCTCGCGTCGATCGTGACGCCGCAGGCGCCCTTGCTCGGCTTTGCGGCCGGATACGGTGCGGCGAGCGCGTGATACCACTTTCCGGCGGCGGGAGGCAACTCCCGATGCGAGCGACCGCGATGGGTCGTCACCGCGACGGCGACGACGGCCGCGACCAGCGTCACCGCTGCGAGCCCGGCGGCGCGGAGAGCGGTCGGCTGCGGCATCACCCCGCCCCGACGAGATCGCCGAACGAGTCGCGGACGAGGCTGTCGAAGTCGGGCGGGAGGACGCCGTCGGCGCTGGCGAACTCGCGTAGGTACATGAGTAGATAGGAACGCTCCTCATCGCGGAAGGCGTCGGTGCCCGAATGCTCGCGGGCGAGCCGCTCGAGGTCCCAGAGGTTCCACTCGCGGGCCGCGCGCACGCCGATCGCGACGACGTCCCGTTGCGGTGGCGGCGGCATCGCCGGCCGCGCGGCGGGCTCGGGCTCGGGTTCGGGCTCAGGCTCAGGCTCGGGCTCCGGCTCGGCCACGAGTACCGGTGGCGGTACCGGCTCGGGCTCCGGTTCCGGCACAGGCTCGGGCTTCGGCTCGGGCGTTGCGACCGGCTCCTCCGGGGCCAGGCCCGATTCCTGGACGAGGGCCGGCTCGACCTGCGGTTCCGGCTCGGCCGCCGGCTCCTCGCGCGACAGCACCCGGACGTGGTGCGCCGGCTCCGGCTCGGCCGCGACGGGCTCGCCGGCGACCGCCGGTGCCTCCAATCCCGCGGCAGGCCGCGCGGCGCCGCGCCCGCGCGAGAGCGTGAACTCGACCGCGACGACCAGCAGATACGTCCCCGCCATGACCGCGAGGATTCCCTGCCAGTGGAGGCTCGACTTCGCGGAGTCCGCCGCGACCGCCACCGCGACAATGAATGCCGCTTCGAGGCTGAACCGGCCCCAGTGCCGCTTCAACATCCGGCGGGCCTATTCGTGCTGGTCGTCCGGCGGCTCGCCCGCGTTCTCGCCCTGCTCGGGCTCGGGCGCGCTGGTCGGCGGCCCGGAAAGGAGCGGCGGCGGCGGAGCGCTCGCCGGCGGAGGCGAGGACGGCGGTGCCGCAGGGGGCGGCAGCGGCCGCTCGGCCTCGCCGGAGGGCTCCTCGCCGGAGATCGGCGTCCCGGGGGAAGGCGCCGGCGTCCCCTGGGCCTCGGCGTCCGCCGCGGGCGGGACAGACGGCGCTGCGGCTGCGGGCGGACCGGCGAGCGTGGATGCCGGCTGTACGCCGGGCGGACGCGTTCCCTCCCCCGCCTGCTCGGCGGCGCGAACGATCGCTTCTGCGACCTGGCCGATCGCCTCCTGCCCGAGACCCGCGGCGGCGAGCAGCTGCTCGGCGCCGTGCTGGGCGCGGGCGAGGATCGTCGAGGCCTGTGCGCGCGCCCACTCGAGCGTCTGCTCGACCTCGGCGCGGGCCGCGTTCGTCAACTCCGTCGCCTGGTGCCGGGACTGCTCGAGCAGGCGAGCGGCCCGTGCCTCGGCCTCACGGAGCTCCTGCGTGACCTCGCGGTCGGCGTTGGCGCGCATCTCGCGCACCTCGTTTCGCGCCTGCGTGAGCATCTCGGCGCGCTGGCGCTCGCTCTCCTGGCGGTAGCGCTCGATCTCGGCCTCGCGCTCCTGCAGCTCACGCTGGCGGCGGCTGACCACCTCCTCGGTCTTGGCGAGCTGCGTGGCGGACGCGGTCTGGGCGTCGCGCTCGATCGTGTCGGCGAACTCGGACGCCGCCCGGATCAGGTGCAGCGCGTCCATGCGGACGGCATGACCGGTCGGCTCGACGGCGGGGCCACCGCGCCCGCCCGCAGCCTGGAGCACGCGCAGCTGCGCCTGCATCTGGGCGGCATGGCGGCGGAAAGCGTCGAATGACTCGCGGACGCGCTCGGGGTCGAGCCCGTCTCCGACCTGGGGGATGTCCTCGAAGCGCGGAAGCGCGGTCAGCGATGCCGCCGACGGCGCCCGCCCCGGACCCTGGGTTGCCATCTTCTTGCCAGCCCTCCTTGGTTACGCGCGCGGCCCGCGCACCGAAAGTATGCCCGCTCCATCGGCGAAAGCGAGGCTCGCCCTCAATCCTGCTCAACTTCGACGCGGAGCGCGAGCTCCTGCAACTGCTCGGGCGGCGCCTCGGTCGGCGCGGCCGTCATCGGGTCGATCCCCGCCTGGTTCTTCGGGAACGCGATCGTGTCGCGGAGATTCGACTCGCGCGCGAGCACCATCAGCATCCGGTCGATGCCGAAGGCGATCCCCCCGTGCGGCGGCGCGCCCATCGCGAGCGCGTCGAGCAGGAAGCCGAACTTGACCCGCTGCTCCTCGGGCGTCAGCTTCAGCAGGTCGAACACGCGCGCTTGGATCTCCGGCTCGTGGATCCGGAAGGAGCCGCCGCCGAGCTCGTTGCCGTTGCCGATCAGGTCGTACGCGTGCGCGATCGCGTTGCGCGGATCCTCGTCGAACCGTTCCTCCCAGTCGGGCGCCGGTCGCGTGAACGGATGATGTCGCGCTCCCCACCGCTGCTCCTGCTCGTCCCACTCGAACATCGGGAAGTCGACGATCCAGAGCCAGGACCACGCGTCCTCGTCGATCAGTCCGAGCGACTCGCCGAGGTGCATTCGCAGCGCGCCGAGCACGCGCGAGGTCATCTCCCACGTGTCGGCGGCGAAGAGGACGGTCGTGCCCGGGTCGCCCCGGAACGCCTGCAGCTCCCGCTCGGAGAGGAACTTCGCGATCGGCGACCGCACCTCCCCCTCCTCGTCGACGACGAGATACGCGAGCCCCTTCGCGCCCCACTGCTTCGCGAACTCCTCGAGCTCGTCGAGCTCGCGCCGCGAGAACGCCTGCGGCGCGCGGATGAAGCGCACGGCCTCGGCGCCGGCGAACACGCCGAACTCCGAGCCGCGGGTGACCTCCGTCGCGTCCTCGATCTCGAGCCCGAAGCGGAGATCGGGCTTGTCCGACCCGAAGCGCCGGTCTGCCTCCTCGAACGGCATGCGCGGGAACGGCGTCTCGAGCTCGACCCCGATGCACTCCCGCCAGACCGTCGAGATCATCCGCTCCATCAACGCGAACAGGAACTCCTGGTCGGGGAAGGCCATCTCGACGTCGAGCTGGGTGATCTCCTGGACGCGGTCGGCGCGCAGGTCCTCGTCCCGGAAGCAGATCGCGATCTGGTAGTAGCGCTCGAAGTTCGCGATCACGAGCAGCTGCTTCGCGATCTGAGGCGATTGCGGCAGCGCGTAGAACCGTCCGCGCTGGAGACGCGAGGGGACGAGGAAGTCGCGCGCGCCCTCCGGGGTCGGCTTCCAGAGGATCGGCGTCTGGATGTCGACGAAGCCCGCTTCCTCCATCACGCGCCGGATCGTCCCGACCATCTTCCCGCGCAGGCGGATGTTGCGCTGCATCTTGTCGCGCCGCAGGTCGAGCCAGCGGTAGCGCATGCGCACGTTGTCGTCGACGTTCTCGTCGTCGAGCTGGAACGGGAGCGGCGTCGAGGTCGAGACGAGGCGCAGCGCGTCGACCTGCACCTCCACCTCTCCGGTCGGCAGGTTGGGATTGACGAGACCCGGCTCGCGCGCGACGAGGATGCCGTCCGCCTGGACAACGAACTCGTTACGGATTCCGTGCGCGGCCCGCGCGGCCTCGGGCGCACGCTCCGGGTTGACGACTAGCTGGACGACGCCGCTGCCGTCGCGGAGGTCGACAAACACGAGGCCGCCGTGGTCGCGACGACGCGCCACCCAGCCGGCGAGGGTAACCCGCTTGCCGACGTCGTCCTTGCGCAGCGTGCCGGCGGCCGCGTCGCGCCAGCTCACTGCGGGAGCCTCTCGGGCAGCTCGTCGAGCGGGAGGACGACATCGCGCTGCCCGCGCTCCCGCACGATCGCCTCGCCGTCCTTGACGATGACCGTGAAGCGCGTCTCGAGCCGGTTCGCGAGCTTGATCTGCCCGTTCAGCGAGCGGCCCGCGTAGTCGGTATCGCACGAGCGGCCGGCGCCGCGGAGCTCGGCCATGACCCGGAGGACCCGTTCGCGCTCGGCGTCGCCGTCGACGGCGAAGAAGATCTCGACGCGGTCCGGCTCCGCGGTCACGCCTGCATCCTCGAGCGCGAGGATCAGGCGCTCGATCCCCGCGCCGAAGCCGATTCCCGGTGTCGGCGGCCCGCCGATCTCCTCGACGAGGTAGTCGTACCGTCCGCCGCCGGAGAGCGTCGACTGCGCGCCCTCCTCCGGGCCGACGAACTCCCAGGTGGTGCGCGTGTAGTAGTCGAGGCCGCGGACGAGCGTCGGGTCGAGCGTGTACTCGACGCCGTAGCCGTCGAGGAGACGCCGCACCTCGGCGAAGTGGTCGCGGCACTCCTCGCAGAGCGACTCGCCGATCTTCGGCGCTTCCTGCAGCGCGGCGCGCACCTTCTCGCTTTTCACGTCGAACACGCGCAGGGGGCTGGTCGCGCGCTTCTGCCGCGCCTCGTCATCGAGGACGTCGGCGTGCGCGTCGAGCCAGGCATTCAGTTGCTCGAGGTACCGCGGGCGGCAGCTTCGGTCACCGATCGAGTTGAGCCGGAGCTCGAACTCCGTCACGCCCAGGGTGTCGAGGAGCCTCTGGTAGAACTGGATCACCTCGGCGTCGACGGCCGGGTCGGCCGAGCCGATCGCCTCGAGCGAGAGCTGCCAGTGCTCGCGGTAGCGCCCCTTCTGCGGTGTCGCGTACCGGTACATCGACGCGATCGTGTAGAGCTTCACCGGTTGCGGCTCGCGCTGCATCCCGTGCTGGACGTACGCACGGCAGATGGGCGCCGTCCCCTCCGGGCGGAGCGTCAGCGAGCGGTCGCCGCGGTCCGTGAACGTGTACATCTCCTTCTGGACGATGTCGGATCCCGCGCCGGAGGTGCGCTGGAACAGCTCGGTGTCCTCGAACACCGGGGTCTGGATCCGGCGGTAGCCGTACAGCGCGCAGAGCCGCTCCATCTCCCCCGTCACCTTCCGCCAGAGCGGCTGGTCGGACGGGAGGATGTCGTGAGTTCCGCGCGGCGCCTCGATCTTCGTCACGAGGCGCGCAGCTCGGCGAGGAAAGGGTTTCGCTGGAGCTCCGCGCCGAGCGTCGTCTCCGGGCCGTGGCCGGGGTAGATGACGGTCTCGGGCGGGAGGCGGTCGCTGAGGCGGCGCACGGATTCGAGCAGCGTGTCCCAGTCCGCACCGGGGAGATCGACACGTCCGACCGAGCCTGCGAAGAGCAGGTCGCCGGAGAAGAGGCAGCCGTCGGCGGCGTAGGCGAGATGTGCAGGCGAGTGGCCCGGGACGGCGATCGTCTCGAACGTGATCCCCGCCAGCTCGATTGTCTCGGCGCCTTCGAGCAGGACGTCGGGCGTGTACGGACGGCCGCGCACGCCCGCCGGCGCGAACTCGTGGAAGCGCTCGAGCAGGTCACGCTCGCCCTCGGGCATGTAGACGGGGACGCCCGCTCCTTCGGCGAGGTCGGCGACTCCGCCGATGTGGTCGA
>Ga0137371_10000241_pt1 | contig 37179 bp, 38 predicted proteins | sample SagtaG_7_FD_104919 | JGI IMG/M metagenome (GOLD analysis project Ga0137371, IMG submission 104919) | Vadose zone soil microbial communities from Sagehorn Ranch, Mendocino, California, USA - Sage1_R_40_16 metaG | ecosystem: Environmental > Terrestrial > Soil > Vadose zone | place: USA...
CTGCGCGACGACGTAGAGGGCCGAGGCGCCGGAGAGGAGCCAGAGGCGCGGGTCGCGCAGGGGGCGGAGGTCGGCCGTGGCGGGCTCGTCGAGCGAGGGTGCGGGCCGGCGCAGCCACACGGCGGCAACCGCAGCGGCCGCGACGCAACCGCCCGCGAGGACGAGGAAGGCGAGCCGCGTTCCGCCGGCCTCGGCGAGCCAGGGGAGCGACGCGGCTCCGGCCGCGCCGCCGAGCGGGATCGCCGTCTGCCGGATCCCGAGTGCGAGACCACGCTCGTGCGCCGGGAACCAGCTCATCACGGCGCGGCCGCTCCCGGTGTAGATGCCCGCGCCGCACAGTCCCGCGACCACGAGCCCGGCCGTCAGAGTCGCGAACCGGCCGGTGAACGCCGTCGCCGCGAGCGCCGCGGCCGCGCCGAGCTGGCCGAGGACGATCACCGCCCGCTCGCCGATCCGGTCGGCGGCGAGGCCCCAGGGCAGCATCGTCGCGAGCGTCCCGATCCCGCCGGCGGCGAGGACGACGCCCGTCCGGCCGAGACTCAGGTGGTAGTGGGTGCGGAGGGCCGGCGCCATCGCCGGCAGGCCGATCGCGACCGCCGCGAAGCTCGTCTGGGCGAAGGTGCCTGCCGCCAGGATGACCCAGCGATAACGAGTCATCCGCGGCGCGCGCGCTTCGGCTTTCGCTTCGTCCAGCGCGCGTGCAGCTCCTTCGTCTTGCGCACCTCGTCGGCGTCCGGGCCCTTGCCGTCGCGCCCCGGAACCTCGAGCACGGCGGGGAGCCGTTGCAGCTTCGGATGGCCGAGGAAGACGCCGAGCTGCTCGCCGAGGAGCCCCTCCATGATGTTCTCGTGGCGGTCGCGGTTCGAGCCGAGGGGAGCCTTCGAGTCGTTGACGTGCAGCGCGCGCAGCCGCTCGAGCCCGATCGAGCCGTCGAGGTCGGCGAGCGTCGCGTCCAGCGCGGCGCGGTCGGTCACGTCGACGCCCGAGACGTACAAGTGACACGAGTCGAGGCAGATGCCGAGCCGCGGGTGCCGGTCGAGCCGCTCGTACAGCGTCACGAGCTCGGCGATCGAGCGGCCGATCGTCCCGCCTGCGCCCGCTGAGTTCTCCATCAGCAGCCAGGTCGTGTCGTTGCACAGCTCGAGCACCTGCTCCATCGCGGGCACGCACCGCTCGAGTCCCGCCTCGAAGCCGCTGCCGAGGTGCGAGCCGACGTGGAAGACGACGCCGTCGGCCTCGATCGCGCAGGCGACCTGCATCGTCGCGCGCATGGCGGTGACGGACTTCTCGTAGACGTCGTCGTTGGGCGCGGCGAGGTTGCAGAGGTAGAGCGCGTGGCAGAAGACGGCGTCGATCCCGACCTCGGCACGCCGCTCCTTGAACCGCTCGAAGGTGGCCGGGTCGTGGTTCGTCGGCCGCCACGTCCGCGGGCTCTGCGTGAAGACCTGGACCGCGTCGGCAGCCATCGCCTCGGCCCGGTCGAGCGCGGTGTGGATGCCGCCGGACGAGGAGACGTGGGCGCCGATCAGCACGGCGCCGACGCTAGCGGAGAAAAGCCTCCAGGCGCGCCGCCTCGTCGTCGAGCTCGCGCCGGACGGCCCGCGCGAGAGGCGCGAACGGCTCGGCGACGACGCGTCCGCGCTCGACCTGCCACGTCCCCGCAACGAGGCCGTCGACGAGCACGGTCTGCGCGACGTCGCCGTTCTTCCGGATCACGGCCTTCCGGTAGGCCTCCGGCAGCACGCGTCGGCGGTCGGCGTGCGCGAGCAGGACGCTGTCCCACTTCGGCAGGAACCGCACGGGCGCGGGCGTCTCCGCCGAGGGCAGCGGCGCCCGCGGCAGGTCGAGCAGCTCGCGCCCGTTCTCGTCGCGGAACCGGCGCAGCGGCTCGAGGGCGGCGAGCGCCGCGGCGAAGTCGCCGACGCGCAGCCCGGACCAGTCGGCGAGGTCGGCCCGCGTCGCAGGCCCGAAGGCGGCGAGGTAGCGGCGGGCCACCTCGGCGCGGGCGGCGTGGAGCTCGATACCGGCCGGCTCGTCCAGCGCGACGAAGACCGCCTGCGGACGCGCCTTCCAGAGTGCCGTCTCGGGCGCGTGGTGGACGTGCGCGCGGACGCGGGCCATGTGCCACACCCGCCGCGCGTGCAGGTCGCGGAGCCCGTGCGCCCGGTCGAGGTGGTCGAGCGCGTCCTGGAGCCTGGTCGGCCCAGCGGCGACGAGCTCGCGGATGTCCGCGGCGACGCGCTCGGCGTCGGCGAGCGCAGCCTCGTCGCCCCAGCGGACGTCGCGCAGGGCCGTCGAGAACGACGGGTAGTCGCGCGCCGTCACCAGGTGGAGCGTGCTGCGCATCAGCGTCGCCTTGACGACCTCGCCGGCGAGGAGCGCGCGCTCGAGCGTCTCGGGGCGGAAGCCCGCGAGCCGCGCCCAGAGACCGACGTACGGCGCCGCCGGCCACTGGGCCTGCAGCCCGCCGACGCGCTCGACCGCCCGCGCGACCGGGAGCCGCCGCCGCTCGAGCAGCAGCTGGCGCGCGAGCGTCGCGCGGTTCAGCTCCCGCAGCGAGAGGACGCGCTCGGTCACGCGTCTACGATAGGCCGCCGATGTCAGTCGTCGTCCGCATGGCTCCGAGCCCGACGGGCTTCCTCCACATCGGAGGCGTCCACACTGCCCTCTTCAACTGGCTGTTCGCGCGCCACGAGGGCGGCGAGTTCCGGCTGCGGATCGAGAACACCGACACGAGCCGAGAGGTCGCGGAGGCGACCGAGCACATCAAGGAGTCGCTGCTCTGGCTCGGCCTCGACTGGGACGGGCCGGTGACCTTCCAGCTCGACCGGATGGAGCGCTCCCAGCAGGAGGCCGCGCGCCTCGTCCAGGAGGGGAAGGCGTACGAGGACGAGGGGGCGATCCGCATCCGCATGCCCGACGAGGGCGTCACCGCCTGGGACGACCTGATTCGCGGCCGGATCGAGTATCCGAACGAGAAGCTCGACGACCTCGTCGCAATCCGCGCGGACGGCCGGCCCACGTACAACTTCGCCTCGCCGGTCGAGGACTGGCTCGACGGGATCACGCACGTGATTCGCGGCGACGATCACATCTCGAACACGCCGAAGCAGATCCGCATCCTCGAGGCCCTCGGCGCACCCGTTCCGCAGTACGCGCACCTCGCGAACATCTACGGCCCCGACGGCAAGAAGCTCTCCAAGCGGCACGGCGCGGTCGGCGTCGACGAGTTCCGCGCACAGGGCTACGTGCCCGAGGCGATCGTCAACTACCTGGCGCTCCTCGGCTGGAGCTACGACGACCGCACCGAGATCATGAGCCGCGACGAGCTGATCGAGCGCTTCACGCTCGAGCGTGTCGGCGCGAGCCCCGCGGTCTTTGACTATCAGAAGCTCGACCACTTCAACGGCGTCTACCTGCGGGCGATGAGCCCGGACGAGTACGCCGACCGGCTCGTCGCGTTTCTGCGCGAACAGGGCTACGACTGGGACGAGGAGCGGATCCGCGCGGCGGCGCCGCTCGTGCAGGAGAAGATCACGAAGCTCGGCGAGTTCCCCGAGTTCGCCGGCTTCCTCTTCCATCGCGTCGAACCCGACCCCGCGCTGCTCGACGGGGGCGGCGAAATCGTCGCAGCAGCGCGCGAGGCGCTCGCCCAGGTCGAGCCGTTCACCGCCGAGACGATCGAGGCGGCGCTGCGCAGCCTCGCCGAGCGGCTCGGGCTCAAGCCGCGGCAAGCCTTTCAGCCGATCCGGGTCGCGGTGACGGGATCGAAGGTGTCGCCCGGACTCTTCGAGAGCCTCGAGCTGCTCGGCCGCGACGAGTCGCTGGCCCGGCTCAGTGCGGCCGCTTCGTAGGAAGCGGCTTCGTCGGCGCCAGCGGATCCAGCGCCTTCTGGAACTCGCGCCATGCCCGGCGCCGGAATTGCAGGGAGGGTAGAGGCACGCCCATTTCTCTCCAGTTATGCGACCGCTCGCGGTCGGATTTCGCGTTTAAGCTATTCCTCATTTTTAAGAGGTAAACGACGGCGTCGCTCTCGTGGTTACGCCGGGCCGCGTCCGCCCACTTCGGGAGCCGATACACTCGGCCGCCGTGCGATCGGCAGCTCAGACGATCCTCGTGGTCGACAACGAGCCGTCGATTCGCCTTCTGTGCCGGGTCAACCTCGAGTTCGAGGGATATCGCGTGCTCGAGGCTGCGACGCTGTCGGAGGCGCGCAGGCAGATCCACGCGGCGGACGTCGTCCTGCTCGACGTGCACCTCGGCAATGAGGACGGGACAACGCTCTTGCGCGAGCTGCGCGACGACGAGAATCGTATTCCGGTCGCGCTCCTGACCGGCTCGGTCGGCACGCCCGCTGGGGGTGCACGCGGCCTCGCCGATGCGATCGTCGCCAAGCCGTTCACGCTCGAGGGGCTGACGGGAACGGTGCGCGATCTGCTCGATGTAGGATCCACGATCCGTTGAGTGCGACCGCCGTCCGCAGCCCCACCGAGTTCGAGTCCAGGCTCCAGCGCTACCTCTTCGAGCGGTCCGAGGAAGGGCGGGCGGTGCGCGTCGGCGAGAAGGAGGTCTCCGAGCAGGCGGCGATCGTCGCTCGCTTCGCAGACCTGTTCAGCCGGGAGCAGCTCGAGGCGCTGCGCGAGGCCGAGGCCGGGGCCGAAGGCGACGAGGCCGAGCGGCTCTACCGGCTGCGCAAAACCTGCGAGTACGGGATCGTCGCCGGTGAGCTCGCCGAGCGCGAGGACGAGCTCGAGAACGCGATCCTCGCCGCCCGCATCGTCTTCCGGGGCGAGGAACTGTCGCTCCGCTCCGCCCAGGCGGAGCTCGCCGTCCTGACCGACTACCGCGAGCGCGAGGAGCTCGGCGAGATCCACCTCGAGGCGTCCGCCCGCTTCAATCCGGAGCGGAGCGAATTGCTCCGCGCCTGGGAGGAGCTCGACGCCGAGCTCTCCGGCGAGCCGGATCCGATCGCGCGCAACGAGGACGAGAAGCGGATCTCGCTGCGGCAGCTCGAGGGCGTGCTCGTCGAAACCGCCGACGCGTCGGCGGAGGCGTACGCGCGTTTGCGCGAGCGCTGGTTCGACCGTCTGCTCGGGCCCGAGCGCGAAGCCGTTCCCAGCTCGTCTCACGTCCACTACATTCGCCGGCTCTCGCCGTTCGACGGGGTCTACACGCAGGAGCGCGCCGTCGCCGTGTGCCTCGAGACGCTCGAGGGACTCGGCTTCGACCTCGAGGCGACGCCGAACATCCGGCTCGATCTCGACGACCGGCCGCAGAAATCGCCGCGCGCCTGCGTGATCGCCTCGGACCCGCCGCAGATCGTTCACCTGATCACGCGCGCCCAGGGCGGCCTCCACGACTACCAGGCGTTCATGCACGAGGCCGGCCACGCGCTCCACTACGCGGGCGTCGACCCCTCGCTGCCGTACACGTTCCGTCGGCTCTCGCGCGATCACGCGCTGACCGAGATCTACTCGTACATCTTCGAGGCGATCACGCGCGAGCCCGGCTGGCACGCCGAGTACTTCGGGGCCGAAGCGGCCGGGAACGCCGAGGCGACCCTGTTCCTCGAGGCGCTGCTCTTCCGCCGCTACGTGGCCAAGCTCCGCTTCGAGCTCGAGTTCTGGGCCCGCTTCCACGAGGACGGCGGCACGCCCGGCGGCTACGCCGAGCTGCAGACGGAGATGACGGGCATCCGCTACGACGCGCGCGGCTACCTCGCCGACATGGACGCGGGCTTCTACTCGGCGGACTACCTGCGGGCCTGGATCCGATCGGCACAGTTGCGCCGGGCCCTCGTCGACGAGGTTGGCGAGGACTGGTGGCGGAGCACGCGAACGGGCGAGATCCTGCGCGAGTTCTTCGCCGAGGGGACGCGCCCGACGAGCGAGGAGATCGCGGGCCGGCTCGGCTTCGATGCATTCGACACCGCGCCACTCCACTCAGAGCTCGGTGCCTGAACTCGGGTTCGACCACTTCTACGACTACGAGGAGCTCACGGCCCTTCTCCACGCGTGGGCCGAGGCCTCTCCCGGGCTGCTGCAGCTCGAGTCGATCGGCCGCTCGTGGGAAGACCGGGAGATCTGGCTCTGCACGGTCACCAACGGCGAGACAGGGCCGGCGTCCGAGAAGCCTGCGCTCCTGGTCGAGGCGAACATCCACTCCGTCGAGTGGACCGGGTGTGCCGCCGCGCTGCACCTGCTGCGCCGCCTGCTCGACGGCCATCCGCTGCTGGACTCTCGCGCGGTCTACGTCATTCCCCGGCTCAATCCGGACGGCGCCGAGCACGCGCTCCGCGAGGGACGGTTCATCCGCTCGTCGGTGCGGCCGTACCCGCTCGCCGAGCAGCCGGAGGGCCTGCAGGTACGCGACGTCGACGGCGACGGCCGCGTCCTCTCGATGCGGGTGCCCGACCCGAACGGGCCATGGAAGCCGCATCCGGAGGAGCCGCGCCTGCTCGTTCGGCGCGATCCCGACGAGCTCGAGGGCGACTTCTACCGCCTCTTCCCGGAAGGCGAGATCGAGAACTGGGACGGCGTCACGATCAAGATCGCGCCGCCGCTCGAGGGTCTCGACCTGAACCGGAACTTTCCCGCCCGGTGGGGAACGGAGAGCGAACAGCTGGGCGCCGGCCCCTTCCCGGTGTCCGAGCCCGAGATCCGCGCATACGTGCAGGCGGTCGTCGAGCGGCCGAACATCGTGGCGCACGTCGCCTACCACACGTTCAGCGGCGTCCACCTGCGTCCGTACGCGGGGAAGCCCGACGACGAGATGCCGACGGACGATCTCCGCGCCTACAAGGTCATCGGCGAGAAGGGGACGAGCCTGACCGGCTATCCCGCGATCTCGATCTTCCACGACTTCAAGTACGACCCGAAGCAGACGATCAAGGGCGACGTCCACGAATGGCTCTACGACCAGCTCGGAGTCTTCAGCTGGACCACGGAGTTCTGGAGCCCGCAGCGTGCCGCCGGAATCGACGTCAAGCACGCGATCGAATGGATCCGCGACCACCCGCCGGAGGACGACGTCAAGCTGATCCGCTGGGCCGACGCCGAGCTCGGCGAGCGCGGCTACGTCGAGTGGTATCCCTTCGAGCACCCGCAGCTCGGATCGGTCGAGCTCGGTGGCTGGGACGTCGTTCGCACGTGGTTCAACGTTCCGTTCGAGCGGCTCGAGGCCGAGGTGGAGCCGCATACGGAGTGGGCACTGTTCCAGCTCGCCGCCGCGCCGCGGCTCGGGATCCGGTCGCTCGAGGGCGAGCCAGTGGGGCGGGGCGCCTGGCGCGTGCGGCTCGTGCTCGAGAACTCGGGATGGCTTCCGACGACGGTCACCCGCAAGGCGGAGGAACGCAAGGCCGTGCGGCCGATCGAGGTCGAGCTCGAGCTGCCCGAGGGCGCGCGGCTCGCGGTCGGCCAGCGCAAGACCGAGGCCGGCCAGCTCGAGGGGCGCGCGAACTTCCGCACGACGATGTGGTGGAACAACGATCCGTCCACGAACGATCTCGCCAAGCTCGAGTGGGTTGTCGAGTCGCCGGGCGGCGGGACGGTGCGAGTCGAGGCGCGTCACCAGCGGGCCGGGGTCGCCCGAGCAGAGCTAGCGCTCGGCTGAGGTCACGACCGCGTGGATCTGGCGCGTCAGCGCCGCGACCTGCTCCGTCAGCTCCTTGTCCTGCTGCGTCAGCTGCGTGTTCGACTCGAGCAGTGCACGAACGTCGCGAAGCGCCTCCTGCAGCACGCGCTCGCGCCGCTGGGTGTCGGCGATCTGATGCTCGTGGTGGTGCTCGACCCTGTCACCGTGCAGCTTGTCGCGCTCGGCCTGGCGCGTCTGGGCGAGCAGGATCAGCGGCGCCGCGTACGCCGCCTGGGTCGAGAACGCCAGATTCAGCAGGATGAACGGATAGGGATCCCAGCGCAGCGCGACGGCCGCCGAGTTGACAGCTATCCACGCGATGACGAGGATCGTCTGCCCGATGATGTACCGCGGCGTCCCGAAGAACCGCGCCGCGCGTTCGGACACCCGGCCGAAGGCGTCGTCGCCGAAAGCGCCGCGACCGCGCGGTGTCGCCATTCCACGGAGGCTAGAAGAGCTCCCGGACGAGCTCGTGAATCCCTCGCTCCGCCTCCTTCGCGTCTTCACGGAGGAGCTCGTCGAGCTCGATCCCGACCAGCAGGATGATCGAGCCGACGTAGAAGTAGTTCATGACGACGAGGAAGACGATCAGGCTGCCGACCGCCGTCTTGAAGTTCGCGACCGACGTGACGTACCAGCGGAAGATCAGCGACTCGACGATCCAGCCGACGACGACGAGCCCGGCGCCGACGCTCACCCACCGCTTCGCGCGCGGCTCCGCCGGCGCGTATCGCACGAGCAACCCGAAGGCGAGGAAGAGGAGGACCACGGCGCCGACCCAGCGGCCGACGACCGCGAGGACGCCCAGCGCGCCCCCGCCCGGACCGACCTTCGAGGCGACGAGCAGGATCGCCCCGGCTAGGCCGACGATGATCGCCACCGAAAGGCCGATCGAGACGGGGAAGCGGATCCACCACGGCCGCGTCTCCTTCGCGTCGTAGATCTGCGTGAGTGCGCCCATGATCGCGCGGACCGTTCCCGCCACCTCCCAGACCGCGAGCAGCGACGCGAAGGCGATCAGTCCGCCCGAGCCGCTCTGGAAGATGCGCTGGACCGTGTCGTTCATCCCTGCGTAGACGCTCTCCAGCACGCGCTGCTGCACCTGGGGCCCGAGGCGCGTGTTCCAGACGTCCTCCTGGCCGGTCCCGCCGAGCACTCCGAGTCCGAACAGGATCAGCGCGACGGCGGCGACGAGCGCCTGCAGGGCGACCGCGCTCGCGTAGGTGAGCAGGTTGTGCGCCCTGAAGAGGTCGACCCAGACGTCGACGATCTCGCGCACCTTGCTCTTCCGCTCGCGGGCCCTTTGCCTCGCCACGAGGCGGCGCGTACCCGCGCTAGCGCTTCGCGAAGCGGTAGTGCGAGACGAGCCATTCGCGCCCGCCGCGGTAGCCCCACAGCTCTGCGCAGGCGAGGAAGAAGACGCGCCAGTTGGCGAGCCAGGCGCGGGCGCGGCCCGGGCCGTACGTCCCGGCGAGCACCTCCAGGACGGCCGCACGATTCGCGTCCAGCCGGTCGATCCACGCCTCGGCGGTGCGGCTGTAGTGCTCGCCGCCGACGCGCCAGTGTGCTTCGAGCACGAGATCGCGCTGGAACCGCGGCAGGAGGTCGTCCGAGGGCATCGTCCCCCCGGTGAAGAACTTCCGCGCCATCCAGCCGTCCTCGTAGGGGTACGCGAACCGGCGGTGCGTGAAGACGTGGCAGAAGAAGCGGCCGTCCGCCTCGAGCCAGGAGGCGACCCGGCCGAGCAGCGCCTCGTAGTTGCGCATGTGCTCGAGCATCTCCACGGAGACGATCCGGTCGAACCGGCGGTCGAGCTCGAGGGCGTTCACGTCGGCGGTCAGCACCTCGACGTTCGGCGCTCCGTGCGACTCGACGAAGTCGCGCTGCAGTCGCGAGTTCGAGACGGCTAGGATGCGCGCCCGTGGGAAGCGCTCCGCGAGCCAGAGCGAGAGCGAGCCCCAGCCGCAGCCGAGGTCGAGGATCTCCATCCCGTCCTCGACGCCCGCGCGGGAGGCGGTCAGCTCGAGCATCGCCTCCTCGGCGCGGGCGAGCGTCTCGACGCCCGCCGGCCACAGACAGGAGCTGTACTTGAGCCGCGGCCCGAGCACGAGCTCGAAGAAGCGCGGCGGCAGCTCGTAGTGCTGCTCGTTCGGCTTCGCCGGCTGCTCGGCGATCGCCGAGGTGCGCAGCCGCTCGACGAACTCGTCCCGGGGCCGCCGCCGCTCCCGGCGCAGCCGGGTCGCGCACGTCGCCCGGATCCCGAGCCGAAGCAGCGGGTCGGGGACGCGGCCCGTCTCGATCAGCCGGTCGACGACTTCGGAAACCACGGGACGAAGGCGCTGGTCTCGCGCTGGTAGCGGCGGTAGTCCTCGCCGCGGGTGCGGAGCGCCTGGGCCTCCGCGGGCGGGACACCGGTGACAAAGAGGACGAGGAACAGGATCACGGCGACCGAGAGGAAGCCGAGCCAGCCCCAGGGCGCGGCGCAAGAGATCAGGCCGTACGCGAGCCAGGCCAGCGACTGGAAGAAGTAGTTCGGGTGGCGCGAGTAGCGCCAGAGGCCCGCGCGCATCGTCTTCCCGCGGTTCGCAGGGTCGGACTTGAAGCGCGCGAGCTGGCGGTCGGCCGTCCAGCCGCCGGCGGCCGCGACGACCCAGAGCGCAGCCCCCGCCCACTCGACCGGCTCGAGCCCGGGGTGGCGGTTGAAGCACGCGAGCAGAAACGGCAGGGAGAGGAGCGCTGCCAGTGCCGCCTGCGCCTCGTAGAAGATCGCGAAGGTCAGCTGCTCGCGCCCGCGCTCCCGCGATCGCGCACGGAGGTTCCGGTAGCGCGCGTCCTCGCCCTTGCCGAGCCGCCGCGCCACGACGGAGGCGACGCGGAGGTTCTCGAGCCCGGCGACGGCCGCGATCAGCGCGCGATGCGCGACCTCGCCGGGGCCGAGCACGGCATAGAGGACGGCGAGCAGGGCCAACGAGGCCGCCCAGCCCGCGTCCACCGCCGTCGCGTCCCGGGTGCGCCGCTGGACGAGATAGAGGACCCCGAGCAGCGCGGCCGCGGCCGCCCAGCCGATCAGCCACAGCTCCCAGCGGTGCTCGATCACAGGGCCGCGCCGATCTCGCGCTCGAGCCGCTCCGTCAGCGTCTTCGCGACCGCCACGGTCGGCCGTTCGGCCGCGACGACGATCGGCTCTCCGACGGCGACGACGACCCGGTGCCGGCCGGGATGGGGGAAGCCGCGCGAGCCGAGGATCCGCACCGGGACGAGCGTCGCGCCCGCGGCGAGCGCGAGCCGCGCGGCGCCGCGGTGGTAGGGGCGGCGCGCGAGCCGCTTCGAGGTCCCCTGCGGGAAGATGCCGAGCACCTCGCCCTGACCCAGGAGCTCGATCGCCCGCGAGACCGCCGCGCCGTCGCCGGTGCCGCGCTCGACCGGAAACGTCCCGAAGTGCTCCATCACCCAGCGGAGGCCGGGATACCGCCACAGCTCGGCCTTCGCCATGTAGCGGATCGGCCGCGGCGTGACGAGGCCGAGCAGCCACGGGTCGATCAGCGACTCGTGGTTGGCCGCGAGGATCACCGGCCCCTCGAGCGGGATCCGGTCGGCGTTCCGCAACTCGACGCGGTAGAGCCACGACCAGAACGTCCGGAACCCCGTCCGCTCCAGCAGCTCGTAGAGCGGCGGCCGCTTCATCGCGTCAGCCTGAGCTGCACGTCACGGAGCACGCGGGTCCGGAACGCGGCTTCGCTGAAGGCGAGGTAGAAGTCCCAGATTCGCTCGAACCGCCGGTCGTAGCCGAGCGCACGCACGTCCTCGATCCGCTCGTGGAAGCTCGCGCGCCAGCGGCGAAGGCTCTCGGGGTAGTGCATGCCGACTTCCTCGAGCTCGCCGACGGCGAGCCCGGACGCGGAGGCGGTCGCGCGCCTGATCGCCCCGAGCGACGGGATCAGGCAGCCCGGGAAGACGTAGCGCTCGATCCAGTCGGGTGTCTTGCGGTACCGATCCCAGCGCCGGTCGGGAACGAGGATCGTCTGGATGCAGGCGACGCCGCCCGGCGCGAGCAAGCGGTCGACGGCGCCGAAGAAGAGGGGGAGCTGCTTCTCGCCGATCGCCTCGAGCATCTCGATCGACGCGACCTTCGTGTAGCGCCCCTCGTGCTGGCGGTAGTCGTGCTCGACGATCTCGACCGGGAGGCCCCGGTTGCGCTCGCGCGCGAGCGCGGCCTGGGCGGCCGAGATCGTCAGGCCGGTGACGCGGCAGCCGTACTGTTCGGCGGCGAACCGCGCGAAGCCGCCCCAACCGCAGCCGATCTCGAGCACGTGGTCGGCCGCCTCGAGACGGAGCTTCTCGCACACGCGGCGGTACTTCTCCCGCTGCGCGTCGACGAGCGGCATCCCGGGTTCGGCGAAGACGGCGCAGGAGTACGTCATCGTCTCGTCGAGCATCAGCCGGAAGAGCTCGTTGCCGAGGTCGTAGTGGTAGGCGATGTTGCGCCGCGCGCGCAGGAGCCCGTTGCGCGTGTTCAGCCGCGGCCGGGCCTCGAGCAGCCTGCGCACCCGCGCGTGCCGGTCGCCCGCCGCCTCGGTGTTCCGCAGCAGGAGCTCGAACAGGGCGACGAGGTCGTCGGAGTCCCACTCCTCGGCGGTGTACGACTCGCCGAACCCGAGCTTGCCCCGGGTGGCCACCCGGCGGAAGAAGGAACGGTCGTGGATCTCCATCGTCACGGGCGGGCCGGAGCCGAAGCGGCGCTCGGAGCCGTCCGGCAGCGACACCTCGAGCGTGCCGCCGTCGAGCTGGGCGAGCACCCGTTCGAGGATCGACATCGCCGCGCGCTCGAGCAGCCGTCCGCGCGCCGGCGGCTCACGCCGGATGGTCTCGTCGTAAGCACTCATCGCTGAGCTCCTCGCAGCTCACGCGGAGCCTGCCGTGGGCAAGCCAAGGGGCCATTCCGGCGAAACCAGACGCGTAGCGTGCTCAGCGCCGCACCGACCCCTGACCCGGGACAAACGGCGGCTTGCGGTGGAACGGCACGCGCTTGAGCCAGAGCCGCAGCGCCTGCCAGTGGATCAGCGAGATCACCTGCACCGGCTGGAGCGGATAGCGCGCGAGCGTCCGTGCAACGCTCGCGTTGGTCAGCTCGCACCGCCGCCCGTGCAGCACCGCCGTCAGGGGCCGCGCGCCCGCGCGGTCTCGCACGTGGATCCGCGCCCAGACCTCGTCGCCGGGCTGCGAGAACGCGTACTCGTACGCGTGGTCGAGCCCGAAGAACGGCGAGACGTGCAGCCGCTTCTCGTGCTCGTAGCGAAGCTCGGGGCCGCGCAGCACCTCGGGCAGCCGCTCGCCGAAGGTGTTGCTCAGCTCGGCGACGATGCAGGCCAGCTCGCCGTCGGCCCGATAGCACCACGAGAACGTGACCGGGTTGAAGACGTAGCCGAGCACGCGGAGCTGGGTCAGCATCAGCACCCGCTCGATCGTCGGGTCGCCGGCGAGCTCGACGACGGCTCGCTTCACCGGCTCGCCGTCGAAGTGGTCGGCGTCGCGGAACGAGACGACGTTGCGCCTGTTGACTGACAGAAGCGCGAGCCGCCGCTCGAGCTCGGGCAGCTCGTCGAGGTCGAGCAGCCAGTACGAGACCGGGTACCGGAAGACGTTCCGGGCCGGCGTCCGCCGCGCGTGCATCAGCGTCCCGGTGTACAAAGCCGATCTCACCAGGCGACTCCGAGCGCGGCGGACGCGACCACCCCGGAGGCGAGCCCGTCCTCGTGGAAGCCGTTGCCGAGGTGCGCGCCTGCATAGTGCGTGCGCCGCCGCCCCGACAGGCCCGGCAGCGCGGCCTGCGCGCGCAGCGTCCCGACGGTGTAGAGCGGATGGGCGTAGGCGAAACGGGCGATCACGCGGTCGGGGGGCACGTCCTGGTTCAGCGTCACGCAGTAGTCGCGATCGGTGTCGAGCCGTTGGAGCAGGTTCAGGTAGTAGGTCAGCGTCGGCCGGCCGTCGTCGCCCGTGCGGTAGTTCCACGAGGCACGGGCGGCGGAGGTGCGGGGCAGGAACGATGGATCGGTGTGGAGCACAGTGTCGTTGACCGTGTACTCGAAGCCGCCGAGCACGCGGCGCTCCTCGTCGCTCGGATCCTCGAGCAGCGCGAGCGCCTGGTCGGCATGGGTGGCGACCACGACCTCGTCGAACCGGTGCGTCTCGCCGTCGTCCGTGCGGAGCTCGACGCCGTCCGGGCCGCGGCGAAGCGAACGCACGCCGAGCCCGAGGTGGAGCCGCCGGCCGAGCCGCTCGGACAACGCCTGTACGTAGCTGCGGCTGCCGCCGCTGACCGTCCGCCAGCGGAAGCGGCCGAAGCCGAGCATGCCGTGGTGCTCGAAGAAGCGGATCGCGTAGGCGGCCGGGAGCTCGAGCGCCCGCCCGGGCGCCGTCGACCAGAGCGCCGAGGTCAGCGGCACGAGGAAGTGCGACCGGAAACGGCGCGAGTAGCCGCGCTCGTCGAGGTAGCTCGCGAGCGACCGCCCCTCGTAGTCGGCCTCCTCGAGCGAGCGGCGCGCCGTCCGCAGCCAGCGCCCGATCTCCCACAGGAGCGCGTGGAAGCCGGGGCTCGCCGCATTGCGCGGCTGCGCAAAGGGACGCTTGCCCGAGTACTCGAGCCCGCAGCCGCGGCAGCTGACCGAGAACGACATCTCAGAGGCCTGAGTCCGCACGCCGAGCTCGCGGAAGAGCCGCATGACGAGTGGATAGTTGCGCTCGTTGTGGACGAGAAAGCCCGTATCCAGCGCGAGGCCGTTGTGCAGTACTGTGTTCGAGTGGCCGCCGGCGCGCGTGTCGCGCTCGAAGAGCTCGACATCGTGGGCGCGCGAAAGCACGTAGGCCGCGCCGAGCCCCGAGATCCCGGTCCCCACGACTGCGATCCGCATCAACCGTTGTTCGTCCCGCGGCGAATGTCGGTTGGCTAGCCTCCCACGACCTCGATGAACGGACAAGCCCTGGAAACCCGCACTGCAGTCGCCACCGTGCGCGAGCATACGAGCCGGATCAGCCAGATCGTGACGCTCATCGCCGTGATCGTGCCGCCGCTCGGCCTCGTCTCGGCGATGGGGCTCCTCTGGGGAGTCGCCTTCCATTGGATCGACCTCGTCCTGCTCGTCTCCCTTTACATCGTCTGCGCGTTCGGGACGACGATCGGGTTCCATCGCTACTTCACGCACAAGGGCTTCGAGGCGCGCGTCCCCGTGAAGGCCGCGCTCGCGGTCCTCGGCTGCATGACGATGCAGGGGCCGATCACGCAGTGGGTGACCGACCATCGCAAGCACCACGCGTTCTCCGACAAGGACGGCGATCCGCACTCGCCGCACGTCGGTCAGGACGATGGCGCGTGGGGCGCGCTGCGCGGCTTCGTGCACGCCCACGTCGGCTGGATGTTCCGCAACATGGGCATGGAGCAGGGGAGCGTCTACGGCAAGGACCTCTACGACGATCGGCTGATCCGCTGGATCGACCGGCTCTACCTGCTCTGGGTCGTGCTCACGCTCGGGATCCCGTTCGCGGTCGGCTACGCCGTCGCCGGCGGGTGGGAGGGAGGCGTCGCGGGGCTCGTGTGGGGCGGTCTCGTCCGGATCTTCGCCTACCAGCACGCGACGTTCAGCGTGAACTCGATCTGCCACATGTTCGGGCGCCAGGACTACCGCTCCCGCGACGAGGCGCGGAACAACTGGCTCGTCGCGGTGCTCGTCTTCGGCGAGGGCTGGCACAACAACCACCACGCCTTCCCGGCCTCCGCGCGGCACGGGCTGCACCGCTTCCAGATCGACGTCTCGTGGTGGGTGATCCGGGCGATGGAGAAGCTGCGGCTGGTCTGGAACGTGAAGGTGCCCGACGACCGCCAGCTCGAGCGGCGTCGCGTTCAGCCGGTCTGAAACCGCTCGAGCTCGCGCGAGACGAGGTCGGCCCAGCGTGCGGCGCGGGGCAGCGGTACTGCCGGGCCCCAGTGCGCGCGGACGGCGATCCCGTGCACGGCGCCCGGGATCAGCGTGTACTCGCCCTCGACGCCGAGCGCATGGGCGCGCTCGAGGCCGCGGCGAGAGCTCTCCGGCGAGACGCCCGGGATCCCCGGGAGGTAGCGGTCGAGCGTACCGTGGAAGACGGTCAGCCGACGGCCGCGGAGGGCGTCGAGCGAGAGCCGAGCCGGGATCCACGGGGCGAGTCCCACGACTCCCTCGACCGTCGGCTCGTCGGCGGCGCGGATCGCGACGGCGCCGCCCATCGAGAACCCGAGCAACAGGGTCCGCTGTGCGGCGGTTTCGCGGACGGCGGCGCGGGCGTCCTGGACGCACCACTCCATCCGGTTCCACGACTTGATCCGGTAGCGCACCTCGGCGAACGCCAGCGACGGGAACCGGGGCGCGAGCCGGCGGACGAGCCATTCGAGCGAGGCGCTCCATGTGCCCTCGACCTCGCCGCCCTGGCCGCCGTTCACGCAGACGACGGCGGCAGCGTGGTCTGCCCGCGGGTCCGAGACGCGCATCTCCGCGCCGGTCGAAAGCCGCGTCAGCCGGGCGTCCACGTCTCGCGAATGTACCGGTGCGAGCTCCGGCGACAGGGCCGCGCCGGGATCCCCGGCGCGGCCTTCCGAGATCGATGGTGTTGTGCCAGACTGCGTCTACCTGGCTTAGCGGCACCAGGCGAGGGACTGCGGGGGCAGGAGCTTTCGCCCTGAGCTCAGAGCGTGCCTCCTGCCCCCCTCTTCATCTGCTCAGGAACGGCGCGCGCTCTCCGCCTCGCGAGGCGTCGCCGGACCCGCCGCCAGATCAACGTCTCGGCTATGAGCAGGGCGGCGACGAGCGCCATTGAGAAAGCGAAGATCACGCTGGGTCCAAGCGTCGAAGGGGGTAAAAGCTGTGTGCCCTAAGTACCGCGGCGGAGGCCCTTCCCCTTACACGGGAGCCGAAGAGCGCGGGAACCTCAGCCGGATCCTGGACGTAGTGAGAGGAATGAAGAAGCGCGTATGGCTCTCGATCGCATTCCTTCTTGCCGGTGTCGGGCTCGCGTCGCCTGCGGGTGCGGGCATCAGTGACACATGGACTCCGCTGAGGAGACCGCTCCAGCTGCCGAAGGTGCCGAGGGGAGCGGCGTGTCCGGTAAGCCGCGTGGATCCTCGAGTTCAGTGGAGGCGGATCAACATCTTCGGCGGCTCGGGCATAGGACGCGGCCCGGTCTACCCAGGGCTCGGGGCGCACAGCGGTCTGCTCTTCGCCACGCGGGACCAGCAGTACGGCGGCCCGTGGTTCGGCGAGAAGGTCTTCTGGTACGTGCTGCCGAGCTATCGCGGCCCGGTATTGATCCGTGGCCGTCGGCTCGACGGCCCCGAGTTGGTGCGTTTCAACGGCGGCAAGCTGCCCGCCCCGGAGCTGCGCATCGAACGGGGCGAGACGGTCTCCTGGGAGGGGCAGCCGCCGGGCAGCCGCGGCGTGCCCTCCGGTGTCCGCGTCATGACGCCGGGCTGCTACGCATTTCAGATCGACGGAACGAGGTTCTCTCGCGTCGTCGTCGTCACCGTTGACCTCGCCCGTTGACGCACGGACCAGCCCCGCCGAGCACCGGGGTCTCTGCACTTCACCCGCTCAGATGGACGAGTTCGGCGCGGCTCAGCCGTCCGTAGCATGATTCGTACTACAGTTGCTATGTGGCCCGTTCGATTCACGTTCGGCTCGACGACGCCTCGGCAGCGGCGCTCGAGATCGTCCGCGCCGACGGGTTGAGCGACTCGGAGGCCGTGCGTACAGCGCTGCGAGAAGCCGCCGCCCGCCGGCGCGTCCGCTCGGCGATTCGCGACGAGGTCCGCCGTCTCGCCGCCGACGAGACCGATCGCGAGGAGATGCGGATCATCCGGGAGCAGCTCGCGGAGCTCGCGCCGCCGCTCGCCGACTGAGGTGGTCCGCGGTGAGGTCTTCCGACTGCCGCCGCGGGGTTCGCGCGGGCACGAGCAGCGCGGCGCCGGCTATGCGGTGATCGTTCAGGCGGACGAGTTTCTCGACCTCAGCGCGGTGCTCATCGCGCCGACCTCGACGAGCGCCCGCCCGGCGAGCTTCCGTCCGACGATCGCCCTCGAGGGACGGGAGACGCGCGTCCTCGTCGAGCAGACGACGGTCGTCGACCCGCAACGTCTCGGCGGCTCCGCGGGGCGGCTCGATGGGGGCGAGCTGCGTTCCCTTGATGAGGCGCTCATGCTCGTCCTCGGCCTTTGAGACACCGCTGGTTCAGGTGGTGAACTGAACAAGCCGAATCGGCTCGAGTTCGTGGCGTAAAGAGGCGCATACGGGATTCGAACCCGTGCCGCCGCCGTGAGAGGGCGGTGTCCTAGGCCACTAGACGAATGCGCCCCGAGCCGAGGGTTAGTGTACCGGCGCTCTGGAAAGGTCGTCGTCGTGCTCGGACGCTGGCGAAAGAAGCGCGGCGGCAACCCCGCGAAGCAGCAGGGAGACCCCCACGAGCTCGATCGCGAAGGCGATCCGCGCGGCGGCGTCCAGAGCGACGAGTACCGGCACGCCGACCCGCGTGACCTCGTCACCGACGAGGGCGTGGCGATGACCGGGCCCGGCGGGACGCCGCAGGAGGACACGACGCCGGACGAGCGGCGCGAGGAACAGCGCTAGAGCCGTTCGCGTGCCGCGCGGGCGACGAGCGCGACCGTCCCGACGGCGGCCGCGGTGCCGACGGCGATCCAGATGAGGCCGCCTCCGACGGTCACCGACCTCAGCGCGAGCAGGAGCGCTCCGATCGCGGCCGAGCCGGCAACCGCGACCGCGGTCGCCCCGAGCCGCAGGCCGAGCACGGGCGCTTCCTCCTTCATCCGCGTCCGCAGCGAGATCGACCATGCCACGAGCTCGCCGAGCAGCAGCAGACCGACGGCGTACAGCGGCGCCGCGTCCTCGGTGCCGCCGCCGCGCACGAACAACGAACCTGCGTACTCGGCGCCGAGCACGCCGAGCGCCCACGGGATCAGCTGCTCCCAGCGAAAGAGGAGCGCGCAGCCGACGAAGAGCCCGGCGACGATGCCGCCGGCCACGAACGCGCGGGCGAGCGAACCGGTGCCGTGCGCCGGGTACGCGGCGAGCGCGGCCCACAGCAGCGCGGCCGCGATCCCGGTGATCAGCCGCGGACGAGTCGGGCGCGCTGCCTGAATCCCGTCACCTCCTCGAGTGCTGCGTCGAGCGGCTCGCCGTCGCGCCATTCGATCACCGGAACGCCCGCGTCGGCGTAGCGGGCGCGCAGCGCCTCGCGCGAGAGCTGCCAGATCCGGTAGGCGAGCCGTCGCAGCGGGTCGCGCCCGGGCTCGACGAACGGCAGCGGCGAGATCTCGATCACGACGAGGTCGAAGCCGCGGGCGCGCAGGTCGAGCAGCATCCCGGCCGAGCGGACGTCGAGGAGCGGTGTCAGTGCGAGCACGAGCGCCTTCGGCGGCAGCGTCCGCGGCGGCAGCACGTCGACGCCCTTTGCCGCATACGTCAGCACGATGTCGGTCTGCAACAGGGAGTCGAGGATGCGATAGAGCTGCACTGTCCCCGACGACGGAACGAGCCACGTCAGAAAGCCGCCGAAGCTGACGAGCCCGACGCGGTCCTTGCGCCGAAGGTAACGCGCGGCGAGTGAGGCGGCGGCGCGGACGGCGAGGTCGATCGTGCCGCGCCCGCCGCGGCGGACGTCGGCGAACGTGTCGAGGAAGACGATCACGTCGCTGTTCCGCTCAGGATGGTGCTCGTTGACCCAGAGCGAGCCCCGCCGCGCGCTGGCGCGCCAGTTGATCCGCCGGATGCGGTCGCCGCTCGCGAACGGCCGCATATCCGCGAACTCGATCCCTTCGCCCTTCGTCCGCGAGACCTGGTTGCCGACGAAGACCTGCGTCTCGTGCGGCGGGAGCAGCGCCCGCAGCGTCTCGACCTCGGGGTACACGCGCAGGAACGCGGCCTCTCCGAGCCGCCCTTCCCAGGCATACAGCCCGAGCCGGTCGCGCATCCGCACTGTGACCGGGCCGATCCCCCACGCCCCCCAGCGGACGCAGCGGACGCGCAGCTCGACCGTGCGATGCTCGCCGCGCTCGAGCCGGACCGCGAGCGGGTTGCGGTCGCCCTCGACGACGAGTTCGGGTGGGAGCGCGAGGAAGAGGTCGAGCCGATCGACGCCGGTCGCGGAGCGGACGTCGAGCGTGACCGTGACGTGCTCGCCCTCGAGTGCGCGTTCCCGGTCGACGGAGATTCCGAGCGCGAGCTCGGGCTCTCGTGCCCGCCGCGCGCCGAGGGCGCCGACGAGCGCGAACGGCGCCCCGAGCACGACGAGCTCGGGTCGCGCGAGCACGAGCCCTGCCAGGAGTCCCGCGGCGGCGAGCGACGCGTAGCCGCCGAGCCGCGGCGAGACCGTTCGGGTCACGCGCGGACGACGTCCTCGGCCGCCGGCGTGGGCACCGTCTCGAGCGCCTCGCGGACGATGTCCTCGCCGCGGATCCGCTGCACCCAGAGCTCGGGCCGCAGCGTCAAGCGGTGCGCGAGCGCCGGCACCGCGACGGCCTTGACGTCCTCGGGCGTGACGAAGTCGCGACCGGAGAGCGCCGCCTTCGCGCGGGAGAGCTTGAGCAGCGCGAGCGAGCCGCGCGGGCTTGCACCGACGAGCAGGCGCCGGCTTGCACGCGTGGAGGCGACGAGATCGACGATGTAGTAGCCGATCGCCTCGGACACGTGCACGTGCTCGAGCGCCCGCTGCATCGCGATCAGCGTCGGCGCGTCGACGACCGGGTCGAGCATGATCTCGTCCTCCTGCCGCTCGATCCGCCGCTCGAGCATCTGCAGCTCGTGATCGCGCGACGGGTAGCCGATCCCGAGCCGCAGCAGGAAGCGGTCGAGCTGGGCCTCGGGCAGCGGATACGTGCCCTCGTACTCGATCGGGTTCTGCGTCGCGAGCACGATGAACGGCGGCTCGAGCGGATGCGTCTCGCCCTCGATCGTCACCTGTCCCTCCTGCATCGCCTCGAGCAGCGCCGCCTGCGTCTTCGGCGGAGCGCGGTTGATCTCGTCGGCGAGGAGCAGGTTCGTGAAGATCGGGCCGGGGCGGAACTCGAAGTCGGCGCGGCGCTGGTCGAAGATCGACGAGCCGGTTACGTCCGAGGGCATCAGGTCGGGCGTGAACTGGATCCGGTTGAAGCCGATCGACGTCGACTGCGCGAAGGAGCGCGCGATCAGCGTCTTCGCGAGGCCCGGGAAGTCCTCGAGCAGCACGTGTCCGTCGGCGAGCAGGCCGAGCAGGATCAGCTCGAGCGCCTCCCGCTTGCCGACGATCGCACGCTCGACCTCGTCGAGGATCCGCTCACCCTGCGTCCGTAGTTCAGCCAGCTCCATCAGATGGATTCCAAGACGTCGACGACGCCGCCGAGTTTGGCGCGCGAGATCCCGGGCGCGGACTTGTCGGTCGGTTCGGGCCGGTCCGGCCGCAGCAGCTCCCACACCTCGTCGCCGAGCAGGCGGCGCGCGAGGTCCGGCCGCCGCTCGAGGTCGACGTGGTGGTTTGCCGAGAGCCGCACCGCCGCTGCCTCCCGGAGCAGCGGCACCAGGCGCACGTGGAGCTGTCCGGCGCTCTCCATCCCGAGGACGAGCTCCCGCTCGACGCGCACGAGCTCCGGCGGGCGCACGCCGTGCTCGGGCGGGCGGCGGAGCGAGAGGTCGAAGAGCGACGGCTCGTCCTGGTTGCCCGTCTGGGCGATACGGGTCAACGCGAGGAGAGCGAGCGCGCCGAGGACGAGGACGTAGACGGCGACGACCGTCGCCGGGTCGAATACGTCGAGGGCGAGGACGAACCCGGCGCCGATCGTGGCGAGGGTCGAGAGGATTGTGAGCCGGATCACGCCGCCGCCTCGTCGGCGCGCAGCGGGTTGCGAAGCTCGTCGCGCACGGCGAGGAGCGCGTCGATCGCCTCGTCCTTCATTCCGGGCTCGGGGTCGTGGTGGCTGAACTTCGCCCACTCGAACAGATCGGTCAGCCGCTGGATCGACCCGGCGCTCGCGGCGAGCGAGGCGAGCGCGCGCTCGAGGTACTCGAGCGGCGCCTCGGCGCGCCGGCGCGGCAGCCCGTGGAGCGCGAGCGCGTGCTCCATCCGCGCGTAGGCCGCGATGATCGCCTTGCGGACGTCGGGCTCGTTGCGCAGGTCGTCGACGGCCTCGTCGAGCGCGGCCAGGACGGCTCCGGCGGCGGTCCGCAGCCGCAGGTTCAGCAGGGGCCGGCCGCTGCCTCGGCGGGCGAGCACGACGAGCAGGACAATCGCGAGCGCCCCGAGCACGACGGCCGCCTCTTCCCAGCGGAACGTCGCAGTGCGCGCGTTCGGCGGGATCGTCTTCGCCGGTCCGTTCGTGCCTGCGAACGTCGCCGTCGTCGCCCGCTGGTGGCGGAACGCCCTCAACTCGAGGTGGTGGACGAGGAAGGTCGCCGCGGCGACGAAGGCGACGAAGAAGAGCGCGCTCGAAAGCGTCCGCCGCATGCCGCCCGGACGTGGCTGCGAGGCGCCGCTGCTCCACGCGACGTACAGCGTGAACGCGATCCAGAGAGCGCCGCCGATCACGAGCGTCGTCCAGACGTAGTCGAAGAAGCCCGGGCTGGGGCCGTTCCCGCCGCCTGCGATCCCGAGGCGGCGGCCGCCCGCGGCGAGCGAGACGAGCACGAGCAGGCCGACGAGGCCGACCGCGTAGGGGACGAGCCGGCGGTCGCTCACGCCCGGAGTTCTACCGGCCGGACGCTCTCAGTGGGTGACTGTGAACGTCGCGGCCGAGGTGGCGGTACCGCTCGGCGTCGTGACGCTGAAGCGGCCGCTCGTGGCGGCGGCCGGAACCGTCGCGGTGATCTGCGTCGGCGAATCGACCGTGAATGCGGCGACCCGCGTCCCGAGCTTGACCGTGGTCGCGCCGCCGAAGCCCGAGCCGCCGATCGTGACCGTGGCACCCGTGTGGCCGCTCGAGGGCGTGAAGCCGCTGATCTTCGGCAGCACCTTGAAGCTCGTCGTCGTGGCGACGCCGCCCACGCCGACGCGGGGCGTGTCGACGGCCAGCGGGCCGCTCGTCGCGTTGGGCGGGACGACGACCTTGACCGCCGTGGCCGAGGCGGAGGCCGGGATGACGGATGCGCCGCCGTTGAAGCGGACGCCGGTGACGCTGCCGAGGCCCGTGCCCCGAGATCGTCACCGTCGCGCCGGTCAACGCTTCGGCGGGGGAGAACGCGGTGATCCGCGTCCGGCCGAAGGCGGTCGCGCTCGTCGCGGTCCCCGCAGGAGTGACGACGCTGACCGGCCCCGCGGTCGTCCCGGCCGGTACCCATGCCCGGATCTGCTTGGGCCCGTCGACGACGAAGCCGATCCCGACGAGGCCGGCCGAGACGCTGCCGAACCTGACTGCCGTTGCGCCCAGCAGGCCGGAGCCGGTGACCGTCACCACTTGACCCGTCGGTCCGTCGACCGGCGAGAAGCCCGTCACCTTCGGCAGCACCTTGAACGCGGCCGCGCTCGCGAACGGGCCGGCCGGCGTGACGACGGCGATCGGGCCGGTGACGGCGTCCGGCGGCACCGCGGCCTTGACCGAGCCGGTGGTGACGATGATCGACGTCACGGGGGAGCTGCCACCGAAGCGGACACCCGTGACGGAGCCGAGGTTGCTCCCCGACAGCGTCACGACCGTGCCTGCGGCGCCCGCCGCGGGCGAGAAGCCCCTCGATCGCGGGCGTGCCGAGCACGGTGAACGCGGACGTGCTCGTCGCGGTGCCGCCCGCGGTCGTGACGCTGATCGTTCCCGTCGTCGCGCCGTTCGGGACCGTCGCTGCGATCTGCGTCGCCGACAGCGGGCTGAACGTCGAGCTCGTCCCGTGGAAGGCGACCGCCGTCGCGCCGGCCAGGTTCGCGACCATGCGTCGCCGCCACGAGCCGGTTGGCCGCCGCCTCGATCCGAAGATCCATCACGACCGCGCTCGGCAGCCCGCTCGAGGAGTTGATCCAGGTCGTGCCGCGGTCGTACGACCAGAAGACGCCGACGTCCGTCCCGACGTAAAGGGTTTCGGGCGTCGAGCGCCAGTCGACGGCGACGACGTTCGCCGGCACGTCGGTCAGCTCGAGGTCGGCGTTGAGGTTCGTCACCACGCCGTCGGCAGAGATGCGGTAGGCGCCGCCGTCGTTGCCGACCCAGAGTCGGCCGCCGAGTCGAACGCGAGCGCGTGGAAGTCGACGTGGATGCCGCTCGGCCCGTACGCGACGCACGCCCGTCCGCTCCCGGAGCCGGTGTACTTGAAGAGCTTGATCCCGGCCGCGTAGAACGTCCCGGCGTCCGTCGGGGCGACGGCAAGCGCGAGGTCGTACCAGCACTGGCCGCCGCCGCCGAGGTCGCAGAAGGAGGGATCGACGCCGGCGGAGACGGGCGACCACGTCGTCCCGGCGTCGGCCGAGGTGTAGATCCCGTAGACGCCGCCACTCGAGTACCGCCCGAACACGGCGTAGAGGCGCTGCGCGTCCGACGGCGCGGCGGCGACGAAGGTGCGGCCGAGGTCGGCGGTCGGCAGGCCGCCGGCAAGCTGCACCCACGTCTGGCCGGAGTCGGACGACTTGAAGATCGCGCCGAAGTAGAAGCTCGCGTACCAGACAGACGGCGTGGCGGGGCTGACCGCGACCGAGATCGGGATGCCCGTCACCTTTCGCGTCCAGGTGGTGCCGCCGTCGGTCGGTGTCCAGTTGGCGCCGCCGTCGACCGTCTTCCAGACGCCGCCCGCCGCTCCGCCGAGATAGGCGACGTCGCTCGAGGACGGATCCGGCGCGATCGCCGTAACGCGTCCCGAGACCGGGAGCGTTCCCTGGTAGAGGTCGCCGGGACCGGTGATCGGGTGGGGCCGATCGCGGTCCAGGCGATCGGGTTCGCGACCGCCGCGGCGGCCGAACCCGCCGGCGGCCGGCTCGGCAGCGACCGCGCTTCGATGCGCGCCTTGCCGAGCGCCCCGGGCGGAGTCGAGGCCTGCGGGTAGGCGCGCTGCCCGTAGAACCACGAGTCGCGCGCCTGCCGCTCGCCTGCCTCCCCCTTCTCACCGGCCGAGCCCTCGAGCGCCTGCTCGTCATGCTCCGAGCGCAGGCTCTCGAGCGAGACGGAGGCCCCGGCGCACAGCGTCGCGAGCACGCCGACGAGCGCCGCTCTCGCGACGGCGCGCGCACGCGTACGCCGTGGTCGATCCGCCCGCTTCGCCCTCCCGAACATGCCCTCGCTCCCGCAGCTAACTTCCGTCGAGCATAGGACGATTCGGCCAAAGAGCCACGTCCAGAAGAGCCGTGCCTACAGCTACGGGGTGGTGGTGAATCCAGCGGGCGACGCCGCCGTGGTTGGTAACCGCCGCAAGGAAAAGCGCCGCGCGCCTGACCCGACCCATTCGTCCATCGTGTTCGTTCGCGGATCATTTGTCTAGAGGAAGCACGTGCCTTCTGGACAGTGGCGCAGAGGACCAGCGCCCGAGACCTTCGCCGCGCTTGCCTCGTTACCGGCCGCCACGCGAAGCTACGGCTCGTGACGGGCCAGGTCATCTACCTCAACGGGCGGGTCTACACCGGCGACCGCTTGGCGGAGGCCGTCGGGGTCGAAGGCGACCGCATCCGCGCTGTCGGGACGCTCGCGCACGTGCGCAAGGCGCTCGGCCGCGGCGCGCACGAGCTGGACGTCGGCGGGCGAACCGTCCTGCCGGGCTTCGTCGACGCGCACAATCACTTCCTCGCCACCGGCGAGGAGCTTTCGGGCCTGGACGTCCGCTACCCGCGCGTCGGCTCGATCGAGGAGCTCGTCTCCGCGGTCCGAGCCGCCGCAGAGGAGACGCCGGCCGGCCGCTGGATCCGCGGCTTCGGCATGGACTACGCGAAGTACCCGCAGGGGCGGCTGCCGACGCGCCACGACCTCGACGGCGCGACGCGCGACCATCCGGTCGCGATCGCCCACGTCTCAGGCCACTTCGTGCTCGCGTCGAGCGCCGCGCTCGCGGTACGCGGAGTGACCGACGATACCCCGGATCCAAAGGGTGGTGCGCTCGCGCGCGACGGCGAAGGCCGGCTCACCGGACTCTGCCTCGACACGGCGATGGGACTCGTGCTCCCGGTCGCGGTCGACATCGGCTGCCACGGCCCGAACTTCCATTTCAAGGTGCCGCTCGAGGACCACCTCGCCGGGCTGGAGCGCGCGACCGACGCGTACCTCGCCGCCGGGCTGACGACCGTCGGCGACGCGCAGGTGACGCGCCGCGAGCTGACCGTGTACAGCGAGGCGCGGCGGCGTGGGCTGCTGCGGATCCGCACGGTCTGCATGCCGCTCTCGAGCCAGCTCGACGAGCTGCTCGCGCTCGGCCTGACCGGGCCGTTCGGCGACGAGATGCTCTCGATCGGCCCGATGAAGTTCTACGCCGACGGCACGCTGATCGGCGGCACGGCCGCCTTCCGCGAACCGTACGGCCGGCACGGCGAGTTCCTCGGCTCGACCTACTGGGAGCCGGACGAGCTCGCCGAGATGGTCGGTCGAGCGCACACCGGCGGCTGGCAGGTCGGCATCCACGTCCAGGGCGACCGGGCGATGGAGATGACGCTCGACGCGATCGAAGGAGCGCTGCGAGCCTCGCCCCGCGACGACCACCGCCACCGGCTCGAGCATGCGGGCTATCCGACCGGCGACCAGCTCCGCCGGATCGCCTCCCTCGGCGTCACGACCGTCGACCAGCCCCTTTACCTCCACGACTCCGGCGACGAGTTCATCGCGCGCCTCGGCGGCCGCGCCCACCGCCTGCAACCGCTCCGGGACGAGCTCGAGCTCGGGATCCCGGTCGTGCTCTCGAGCGACTCGTTCGTCGCCTCGTACAGGCCGCTCGAGACGATCCAGGCGGCGGTGCTCAGGCGCACCCGCGAGGGCGAGCCGATCGGCGCCGACCAGGCGCTCACCGTCGAGGAGGCCGTCCACTCCTATACCGTCGAGGCTGCTCGCTCGCTCGGGCTCGAAGACCGGATCGGCTCGCTCGAGCCGGGCAAGCTGGCCGACCTCGTCGTCCTCGACGGCGACCTCTTCACCACGCCTCCGGAGAGAATCGCGGAGCTTCCGGTGTGGCTGACGGTCGTGGGCGGCGAGCCGGCGTGGCGGACGGCGGCCTAGTCCGCGGGTGCCGCGGACGCCGTCGCGACCGGGCCGAGCTCTTCCTCGAGCTCCTCCTCGGACGCGGCGACGGTGTCGGCCACGAGCACCCCGTCGCCGATGCGCCAGACGACGGCGACGGCGTCGCCGGCCTCGAACGCGGGAGCGTCCTCGCCGACCTGGACGCGCACCTGCACGACCGTGCTCGGCTCGACCTTGACGACGTACTTTCGCATCGAGCCGAGGTAGATCACCTCGGAGACGGTGCCCTCGACCGCGTTCTCGCCGTCGGCGGCCTCGCCCGGTGGGCGGAGGCGGACCCGTTCGGGCCGGACGACGACGACGGCCGCGCCGGCGCGGGGGGCGGGCCGCGAGCCGTCGCCGGATACGCGGAGCCTTCGGTCCTGCCAGTGGAGGACGTCGCCCTCGAGCCGGCCGCGGAAGAAATTCGACTCGCCGATGAAGTCGGCGACGAAGAGCGAGGCCGGGCGCTCGTAGAGATCCTCGCCCGTGCCGACCTGCTCGATCCGGCCGTGGTTGTAGATCGCGATCCGATCCGAGAGGACGAGCGCCTCCTCCTGGTCGTGCGTCACGTAGACGACGGTGACGCCGAGGTCGCGGCTGATCCGGATGATCTCGAGCTGGAGTGCCTCCCGCAGCTTCTTGTCGAGCGCGCCGAGCGGCTCGTCCATCAGGAGCAGACGCGGTCCGAACACGATCGCCCGTGCGAACGCGACCCGCTGCTGCTGACCGCCGGAGAGCTGGCGTGGGTATCGCTTGCCGAGGCCGCCCAGATGGACGATCTCGAGCGCCTCCTCGACGAGCCGCCGCGCCTCGGCCTTGCGGACGCTCCGCATCTGCAGCGGGAAGGCGATGTTCTCGGCGGCGGTCATGTGCGGGAAGAGCGCGTAGTTCTGGAAGACCATGCCGATGTCGCGCTTGTACGAAGCCACGTTCGTCAGATCGCGGCCGTCGAGCGAGACGGTGCCGGCATCGGCGTAGGTGAAGCCGGCGATGATCCGGAGCGTGGTCGTCTTGCCCGACCCCGACGGCCCGAGCAGGGTCACGAACTCTCCGGGCTCCGCGGCGAGCGAGACCTCGTCCACCGCGGCGAGGTCTCCGTAGAGCTTGACGATTCCGCCGAGCGCGAGCGCGCCGCCCCGATCGCCTCCGAGCTCCCTCACGTCGCCCTCACGCTGGCGCGCCACCGGACGAGCAGCACGAGCAGGAGCGCGAGCACCGTTATCGCCATGAGCATCGAGGCGACCGCCGCGATCGTGGGGTCGATCACGCTGCGCACCTGCGTCCACATGACGACCGGCAGGGTCCGGAAGAGCGGGCTCGTCAGGAAGATCGCGACGACGACCTCGTCCCAGGAGGTGACGAAGGCAAACAACGCCCCGGCGACGATCCCCGGCATGATCAGCGGAAACGTGATCCGCCAGAAGGTGCGCCACGGGTTGGCGCCGAGGCTCTGCGCGGCGAGCTCGACCGTGCGGTCGAGTGTCCGCAAGCTCGTGCCGACGGTGACGATCACGAGCGGGAGCGCGAGCGCGGTGTGGACGACCACGAGCCCCCAGAGCGTGCCGGCGAGCCGCCAGCGGACGAAGACGAAGAACGTCCCGATCGCGATGATCACGACCGGGACGATCGCCGGGCTGAGCACGAGCGCGTTCGCGACCGCCCGCCCTGGGAAGCGGCCGCGGACGAGGCCGAGCGCCGTCACCGTCCCGAGCGCGGTCGCGAGGACGACGGTCAAGGCGGCGACCTTGATGCTGTCCATCGCCGCGTCGGTCCAGAGCGACTGGTGAAAGAAGTTGGCGTACCACCTCGTGCTGAAGCCGGGGGGCGGAAACTGCAGGTGGTCGCCCGAGGAGAACGACATCGGCACGACGATCAGCGTCGGCGCGATCAGGAAGAAGCCGACGATGCCCGCGAAGGCGTATAGGAGCGGGCTGCGCCAATCACGGCTCATTCGTCCCACTGCCCCATGACGTCCTGGAAACGGACGAAGCGCGTCCCGGCCCAGAGGACGACGAGCGTCACTCCGAGCAGCACCATCGCGATCGCGCTGCCGATCCCGAACTGAAGCTGCTCGTTCACCTGGTCGACGATCAGCTCGCTGATCATCTGGTTCGACGGGCTGCCGAGCAGCGCAGGCGTGATGTAGAAGCCGAGCGAGAGCACGAAGACGAGCAGCCCGCCGGCAAAGACGCCGGGAAGGCTGAGCGGCAGGAACACCTTCCGGAAGGCGGCGAACGGCGGCGCGCCGAGGCTCGCCGCGGCCGGTGTCAGCTCGGGGTCGATCCGCCGCATCACCGCATAGATGGGCAGCACCATGAACGGGAGCAGGATGTGCGTCATCCCGATCGTGACGCCGAGCGTGTTCCGCATCAGCGCGAGCGGCTGATCGATCAGGCCCATGTCCTTGAGCACGGTGTTGATCACGCCGGTGTCCTGGAGCCAGACCGTCCAGGCGTAGGTGCGGACGAGCAAGCTGAGCCAGAACGGCAAGAGCACGAGGAAGCCGAGCACCGCCGCCATGCGCGGCTTCACCTGGTTCATCACGTAGGCGTACGGATACCCGAGTAGAAGGCAGATCGCGGTGACGATGAACGCGGTCTGGAACGTCCGCGCGAGCGTGCGGGCGTAGACGGGTGTATCGACGAAGATCTTGTAGTTGGCCGGCGAGGGATCGGTGAAGCTTCGGATCCCCATCCGGACGAGCGGGTAGCCGAAGAAGACGCCGAGGAAGACGAGCCCGGGCAGCACGAGCAGCGCCCAACGGTTGACGGACAGGCCCCCGGCGCGTGCCCGGGGGCCTGTCCTCGGTCTCGGCGCTACGGCTGACTCAGCCACCGGCGCCTGCTACTTCTGGAGCCAATCTTGGAAGCGCTTGTCAGCCTCCGCGAAGTTCTTGTCCCACCACCTGTCGTTGAAGTACATGGCCTGCTTCTGGTAGGTGGTCGGCAAGTCCTTCTTCTTCTTCGGGTCGACGTGCGAGACGGCGCACTTGTACGGCGGCGCGTACGCGATCGAGAACGAGACCGCGGCGTTGTGTGCGCACGAGGTCGCGTACTGGACGAACTTCAGCGCCTCCGCCTTGTGCTTGACGCCCTTGGGGATGACGAGGAAGTCCTGCGTCTGAAACGCCTGGTTCCACTGGATCTTCACTGGCGCGCCGCCCTGCTGGATGTCGTAGATGCGGCCGTTCCAGCTGTGCCCGATCGTCACCTCGCCGTCCGAGAGGAGCTGCGCCGACTGCGCGCCGGTATCCCACCAGACGATGTCGCTCTTGATCGTGTCGAGCTTCTTGAATGCGCGGTTCAGATCGAGCGGGTACAGCTTCTTCTGCGGTACCCCGTCCGCAACGAGCGCGAACTCGAGCAGGCCTCCCGAGACGAACTTCCAGAGACCGCGCTTGCCGGGGAAGGTCTTCGTGTCGAAGAAGTCCTTCCAGCCCGCCGGCGGCCGCTTGAACTTGTCCGTCCGGTAGGCCATGACGACGCCGTAGATGATGTCCGCTACCCGCCACCGGCTCTGGATCACGCCCGGGAGGGCCTGCGTATAGGCGGTCTTGAGGACCTTCTTGTCGAGGGGCGTGAGGATGTCCTTGTTGCGGGCGAGGCCGAAGTCGTTGCCGACGTCGACGACATCCCACGTCACGTTCCCGGCCTCCGCCTGCGCCTTGATCTTCGCGTAGTCGGTCGGCTGATCCTGAACGATCTTGATGTTCGGGTTGGCCTTCATGAACGGCTCGACCCAGCCCTTGGTCTGCGCGTCCTGATAGGCCCCGCCGAAGCTGACGAACGTGAGCGTGACCGACTTCTCCTCTGCGGCCTGCGCCTCGCGGGCCGCATAACCCGAGGCGGCGGGCGCGGCGGCGAGGCCGACGCCCGCGGCGACTCCCCGCTCGAGCAGCTTGCGCCGGCTCAGTGCTCGTTCGTCGACGAGCTCGTGGTCCTCCATGCTCTACCTCCCTCTCTCGGCTTCCCAGCGGTCGAGAGTTCGACGATCCGCGTGGGCTCTCCGGCCCCGCGTCCGGAGCGGCCTTCCCTCGCGGGCCGGAACGAAAATCCGCCTTCGCTCGACGACAGCCACGTGACCCTCCAGCCGGGCCGGAGGCTCCGGCTCGGAGCGCGAATTTCTCACATCGCGCGGGGCCGTGCAACGCCGAGCGTACGAGTACGAATGGGGAGAGCCGAGCACGGCAACGGACTGCCGTCGCCACCGGAGCAAACAAAAAGCCGCCTGAGCGGCGGCTTTCGGAGCTGCGGGGCAGGGATTCGAACCCCAACTTCCTGATCCAGAGTCAGGCGTCCTACCGTTAGACGACCCCGCATCGGATCGCGGCGGGCATTGTAGCGGCGTTAGATCTCGAGCCGGTACATCGGCACGAGGCGCTTCTCCTCCTCGGTGTCGATGTGCGCGACGACCTCGACGTAGGGCTCGAGGCCCGAGCCGCGGAGCTTCGCCTTGAGCAGCCCGTCGACCTGGAAGATCCCCGAAGAGTTGTTCATCTGGATCTCGATCAGGATCGGCCGCTCGGCGCCGTCGGTGATCCTCACGTCTTCGATCGCCGCCGCCGAGAGCGAGTGCATCGAGACCCGGCCGTGCTCGAACGGGAGTCGCGAGCGGCCCTTCGCCATGTCGAGCGCGTCGGCGACCCGAATGAGGCCGGCTTCGATCGTCAGCGGCTGGCCGTCAGCGCGGTGGCTGATGATCGCCTGCAGCACCTCGGACACGATCACGGTCCGATCCGGCTCTTCGTACAAGCCCTCGAGCAGTTCATGGAGCTTCGGCTCGGAGAGGAAGAGGCTGAAGTCCTCGTGGCCGTGCCGGTGGATCGACATACCGACGCAGTGGGTCAGCGCGGCGAGGGTCACGATCACCTCGGCGTCATCGCGGGTCATGCCGTAGTCGCCGACAACGGACGGCTCGACGCCGTGCTTCGTCAGCTGGCGCAGGAGCTTGAGCGCGATGTTGGCGACGATCTGGATGTGCACCCAGGAGTGGTCGTTGATCTCCATGCGCGCCACGGCGTTGACGTTCGAGACGTGCCACCAGGCTTTGAGCTGACGGTCGTCGTTGACGCGCTCGATCAGTGTCCGGAGCTTGCGGTTGCCGCGCACCGGGACGTTGATCCGCATCCGCTCGATCGCCTCGGCGGGTGTCAGGCGGGTCTCGCGCTGCGCCTCCTCCGGGACCGGTTGCTCGATCCGCTCCTCGGTTTCCTTGTCGATCGCCATCCCCGGAAGCCTACGCGCACCGTGCGCGATTCGGTGCGAAATCGGCACGAAATTGGCACAGAGATGCGCGGTCTTTCTCGATATCGTCGGCCTCGAGGGAGGCGGGCTTAGCTCCCCACCCGGGTTGGGGGTATGCATCGAGATCGGGGATGGACCGCGCCCGAAGCGGGCACGGCCCCGGGAGAGGCCGCCTTTATGGACCTGCGTCGTAGGCGGCGAAGAGACCCGTTCCGGCCGTCTGCCGCGCGATCGTCGCGAGGGCGGAGTAGCTGTTCGCGCCGCCGCCCAGGCAGCTGCCGGTGCAGCCGTCGGCGTAGGCCACGAGGACGTTGCCGGTCTTCTCGACCGTCGCATCCATGAAGTCGAGCAGGTTGCGGCACTTGTTCGAGCCACCGCTCATCCAGATGCAGCCGCGCTGCACCGGGTCGCTCGGCGTCGCGTCGACGGTCGTCCACGTGGAGCCGCCGTCGTACGTGGATGCGACGTACAGGTGCCATGCACCCGCGAAACCGAGGCCTGGTCGTCGCCGCCGGTGGTCGAGCCGAGGAACGCGAACGCGGCGCGGCTGTCGTCGCCGGCGACCATCGCGGGGAACTGGACGTTCTTGATCCCGAGCGCTGCGCCGACGTCCTGGACGTTCGTCCACGTCTGCCCGTGATCGTGCGAGACGCCGACGTACGGCTGCGAGCCCGCCGCGTTGCTCGTGCCGTTCTGCCAGCCGTAGTAGACGGTGTTGCCCGAGCCGATCGCGAGCGACGGGTCGCTCTCGTCCTGCGTCGTCGAGCCGGGGACGGGGCGCACCGACCACGTGACGCCGTTGTTGGCGGTCACGACGACGGCTGCGCGGCCGCCGCAGTCGGCGTTCGGAACGTACGCCGTGCCGTCCGGCCCCACCTTGATGTGTCCGCGGAGGCCGTTGCACTGAGCGACCGTGTAGATCGGGACGGCCGGGTCGAACGTCAGGCCGCCGTCGATGCTGAGCGCGCACTCGGCGCTGACGATCGCCTGGGCGCAGTAGTAGACGGCGCGCGAGTAGCCGACCCCGGACAGGCCGGGCGCGAACGGGCCGCCGCCCACGGTCTGGTGATCGGCGGCCGCGCCGATGCCGCAGCCGAACGGATTCTGGGTCCAGCTCGCCCCGTCGTCGTCGCTGAACGCCATCAGGCTGCATGCGCCTGCGAGCTGCGAGGCGAACGTCCGGTCCGTGCCCGAGTCGGTGAAGAGGATCGGATCGAGCGTCGCGATGGACGTGAGCGTCGCGCCGACGCGTGTCCACGTCGGCGAGCCGCCCGCGAGCCCGGCGACGCGGAGCGTCTCGTCTCCCGCCTGGAACATGGCATTGCCGGTCGCCCAGTCGGCGCCGATCGACGGCTCGCCCACGTCACGGCCGAGTGGGGCGGGCGGCGAGTAGTTCGTGAACGAGGGGGTGGTGACGGCGCCTGCGGAGCCCGTGCCGGCGGCGGCGGGAAGGATCGCCAGCGCCAGCGCGAGAGCTGCTCCGACGAGGCCGCGCAGGTGATGCTGCGGCATCAGGCCTCCTTGTCGGTGCGAGGCTCGTACCCAGTTTTCTCTTTTGTAACCGGTAAACAGCGCGGCCGGGCTACGGCCCGCCCACGATCAGGACGACCTCGGCGCCGGCCGGCGCGGCCGCATCGCCGAACGGCTGCTGGTCGAACACATGGCCTTGCTGCGCCTGGGACGCGATCGACATCCTCCTGAACATCCCGTAGGCGGAACGGTGCGCGAGGGGCCGCCGCATCCGGCGGCCCCTCGCATCAGGCGACGTCCGCGGCCCAGTCGCCGTAGAGCGACGTGTAGAGGCCGCGTCGCTCCAGGAGCTCGTCGTGGGAACCCTGCTCGACGATCCGGCCGTGCTCGAGCACGACGATCAGGTCGGCGTCGCGGATCGTCGAGAGCCGGTGGGCGATGATGAACGCCGTCCGGTCGGCCAGCAGCACGCGCAGCGCCCGCTCGATCTTCCGCTCCGTGCCGATGTCCACCGACGAGGTCGCCTCGTCGAGGATCAGGATGCGCGGATCGGCGAGCAGCGCCCGCGCGAAGGCGACGAGCTGCCGCTGGCCGAGCGACAGGCGTGAGCCGCGCTCGCCGAGCTGCGTCTCGTAGCCGTCCTCGAGCCGGAGCACGAACTCGTGGGCGCCGACTGTCTGGGCCGCCTGGACGATCTCCTCGGGCCGCGCGCCCGGCCGACCGAACGCGATGTTCTCCGCGACGGTGCCCGCGAACAGGAAGCCCTCCTGGGGCACGACGCCGAGTTGCCGCCGCAGCGACGCCTGCGTCACGTCGCGCAGGTCGATCCCGTCGATTGTGATCGCGCCCTCGCGCGGGTCGTAGAAGCGGGCCAGCAGCTTCGCGATCGTGGACTTTCCCGCGCCGGTATGTCCCACGAGCGCGACCGTCGTGCCGGCGGGCACGTCGAGGTCGAGGCCGTGCAGTACCTCGGCGCCCTTGCCGTAGCCGAATCGCACGCTCTCGAAGCGCACGTGCCCCTCGATCGCCGGGAGCTCGCGGGCGCCCGGCCGGTCGCGCACCTCCGGCTCCTCGTCGAGCACGTCCATGATCTTGTCGAGGGCCGCGGTCGCCGACAGGAACGTGTTGTACAGCTGCGAGAGCTGCTGCACCGGGTCGAAGAAGTTCTGCACGTAGAGCATGAACGTGAAGAGCGTCCCGATCGTCGTCTCGCCGTGGAAGTAGAGCCACCCGCCGTAGCCGAGCACGACGGCGATCGCGACGGACGAGAGGAAGTCGACGAACGGGAAGTAGAGGCCGTTGAGCACGACGGTCTCGTGGTTCGAGGCCCGATAGCGCTCGTTGACCTCGCGGAAGTGGTGGACGTTTCGCTGCTCGCGCGTGAACGCCTGGACGACGCGCATGCCGGCGATGTCCTCGGCCAGCGTCGCCGTCACGAGCCCGAGCCGCTCGCGCACGGCACGGTAGGCGCGGGTCGAGCGGACGCGGAAGATCACCGTCCCGACGCTCATCAGCGGGATCACGGCGAGGGTCGCGAGCGCGAGCCGCCAGTCGAAGATGAAGAGCGCGACCGCTGTCCCGAACAGCATCAGCGTGTTCTGGACGAGGCTCGTGACGCCGTCGGTGACGAGCTGGTCGAGCGCCTCGACGTCGTTCGTGAGCCGGCTGATGATCACGCCTGCCCGGTTGCGCTCGTAGAAGCCGAGCGAGAGCCGCTGCAGGTGGCCGAAGAGCTGCGTGCGCAGGTCGGCGAGGATCCGCTCGCCCGTCCAGCCGGTGAAGTAGGTCTGCGCGTAGCTCGTCGCCCAGTTGAGGACGCCGGCGAGCACGAAGGCGCCCACGATCCACCAGAGCTTGTGCAGGTCGTGCCCGCGGATGCCGTCGTCGACGGCGTACTTCGCGAGGGCCGGCGGCAGGAGCGCGGTGCCCGTGGCGGCGAGCAGCGAGGCGATCGAGAGCGCCGTCCGTCCCTTGTACGGCTTCGTCAGCCGCGCGAGCTCGGCGAGCCGTCGGCGCGTCTGGCGCCACGACCAGTCGCTGACGTCGGTGCTGCGCGCCATCGAGAGGTGGCTCCCCGGCTGCCAGACCCTCATGAGCGCGGCCCTTCTTCATGTACACGGGCGCGTGTAACTCGGGTCCCGAGCCGCCCCCCTGCTCGGCGTGAGCCTATCGAGAAAAAGCGCACGGGTGTGTGACGATCTGTGACGAGAGTGGAACTCACGAGGCCGCGCGCGCCTCCACCGCGTCCGCGAACTGCCGCTCGAGCAATCCGTGCTCGTAGATCTCCCGGTAGACGGCGCTCGCTTCGAGCAGCTCGTCGTGCGTCCCGCGCGCTGCGACGCGGCCGCCGTCGAGAACGACGATCTCGTCCGCGAGCGCGATCGTCGAGAGCCGGTGCGCGATGATCAGCGTCGTCCGGCCCTCCATCGCCTCACGCAGCCCGGCTCGGATCAGCGCCTCCGTCGTCGCGTCGACCGAGGCCGTCGCGTCGTCGAGGATCAGGATCCGCGGATCGATCGCGAGCGCCCGCGCGATCGCGAGCCGCTGGCGCTGCCCGCCCGAGAGTGTGATCCCGCGCTCGCCGATGATCGTGTCGTAGCCGTCGCGCAGCTCAGCGACGAACTCGTGCGCCTGGGCGAGCCGCGCGACCCGCTCGACCTCTTCGTCCGTGATCGCCGGAGCGCCGAAGCCGATGTTCTCGCGCACGCTCGCGGAGAAGAGGAACGGATCCTGCGAGATCACGCCGATCTCACGCCGCAGCGACGTGAGCGTCACCTCCCGGACGTCGACTCCGTCGACCGTGACGCGTCCGCCACTCACGTCGTAGAAGCGCGGCACGAGCGACGTCAGCGTCGTCTTGCCCGACCCGGTATGGCCGATCAGCGCGATCGTCCGACCGGACGGGACGTCGAGGTCCACACCTTCGAGCACCGGTCGCCCGGCCAGGTACTCGAAGCCGACACCCTCGAAGCGCACGTGTCCCGGCCCCGGAGGCAGCTCAGCGGCGCCCGGCCGCTCGGCGATCTCCTCCGGCTCGTCGATGATCTGGAAGATCCGCTCACCGGACGCGGTCGACCGCTGTGCCTGCCCGATCCACATGCCGAGCGATCGGAGCGGCATCACGAGCATCGTCACATAGATGTTGAAGGCGACGAACTCGCCGATTGTCATCGAGCCGTGCGCGACCATCCGTGCGCCGACGAGCAGGACGGCGCCCTGCGCCAGCAGCGGCACGAACGAGATCAGCGGCACGTAGAAGGCGCGCTGCCGGTTCGCCGCGACGGTCTGCTGGAAGACCGCTTCAGATCGCCGCCGGAACTTCTCCTGCTCCTGCGGCTCCTGCGCGAACGCCTTGACGACGTGGACGCCGACGATGTTCTCCTCGGCGACGGTGGCGACGTCGGCCAGCTTCTGCTGCACGTCGCGCAGGGTCGGGTGCGAGATGTGGCTGTAGCGGTAGGCGAGGGCGACGAGCGCCGGCGTGACGGCGAGCACGATCAGTGCGAGACGCCATTCGAAGAAGAAGAGGACGGCGGTGACCGAGACGACGGTGAGTACGTTCTGGAAGAAGAAGATCAGGCCGTAGCCGAGGAAAAAGCGGACGCCCTGCAGGTCGACCGTCGCGCGGCTCATCAACTGTCCGGTCTGATGACGGTCGTAGAA
>Ga0137371_10000253_pt1 | contig 36584 bp, 33 predicted proteins | sample SagtaG_7_FD_104919 | JGI IMG/M metagenome (GOLD analysis project Ga0137371, IMG submission 104919) | Vadose zone soil microbial communities from Sagehorn Ranch, Mendocino, California, USA - Sage1_R_40_16 metaG | ecosystem: Environmental > Terrestrial > Soil > Vadose zone | place: USA...
GACTGCGTCTCGATGCGGCCGGCATCGATCCCGTGGCTCACGAGATACTGTTTCGCGGACTGCGCGCGGCGATTGCCGAGTGCGAGGTTGTACTCGTCGGAGCCGCGCTCATCACAGTGCCCCGCGATGCGGATCCGCAGCTCAGAGTTCGCCTGGAGAATCGCGACCTTCTGATCGAGCGCGCCCATGTCGTCTGAGCGGATGTTCGACTTGTCGAGGTCGAAATGGATCATCGCGGCCAGCGTATTGCGCACCCCTTCGGCGTTGCGGCTGAGGGCGGCGAGGGAATCCGCTTCACGCTGACGCGCGATGCGTTGCGCTTCCTCGCGGGCCAGGCGGTCCGCTTCGGCCTGTGCCGCGGCGAGGGAATCGCGCACCCGCTGGTTCTCGGCCGCGGTGTCGACCGCCGGCGTCGTATTCTGCGGCGGTGGGTTGCTGGGACACGCGGCGACCGCAACGCCGAGACCGATCACGAGGAGCCACGATACCGATTTCATCCTATCTCTCCGATCAGGGGGTGGAAGAAGGAGCCTCCGAAAGCCGTGGAGACCAAGCCGGCAGCCTCGCGCCGCTCTGCTGCAGCAGCGGCCGGATACGGCCGGTGTCGAGATCGATGATCCACAACTGGCGGTAGCCCGACCGGTCGGAAACGAAGGCGAGATGACGGCTGTCAGGGGCCCAGGTCGGATCTTCGTTGCGCCCCACTGAGGTGAGCTGCCGGACCGTGCGCGTACGCACGTCCAACACGAACACCTGCAGCGTGCCCGCCACGTCCCGGTGAAACGCCACCGATTGCCCGTCGGGCGACCACTCCGGAGCGTTGGACGAACCGGTCACGCCGTAATCGAAGGGCGCAAACAACTGCTGGTCCGTTCCGTCTGCCGCCATGACGTAGATCTGCGGCAGGCCCGGGCGCGTTGAGACAAATGCAATGCGCTGACCGTCAGGGCTGAACGTCGGGGACAAGTTGTCTGAAAAGCGTCCCACGGTCAAGCGGCGTAAACAACAGTTATTCTTGATGTTAATCGTGTAGAGATCTGTGCCTTCCTCCGTCGCGCGGCTAAACGCCATGGTCAGCCCGTCAGGCGAAAAGGCCGGCGTGAAGTCGAGCGCGGTCCCCGTCGTCGAAACCGCTGTCCGCTTCCCCGAACCCATCTCCTGTAGATAGAGCCATCCCTTTCCTGCCTGAAATTCCATGTACGCGAAGTGCCGGCCATCCGCGCCCCAGGCGGGCGACATTGCCTGCCGGTCGGTGGACGAGACGAGCTTCATGTCGGCGCCGTCCTGATCGATCTGATACACCTTGCCATCTCTGACGAACAGGATGCGGGTCGCCGCGATGCCCGGCGTACCGAGCGCCGCCTGCAGCGCCTGATCCGCGAGCCGATGCACCGCCTGCCGGAAATCAGCATCACCGGGCGGCGGCAAGTGCGCACGTACGCTGCGGCGGACACTCGCGGCCGCGATGTCATGCAGCGTGGCGACGGTGGTGTCGCCGGCGGCGGTGACATCGAGTGCGAAATCGGCGCCGAGCGCCTGGTAGAGCGGGTAATTGAGCGAGGTGCCCTGAGCACCTCCGCTCGTGCCGGTTGCCGCCGTCGCACGACGCGTGCTCCCCGCCGTCGTCCTGCCGGTTGAGCCGGGCGTCGCAAGCCGGATCGAGTCGCCGCCCGGGAGCGTGATCACCTCGAAGCGATCACTGTAGTCGAGGTCGCGCGCGACGATCGCGCGGACGGAGTCGAGGCCGCCCCCGCCCCCCTTCCGTGGCAGCATCACCAACCCCGGCCGCACACCCGGCCGGTAGATGATGCCGATGCGGACACCGCGGTCAATGGCTGAGGTGTCCTGAGCGGAAAGATGGAACGATGGAACGATGGAAAGGAGAAGCGCCACCGTCCAACATTCCATCATTCCAACATTCCAACGTTTCACTGTCTCTGCCCCGAGAAATAGAACCGCACAAAGAGCACCTCCGACTGCCAGCCGTCGGGCAACGTGCCGAAAGCTCTAAAACGGCCGGCCTCTTCGACGGCGCCCTGCGCTTCGAGATCAAACGCGAAATTGCCGGAGCGCCGGATGAACGTGAGGTCCGTGACCGAGCCGTCGCGATGCACGAAGAACGACACCTCCGCCTCGAGCGGCGTGCTCTGGCCGGGCCGCTGCCAGCGGCGCAATACCTGCGACACGATGTTCTGCAGATACTCGGGGAACGGGAACTCGACGCCTTCTGTACTCACCGTCGCGACGTCGTTCCCGGTGGACGGACGCTCACCCGGCAGGGGCTGCGTCGTGGACGTCGTACGCGGCGCGGCCTCGCGCGTCGTCTGGTCGCGTGTCGGCGGCGGCGTCGCGCGCGAGACTGTGCTCTGCGGACGCTTGGCGGCGGGAATGGGCGCCGGTTTTTCCTCGGCCGGCCGGTCGAAGGCCGGAGGCGCCTTCCGCGACTCGAGATCGGGCGCGGGCGCGGCGATCAGACGTACGCGGTACGTCGGCGGCAGGCGCGTGCGGCCGGCCGGTGTGCCGAACAGCAACGCGCCCACCAGGCCGTGTACGACCACTGTTCCTGTCACCGCCATGCCTACGGGGGCCGGGTTGCGGCCGCGTCCTCTCATCGGTTGATCGTCTCCGGTTCGGCTACGAGTCCCACATCCTGCACGCCTGCAGCACGAATGACGGCGAGCACCTGGACGACCCGTGCGTACGCGACACGGCCGTCGGCTCGCAAATACACCCCCGTCGGCCGTTTCGTTCGCACGAAGGCGGGAAAGGTGGACTGGAAGTCATCGTAGGAGAGCGCCGCCTGATCGAGATAGATCTTGCCGTCACTGTCCACGGTCACCACGAGCCCTTGCTTCGGCTCGATGGCCCGCACCTGCGCGCGCGGCAGGCGGACGTCGACGCCGCCTTGCATGATGGGGGCCGTGATCATGAAGATGATGAGCAACACGAACGCGACATCCACGAGCGACGTGACGTTGATGTCGGCGTTGAGCGGGAGCTCGCCGTGCCCGCGGAGCCCCCCCCCGCCGCCACCGCCGCCGAGTAGTCCAGCCATCAGATCCGTCCTTCGCGGGCCAACGTGCCGATGATCTCCTGGGCAAAGCCCTCGAGCTCACCGGCGAACAGGCCCAGCCGGTTGACGAAGAGGTTGTAGGCCATCACGGCCGGCACGGCGACGGCGAGGCCGCCGACGGTCGTAACCAGCGCTTCCGCGACGCCCGGCGCGACGGCGGTGATGTTCCCGGAGCCGCCCACCGCAATGCCGATGAACGCGTCCATCACGCCCAGTACCGTGCCGAGCAGGCCCAACAACGGGCTGACGGAGCCGAACGTCGCCAGCCACGGAATGAAGCGCGCCGCCATGTCGCGCTCGGCCGCTACTTCCTTGGCGAGCACCATGCGCAACGCCTCGAGCTGCGTCGTGGTCAACGCCGTCGTAGCCCCGGGCGAGAGGGCGGCAACGTCGGGTGCGGAGGCGCGCGCTTTCAGACTGCCGGGCTTCAGCTCGGAGAAGAAATGCACGCCCTCGCGCAGCAGCCGGTTATAGGGCGACGGCGGCAGTCGCATCGCGGCATGATAGGCATCCTCCAGACGCGGCGCCTTCTCGACGTCCGCGAGAAATTGGTCGCCCAGCTGCCGCATGCGGCGGAATTGCCACCACTTGAGGACAATCAGATACCACGATACGAGTGAAAAGACGGCCAGCACGCCCAGCACGAACTGCGTTTCGCGGCTGGATGTGAGGACCAGCTCCCACGGAGTCGTGGGGATCGCCCCTCGGACCTGTAACAGCACCTAACCTCCTCGGTAACCGTGCGGGTGTGCTTGATGCCAGCGCCAGGCGCTCTCCAGAATCTCCTCCAGACTCGAATGCGCTACCCGCCAGCCGAGCACCGACGCCGCGCGCCCGACGGCGGCGACCAGCTCCGGCGGATCGCCGGGACGGCGCGGACGCTCAACGGTGGGCACCGGGCGGCCAGTGACGCGGCGCGCTGCCTCGACGACCTCCCGCACCGAGCGGCCCGCGCCGGTGCCGAGGTTGACCGCGACGGCCGAGCCGTCATCGAGTTGCACATCCAACGCGCGCAGGTGTGCGTCGGCGATATCGGTGACATGCACGTAGTCGCGGATCGCGGTGCCGTCAGCGGTTGGATAATCGGTCCCGTAGACCTCGAGCGCACCGCGCCGACCGAGCGCCGCCGCCAACACATTCGGGATCAAATGGGTCTCCGGGTCGTGATCTTCTCCAAGCCGGTCCGTGGCGCCTGACGCATTGAAGTAGCGCAAGCTCACCACCTCCATGCCGTTCCGGGGCCCGACGTCGGCGAGCAGCCGCTCGAAATCCCGTTTCGTCTCGCCGTACGGGTTCACCGGCGCCTGCGGTGTATCCTCCGTAATCGGTATCGTCGCCGGGTGGCCGTACACGGCACAGGAGGACGAGAAAACAAAGCGGCGGACCTTGGCGCTTCCGGCGGCCTCCAACAGTACACGGGCGGCGGTCACATTGTTGGTCACATACTTGCGAGGCTGGGCCACCGACTCCGCGACGAGCGCGAAAGCGGCCAAATGGATGATCGCGTCGATGCGCTCACGCTGGAGCAGCGCCTCCACCAGCTCGCGGTTTCCTACTCCGCCCTGGACGAACCCCGCGCCTCTGGCGACCGCCTGGCGGTGCCCGGTACTCAAGTCGTCGAGCACGACGACGTGGAAGCCACGTTCGAGGAGCTGATCTACGAGAACGCTGCCGATGTACCCTGCCCCGCCGGTCACGAGCACGCGTCCGGTCACGCTGGTGGCTCCATCCCGAACAGGCGGCGCAGCGCCTCGAGCAGCCCGTAGCCGCGGCCTTCTTCCGCCGCCGCCTTCAGCGCAATCGTGGGCGGATGGAGGAACTTGTTCAACAAGGACTGGCTGAACTGCTCGACGCGCGCGCGGTCCTCGGGACTCAAGTGCGACAACTGCCGCAGGGCGCGCTCCAGCTCGGCGGTGCGCAGGTTGTCCATACGAGCGCGCAGCTCCTTGATAACCGGCACGACACCCAGTCCGCCGTACCAGGCCCAGAAGAGGTCCGTTTCCTCCTCGACAATGCGCTCGGCGGCAGGGATCTCATCGCGCCGGCGCGCCGTCGCCTGGGCGGCGACGGTCTGCAGATCGTCCACGTCGTAGAGAAAGACGTTCTCGAGCTGCGCGAGCGCGGGATCGACGTCGCGCGGAACAGCGAGGTCCAGGATGCACAGCGGCCGCCCGCGGCGCGCGCCGATCACCGCACCGACGCGTTCCCACGTCACGACAGCATGGGGCGCCGCCGTCGAGCAGAGAGCGATGTCCGTCGTCGCGAACTGCGGCCACGCTTCCTCGAGCGACACAGCGCGGCCGCCCAGCCGCTCGGCGATGGCGCGTGCCCGCTCCTGCGTGCGATTCGCGACCAACGTGATCTGAACACCCTGATCGCTGAGGCACGTGGCGGCCAGCTCGGCCATATCGCCGGCGCCGAGAATGAGCGCGCTCCGGCCGGCCAGGTCTCCGAAGATCTTGCCCGCGACGGCCACTCCGGCTGAGGCGGCGGACGCCGTCCCCATGCCCAGACCGGTTTCGGTCCGCACGCGCGAGCCGACGTGCAGCGCGGTCTGAAACAACCGGTGCAGCACGGGGCCCGCCTGGGCGCGCGAGGCCTCCCACGCTTCCCGCACCTGCCCCTGGATCTGCGACTCTCCGAGAATCATCGAGTCGAGACCCGACGACACACGGTAGAGATGACGCACCGCCTCACGATCGCGGGCGACGTAGCCGTACTCCCGGACGTCGCCCGGCGGAGCAGCTGCCAACCGCTCGCCGAGCAGCGACCAGACCGTCTCGAGCGCCGGCTCGTCATCGGCGACCAGGTAGAATTCGGTGCGATTGCAGGTAGAGAGCAGGACGCCGCCGGCGGCACCGGCCGCCATGACGCGCGCCAGCGCACCCGGCACCTCGTGTGCACCGTGCGCGAACCGTTCCCGTACCTCGAGCGGTGCGGTGCGATGATTCACGCCCAGGACCTTGATCCCCATCTCCATATGACCCGTCACAGAAAGCGTTCGGCGCCCGGCTGTGTCAGTTTGAGCGCGACGTAGACGAGGAGCACGGCGGCGAAACCGGCGATGCTCGCGAGCGCCGCGCGACGACCGGCCCAATGGCGCACGACGCGCACCCATACCGCCCAGCCCAGGACGACCCAGGTGAAGATGCCCCACACCACTTGCGCCTTCGCGACCTGCAGTCCGCCGGAGAAGCGCGCCCCGTAGCCCAGCGCGAGGAGCACGCCCAGAGTCAAGGCCGGAAACCCGGCGACGAGCGCGAAGCGATTGAGCTGATCGAGCCGTTCGAGTGGCGGAAAGAGCTGGAACACCTGGCCGAAGCGCCGCGCCTTGAGCTCGCGGAATTGCAGCAGATAGAGCGCCGCCGCGATGAACGCGAGCGCCATCAGCGCCAGCCCGAGCACGCTCAAGGCGACGTGCATCACGAGCCACGCATTGCGGCCGGCGGCAACTTCCGCACCGGGCGCCAGGCCGCTGAGGATTGCTAGGCCCACGAGGCCCGTGGCGAGGGGTCCCGCAAAGAAGGACACCGCCGAACCGCGCAGCAGTCGCTCGCTCGCGAGCTGCAGCAGCACCAGGCAGAGGGCCAGCATCGACAGCGCCGGCCCCAGCCCCACCAGCGTGAGCTGCGAGACCGCCACGACATGGACCGCCGCCCCGGCGCAAGGGAGCGCGATGGTCAGCGCGCGCGGCGCCGGCCGGAACCCCATGAACGGCGCCAGCGCGAGGGCCGTCGCCAATCCGTAGAGCGCGAGAACAACGAGATGGAGGGTGACGATCACAGCTGAAACTTGCTACGGAGGGGCGCACACTGGTGAGCCCCCCCGCGCCTTACGAGGGCATCTTCTTGATCAGTCGTACCGGAAGACCTTGATCCAGCAACGGATGATTGATCTGCAGCAATAGACCGGTGGCGGAATGCTCGCGCGTGTGCACGATCATCATGACGGCGCGCACCACTTCGGACCCCGCTCCAGCGTACGCCTGCGCGGGTTTGACGATCTCGAACACGTCACCAGGGGTGACGCCCTCACTGCGCCCCTTGTCGATGAAGAAATACTGCTGCGCTCCGGCGATCGGGTGCGGATCGCGCGGGACGAGCAGTTTGCCGGTGAGGCCCTGTTCGACCGGCGTGGGACGCACCTGCCCCGGGTCGCGGAACGGCTCGAGCGGCATCGCCAGCTCACCGTCGTGAATCCGGCCGTACTGGGCGACGACCTCCGCCAGCACCTGCTGGTCCTCGACCGCGGTGATGCGGGCTATGCCGAGCGGCACCACGACGTCGCCCCACCGTCCGAACTCGACGGTCCGATCGATACGGGCAATCAGCAGCGAATCACCGACGTGGTAGGAGGCGTTGCGCGGCGGCCGGATCGCGATCTCCTCGAAGGTCGTCGCGGACGTGCGATCGGACAAACGGGGAATCGCCGAGGTGGCGGTCCCACCCAGGACCGTGCCCCAGGGCAGGCGCTCGCTCTCGCTCAAGAACCCGGCCGCGTAGAACTCGCCGGCGCGAAGCGGGTGGTATGGCTGATTCGTGTACGCCCGCAGCACGTCCTGGACGACCTGCCGGTTCGTGCGGCGGCGATCAAAGATCGTTTCGTTCGTTTCGATCAGCGTCGGCGGCGGCGGCTCGACGATGAGCTGTGTGGTATCGGCGGGAATCGTATCTAACGGCACGATCGCGGCGATCGTATCGCCGGGCGCAGCCCGCACCGTATCAGCGGCCGCCGCCGACGTGTCCTGGGGCACCGCCACGACCGTGTCGCCACCCTGAGCGACGAGCTGCATTTCCGAGAGATTCAGGACCTCACCGGGATAGATCCAATGCGGATCCTCGACGACCGCGGTATTGAGACGGTAGATCTCCGGCCACAGCAGCGGATCATTGAAGTACATCTGCGCGATGGACCATAGCGTCTCACCGCGTGAGACCGTGTGACTGGTGGGAACCTGTCCCTGGAAAGCGGCGGCCGCCTGAGTCGTGTCCTGTTGCTGCACCGCCTGCGTGGTGTCCTGCGCCGGCAGGACGCGCCACATGAGCGGCAACGCCGCCAGGGCCAGTATTACGGCGTGGTTAGAACGGCAGATCGTCGTCCTCCTCATCCAGCGCCTCCGGGAACGCGTCGAGCGATTCTGGGGCTTTGCCGCCGGCTTCCGAGGCCCCTTTCACAGCCCCCGCTCCCACCGGAGCGGCTCCGCCTCTGGACCCCAGCATGATCAACTCACGCGCGATGATCTCGGTGACGTAGCGCGTCTGCTTCTCGCGATCTTCCCACGTCCGATACTCAATCCGGCCTTCGATATAGACCTTGTCGCCCTTCTTGAGGTACTTCTCGGCGATGTCGGCCAGGCCGGACCCCTTGTTATTCCAGCAGATAACGCGGTGCCACTCCGTCTTTTCCTGCTTTTCCCCGGTGTTACCGGTCCACTGCCTGCTGGTCGCCACCGAGAGGGTGGCCACGCGGGAGCCGTTATTCGTGCTGCGCACCTCGGGATCGGCACCCAAGTTCCCGATTATCATGACCTTATTGAGACTGCGGCTCACAACAACCTCCAGCGATGTTGCAGGTGTGGGTCCAAGGGTGCCCAACACTATATAAGTCGCAAGTCGTTCTGTCAATCAAAGATACGCCACTTGTACCGAAGTTATGCATCACGTCTCAGCACGATCGCGTCCTCCACCGGCCGCCGGTAATACTGGTTCCGGCGCCCCACTTCCCGAAACCCGTGCGCTGCATAAAGCGCGCGCGCCGGAGCGTTCGATTCCCGGACCTCTAGATACACCTGCCGGACGCCGCGTGCCGCCAATGCCTCGAGAATCTCCTCGACCAGCGCCCGTCCCAAACCGTTACGCCGGCCGGCGGGCGCGACGGCGAGGTTCAGGATCTCACCCTCGTCAGCCGCATCGAGCGCGACAACGTACCCGGCGATTGTGTCGCCGGTCTCAGCGACCAGAAAGAGGGCGTCGGAAGCGACGCAGTCGGAGAAATCCTGTGTGGACCACGGATCGGCAAACACTCCTTGCTCGATCGTGTGCACGGCGGGTACGTCGGCGAGCTTAGCGGGACGAATGCGGCAGCGGTCGGCCGTAGCGCGCCTCCCATTTCACCTGTGCCTCTGCGGGCCGGCCATACACGGGCTCGGCGACGCTTGGGTCACCAATCCCGCGGCGCGCTCCGTCGTACGAAAAGAGCGCGAGCAACGATCCCGCAAGGGGCGGCAGCGCATCGAGACCGATGGGCGCTCGCCCGGTCCACGTCAGGACTTCGTCGCGATAGCGCTCTGCGCCGTCTCCCACTGCCAGCACGGGTCGGGGAGAGCGGGGCGCGGCACTCGCGAGTTCAGCGATCGTGAACAACCCGGGAGCGACGAGCGTCTCCACACGATCCACCGCAAAGGCGTAGATCGCACCGAACACCTGCCCGCGTAACGCGTCGTAGCACGCCGCGACGGTGTCCACGCCGGCCGCGTGGGCCGCGGCAAGCAGCGATGGAATCGTGATCAGCGGCAGCTGCCGCTCCTGAACCAGCCCCTTTGCCGCGGCCCACCCGATGCGCAGGCCCGTAAAGCTGCCAGGTCCATCCGCGACAACGACCCCGGCGATCTGCTCGAGCGACAGCCGTGCGAGCGCAAGAACTTGCTGAACGAGAGGCAGGATCTGGGCGGCGTGGGTGCGTGCGCCGCGCACCGAGCGCGCGATCGTTTGCCCGCCGGCGTGGATCGCGACGCTGGCGACGTCCGTCGCCGTGTCGATCGCGAGCCAGGACTCACTCTTCAAGCACGCGACTCCCGGGATCAGAATCGTACGACAGGCGGAAGTGTCGATCGAGCGGAGGGACCCATGTTCCCGCGCGCTCCGGCCATTCGATGAGGATGATCGCGCGCTCGCGCGTCATGTCGTCGAAACCGAGGTCGCGCGCTTCATCGGGGTGGCGCAGGCGATAGCAGTCGACGTGGTAGACCGGCGTTACGCCTGCGTCGTAGTGATGGACGAGGGCGTAGGTGGGACTCGTCGCGCGGGCGCGCGCTCCCAGGCCGCGACAGATGGCCTGGACCAGCGTCGTCTTCCCGGTTCCCAGCTCTCCCGACAACCCGATGACGGCCGGAGCGGTGAGCTGGGCCCCGAGCGCCTCACCGAACCGGCTGAGCTCGCTCGCGGACAGGCGCATCGGCCTTGAGCTCCAGGAGCTGATCGCGCAGCACCGCCGCCAGCTCGAAATCCAACTCTTCCGCCGCCGCCTGCATCTGTTGCTCCAACATACGGATGAGCGTCTCGCGCTCGCTCTCGTCGGCCGGCCGGTGGACGGCCGTACCGGGCTTCGCGACTCGGGCATCCGCGACCCGCGTGACGAAGCGAATGTCGCCCACCGATTTCACGATCGATCTCGGCGTGATGCCGTGCTCGACGTTGTGGGCGAGCTGCGCTTCGCGGCGCCGGTTCATCTCGCTCAACGCGCGCTCCATCGAGCCGGTGACGTGATCGGCGTAGAGAATCGCTTTGCCGCTGAGGTGGCGCGCCGCGCGTCCGACGGTCTGGATCAGCGACCGATCCGATCGCAGGAAACCCTCCTGGTCGGCATCGAGCACCGCGACGAGGGAGACCTCCGGCAAGTCCAAGCCTTCGCGCAAGAGGTTGATTCCCACCAGGACGTCGAACTCGCCGAGCCGGAGGCCGCGGATGATCTCCACGCGCTCGATGGCGTCGATTTCGGAATGCAGGTAGCGCACGCGGACACCGTGCTGCTGCAAATAGTCGGTGAGATCCTCCGCCATGCGCTTGGTCAATGTCGTGACCAGGACCCGCTCATTTTTCTTCTCTCGCTGGCGGATCTCGCTCAGCAGGTCGTCCACCTGCCCCGCCACCGGCCGGATGTCGACGGTCGGGTCCACGAGGCCGGTCGGCCGGATGATCTGCTCGACGATGACGCCGCCCGAGAGCTGCAGCTCGTCTTGCCCCGGCGTCGCCGAGACGAACACCATGCGCGGCACCAGCCCCATGAACTCATCGAAGCGCAGCGGCCGGTTGTCCAGCGCCGACGGCAGCCGGAAGCCGTAGTCCACCAGCGTCTGCTTGCGCGAGCGGTCGCCCTCGTACATGGCGCCGAGCTGCGGCAGCGTCTGGTGCGACTCGTCGATGATGCAGAGATAGTCGTCGGGAAAATAGTCCAGCAGGCAGGCCGGTCGCTCGCCCGGCTGGCGGCCGCTGAACAGCCGTGAGTAGTTCTCGATGCCGGCACAGCGACCGACTTCCATCAGCATGTCGATGTCGAAGTGCGTGCGGGACTCGAGTCGTTGCGCCTCGAGCAGCTTGTTCTGGGCCCGCAGCTCCGCCAGCCGTTCCGCCAGCTCGACTCTGATCCGCGACACGGCGCGCTCGATCGTGGCCCGCTGCGTGACGAAGTGCGTCGCCGGATAGATCGCGGACCGTTCCATCTGTTTGATGACGTTGCCGGTGAGCGGATCGATCTTCGCGATGCGCTCGATCGCATCACCCCAGAACTCGATGCGCACCGCCTGCTCGTCATAGGCGGGAAACACCTCGACCGTATCGCCGCGCACCCGGAAGGTGCCGCGCTCGAAGCCGACGTCGTTGCGCTGGTACTGCACGGCCACCAGATCGGCTAGCAGCGCGTCGCGGCCCCGCGTCTCGCCCTGCTGCGCGGTCACCAGCAGCTCCTTGTACAGCTCCGGATCGCCGAGGCCGTAGATCGCCGATACGCTGGCGACGATGATGACGTCGTCACGCTCCATCAGGCTCGACGTCGCGCGCAGCCGCAGCCGCTCGATGTCGTCGTTGATCGACGAGTCCTTGGCGATGTACGTGTCCGTCGACGGCACGTACGCCTCGGGCTGGTAGTAGTCGTAGTAGGAAATGAAGAATTCGACCGCGTTGGACGGGAAGAATGTCTTCAGCTCACCGTACAGCTGCGCAGCCAGCGTCTTATTGTGCGACAGCACCAGCGTCGGCTTGTTGAGGTCGGCGACGACGTGCGCCATCGTCATGGTCTTGCCCGAGCCGGTGACGCCGAGCAAGGTCTGATATTTGTCGCCGCGGCGCAGTCCGGCGTTCAGCTCGCGAATGGCACGAGGCTGATCACCCGCCGGCGGCGGGGCGTTTCCGAGCTCGAAAGGCATAAGAGGGAAACCTAACCGACGACGACTTCAGCGGGACCGCTCGAATCCCGGCGCGCAATCTCCGTCACACCTTTCACCTTGCGGACCGCCTTCAAGACCTTGTGTAGGTGGGTGTGGTTTTCGACCTCGACCAGCACCGACCCGAAGACGACGCCGTCTTTGGAGGCCAGCTCCGCACTGCGGATGTTGGTGCCGGTGCCGCTGATGGCCTCGCAGATGTCGGCGTAGAGGCCGCGACGGTCCTCGCCGCTGACCGCCAGGCGCACCACGAACGTCTCACCCTCCACTTCACGCCAGTCGATCTCCACCCGACGCTCTTCATCGCCCGAGAGCGTGAGCAGGTTGGGGCAGTCATTGCGGTGGATCGAGATGCCGCGCCCTTGCGTGACGTACCCCACGACCGGATCACCCGGCACGGGCTGGCAGCATTGCGCGTAGCGCACCATCAACCCCTCGACGCCGTGAATCTTGATGCCGCGGCCCAGCCGCAGGCGCTCGATGACGCGCCCGAACGCGGTTGGCTTGGGAGACTGCTGCTCGTCCGGCGGTACATCGGGATACAGCGCGTTGATCACCTGGCCGATCTGCACGTCCCCGCTGCCAATCGCCGTCTCCACCTGCTCGGCGGCGCCCAGTCCCAGCTTCTGCGCGGCCTGCTCCAGCTGGTCTGGTGTTGGGGAATCGAGCCGCCGGCGGCGCACCTCGCGCGCCAGGATTTCCCGTCCCAGCGTCACGCTGCGCTCCTGCTCCTCCTGCTTGATCCACTGCCGGATCTTCTGGCGGGCGCGCCCCGTCTGGACGTGCGCCAGCCAGTCGCGGGACGGCTTCGCCTGCGGTGACGTGAGGACCTCGATCGTGTCGCCGTTGCGCAACGCGCGGTGCAGCGGTGCGATGCGGCCATTCACCCGAGCGCCGTTGCAATGCTGGCCCACCTCGGTGTGCACCATGAAGGCGAAATCGATCGGCGTCGCGCCCTTGGGCAGCCGCTTCACGTCACCGCGCGGCGTGAACACGAAGATCTCGTCCTGATAGAGGTCGATCTTCAGGAACTCGAGAAACTCCTCCGGACTGTGCGCATCCTGCTGCAGCTCGATGAGCTGGCGGAACCACGACAGATGGTGATCGAGCTCGTCGGCACCCTTGCCGTTCTCCTTGTACAGCCAGTGCGCGGCGATACCGTACTCCGCCGTGCGGTGCATGTCGCGCGTGCGGATCTGGATCTCGTACAGCTGTCCCGCCGGCCCGAACACCGTGGTGTGCAGGGACTGATAGCCGTTCGACTTGGGGCTCGCGATGTAGTCCTTGATCCGCTCCTGCAGCGGCGTCCACGTGTGGTGGATAATGCCCAGCACGTGGTAGCAGTCGGTGATGCTGTTGACGAGCACGCGGACCGCGAGCAGGTCGTAGATCTCGTCGAACGGCTTGCCGCGCTTCTTCATCTTCTTGAAGATGGACCACAGGTTCTTGGGCCGGCCGACAATCTCCCAGCCCGCGATCCCGGCGCGGCGCAGCTCGTCGGACAGCGGCGCGCGCATCCGCTCGATGGTCCGGTCCCGCTCCACCCGCTTCGCCTTGACGTGCCGCGACAGCTGTTTGTAGTCGTCCGGCTCGAGATACTTGAACGACAGATCCTCGAGCTCCGCCTTCACGCCGGCCATGCCGAAGCGATGCGCCAGCGGCGCGTACAGCTCGCGCGTCTCCAGCGCAATGCGCTTGCGCTTCTCCGCCGGCAACGGATCGAGCGTGCGCATGTTGTGCAGCCGGTCGGCGAGCTTGATGATGATCACGCGCGCGTCCCGCGCGACCGACATCAGCAGCTTGCGGTAGTTCTCGGCCTGCTCTTCGGCGGTCGAACGGAACGTGAGCGTCGAAATCTTGGTGAGGCCGTCCACCAGATCGGCGACTTCGTTGCCGAAGTCCTTACGCAGCAGGTCGAGCGTGACGTCGGAATCCTCCACCACGTCGTGCAGCAGCGCGGCGGCGATCGTCGTCGTATCCATCTGCTGCTCGGCGAGAATCGTCGCGACCGCCACGCTGTGGGACACGAAGTCGTCGCCCGATAGGCGCTTCTGGCCGTGATGCGCCTGCGCGCTGATGCGGTAGGCGCGCGACAAGACGTTGAGGTCGAGCCGGTCGCGTTGCGCGGCGACGGCCTTCGCCAGCTCGGGTGCGAGGATGGGAACCGTACTCGTCACAGCAGCCCTGCCTCCGCGAAGCTCACGTACCGCTCTCCTCCGATCACCACATGGTCGTACACCGGCACATCCAGCACGCGCCCCGCATCGACCAACTGGCGCGTCACCGCACGATCGTCCGCCGAGGGTGTGGGATCGCCACTCGGGTGATTGTGCACCACGATAATCCCCGCCGCCGCCTCTGCGATCGCCGCGCGGAACACTTCGCGCGGGTGCACCAATGAGCTGTTCAGAATCCCCCGCGTGATGAGCAAATCGGCCAGGATCTGGCTCTGGCTACCGAGCGCGAGCACATGGAACTCTTCCACCGCGAGGTCGCGCAGCCGCAGCCCGTAATAGCGCTGGACGTCGCCTGGTCCCCGGATCCGCTCGGGCGGCGGCTCCGCCTCCGCGCCCACGCGCCGCCCCAGCTCGATCGCCGCCGCCACCCGCGCCGCCTTGGCCCGCCCCACACCGGGTATCCGCGCCAACTCCGCCCAGGGCCGGGTGGCCAGCCGCCGGAGCGAGCCATCTCCCCGGGTCAGGATCTCGGCGGCCACGGCAAGGGCATCCTGCCCACGGGTCCCTGTTCCTAGGAGAATGGCCAAGAGCTCCTGCCCCGTCAACGCGGCGGGGCCCACGGCCCAGAAACGCTCGCGCGGACGGTCATGTTGGAGGTGCTCGGAAAGGCGCAGCGGCATGGGGAAACACTAGGGAGGCGTCGTCGATCCGACATAGCCAGAATTACGCCGTCCGGCACCTAACGCCAAGTCGAGTCTGGAGCGATGATTGAAGTGCCACCCCGTGCCTGCCGACCGATCCACGAGGCGACGCCGTCCCTGGCTGTCCCACGGTCTAGTGGAGGGATCATGTCGATTACGCGCATCCCCACCGTTGCACTGATCACGCTAACCACCGCGTTGCTGGGATGTGGCGCCGACCAGGATCCGGCTGCCCCGGGGCTCGCGGCGGCCTCAGCATCGAGCGCTTCCATAAGCGCGAGCAGCTGGGGCCCAGAAACGCCACCGTTCAACGATGAGGTCATCCTGCGCGACGCAACCGGCAACGGTGGTTTCGGGCACGTCAAGTTCCGCCAACCCAACGACGTCGACAGAATCGTGAATCTGGATGCATGGGTTCGAGATCTGGAGCCCAACGCGACGTATCGGTTGCAGCGTGCGACGGACACGGCGATAAACGATGACTGCACCGGGACAAACTGGCTGACGCTGGGAAGAGGTACGGCACCGCAGGTGATCACGACGGACTGGCGGGGCACCGGTCGCGCAGACCTATTCCGCAACCTCGGCACCACGGCCATTGGTTCGACGTTCGACATTCATTTTCGCGTGATCGACGCCAGCGGAGCAGTCGTGTTGGAGAGCAGCTGTTACCAGTTCGTGGTCACGCAATAAAACCGACAAATGTGTACGGGCGCAGCATGCTGCGCCCCTACTTTTCACCACACCGCCCGCATTAGGCGGCTGCTCCGTGGCACTTCTTGAACTTCTTGCCGCTGCCACAGGGACAGGGATCGTTGCGGCCGACGCCGGCGTATGGATTGGCGGCGAAGGCATGTTCTGCAGGGCCGAGCTTCGGCGGCGGCGGCGGATTGCCGCTCGTTACCAGACCGTCCGCCGCCGGCTTCGAAGCCACCATTGGCGCCTGTTTCTTCGGATGCCCGCCGATCGGACCCGTGACCGACTGGGCTGGGCCGCCGCGCGGCGGACCGATCTCGATCTGCAGCTTAAGCCACCGCTCGGCGAACGTCGTTTGCAGATCGTGCATCAGCCCGACGAACATCTCGTACGCTTCCTGTTTGTACTCGACGAGCGGGTCTTTCTGTCCCCACGCCCGGTAGTAGATGCCTTCCCGCAGCTGATCGAGATCGTAGAGATGATCTTTCCACTTCTCGTCGATTACGCCGAGCGTGACGTGTGACAGCGCCTGCTCGGCAAGCTTGGATGCGCCGACCTTCGCCTCTACGTCGCGCAGGTACCCGAGCTTCTCCTGGAACGCCGTGCGGCCGGCCTGCTGCGCGGCCCGCACCAGCTCATCGCGAGTCCTGACCTTCGCAGGATCGGTCACGCCGGGAATCGACACCATGAATTTCTGCAGCAGCTCCGTCTCGATCAGCGCGCGGTCCCACTGCCCCGGATCGTCGTAGTCGGCGATCAGGCCGTCGGCGAGCTGCTCCATCGCGCTGTCGATCATGCGCTGCGCCTCGGCCTTCAGCTCCTCCCCGCCTTCGAGCGCGTACAATCGCTGTGAGTAGATCACTTCCCGTTGCTTGTTCATCACGTCGTCGAACTGCAGCAGCTTCTTGCGCGCCTGAAAATTCTGGAGCTCGACGCGCTTCTGGGCCTGGCCGATCGCCGCCGTCACCCAGGGGTGGGTGATGACCTCGCCCTCCTCGGCCCCGGTGCGATCCATGATGCGCGCGATACGGTCGGAGCCGAAGAGACGCATCAGGTCGTCTTCGAGCGACATATAGAAAACGCTCTGCCCCGGATCACCCTGACGCCCGGACCGGCCCCGCAGCTGGCGGTCGATGCGGCGCGCCTCGTGGCGCTCCGTGCCGATGATGACGAGGCCACAGGGCGGATCCTCGTTGCACTTGAGCTCCTTGATCTGCTGGGGAGTCAGGTCGGGCTGCTCCAGCAGCTGGCCGAACGGCGCCTCGCGCGACTTGATCCCGCACACCTGACACTTCTTGACGCCGGGCCCGAGTTTGATGTCGGTGCCGCGGCCGGCCATGTTCGTCGCGATCGTTATCGAGCCGGGCTGTCCCGCCTGCGCGACGATCTCGGCTTCGCGCTCGTGGTACTTCGCGTTCAGGACTTCGTGCTTGAGCCCGCGCCGCTTCAGCAAACGGGCCAGTGTCTCCGAGACCTCGACGTTGGTCGTCCCGACCAGCACCGGCAGCCCGCGCTGATGCTGGCGGTCGACCTCTTCCATGATCGCGTCGTACTTCTCTTTGCGCGTCTTGTAGACGAGGTCGTGCTTGTCCACGCGCCGGACCGGCCGGTTCGTGGGAATGACCACGACGTTGAGTTTGTAGATGTCGTGAAACTCCGTCTCTTCCGTCTCTGCGGTGCCCGTCATGCCCGAGAGCTTCTCGTACATGCGGAAGTAGTTCTGGATCGTGATCGTCGCGAGGGTCTGGGACTCCTCGCGGACCGCCACGCCTTCTTTTGCCTCGACCGCCTGATGCAAGCCGTCCGACCAGCGGCGGCCCGCCATCAGCCGTCCGGTGAACTCGTCGACGATGAAGACTTGGCCCTCCTGCACCACGTACTCGACGTCCTTTTCGTACAGCGCGTGGGCCTGGAGCAGCTTGTGGATGATGTGCAGCGTCTCGCTCTTCGTCGCGTACTCCGCCTCGACCGCGCGGCGCCGCTCGATCTTCTCGGCGGGTGAGAGCTCCGTGTCGTGCTCCAGCTCATGCACCGCGTGCGAGATGTCGGGGACGACGAACAGCGTCGGATCCTGCGGCGACATCGTCTCCACGCCCTTGTCCGTCAGGTGCACTGAGCGGCCGCGCTCGTCCATGACGAAATACAGGTCGTCCTCGACGTCCCGCATCTTCTGGTCGCGCGCGGGCAGCTTGCGGTCTGCCAGCCGGTCCAGCTCGACGCGTTGCACCTGCTGCTTCACACCCTGCTCGTTGAGCAGCTTGAGCAGCTTCTTGTTCTTGGGCATGCCGAGCTGCGCCTTGTAGAGCAGCTTGGCGCCCTCGTAATTGGTGTCTTCATTTGCCAGCAGCGGCTCGCCGCGCGCAATGAGATCGTTCGCGATCGCCGTTTGCTTGCGGACGAGCTGTACGACCTGCGTGTTGAACTGGGCGTATTTTTCGTCCGACTCGCTGCCCACGGCGCCGGAGATGATGAGCGGCGTGCGGGCTTCGTCGATGAGGATCGAATCGACCTCGTCGATGATCGCGTAGACATGGCCGCGCTGCACTCGCTGCTCGAGGGCGCCCACCATGTTGTCGCGCAGGTAGTCGAAGCCGAATTCGTTATTCGTGCCGTACGTGATGTCGCAGAAGTAGGCCGCACGGCGCTCGGGACTGCCGGGCTGCGTGTCATCGATGCATCCTACCGTCAGGCCGAGCCAGGTGAACAGATGGCCCATCCACTGCGAGTCACGCCGGGCGAGGTAGTTGTTGACCGTGACGAGGTGCGCGCCGCGGCCGGCGAGCGCGTTGAGATAGAGCGGCAACGTCGCGACGAGCGTCTTGCCCTCGCCCGTCGCCATCTCGGCGATCTTGCCCTGATGCAAGACGATCCCGCCGATCAGCTGCACATCGTAGGGGACCATGTCCCACTTCATCGCGTGGCCGGTGACCATGACCTCGCTGCCGAGCAGGCGGCGCGATGCTTCACGCACCGTCGCGAACGCCTCGGGGAGCAGATCATCGAGCGTGTGCTGCAGCTCCGTAGCGAAGTTCTGTTCCGCCGTGCGCAGCTGGTCGTTCAGATTGGCGCGTTCGACGGGATCGGGACAGTCGTGCTTCGCCTGCTTCAGGCGCTCGACTTCGCTGTGCCGCTCACCCGTGCGCTGCGCGATCACCTCGCGGAACCTGGCGGTCTGTGCCTGCAGCTCGCTGTTCCCGATGTCCTTGAGGCGCACTTCGTGCTCGAGAATCGCATCCACGATCGGTTGGATACGCTTCAGCTCGCGGTTGAACCGCGTCCCGAAGATCTTGGTGAACCACCGATTGGCCATTACACCCTACCGATAAAGCCCGTGGGCGGCGATGTATTCGCGCACCGCGTCGGGCACTAAATATCGAATGGAACGCCCCTGTTTGACGCGCTCACGCACCTGCGTGGCGGAGAGGTCGATTGAGGGCACAGGGATAACCCGCTTGATCAGCGGATGACGCACCACACTGGCGCCGGGCCTGGCGAAGACGACGATGTCGGCAAGTTCCGGAAGCGCTTCGACTTCCCACCACTCCGCAAGATCGCGGGCGGCATCCGCCCCCAGCAATAACGTGAACCGGTTCCCCCGCTCCCGCTCACGCAACGCCCGCAGCGTCCGGACGGTATACGAGGGCGTCGGCAGGCCCAGCTCGACCCGCTCCACCCCGAACCGGGAGTTCCCGGCGACCGCCAGATCCAGCATTTCGGCCCGCTGCTCCGGCGTCGCCTCATGGCCGGCGCGAACCGCGCGCTTCAGGGGTTGCTCGCGCGCCGGGAGAAAGCGCACGGCGCAGCTCAGTGCGTCCGCCGCCGCCTCCGCCACGATCAAATGTGCCACGTGCACGGGGTCAAACGAGCCCCCGAACAGCGCCCCCCCGCCGCTCCCCTCGCCGCCCCCGCCCCCCCGCCCCCCGCCCCCCCCGGGCACGCCGCCTCAGGACGGGGTGGAAGGCGTCGAGGACGTGCCGCTGGAATCAGCCGCCGCGGGACAGCTGCGGTCCAGACGCGTCGCGTTCGGATAGAACCGACGCAGGTGCTCGCAGGTCTCCTGCACCTCCTGCTTGTAGCCGATCGCGCGATAACTGTCCACCAGCCGCAGCAACGCGTCAGGCGCGCGTTGCGCATTGGGATAGTTCGCGATCACGTCCTTGAAGTAGATGATCGCGGAGTCGAATGCCTTGCGACGCAGATAGAACATTCCCGTCTTGTACGTCTTTTCGGCAAACTGATTCTCCAGGCGTTTCACGTGGGGCCGGGCGCGAGCCGCAGCGTCGGTGTCGGGATAGCGGCCGGCGAGCTCCTGGTAAATCGCCAACGCCGTCTCGCCGTCCGTGGGATCGAGCTCCGGCCGGTGCCACAGCCGCAGGTTGGCGTCCCCGGCTCGCAGCAACGCCAGCGGTGCGTATTCCGTCATGGGAAACTCGTCGGCGACCTTGCGGAAATCCGCCGCAGCCTGGACCTGATCTCCCAGCTGGAAGTAGCATTCGGCGAGGTAGTAGCGCACCTGCGCCAACTCGGGTGCGCCGGGACCGAATTCGAAGGTCGTGCGCTGGAGCAGGACCTGGGCATGACGGAAATCGCCGCGGCGGAACAGCCGCATGGCGCGCTCGAGATCGACGTCAGGCGCCACGGCCGCCGCTGCCGAGCGCGGCCGGCCGTGATGGCAAGCGGCCGCCCCCCCCAGCACCAGGCAAAGCATCAGCGCGTCGAGCGTTCGTCCCATCCTCATTCCGGTTCGGCCTTTCCTAATCGGTTCAGCTTTTCCTGCGCGCGTTGTGAAATCGTGTCGCCCGGCGTCCCGCCGGCGAGGGCCTGCTGATAGCTCTCCATGGCTCCGGGCACGTCGCCCTGCGCCAGCCGGACATCGCCCAGGCCGAGGAACGCGCCCCGCACCACGTCCGGTGATGCACCAGGAGCCGTCGCCCGCCGGAACCACCCCTCGGCGTCCGCGGGGCGCCCTTGCTCCAGCGCGATCTGCCCCTCGACCAGCGCACAGAGCCCAAGCCCTTCGCGCGCCGGTTCGACCACGGCGGCCGCCCGCTGCCGCCGGATCACTCCTTCAAACACGGCCACGGCCGTACTACACTCTCGGACCCGCACCAGCGTCATGCCGTAGACGAACAGTAGCGAGTCGGCGCGGGCAGCGTCGACCGCCGACGCCGCGGCGACCGGCAACAGGGCGCGCGCCTCCGCGGTATCGCCGCGGTCGACCGCGTCGAGAGCGGCGAGCACGACGTAGCGGCCCAGGGGCCGGCGGGGCGCAACCTCGCGCAGTCCCGTCAACGCGCTGGCCAGGGCCGTGCGGTCGTTCGCGGCGAGCGCCGCCCGCGCCACGCGATCGAGGCCGTCGGCGGCTTCATCCGCGCGCGAGCGGTCGCGGTGCGCCAGGGCGCGGTAGGATTCGGCCGCCAGCTCGTAGTCTTCGGCATGCATGGCGGCAGCCCCGACCTTGGCCAGCAGGGTCGCGTTCCCCGAGTTCGATTGGCGCCCCAGCTGGTACTCGGCCAGCGCGTCGGCGTACGAGCCCGCTGCGTACGCGCGGTCGCCAAGCTCTTCATGATTGGCAGCGGAACCGGTACAGGCCAGCGGGATGAGCGACAGCAGCAGCGTCAGCCGTCTCACTTCTTTTTCTTCTTTCGGGGCGCCCGCTCATCCGCCGCGCCGGCAGCCACCGGACTCGGAGCGGGGGGAACGTCGGAGCGAGACAGGAGCGCGAGGTAGGCTTCCACCCGCGGATCTTCGGGCCGCCGCGCGCGCAACTCCTCCCAGACCGCGCGCGCCGCCAGTCCGTCGCCGGCAAGATAGCAGGCCAATCCCAGCATCGCGGCGGCGTCGAGGAACGAGGGACGCTCGCGCACGATTGTCTGGAAATGCTCGTGGGCATCGAGCGCACGTCCCGCCTCGAGCAACAACCGGCCCAACTTGTAGCGCAGGTCGTGGAACGCCGGCCCGAGTGCGAGCGCGGCCTCGTACTGGGCGATCGCCTCGGTCAGCCCGCCCGCTTCGAGGTACGCCTCGCCGAGCGTTGCGTGCTGATTCGCGAGCTTCGCCGCGATGTGGCCGTGGAATCCGGCACGCCGCTCCGAGCCGACCTGGCGGGCGCGACGCAACACCGCGTTCGCTTCTTCCTCGCGGCCCAGCTCGTTCAGCACGAGCGCCCGATGAATCAATGCCTCGATGTAGTTGGGGTTGAGGGCGAGCGCCCGATCGAGCTGCTGCAGCGCCTTGTCGGGCTGCCCCGCGAGGGAATACGAGAGTCCCAGCAGGTGATGGGCGTCCGCAAACGCGCGGCCCGTCGCGACGACCTCCTCCAGGAGATGAATCGCGCCGTAATAGTCCTGCAGCTGAAAGCGCTCGTTAGCCTGCTCGACCAGACGTTCGGGACTGACGTCCATGAACCTCCTCGTACCAGTCGACAAATTTCCGGATGCCTTCCTCAATGCCGACGCGCGGCCGGAACCCCAGCACGGCGCCGGCGTGCGCGAGATCGGCGTCCGTCAGCCGCACGTCCCCCGGTTGATCGGGATGGCGCTCGATGCGCGCGTCCCGGCCCAGCGCCGTGGCGATGAGCGCGATCAGCCGGTCGAGCCGGACGCGCTCGCCACCGCCCAGATTGACCGTCTCGATCGTCCCCGTGGCGGCACGTGCGGTCCAGTCCAGCGCGGTCAGGATGCCGTCCACGCAGTCGGTAATATAGGTGTAGTCGCGCTCGCTCGACCCATCCCCGTGCATCCGCACCGGCCGGTCCCGGGCGATCAGATCGGTGAACTTGTGGATCGCCAGATCGGGACGCTGACGCGGGCCGTAGACGGTAAAAAACCGCAGGCAGATGATCTTGAGCGGATACAGGTGCGCGAAGGCATGGGCCACTAATTCTCCAGCGCGTTTGCTGGCGGCGTACGGCGAAATGGGCGAGACGGCCGGCTCGTTCTCCGTAAACGGGGCCGGCGTGGCATTGCCGTACACGGACGATGAGGAGCCGAAGACGATGCGGTGCAACCCGACACGCCGCGCCGCGTCGATGAGGCGCGCAGTCGCGGTCACGTTCGCCTCCATGTACGCGCCGGGATCTTCGAGCGAGGGGCGTACACCGGGTTTGGCGGCGAGATGGACGACCGCCTCGACGCCGTCCAGCGGCACGGAATCGCGCGCGACGTCGGCCTCGACGAAGCGGAAGCCGGGACGCTTGCGTAAGCCCGCGAGGTTGCGCTCCTTCACCTCGCGTCCATAGAACGGATCGAAGTTGTCGACGCCAGTGACTTCGTGGCCGCGCGCGATGAGCGCCTCGCTGACGTGCGACCCGATGAATCCGGCGGCGCCCGTGACGAGGAAGCTGTGCGTCACGCTCCTCGCCCTCCTGCGCGCGCAACCACGCCACGGAAATACTCGATCGTCCGCCGCAGCCCTTCGTCCAGACTGACCTTTGGCTCCCAGCCGAGCGTCGTGCGGGCGAGCGCAATGTCGGGCTGGCGAACCTGCGGATCGTCCACCGGCAGGGGTCGTTCGACGATGTCGCTCTTGCTCCCCGTCAGCGCGAGCACCCGCTCGGCGAGCTGCCGCACGGTGAACTCGTGCGGGTTGCCAATGTTGGTCGGATCGGCGCTGCCGTGCTCGAACAGGCGGATGATGCCCTCGATGAGATCGTCCACGTAGCAGAAGGAACGCGTCTGCGAGCCGTCACCGTAAACGGTGAGCGGCTCGCCGCGCAACGCCTGCACGATGAAGTTCGATACGACGCGCCCGTCGTGCGGACGCATGCGGGGGCCATAGGTATTGAAGATGCGAAGGATGCGCGTGTCGAGGCTGTGATAGCGATGATAGGCCATCGTCATCGCTTCCGCGAAGCGCTTGGCCTCGTCGTACACGCCCCGCGGTCCCACCGGGTTCACGTTGCCCCAGTACGTCTCGGGCTGGGGATGGACCAGGGGATCGCCGTAGACCTCGGACGTCGAGGCGAGCAGAAACCGCGCGTTCTTCGTCTTCGCGAGCCCCAGTGCGTTGTGTGTGCCGAGCGCGCCCACTTTGAGCGTCGGGATCGGGTACTCCAGGTAATCGATCGGGCTCGCGGGACTGGCGAAGTGGAGGATGCCGTCCACGGGACCCGGGACATGGATGAAGGTGCTGACGTCGTGGCGGACGAACTGAAAGCTCCGGTGATGCTCGAGGTGGGCCAGGTTCGCCGGCGCCCCGGTGATGAGGTTGTCCATCCCCACCACCGCGTGATCGAGCGCGAGCAGCCGGTCACACAGGTGCGAGCCGAGGAACCCGGCCGCGCCCGTTACGAGGAGGCGCATGCCAGGCGGCGGCCGATGCTGTCGTAGGTGAACCCGAGTTTGGCGAGGCGGTCGGGGTCGTAGAGGTTGCGGCCGTCGACGATGAGGGGCCGCCGCATCAGCTGCCGCATCCTGGAAAAGTCGGGATTGCGGTACTCGAGCCACTCCGTGACGATGGCCAAGGCGTCGGCGCCGGCGAGCACATCGACGGCCTGCCCCGCATAGCTCACGCGGTCGCCGAGATGCCGTCGCGCCGTTTCGAGCGCGGCGGGGTCGTGCACGCGCACCGTGGCGCCCGCGGCCAGCAGCGCCTCGACCAGCACGAGCGCGGGGCTCTCGCGCACGTCGTCCGTCTCGGCTTTGAACGCGAGGCCCCACACGCCGACCGCCCGGCCTTTCAGCTTGCCCTCGAAATGCCGCTCGAGCTTCTCGAACAACAGCCGTTTTTGCCGCTCGTTCGCCGCCTCGACCGCCGTGAGGATGTCGAGCGGCACGTGACGTGCTTCTCCCATCCGCAGCAACGCCTGCACGTCTTTGGGGAAGCACGAGCCACCGTAGCCGGGCCCGGGAAACAGAAACGCGGGCCCGATGCGGCGGTCGGAGCCGATGCCCTTGCGCACGAGGGTGACGTCGGCGCCGACGGCCTCGCACAGCCGGGCCACCTGGTTCATGAACGAAATCCGCGTCGCCAGCATCGCGTTGGCGGCGTACTTGGTCATTTCCGCCGAAGGCAGGTCCATGAAGATGAGCGGATTGCCGGTGCGGACGAACGGCGCGTACAACTCCTCCAACATCTTCGCCGACTCGCCTGAGTCCACGCCGATGATCACGCGGTCGGGCTTCATGAAGTCCTCGACCGCCGCGCCTTCCTTCAGGAACTCGGGGTTCGAGCAGACGTGGAACGGGGTTGTGGTATGCCTGGCGACCTCGGCGCGAACCTTCTCGGCCGTGCCCACGGGAACGGTACTCTTCGTGATGATCGTCTTCGGCCGGTTCATGTGCTGGCCGATCGTGCGCGCCACCGCCAGGACATGCTGCAGGTCGGCGGAGCCGTCCTCATCGGGAGGCGTGCCGACCGCGATGATCACGATGTCGGAGCGCTCCACCGCAGCCCCCACCTCCGTGGTGAACGCGAGACGCCCCCCGCGCTGATTACGGGTGACCAGCGGCTCGAGCCCGGGCTCGTAAATCGGAAGCTTGTTGCTCTTGAGGCTGGTGATCTTGGCGGCATCGAGATCGGCACACACGACGTCGTTTCCCGTCTCCGCAAGACAGGCGCCGACAACCAGACCAACGTATCCCGTGCCGACGACGGCGACCTTCACGCGCGGGAGCCCGCCTTGGGCAACACGTGCCGCGTGTCGACGGTCGAGCGGGCGTGCCGTGCGACCAGCTTGTAATCCACCGCCGCGTGATCGGTCACGATGATGACGCAGTCGGCCTGCCGGAGCGTCTCCGCGGTCAGCGGCACGGAGCTGAGCGTGATGCCGTCTTCCTTCAGTACCGGGACGTGCGGATCATGATAGGAGACGTCGGCTCCGCGCTGCAGCAGCAGCCGGATGACGTCGAGCGCCGGACTCTCGCGGATGTCGTCGATGTTGCGCTTGTACGCGACCCCCAGCAGCAGGACGTGGCTGCCGCGGACCGCCTTGCCTTGCTCGTTCAGCGCGTCGACGACTTTCCCGACCCAGAACTCGGGCATCTCGGCGTTGAGCTCCCCGGCCAGCTCGATAAAGCGGGTCTTGTAGTTGAGCGTCCGCATCTTCCAGGCGAGGTAGTGCGGATCCAGGGGAATGCAGTGCCCGCCGACGCCCGGCCCCGGCGTGAACTTCATGAAGCCGAAGGGCTTGGTGGACGCGGCCTCGATGACTTCCCACACGTCGACGCCCAGTTTGTCGCAGACGATCGCCATCTCATTCACGAGCCCGATGTTGACGCTGCGGAACGTGTTCTCGAGGATCTTCACCAGCTCGGCGGCTTCCGGCGACGACACCGGCACCAGCGTGTCGATCGCCGGCTGGTACAGCGCCGTCGCCACCTTCAGGCAGGCCGGCGTAATCCCGCCGATGACCTTCGGGGTGTTGCGCGTGGTGAACCGCTCGTTGCCCGGATCGACGCGCTCCGGAGAAAACGCCAGGAAGAAATCCGCACCGACCTTGAGACCGGTCGATTCGAGCGCGGGCAGCATGAGCTCGCGTGTGGTGCCGGGATACGTGGTGGACTCGAGCACCACCAGCTGACCCTTGCGCAGCGCGCGCTTTACCGACTCGGTCGCCGCGAGCACGTAGCTCACGTCGGGATCTTTGGTCTTGGACAGCGGCGTCGGCACGCTGATGGAGATGACGTCGGGCTCGCTGAGACGCGACACATCGGCGGTGGCGGAGAACTTCTTGGCATGGATCGCGTCCGCCACCGTCGCGGCCGCGACGTCCTGAATGTGGGAGCGCCCCGCGTTCAACGAGTCGACGACCCGCGGGTTGACGTCGACGCCAAGGACGCGATATCCCGCGCGTACCAGCTCCATCGCGAGCGGCAGTCCGACGTAGCCGAGTCCGACCACGCCAAAGATGGCCGTACGGTCCTTCGCTTTCGCGAGGAGCGTGTCGACCGCGGTAGGAACAGCGGCAGTCGCCGTCATGGAGCCTCCGGGGCGCCGCCGCGCGCCAGCGAGCGCGACGCCGCTTCCAGCACGCGGACGACCCGGACGCCGTCCTCGGCGGTGGCGCGCGGCGCTTCCCGGCCCTGGGCGGCGCGGACGAAATGCGCCAGCTCGGCCGCCAAGGGTTCCACGGCCGGGATACGAGGAATGAAGATATCACCTTCGCGAATCGCCAGGCTTTCGCCGAACGAGCCGTACTCGGGAGGACGATCGATGCCCTTGTCGTAGATTCGCAGCTTTTCGCGCGGCTCCATGTCGTCGAAGACCACCATTTGCTTGGCGCCTACCACGGTGAGCTTCCGTTCCTTGTGGGGATCGAGCCAGGACATTTGGACGTGCGCCAGCACGCCGCTCGCGAACTCCATCGTGAGAAACACGACATCCTCGATCGCGGGCTGCAGATAGCTTTTGCCGTGCGCCGCCACCCGTACCGGCTGCTCACCGAGCAAGTACAGTGCCACTGACACGTCATGCGGCCCGAAGCTCCACAGCGCGTTTTCGTCCTTCCGAATTTGCCCCAGGTTGACGCGCAGCCCATACAGATAGAATAGCTTGCCCAGCTCTCCCTGCTGCACCATCGCGCGCAGCCGCTCGACCGCGGGATGGTAGACGAGGAGATGCCCCGCCAGCACGGGCACGCCCTGCTCGGCCGCGCGCCGCGCCACCGCCTCGGCATCGCGTACGCTGAGCGCGAACGGCTTCTCGACCAGCACCGGCTTGCCGGCCTCGACCGCCTGGAGAGCAACCGCCGCATGGGTGGCGGCAGGGGACGCCACAATGACGGCGTCCACCGCCCCGAGCAGCGCCGCCAGATCGGCCGTTACCACCGCGGCTGGGTACTGCCGCGACACCCGTTCGCGAACCTTGGCATCTGTGTCGCAAACTGCTGTCAGCTCGCCTTCCGCCAGGCCGGCGACCGTGCGGACGTGATTGCGCCCCCACGCACCCGCGCCGACTACGCCGATCTTGAGCCGCTTCACCGATAGAATCCGCGGATCGCATCGATCACCCGGTCGAGCTGGGTGCGAGTGAGCTCCGGATAGATCGGCAGCGAGATCGCTTCGCGGGAGGCGTGCTCCGCCTGCGGCAGGCTCCCCTCTTTGTACCCGAGATGCGCGAAGCACGGCTGGCGGTGCAGCGGGATCGGATAATACACCGCGTGGCCGATCCCTTCCTTTTTGAGATGCGCCTTGAGATCATCGCGGCGCTCGGCGCGCAGTGTGTACTGATGGAAAATGTGCTCGTTGGCCGGATCGACGACGGGCGGCTGCACCTGCGGAATGTCCGCAAACGCCCTGGTGTAGTAGGCGGCGTGCTCGCGCCGTTTGGCGGACCATGGCGCCAGATGCGCCAGCTTCGCGAGCAACACGGCGGCCTGCAGCGTATCCAGGCGCGAATTGGTGCCGACTTCGTCGTGGTGATACTGCTTGGCGCCGCCGTGCAACCGCAGCTTCTTGAGGCGGTCAGCGGCCGCGTCATCGGAGGTGACCATCATGCCGGCGTCGCCCCAGGCGCCGAGGTTCTTGCTCGGGAAGAACGAGTAGCCGGTGACCCAGCCCAGCTCCCCCGCCGCGCGCCACTCGCCGTCCATCTTGCGCCGCGCACCTATGGCCTGCGCCGCATCCTCGATGACCTTCACACTCACGGGCCGCCCGATTGCCATCAGCTCGAGCATGTCGGCCATCTGGCCGTACAGATGCACGGGCATGATCGCGCGGGTCCGCGGCGTGATCGCCCGCTTCACGGCGGCGGGATCGATGTTGAACGTGTCGGGTTGAATGTCCACGAAGACGGGCGTGCCGCCGGCATTGTGAATCGTTCCCGCCGTCGCGAAGAACGTGAACGGCGTCGTAATGACTTCGTCGCCGGGCTTCAGATTCAGCGCCTTGAGCGGCAAGAGCAGCGCGTCCGTCCCGCTCGCGCAGCCGATGCCGTGCCTAGCATGCGACAGTCGCGCGATCTCGGCCTCGAGCTGCGGCACCGACGGTCCCATGATGAACTGCTGTGTCTCGATCACCTGCATCATTGCGGGCAGGACTTCGTCCTTGATGGTCGCGTACTGCGCGACGAGATCGAGCATGGGAACGTTCACGACGCACCCGCCCGCGCCCGAGCGGCGGTCGTTTGACGGAGTATTCCCCCCGACTCTTCGTAGGTGGCCCCGCACACGCCGCACGCCGCACGTCCCGCGCTCGTCTGGAGCCGCTCGCCGCACTGACACATCCAGCCGACGCGTCGCGCCGGCACGCCGACCATGAGACCATACGGCGGGACGTCGGACGTCACGACGGCGCCCGCGCCGATGAACGCATACTCGCCCAGCGTGACGCCGCACACGATCGTCGCGTTGGCGCCGATCGAGCCGCCGCGCTTCACGAGCGTGCGCCGGTATGCGTTCTTGCGCGGCACGTGACTGCGCGGGTTCATCACGTTGGTGAAGACGCAGGAGGGACCGCAGAAGACGTCGTCTTCCAGCTCGACGCCCTCGTAGATGGACACGTTGTTCTGGATCTTGACGTTGTTGCCGATCCTGGTCCCCGGCATCACGACGACGTTCTGGCCGAGGTTGCACCGCTCGCCGATCACGGCGCCCGGCATCACATGCGAGAAGTGCCAGATCTTCGTGCCGTTCCCGATCACCGCCCCGTCATCGATGTAGCTGGATTCGTGCGCGAAATAGTTTACACCCCGATGATCTTGCACTCGAGCTCCAGAGTGATGCCCGTCTTCTTCGCGACGGTCTTGCGGAGGTGATCGATCACCTTGAGCACGTCGGCGGCGGTCGCGGTCCCCTTGTTGATGATGTAGTTGGCATGGAGCGTGGAGACCTGCGCGCCGCCGATCGTGAAGCCCTTGAGACCACACTCGTCGATCAGCATGCCGGCGGTCTTGGTCCCGCTCGGGTTGGTGAACGTCGAGCCGCAGCAGGGCTGGTCGAACGGCGTGCCCGCTTTGCGCCAGCGGAACAGCTTCGCCTGCAGCTCCTTCAGCTTGGCGGGCGATTCCTCGCCGAGCACCAGCTTCGCCTCGAGGACGATGCCCTCCAGATTGGACGAGCGGTACTTGAACGAGATCTGCTTGCGCGACAGCTGCTTCACCTTGCCGCGCGCGTCCATCACCGTGACTTCGGTGACGACTTCCGAGAATTCGGCGCCGTGGCACCCGGCGTTCATGTAGATCCCGCCGCCCACCGTCCCCGGAATGCCGACGAAGCGCTCGACGCCAACAAAGCCGGCCTCGGCGGTGCGGCGCGCGAGAATGGGCGTCGGCATTCCCGCGCCGATGATCGCGGTCGAGCCCTTCATCTCGAAGCGGTCCAGGCCCTTCCCCATCCGGATCACGACGCCGGGGAAGCCGCCGTCCTTCGCGAGCACGTTCGAGCCCAACCCCAGCACGACCCAGGGCAGGCCGCGATCCTGCGCCAGCTCGAGCGCGCGGACCACATCCTCACTGTCGGCGGGCAGGACGAGGTAGCGCGCCGGGCCGCCGATGCGCCACGTGGTGTAGCGCGCCAACGGCTCGTTTTCGAGCAGCTTGCCGCGGAACTTGATTTTGGGCGCGGGCGGTGGAGCGGCCGGGGCCGCCTTGGCTACGCGCTTGCCGCCGCGGTCCGCTGCCCGGCGGGCGCCGCTTTTGCGCCGTTCGCTTTTTCGTGCCATTCCTGTAAGCTCCTGACGCTCCCGGTCCGGCTGCGGAGCGCAATGATCGCATCACACGCGGCACTCGCCGCGGACATGGTCGTGGTGTACGGCACCCGATGCACCAGCGCGGCGCGCCGGATGGCGTAGTCATCCACCTGCGTGAACTTCCCCAGCGGCGTGTTGATCAGGAGCTGCACTTCCCCCGACACGATCAGATCGATCGCGTTGGGCCGCCCCTCGTGCACCTTCAGCACCCGCTCCGCCGGCACGCCACGGCCGCGGAGATAGCGTTCGGTCCCCTCCGTGGCCAGGATCCGGAACCCCAGCTCGTGGAAGCGGCGGGCGATCGGCAGCACCGTCGGCTTGTCGTGGTCATTCACCGTGACGAAGATCGTGCCCTCGAGCGGCAGGCTCCCTTCCACCGCGATCTGCGCCTTGGCGAACGCCATCCCGAAACTGTCGGCCAGCCCCATCGCTTCGCCGGTGGACCGCATTTCCGGACCCAACACTGTATCCACGCCGGGCAGTTTCGTGAAGGGGAAGACTGCCTCCTTTACGGCCACCCCGGCGACGGGAAGCTCATCGGGAACGCTCAAATCGTCCAGTGTCCTCCCGACGATGACCGCCGCTGCGAGCTTTGCGAGGGGGACCCCGGTCGCTTTGCTGACAAACGGGACGGTTCGCGACGCCCGGGGGTTCACCTCGAGCACGTAGACGACGCCGTTCTTGATCGCATACTGCACGTTGATCAGGCCGACGACTCCCAGCGCCCGGGCGAACTCCTGCGTGTGCCGGCGCATCTCCTCCACCTGGCGGTCGCCGATGAGGTACGGGGGCAGCACACAGGCTGAATCGCCGGAGTGCACGCCGGCGTCCTCGATGTGCTGCATCACCCCACCGATGACGCAGCGCTTGCCATCGGCGATCGCGTCGACGTCCGCCTCGAACGCGTCCTCGAGGAAGCGATCGATGAGCACCGGGTGTTCCGGCGCGACCCGCGCGGCTTTCACGAAGTAGTCGCGTAGCGAGCCGTCGTCGTAGACGATCTCCATGGCTCGGCCACCCAGCACGTAGGAGGGACGCACCAAGACCGGATAGCCGATCCGCTGCGCCACGCCGACCGCTTCTTCCACCGAGCGCGCGACGCCGTTGGGCGGCTGCGCGACACCGAGCCGGCGTGCCAGCTTCTCGAACCGCTCGCGATCCTCCGCGATGTCGATCGCGTCGGCGGAGGTGCCGAGGATCGGGATGCCGGCGGCCTCGAGCGACTTGGTGAGCTGCAGCGGCGTCTGGCCGCCGAGCTGGACGACGACGCCTTTGGGCCGCTCCCAGCGCGTGATCTCCAGGACGTCCTCGAACGTGAGCGGCTCGAAGTACAGCTTGTCCGAGATGTCGAAGTCGGTCGAGACGGTCTCGGGGTTCGAGTTGATCATGATCGTCTTGAAGCCCAGCTCGCGGAACGCCAGCCCCGCGCGCACGCAGCAGTAATCGAACTCCACGCCCTGGCCGATCCGGTTCGGGCCGCTGCCGAGGATGACGATGCCCTGCTCGCCGAACGGCTCGGACTCGTTCTCTTCGTCATAGGACGAGTAGAGATAGGGCGTCGACGACGGGAACTCGCCGGCGCAGGTGTCCACGGTCTTGTAGACGGGATGAATCCCGAAGCTCCAGCGCTGCTCGCGAATCGCCGTCTCGGTCGTCGTGCGCAACCCGGCCAGCTGGCGGTCGGAGAATCCCAGCCGCTTCATCCGCTTGAGCTCCGGGGCGGTGACCTTGCCGAGCGCGGCGAAGGTGCGCTCGGCATCGACCAGCTCACGCAGCTGATAGAGGAACCAGGGGTCGATGCGTGAAGCCGTCGCGATCTCGTCGATGCTCAGTCCGGCGAGCAGCGCGTGTTTGATCTGGAAGATGCGCTCCGGTGTCGCGGTCCGCAGGGCGACGCGCAGATCCTCGGGCGACGCGCTGGTGAGCCGGTCGTCCGCCAGCGTCGCGCCGGTCACCCACCCCGGCCGGCCGATCTCGAGCGCGCGCAGGCCCTTTTGGAACGCCTCTTTGAAGGTGCGCCCGATCGCCATCGCTTCGCCCACCGACTTCATTTGCGTCGTCAGCCGGAAGTCCGCGCGCGGGAACTTCTCGAACGCAAACCGCGGCACCTTCACGACGACGTAGTCGAGGACCGGCTCGAACGACGCCGGCGTGGTTTTCGTGATGTCGTTGGGCAGCTCGTCGAGCGTGTACCCGACGGCGAGCTTCGTCCCGATGCGCGCAATCGGGAAGCCGGTCGCCTTGGACGCGAGCGCCGACGAGCGCGACACGCGCGGATTCATCTCGATCACCAGCATCTCGCCGTCGGCGGGATTGACGGCGAACTGAATGTTGCACCCGCCCGCCTCGACGCCGATCTCGCGGATGATGGCGATCGCGGCGTCGCGCATGCGTTGATACTCGCGGTCGGTCAGCGTCATCGCCGGCGCCACCGTGATCGAGTCGCCCGTGTGCACGCCCATCGGATCGAGATTCTCGATCGAGCACACGATCACGACGTTGTCGCGGCGGTCGCGCATCACCTCGAGCTCGAATTCCTTCCAGCCGAGCACGCTGCGCTCGATCAGCGTCGAATGCACGGGCGACAGCTCCAGCGCGCGCTCGACCATCTCTTCGAACTCGGCGCGGTTGTAGGCGACGCCGCCACCGGTTCCGCCCAGGGTGTACGAGGGACGGATGATCGCGGGATACCCCGCGTCCACCACCGCTGCGAGCGCCCCCTCCACCGACGTCACCGTATGTCCCGCGGGCGTCGCCAGCCCGATGCGCTGCATCGCGGCGCTGAACTCGGCACGGTCTTCGGCCATTTTGATCGCACGCGCGTTGGCGCCGATCAGCTCGACGCCATGCTGCTTGAGCGTGCCGTCGTTGGCCAGCGCCATCGCGACGTTCAGCGCCGTCTGGCCGCCCATCGTGGGCAGGAGCGCGTCGGGTTTTTCGCGCTCGATGACCTTGCGCACCCAGTCGGGCGTCACCGGCTCGATGTAGGTGCGGTCCGCGAGCTCCGGGTCCGTCATGATCGTCGCGGGATTCGAGTTCACCAGAATCACGGTGTAACCCTCTTCCTTGAGGGCCTTCACCGCCTGCGTCCCGGAGTAGTCGAACTCCGCCGCCTGACCGATCACGATCGGTCCCGAGCCGAGCAGCAGGATGCGCTGTAAGTCAGTTCTTTTGGGCATCGAGTACGTCGCGCAGGATATCGTCGAGCGAGCGCCGCGGACTCCAACCCGTCGCGGCCCGGAGCTTTCCGGCGTCGCCGACCAGATAGGGCCGCGCTTCCTTCCGGATCTGGCTGGTATCGACCTCCCGTTTGGGGGGGGGGGCGATGTCGAGCAGCTGTTCGATCCGCGTATGAATCTGGTCCAACGTCACCTCCCGGCCGGAAGCGATGTTGTACACCTCTCCCGGCGTCCCGCGCTCCAGCAACAAGGCGTAGGCATCGGCAACATCGTCCACATGCAGGAAATCCCGCACCGCCGTCAAGTCACCCACCGGCACCACGGCCCAGCCATTCCGCTTCACCTCCCGCAGCAGCTTGCAGCGCGCCGGGATCCAGAAGCTCTCGTCCTGCGCTGCGCCGGACTGCGGAAACGGCCTGGCGATGATCACCTTCAATCCGGCGCAGCGCGCGGCCTGCTCCACCGCGAGCTCCGCTCCGAGCTTGCTCGAGCCATAGGGCGTCGAGGGCTGCACGCAGTCCTTTTCATTAATAGGGCGCTGCTGCCATGCATAGACGTCGGCCGTCGATGCCAACATGAACAGCGGCTGCGTTTTCCACCGGCCGGCACCCTCGGCCAACGCGGCCGTCAGCTTCGCCGTCCCCTCGGCGTTGATCGCCCAGGCCATCGCGGGATCCCGATCCGCCGCGCGGCTGAGCGCGATCGCGGCCAGGTGAATCACGGCGTCGACGGGCGAGGCAAAGCAGCCGCGCACCGAGACATCGTTCGTCAGGTCCAACGAAACGGTCGTGAGGTTCCCGTCGTGCGGACCGCCCCCGGCTCCCGGGCCAACGGCGGCGATCACGCTGTTGCCGCCCGCGAGGAGCCGGCGCACGACGCTGCGGCCCACGAAGCCGTTGGCACCCGTGACCAGCACCCTCACGCCAGCCGCTCCAGATCGGCGTCGACCATCATGTGCACCAGTTGCTCGAAGCCGACCTTCGGGGCCCAACCCAGATCCCTGCGCGCGCGGCTCGCGTCGGCGAGCAGGGTGTCCACCTCGGCCGGACGCACGAAGTGCGGGTCGACCTTCACGTACTTTTGCCAATCGAGCCCCACGTGGCTGAACGCGGCGGCGCACAGGTCGCGCACCGTATGCATCTTCCCTGTGCCGACGACATAGTCCCTCGGTTCCGGCTGCTGCAGCATGCGCCACATCGCCTCGACATAATCCCCCGCGAAACCCCAATCGCGGCCTGAATCGAGCTTGCCGAGGCGCAGCTCGGTGGTCTTGCCGAGCTTGATGCGGGCGACGGCGTCGCTGACCTTGCGGGTGACGAACTCGAGCCCGCGGCGCGGCGACTCGTGGTTGAACAGGATGCCGCTGACCGCGTACATCCCGTACGACTCGCGGTAGTTCACCGTGATCCAATGGCCGTACACCTTGGCGACGCCGTAGGGCGAGCGCGGATAAAATGGCGTCGATTCGCGCTGCGGCGTCTCCACCGCTTTGCCGAACATCTCCGATGAGCTCGCCTGGTACACCCGGGCGGTGGGATGCGCCAGCCGGATCGCTTCGAGCAGCCGCGTCACGCCGAGGGCCGTGAATTCGCCGGTGAGCACCGGCTGGTTCCAGGAGGTCGGGACGAAGCTCTGGGCCGCGAGGTTGTAGACCTCGTCCGGTTTCGCGTCACGGATGACCGTCGTGAGCGAATGCTGATCGAGCAGGTCCGCGGCCACGACGTGGACGCGGTCGAGCAGGTGTCCGATCCGTTCGTAGGAGTCGTGCGACGTGCGCCGCACCACGCCGATCACCTCGTAGCCCTTGGCGAGCAGCAGCTCGGCAAGGTAGGAGCCGTCCTGGCCGGTCACCCCGGTGATGACGGCCGTTTTCCGGGGTTGTCGAGCCTCGACGCCCTGTTTAGGTTTAGGCCTCTTTTCCGCGCCCTGCGAACTCATCTTTTTGTCGGACGGCATATGGCTCGAGTGTGTGAAGTCTGTGGCAAGGGTCCCATTACCGGACACAACATCAGCCACGCGAACAACAAGACACCCCGCCGCTGGTATCCCAACCTACAGCGCGCACGGGTCGTCGTGAACGGCGTCGTGCGCCGCATCCGGGTGTGCGCGCAATGTCTCAAGTCCAACAAGGTGGCGAAAGCTTCGTAAAAAAGGGGACCCGTTGGGTCCCCCTGGTTTGGCTCGTCTCACCGCGCTCCGTTTCACTCACTCAATAGTTCGATCCGGGCTACGTCGGCGCCGTCGCCGACGCGATGGCCCAGTTTCACGATCCGCGTGTAGCCACCCGGACGCGCGGCAAACCGTTTGCCGATTTCGGCGAACAGCTTGGACGTGACGGCCCTGTCCTTGAGCCGCCGCTCGACGAGCCGGCGCGCGTGCAGATCACCACGGCGCGCGAGCGTAATGAGCCGCTCGGCGAACGGACGCAGCTCTTTCGCCTTCGCCTCGGTGGTCTGGATGCCGCCGTGCATGAAGAGGCTCGTCGCCATGTTGTTCAGCGTCGCCTTCTTGTGGCTCGACGTGCGCGACAGTTGCCGGCCCTTGGCGCGGTGGCGCATTACTCTTCCTCGGTCCCCGTCAGCTGCGCCAGGGGCGCGCTGCCCGGATCCACGATCCGGATGTCGCCGCCGGGCATCTCCTCCAGCTGCATCCCGAAGTTCAGGCCTTCGCGACGCAGCAGCTCGGCAATCTCGCCGAGCGCCTTCTCGCCGACGTTCTTGACCTTGAGCAGGTCGTCTTCCTTGTAGCGGACCAGATCGCCCAGGGTGCGGATATTCGAGTTCTTGAGCGAGTTCACCGACCGCACCGACAATCCGGCGTCGTCGATGGCGCGGTTCAACACGTCGCGCAGCCGCCCGCCCTCGGATCCGCCATTGCCGGGCCCCCCCCCCCCCCTTTCGCCGGGGCCGCGCGCCCCCCTCCCCAAGTCCACGAACAAGCGGAAGGGCCCCGGGGCGGGCGCCGCGGCGGAGGC
>Ga0137371_10000256_pt1 | contig 36416 bp, 37 predicted proteins | sample SagtaG_7_FD_104919 | JGI IMG/M metagenome (GOLD analysis project Ga0137371, IMG submission 104919) | Vadose zone soil microbial communities from Sagehorn Ranch, Mendocino, California, USA - Sage1_R_40_16 metaG | ecosystem: Environmental > Terrestrial > Soil > Vadose zone | place: USA...
CGCGGAGTTTACCCCTCGCTTCGCGAAGGGCTCAGCATGACAATGCTGGACCTTCCTGCCGCGCCCTGCTTGGCGTCCCCTTGCTGTCGCTCTTGCAATGGCGGACCGCCATGAGCCTTACGTGAACGCCTATGGGGGCGGCCGCCCTGCGGGACCCTGTCCGTGGACAGATATGCCCTGCCGTGCCGTTGCGGCCCAAAATGATATATAATTACATAGTTATCGATCAGTGACCACCTTAAAAAGAAGGTACCTATGGCTGTCGACTATAAAGACTATTACAAGATATTAGGCGTGAGCAAAAACGCAACCGAGAAAGAGATACGGCAGGCCTACCGCAAACTGGCCCGCCAGCATCACCCTGATGTGAATCCGGACAACAAAGATGCTGAGGAGAAATTCAAAGAAATCAACGAAGCCAATGAAGTACTCTCCGACCCGGAGAAGCGCAAGAAATATGACGAATTGAGTGATTATTACCAGCGCTACGGGCGTGCGCCCGGAGCCGAGGCTCCCGGTTGGGCGGAAGGTGGCGGACAATACCAGTATCACACGGTCACTGAAGAAGACCTGAGCGACATCTTCGGCGATCAATCCCCCTTCTCTGACTTCTTTGAAACATACTTCGGGTCAACTTTCTCGCCTGGCATGGGTAGAGGTGCCCGTACCACGAGCCGCGGTCGAGCCAGAGCAGCGCGTGGACAGGACATAGAATCCCCTGTGGAAGTCACGCTCGCCGAAGCATACAAAGGTGCAACCCGTGTCTTCGAACTGGCGGATGTTGATGGCAGTACTCGCCGCTTAGAGGTAAAGATCCCTGCCGGGGTAGATAATGGCTCGCGCATACGCATCCCAGGTCAAGGTGCGCAAGGTCCCGCGGGACGCGGTGATCTCTATCTGCTTGTGCGAATGCTGCCGCATCCCGACTTTACCAGGGAAGGTACCACCCTCCGCACGAAGATAGAAGTTCCTCTGGCAGTCGCCGTCCTCGGCGGCGAAGCCCAGGTTCCAACGCCCGATGGGCGCCGCTTGATGTTGCGCATCCCTCCTGGAACCCCCAACGGCAAAACTTTCCGTTTGCGCGGCCAGGGCATGCCTGAGCTGGGCCATCCAGAGCGTCGTGGCGACCTCTACGCTGAAGTATCCGTCAAGCTCCCCACGCATCTCAACGAGCAGCAGCGCCGTCTCTTCGAAACCTTCGCCCGTTCTATTGGCTACACGGGTTCGGAAACAACGGCAGGTACCGGAGGAAGCCATGGATAATAACCAGTATACGCGTATCATTATACAGGAAAGCCGGTCCACGTCCTATTACAGCGAGCAAGAGACAGCCGAATTTTGCCAGATGGATGTTCAGATGATACGTCGCTTGCAGGCGGTAGGATTGATCGAAGGCCTTGAGTTGGCTGGAGGTGAGCAGCGTTACAGCGAAGAAGACATAGACGAACTGCGTCGTATTCGCCGCTTGCATCGCGACCTCGGGGTCAACCTTGCTGGTATCCAGGTAATACTCCATTTACGCTCTCGCCTGAAATCCTTACAGCAAGAGCTAGAACACTACAAATACCCCGGTAAGCGCGGGACGGAGTAAGCCGAAATCTGACACTTTTTTCGTCTCTAACCCTTCTAAATATATGGGCGGCCGCAAAGACCGCCCTGTACTTCGTTTTACGCTACACTCCTACAATCAGGCTTGGAGCTCATCGTCCGCATTATCCGTCCGTGGCGGATGCTCATATACCCGTGGCGCCGTGTTTTCCGGATCGTTCACCCCCGGTCGAATACTGGGATCGTACGCTCCCACGTTAGTTCTCGTTGGATCATAGTCTCCAGAACCGGTGGCGGTCGGGTCGCTTGTTCCCGTTCCCATTTTCGTGGGATCGGTGCGTCCAGAGCCCGTGTAGGTCTCATCCTCCCTTGCGGGACGTGGCGCGTTGGGATCATATGTGCCAGAACGCTGCATATTAGGATCATACATTCCTGCTTGTGCATTAGGCTCGGATGCCTCCGAACGAGTAGTGGCGTCATATGCACCGTTACGTTGCAGCATGTCAAGAGCTTCCCGTTGGCGACCAGGCGCTTGAACCGTCACAAGCACGCGGCCCGCTTCAAACGCGCCCTGGTAGTAACGCGCTTCCTCTTCTGGTATGCCCATGCCTACAAGAGCGCCGAGTATACCTCCGGCCGCTGCGCCAATTGCTGCACCACCCAGGGTTGTTGCCAGAATACCGCCCGCAATCGCTGGCCCGAAGCCGGGAATTAGCAGCGCAGCAGCCGCGCCCAGCACTCCACCCACAACCCCTCCGCTGATTGCGCCCGTGGCCGCGCCTTCACCTGCCAGGGTTTTTTGCCCGCCTGTAACAGTATCTGTTGTACCCCTGTTATCGCGCACAACATACCCTATCTGATCATCGTTAAAACCAGCTCGGCGCAGTTCATCTATGGCTCGCTCTGCTGCCGCACGATCTTCAAACACGCCCACCACGGTTGAGCGTCCAGTCGTAGTCATACAGTTCCTCCTTATCTCTATTGCGCATCCGTATCTGTCGCTCTCCATCGACTCCTTCTGACATAAGAATGAGCATACAAGTGCCCATCACTTTACCCTCCAGAATCGTATCTTACACGCTAGCGGTTCACAAACAGTTACAAATGCCTGCAGCGAAGCCTCTACCCCTTGCTTTGCCCTGATAAGCGGAGAAACTCTTCCTCTAGCTGCTGCCATATCTCAAGCTCAGCCTGCATCCTCGTCATCGGATGCTCTTCTGCAGCGGTCCGCACCATCAGATCTGTGACATGCTGTTGAAAGTGAGCAAAGTGTGGCTGCTGCGCCTCTAAGGATGGCATGATCCCTAACTCGATGCTTTGCTGGTCATAGAAATCTTCGGGTTCGCATACTAGCACCAGAAGATTGGCGTAGTTCTGAATAAGCGACTGCCGAGCAGGCGTAAAATAGTTTACTTTGTTACTTGCCACCAGAAGACATCCCGCAACGCGATTTGCTTGTAAAAGGGGACAGGCAGCCGCGCTCTCCTCATGCTCGGTACGCAGGACTGGAAAAAAGGTTTGTCCCTCTTTGATGTTCTGATTGACTACGAAGCGAAAAGTGGTAACAGCGTACCCCGCCAGCGACTCGTACCCGAGCAGTCGCACCTGGTTCTCCAGGTGACTCTTCCAGGGGAACGTTCCTCTACCCAGCGTCTCGCGCAGGCTGCGCACCTTGTCTCCTGGCTTGGGAGTGGAACATAGCACGACTGTTATAGACATGCCCTGTCTATTTGGATCAAGGTGTGCCAACGCCTGCTGCAAAATAAGGCTGGAGATCGATGAGGAGCGTAGCAAGCGTGGTGTAGTGCTATACGCGCTAAGAACACGAGCGTAGAATGCAGAAGGAATTTCTTGTGATGTATCCTCGCTCATTTCCTCTAACGCGCTGATGAAGTCCTGAAACTCCTCTCCGATCAACTTCAGCAGCACCTGGCGATGCTGGGGGAGAGCATTCATTAACTCTTGCAATTTCTGCGGACGTGGCTTCACCTGGCCGTTCACCCAACGCACCAGGGTAATTGGGCCAACTTGCAGTTCGTCGGCAAGGCGCTGTTTCTCCTGTGGGTCCCTGATGATATTGCCCAGTAGTTCACGCCACGTTTGCGCTTCTTGCAATGCTTTTTAATACCCTGTACTATCATTGCCGGCTCCATCTCTCATCCGGGCTTTCCACATCTTCTATGGCAAGATGAAGTAATGGCAACAAAACGCATTTCCTGCATACAAGCATAACTCAAGAGGTGTTCTTAGTCAACAATTCAACGCGTGAAGGATGCATTTCATTATTTTGCTTCGAGCAGGCATGGCAGGGGCAAGCCTACCCGGCGTGGTATAGTAGTGGCAGGGCTTGCCCCTGCCATGGCTGAGAGCCCCCCTGCCATGGCTGAGAGCCCCCTGCCATGCCTGGGGACTCTCAGCCAGGAAGCCAACGGCTACTCGCCCAGCAATATTTTCAAATCTGCCGCCAGTTCCGCCGGGGTAAAGCTATTGTTCAGGAAAATACGCTCGTGCCCCTGCTTATCGATCACATAGAGCGCAAAAGAGTGGTTCACTGACTGATCACTCGTATCGGCATAAACATCGTAGTTTGACCAGATTGGAGACAGGGCATTGAACGTCCCTGTAAGAAAATGCCAGTAACCTTCCATTTTATGCGCCTTCGAGAACGCGAGCGCCGAGGTGGTCGTATCTCCCTTTGGATCTATGCTCACTGCCAGCACTGCTACCTTCGGCGCGTCACTGCCCAGATTCTGCATCGTCGTGTGAAGCTTCTCGGCAGTCAGTGGGCATAAGTCTTTACAGTGCGTGTAGAGGAATGTCAGGACAACTGGCTTTCCCTTGAACTGCGAGAGCGAAATAGGCGCGCCAGACTGGTCGGTCAGCCGGAAATCGGGCGCAGGAGTACTACCAAGGTTCGTCCCTTGTAGCCCCGATGGATTTGCGCTTTGCCCTCCGGCAGCAAATGACCCACGAAATCTCTCCTCAATGTCTTGCAGGAAAATCACGAACACTATCACCAGCAAAGCCATGACTATCACAGAAAGACGCGAAGCTAAACGCCAGTTCATCTTTATCACCAATTCTTCAAATGGACCGCTTCACCGTTGTAAAACTCTATCCACCACCATAGTGGCAAAGATCATCGCCAGGTAACAATTGGAATACCAGAACAGAGTGCGCGCCCAGCGTTTCGACTGATCCCGCATCAGGCGTACCGACATGTAGACCAGGATGCCGCCTAACGTAACTGCCACTACCAGGTACAGGTAGCCCATCGCGTGCATACCAAACAACACCAGGGTGACGGCCAGCAGCAACAGCGAGTACAGGAAAATCTGCTTGCGTGTCTCAGCCTCGCCCATCACCACCGGCAGCATCGGTATGTGTGCCTTCTCATAGTCTTTCTGAATCAATAGCGAGAGCGCCCAGAAGTGTGGCGGCGTCCAGTAGAAGATAATCGCAAAGAGCCAGATAGCCGGCAGTGTAATTGTATTTGTCACCGCTGCCCATCCCACCAGCACAGGTACAGCGCCAGCCGCCCCGCCTATCACGATATTCTGCGCCGAGGAGCGCTTCAGCCATATCGTATAAATGAATACATAAAATAAGATCGCCGAGCATGCCAGGGTAGCGCTGAGCAGGTTCACAAAGACCGTCAGCACGATAAACGCTCCAGCGCCCAGCACGATTCCAAAGATCAACGCGTCTATCGGCTGCACCCTGCCCGCCGGTAATGAACGCCTCTGCGTACGCCCCATGATCTGATCAATATCGCGATCGATATAGCAGTTGATACAGTTAGCGCTGCCGGCTGCCATTGCGCCCCCTAGTAATGTCGCTAGCATCCGCCCCAGTGGAGGTAAGCCTCCAGCAGCAATGGCCATGGCCGCTGCTGTTGTGCCCAGCAGCAATACTGTAACGTGTGGTTTCATCAGATCAACGTAACTCGCGATAGTCTGTCCAACCAGGCTCTGCTCCTTCTTCGGTTCAGCTTCCTCGAGTTTCTCTAAATCACTGCCTCGAGGCGCCCCACGCAACTGCCGTGCAGCCAGCGCTGCCAGTACCACCAGCAGACCCCATACCGCCGTGGCAAGCGCAAGATGTAAAGCAGCAATAAGATCGGGCCTGTGCAGTAGGACAACCAGGCCGCCCACTGTAGCCTGCACCACAAAGAGGATGCTGGCCGCCAGCGCAATCCGGGCCTGTCCCGGTGCGACCTTGCGCCTGCGCCATGCCGATACCAGCGTCCATATCAGCACAACCCCCACAAAAGTGGCGATATAACGGTGAAGCACATTAATACCTGCCAGGTGATACGTCACCGCCCACGCCGGTGGCGTCCCACATAGGGGCCAGCCTGGACAGGCCAGCGATGCTCCGCTCCCGACCACGTAGGAGCCGCTGAGCATCAACCCGTAGACAAATAGCGCGTTTGTCATAGTTAACAGTGCAAACTTGCGCGTCTTATCGGGGTGTTCTTGGCTTGGAGTCGGTTTGCCCGACATCACTGCTATCGTAATCACTGTAGCGAAAATCGCCAGAGCCGTTCCCAGGTGTGCTGTAATAATCGTTGGCGGCAGTTTCCACAACACGGTGAGACCGCCGAGTGCAATTTGTACCACCAGCAATACCGGCGCGATCAAAGCAGGGATGAGCACCTGGCGCTCTTTGCGCGCCCATATCAACGCGCAAATCACCAGCGCCACAATCAATGCGCTGACAATCGAAGCTGTGTAGCGATGCGCCTCCTCGAGCAGTGCCCCAATATCTGGAAAGGCAAACACTTTGCCATAGCATAGCGGCCAGTCAGGACAGCTTAGACCTGCGTTCTTGACGCGCACTGTGCCGCCCAACGAAACCAGAAAATATGTAAATCCGACCGTCACCCATGCAATACGGCGTATCACCCTCATAAAAATATCAACCTCCGTAGGGGCCCGCTGTATTGCGCCCCCACCCCAGATAATTTCATGCATACTATTGTCGCTGGCAGCCCTGCTGCCTTCCTTGCAGACCGCAGATCACTCCTTACAGTTGCCTGAATGTCTCTGTCCTTCCTCTTGCGCTCACCCGTTAAACTATGTAATGTATATGCAGATAATAGGAAATCCCTGGAAAGGTCAGTAAACAAGTGGTGGATGTAGGACTCAACTTCTGGCTCACCCAGTGGAACTGGGAGCCATCCATCATCATCGGTACAGCCATCATCTTCGGCCTGTACCTCTACGCAGTAGGCCTATTGCGCAAACCGTACACACTCATTGATGGTGTCAAACAAAGCCAGGTGCTCTCCTTCTGGCTGGGCGTACTGGTCATATTTCTTGCCCTGGTCTCACCAATTGACGAAATAGGCGACAGGTACCTCTTCAGTATGCATATGGTACAACACCTCCTCCTCACTATGGTTGGCCCACCTCTCTTGCTGCTAGGCACTCCTGAGGTAGTGCTCAAACCCATTATACGCAATCGTTTCGTATTTCCTGTAGCCCGAGCGCTGGCATACCCCTTCGTGGCCTTCTTCTTGTTCAATGCCGACTTCTGGCTCTGGCATGCGCCTCCTTTATATAACGCAACCTTGACCAATCAGAATATACACATCCTGGAGCACGTGAGTTTCATCGTCTTTGCTGTCATCAACTGGTGGCCTATCTTCAGCCCGATGACCAGGGACCTGCCGCGCCTGTCCCTTGGTGGCCAGGTGCTCTACCTCTTCCTCGGTGGCATGCCCATCGTGGCGCTAGGCGCCGGGCTCACCTTTGCCCCGCCGCTCTATGCGCCTTACATCCATGCCCCGCGTGTCTGGGGACTCTCTGCTGCCACCGACCAGCAGCTCGGTGGGTTAATCATGTGGGTCCCAGGAAATATCATCTATATCATTATCGTCAGTATCCTGTTTATCCGCTGGATGCTTCAGCAGGAGGCGAAGCAGCGAGCGGAAGAAGCCAGGCAAGACGCTGTAGAATGCTGATTATGATTTTTACCAACCAAGACCGGTAATACCGGTGTGTCACCCTGAGCGCATGAGCCGCAGCCCTGAGCGCAGCGAAGGGGAAGGGTCTGGCTCGAGGGGCACGGAGATGCTGAGCGAAGCGAAGCATGACAAAACATGACCGATGTTGGTCGTTAAACTTCATTATCAGGCATGTCAGAGCGGGGCACAAGCGCTGTGTAGCCTGCACGTTCAGGTTGTTGTAAGGTACTGGCCAGTACCTGCAAGCCTCCCGTCAGGGATGCTAGCTACACTACACGCTAGAATGAGATACGTATCGCCCATAAATCGGGTTGAAAATTCTTTTTTAGGAGTTGCCGAAGTGAGGATGCCTTTATTTCGCGGGACGAAGCGCTGGGTCGTCATCGTCGCGGCCATGCTTCTGTCTTCGCTTCTCTTAAGCGCTTGCGGTGAGAACAGCCCTTCTATCTTGAATACTTTTGGGCCTAACGCCGCAAAAGAAGCACTCCTGTTCTGGATCATTCTGGGAGTCGCTACATTCGTTTTTGTGGTCGTCGAGGGAGTGCTGCTCTATTCTATCTTCCGCTACCGCGAGCGCCCGAACTCGCCAAACCCACAGCAGATCCATGGCAACAACACCATCGAAATTATCTGGACGGTTGTGCCTTCCCTCTTCCTGTTCTTTGTGCTGGGTGCCACCATCTTTTACATGTTCGATTTGAGCGATCTGGGAGGCGGGAACAAGGTCGAGGTGAAAGTAGTTGCTCACCAGTGGTGGTGGGAGTTTGACTATCCCAACTACAATATCATCACTGCCGACTCCCTGCACATCCCCGCTGGCACAATCATCCAGGCCGACCTGGCTTCGAACAACGTTATCCACAGCTTCTGGATTCCTGCCCTGTCAGGCAAGACCGATGTTATCCCTGGCCACAACAACCAGTTGCTGTTCAAGGCTGACATGAACGCGACTGGCAAGAAATTCCGTGGTGAGTGTGCCGAGTTCTGCGGCGCGCAGCATGCGCACATGCACTTCGATGTATATGTCGACTCCCAGGACAGCTTTAATAGCTGGGTAAGTGCGCAGCAGCAAGCGGCGGCTCCCCTCAATGCCGGTCCCGCCGCCTGCAAGGCGCCCATCCCGCAGAGCGATCTCGTCGCCTGTGGCGCAAAATTCTTTGCTCAGGGCGCCTGTGTAGGCTGCCATGGCATCGTGGGTGTCAACCTGAAAGGTTACAATGATCCCAAAGCTTTAGGTGAGATCGGGCCCAACCTGACCCATTTCGGTAGTCGTGACCTGATCGCCGGTGGCATCCTGGAAAACAACCCGCAGAATCTCGCTCTGTGGCTGCATAATCCACAGAACGTCAAACCCGGCAACGACATGCCGGACCTGGGCCTTTCGCCCGATCAAGTCAACGCCCTTGTGGCTTACCTGGAAAGCCTCAAGTAGGGCCGATTTATCGCGCCCGCCAGGCCGGTTAATCGCCCCCGCATTATGATAAACGATGTGCAGCGAAACACATTAATAAATATATCCCGTATCTCTACGGGGCTGGATATTGGAGGAATTGCTCATGGCAACTATCGTTGAGCGACCCGGTGTAGTACGCCAGAAGCGTTTTGGCGAAACCTACATCGGCCAGTGGATCATGACGACCGACCATAAGAAGATCGGCGTTATGTACATTGTTACCGCCTTCTTCTCCTTCCTGGTCGGCGGCCTCGAGGCGCTGCTCATCCGCACACAATTGGCCGCACCGAATGGGCATGTATTAAACCCTGAGGTGTACAATGAGATCTTCACCATGCATGGCACCACCATGATCTTCCTATTTGTGATGCCTATGCTCACCGGCCTCGGCAACTACATTGTGCCTTTGATGATCGGCGCACGTGATATGGCCTTCCCACGTCTGAACGCCTTCGGCTACTGGCTCATTTTCTTTGCCACAATTTTCCTGGACGCCAGCTTCCTGTTTAACCAGGCTCCCAACGGCGGCTGGTTCTACTACGCGCCCTTAAGTGAACAGCAATACAGTTGTGGCATCGCAAACTGCCTCCCCGTCATGAACGCGGACTTCTGGGCGCTCGGCATTCTCTTGCTTGGTATCTCCTCGATCGCTGGTGCTCTCAACTTCGTGGTAACCATCCTCAAGTTGCGTGCCCCCGGTATGACCATGAACCGCATACCCCTGTTCACATGGATGACGCTGATAACCTCGTTCCTGCTGCTCTTTGCCCTGCCCAGCGTTACCGCTGCCGCTGGCCTGCTGCTGCTCGATCGTCACCTGGGTACTCACTTCTATCAAGCCGGCTTCCATGGTGATCCCTTACTCTGGCAGCATCTCTTCTGGTCGTTTGGCCATCCCGAGGTGTATATTCTCATCTTACCCGCCTTTGGCATTATCTCGGAGGTATTGCCCGTCTTCTCGCGCAAGCCCATCTTCGGCTATACCTTCGTCGCCTGGTCGGGCGTCGCCATTGGCTTCTTGAGCTTTACAGTGTGGGCGCACCACATGTTTGCCGTTGGCCTCCCACTCGTCGCTCAGGCCTTCTTCGCTACCAGCACCACGCTCATCGCCATCCCGACGGCCGTGAAGATCTTCAACTGGATCGCGACAGTCTATGGCGGCAAGGTCAGCCTCAAGGTGCCCATGCTCTTTGCGCTTGGCTTCATCGCCATGTTCTTGATCGGCGGCCTCAATGGTATAGCTTTGGCCGTAGTGCCTGTTGACTACCAGTTCACGGATACCTACTTCGTGGTCTCGCACCTGCATTACGTGCTCTTCGGCGGCACCGTCTTGGGCGTTTTCGCGGGCATCTACTACTGGTTCCCCAAGATAACCGGCAAGTTGCTCGGCGAACGCCTGGGACAGGTCCAGTTCTGGCTGATGTTGATCGGCCTCAACCTCACCTTCTTCCCCATGCACATCCTGGGGCTGCTCGGTATGCCGCGCCGCATCTACACCTATCCCGGCAATCTCGGTTGGAATGAAATGAACCTCCTTGCCTCCCTCGGCGCTTTCACCATCGGCATCGCTATCGTGATATTCCTCTGGAATGTCATCGTCAGCCTGCGCTCTGGTAAGCAAGCCGGCACCGATCCGTGGGATGCCTTTACTCTCGAGTGGGATACAGACTCCCCACCCAGGGTTTACAACTTCCTTAACCTGCCTATCGTACGCAGCCGTCGCCCGTTCTACGACAAGAAGCATCCCGACATAGCCGATTGGAAAACGGCCACCCATTAAGCGCTCGTAGGGGCCGATTTATCGCGCCCACTGGGCCGGTTTACCGCCCCCTGCTAGAGTGCGGGCCTCCCCGAAAGGTAGAGACCCCAAACACACAGAAAAGAGTTTGATTGTGTCTGAAGAACAAGAGCAAGGTCAACAACAAAAGCCGCCTGGAGAGGATACCTCGAAACCGGTCCAGGAAGAAGCCATCCAACCACACCTGAGTGTATGGCCCTTTGCATTGGCTGTGGCGTTGATGGTCTTGCTCATGGGCTTTATCACACAACCTATCATCTTAGGCATAGGCGTCGTGTTGGTAATCGTTGCCGTCATCGGCTGGGGAGTGGAACGCCGTTGATTTCCATACCGGGCGCGCCTGCTAAAGCAGTATGCGTCCCCTATTACAGAATAGAGAGAACTGGAGAACTTGACTATGAGCGTTGCGCATGGTGAGCAAGTCCGCGTCCTCGAAGAACATGGAGAAGAAGAAGGTCGAGGCATCAACTGGTGGGGTATGATCTTCTTCATCACCTCGGAGGCGTTGATCTTTGCCAATATAATAGCCTCTTACCTCTACCTGGAGATCCGCCAGGGCTCCTGGAGGTTGCCGAATGGAGACCAGTTGCTTGGACCTGATCTCTATACACTGATTTTGATTCTTAACACCATTATTCTCTTCTCGAGTAGTATTCCTGCGCGTTTGTTCGGCAGAGCGCTTGTGAGGGGTAATCAGCGTGCTATGGCCCGTTATCTGCTTTTAACTGCCATTTTAGGGGCAATCTTCGTGGGCCTCCAATTTGGCGTTGAATATACCCACCTTATCTTCGATCTCAATTTCACACCACAGACAAACATTTTTGGTTCTGCTTTCTTCACTTTGACCGGTTTCCACGGCCTGCATGTCACAGTGGGCGTCATCTTCTTGCTGATCGTCTGGATTCGCGCCTTGCGCGGCGACTTCGCTGGCAAGCGACATTTTGCTGTCGAGGCGGTTGAGATGTACTGGCACTTCGTTGACGGTGTCTGGGTAGTCGTCTTTAGCACCGTTTATCTGCTTCCCCTCATCCGGGGTTGACATCCTCCCCACCCTCGCGAGTAGGGTTTCCTGTTTCATCGAGGCTTGCCAGATCGGGCTTTCACCCTCCCCGGTCTTACAGCCTCTCCACAGGCTTCAAATACCGTCAGTCCGGCGGCATGTATGTTACGAGCGGCGTTCACATCCCGGTCGTGGGCAACACCGCATTCAGGGCAAACCCAATGGCGAATATCAAGCGAAAGCGAGTCGAGAAGATGTCCACAGTCGAAACAGCGTTTAGAAGAGGGATAGAACTTGTCAATCTTGACAAGATTCCTGCCATACCACTCGGCTTTGTATTCGAGTTGAAACACGAATTCGCTCCATCCCACGTCAGAGATAGCTTTGCTCAGTTTCGGGTTCTTAACCATGTTTTTCACTGCCAACGTTTCGACACAGACCGTTTGGTTTTCACGGATCAGGCGAGTCGAAAGCTTGTGCAGGAAGTCACGGCGGCGATCAGCGATACGGGCATGGATACGTGCAACCTTCCGACGTGCTTTGGCCCTATTCTTGGAACCTTTCTTTTTCTTGGCAAGCTTGCGCTGTGCTTTCGCCAGCTTCTTTTCATCCTTGTGGAAAAATCTGGAGTTGCCCACCGTCTCGCCCGTCGAGAGGATCACGAAGTTTTTCAAGCCAAGATCAGCCCCAATGGACTGCGCGCTGGGCTCATACTGCTTGATCTCTTCTTCAACCAGAATGGAGACAAAGTAGCGATCAGCGCGGTCTTTGCTGACAGTGACAGTACTTGGCCTTGCTCCTTTGGGCAAGGGACGGGACCAGCGAATATCGAGAGGATCAGCCATTTTTGCGAGAGTGAACTGCTTGCCACCCCATGTAAAGGCGGTATCGGCATAGGTAGCACTTTGCTGGTTTCGTTTTTTCTTGAATACTGGGTACTTGCCCCGTCCTTCAAAGAAGTTGAGGAAGGCCCGATCCAGATGTCGCAGGGCTTGCTGCAAGGAAACGCTCGAAACATCAGTGAGCCATCTCATTTCTGCTTGCTTTTTAAGTTGCGTCAACGCTGCACTCATATCGTTGTAGTACAGGCGCTTGTTCTCTTTATAGTACGCATCGGTACGTAAGCGCAGTGCCCAATTGTAGACGTAGCGACAACACCCAAAGGTTTGGGCAAGGATGCGTTTTTGTACTTCTGTCGGGTAAAACCGATATTTGTAGGCTCGTTTCTGCTTCATGGGTTACAGTATAGCAGCTATCTTGTAAAAGTCAAGCAGGGACCACTCAACCCCTACCCCAAAAAAGGAACGCGCCATGTATTAAGAGGCATGAATGCTGGGGTCTTACGGCGCGGTTTGATAATAGCTGGCACCATCTGTATCTGATATGTACGGGCATACCTGTCCCCCAGACAAGAACACCGTCCGGGGACGATGTGGCCCTGCTAGCTCTACTATTGTTGACCAATAGCGCTTCTTATTGCCATGAAAATATGATAGAATCTCTTTGTTGGGCGTGTGGAGAGTCCGGTATTTAATGTGATGTCCCGGTGCAGGAAACAGAAAGGACCGGCCAGAGATGAAAGATGCCATGCGTAGCGGCGAGTCCGCCGCTGTAGCTCATCAAGCGAGCTTACGCAGAGCAAAAAAACGCTTTAGCGAACGCTGTTCGATCTGTGCTCGTCGCACCTGGTTTGACCCCATCTTCCTCATGGAGCCAGAAGGCGCTCCCGAACCGCGCCATTCATGGATACTCTGTAAAGACTGTTATGGTGCCCTCCTCTCCGAAATGCGCCGTTCCCCCGTTCATTCACCTCTGCGGCTGCGGGTCGCTATCGGCATGGTCGCTTCCGAACGCTGGGACCAGGCCTATCCGGGTTCGCATACGTTATATAGCGACCGCAGGTTGGTCCTGTTCATCGCCTGGGGCTTCGTCACTTTCATGCTCATCCACCTCATGCTCATCGTCATGTTGGCGTATGTCGCAAGATAGCACCCCATCACTCGATTAATCTATCTCTTTCCACTCTCACCTTCTATGAGCAGGGGGACTTCTGTGCCCGCATCTTGAGGAATCGCAGGAGTGCGTTTTGCATTGTTTCGAGATACCCTCCAGTTCGTCCATCTCCGCCGCAGCGCCGGAACGATGCCTTCAGGCAGCAGGTAAAGAATTACCAGGAAGAGCCCCCCGTACAAGACCAGGTCCAGGCCGTTGCTGCCAAACTGAATTGTGATGTACTGTTGTGCAGGCTCGAGCAGGAGCGCTCCAATGATGGGCCCTGACAGGGTGCCCAACCCTCCAAGAAATGTCATGATCGCAACAGAAATGTCGTACACCGGATCGAACGTGAACTGCGGGTAAACGGCCCCTATGAAGTAGGCATAGAGCGCTCCTGCCATACCGGCGATAACGGCCGAAAGAACGTAAGCACCCAGTTTATACACCTCGGTCTTGACTCCAAGACCCAAAGCCCTGTCCTCGTCGTCGCGGATTGCCAGCAGCCCCAACCCGAATTTGGAGTGGCGCACCCACCAGGAGACACCCAATGCCAGCAGTGTCAGAAAAAGAGCGACATAGTAAAAGGGCAGATAAAATACGTCCTCACTCCAGGAAGGAGTGGGCAGGAACAGGCCGGCCGATCCATTGGTAAGAGGTTTGAGATTGTAGGCCAGGAGTTGCAATATAAAGAACAGGGCGATAGTCACAACCACAAAGACGTGCCGCCGCGTACTCAGTGCGATCCATCCCAACGGTATAGCCCCCACGCCTGCAACCAGACCCGCCAAAGGAAAGATCAGGAACGGGAGATACCCCCCAGGAACATGCCATGCCCGGCACGCGAGTGCAAGTGTATAGGCGCCCAATCCGTAGAAAGAGGCATGACCAAGCGAAATGTAGCCAGTATACCCGGAGAAGATATTCCATCCCGCCGCCGCTGCTGCAAACAACAGGGTGAAGACTGCCACGGAGGCAATTGTTGGGTCTGGGACCACCAGCGGAAAAACGAGTGCTATGGCAAGCAAGGCAAGTAACCCGAACACGCCGGCCTTTTTCATTGTTTCCTCCCTTCAAGTCGCCCAAATAAGCCTTGTGGGCGAAACCGCAGGAGGAGGACGAGCAATGCAAAGAAGACCACACTTGACCAGACCGGCGACCAGACTACGGCTGTCACATCACTGATCACCAGCATGATAATGGAGGCAATCAAGGCCCCGCGCAGACTGCCCATGCCTCCGAGCACGATGATGACCAGCAGGCGGGAGATCAGGTCATAGGAGCTTGCCGGATTGAAGGTGTTCGTTGCTCCATAGGCCATGCCACCGGCAGCGGCGAACGCCACTCCTATACCGAAGGTGACCGCCTGTACCTTCTCTATCTCGATCCCAACAAGGTAAGCTGCTGTACGATTCTGCATTGAAGCTCGCAAGCTGAGGCCAAACCTGGTGCGGTAAATAAGCAAGTACAGGCTGGAGAGCAGAACGACGCTCAAAACAAATGCAAAGATATAGATGTAAGGAAGGTAGAAATTGCCAATCCGCAATGTTGCATCAACATACCAGGCATGCAGCGCTACGAGATCTGTGGTGAAAACATAGCCCAGTGCCCCCTCGATCACCAGGGCAACTGCAAAGGTAACCAGAATGGAGAGCGTCGTGCGATCGCGTTGGAGCCTGCGCACGAATAGCCACTCGATACTGACGCCAAATACAAACATTACGGGCATAATCAGCAACAGCCCGGCAAAGAGATCAATGTTCAGGAACTTCGCCAGCGCATAACTTAAGTACGCGCCCAAAATTACCAGAATACCCTGCGCGATATTGATGATGTCCATTACACCAAAAATTAGAGTGAGCCCCGATGCCATGAGAGCATAAACGCCACCCGTCAGAATTCCAAGGACGATCGCTTCAGCGATGAGTGGCATAGTCTTTCCTTCCCGTCTCGTCTGCATGTCAGGTATGCTCACATGCACAGACGAGGGAATAGGTAGGCAGTAACAACCGTTCCACTCATTCCCTCGTCGCTGCTCCTCAGATTTACGAGGTGGGCCATACGGGTTTGGGAAACTCCGGGTTTTGCTGCGCCTCGTTGAGCGGGAACACCGGGATCAGGTGCCCTTTCTGCCACTGGAAGAGAAATGGTATGGAAGCAATATTTTGTCCATCCGCACCAAATTTTACGGGCCCTTGCAACGTGCTGAAGGTATTCGTGCGCAATACCTGCATCAACGCCACATTGTCGAGACTATGAATTTTGTTGATGGCTTGCGTTAATACCTGCATAACAGAGAAGGCCTGGACCGTATCTGAGCTGATGTCGTCCGGGGTGCCTCCATATTTGGCCTGGTACCCTGAGATGAACTGCTCCTGCTGAAATGCATCCTGCGCTTTGGTGGGCCACCAGCCGTCGTTCGGTACGATCAGGCCTTCCGCCGATTGCGTGCCCCCAAGAGCCTTAACGAACGCGTCCCCTTGATCTGGTCCCGCGGTAGCGATAATCAGCTTCGGATTGAAGTGCTGCTGCTTGAAAGCTTGCAGGAAAGCTGCGCAATCCGATAGACCGAGCGTGCCAAGGACGACTACATCAGCTCCCGAGGCAATTATTTTTTGTGCGATTGGTGTGAAATCAGTTGTCTCGGCGGGGTAGATACTGTAGAGCGCGGTTTTCAGTCCGCCCGCCTCAAACTGAGGCTTCGCAGTATCTATCTGGGGCTGAGTAAACGGATCGTCTGAACTAGCATACGCTACGGTCCTTGGCCGTATGTCCTTTGGCAAGGACAGAACATAATCGACAAAAGTGGACAGGTACTTCGTTGCTGAGAGTGAAACAGAGAAGAGGTTATCCAGATTTTGCTGGAAGGTGGAAGGAGAGGTCCCGACGCCCTCGAGAAATAGATAATGGTGGCGTTTGGCAACCCTGGCTCCCGCCACGGTAAAATCATCCGCAAATGGCCCGACAACGAAGTTAACATGGTCTTGAGCAATCAGCTTCTCGTAATTCGTAAGGGTCTGCTCGGTTTTACTGGCATCATTTATAATGTCGAACCGCACCTGGCGCCCAAGGAGGCCGCCATTCTTGTTGGTGAGGTCTGCCCAGAGTTCATACCCTCTCTGCATCGCCTTTGCATCGTCGGAAAAGTCCCCGGTCAACGAGAGTGAAACCCCGATCTTAATGGGACCCGGGTTATTATTAGTTGGATTCGCATTGGACGTGCAGGCACTCAGGCCCGCGAGGATCAGGAAGAGTATCGCTACAATGGCCGAAACTGGCCGACCATGATGTGCCGGTCAAGTATCAAAAAAAGCGGGTGAGTCTCCTTATGCAAATTCCTTGCAATGTGCTTGCTTCAAACTAGATCACACGTCCATTCAGATGCAAAAAGCAGCAATTTAGCTGGAGCATTGAGCAATCCATTCGTTAGCGCGAATCTTTCTATTTGGCAGTTGAAATAAAATTTCCTCCAACAATGTAACAGAAATAGTTTCTCTTTGCAAGATCGGTATCCATTTTTCTCTCTTTGGCAGACACCTTGCAAATCTCTCTGTCATATAACAATGCCAGGGCCTGGAGCTTCGTAATAACGTCATCAGGCCTTGCATCGATTTGACATCCGTTACACCTCAGGGCTATCATGATATCTAGAATCACACGCCCCTTGTGTACTACGGGCACTTACACCTTGCAGATCGGAAGGAATACTACATGACAGAATCCACAGCCAACGGCACTGTGTTTCATACCCATCGCCTGGATAACGGCTTGCAAATCGTCGCTCAACCTATGCCCGATTTCGAATCGGTCGCGGTCTCCTACTTCGTGCGTACCGGCTCCCGCGATGAACCAGACCCCGGCATCGCCGGTGTCTCTCACTTCCTCGAACACATGGTCTTCAAGGGCACCCGGACGCTTGACTGGCAGCAGATCACCCTCGAATTCAACAAAATCGGAGCCGAACTCAACGCCTTTACCTCCCATGAAGCCACCGTTTACTATGCACGAGTTCTGGGTGAGTACCTGGAACGTGCCGTCGAACTCCTGAGCGACATGATGTACCCTCGCCTCGCCGAAAGCGACTTCGAGACGGAAAAAGAGGTCATCGTCAACGAAATCGCACGCTCGGAAGACCAGCCCTATAATCTCGCTTATAGGCGCATGATTCAAACCTATTTTGGCAACCACCCACTTGGGCATGATGTACTGGGCACTCGCGAGAGCATTCGCGCTATGCGTGTTGAGCAGATGCGCGACTACTGGCAGCGCCGCTATGCCGCCAACAATCTGATCCTCTCGATCGCGGGGAATTTCGATTGGGATCACATCGTTCGCCTGGCCGAAGGCTATGGTAGCAATTGGCGTACCGGTGATGCCGGGCGCGATGTTGAACACTACGAACCTGCGCAGTCCATCAACCAGGTTACCGTTGATGAAAAACTCAAGCAGCAGATCATCATCATCGCTATGCCCTCGATAGGCGTACAGGACCCCGATTATTACGCGGCCATGCTGGGTGGCAGCATTTTCGGCGACAGCGACGGTTCCCGCCTCTACTGGAACATCTACCAGAAAGGTCTGGCCGAGTCAGCAAGTGCAGGCATATGGGCGCTTGAAGGAACAGGTATGATGATCATGGATGCCAATACGACGCCTCAGGAGGCTCCCAGGGTTCTCAAGTTGCTGCGGGCAGAACTGAATAGCTTGTTAGACGATGGCGTACACGAGGACGAATTGCGCCGCGCCAAAGACAAATGGATTAGCAGCATGGTTCTCAGCAGCGAATCCACCTTCTCTCGCATGCGCGCCCTCGCCTCCGATTGGGTAACCGAAGGTCGCCTGATCAGTATCGATGAAGAGGTCGAGCGCGTCGAGAAAGTGACCACCGAAGACGTTATGCATGCGCTTCGCCGTTTCCCCATGCGTGACAAACAGGTGTTGACAGCGCTCGGCCCGGTGAGCGAAGAACAATTGCTGGCCTAGCATAACCACTATCCCGGCTGCTGTTCCAGCCTGTCTGCCAGTGCAACGAGCGTCCCGGCAACCATATCCGGGCGCTCGTCTAATGTATCAAACAGCCCGCCGGAGCGGTCCACCCACGCGGCCTGCATGCCAGCAGCCCTGGCTCCAATTACGTCAAATGGGTTTGAGGAGATCAGCCGTACCTCGTTCACCGTGCATCCAAGCCTGTTTGCAACATGCCTGTACACCTTCGGCGAAGGCTTATAGACCTTCACCTCGTCCACGCTCACAAATCCACTGAAGTATGCGTTGAGCCCTGCCGCTTGCATAATTGCTGTCAGCATCGCGGGACTACCGTTAGAGAAAACCACCATCCTGTGGCCTGCTGCTTGCAAGCGTTGCAGCCCTGGCTCCACATCCGGGAAACGCTCCAGGTCATTGTACTGCGCCATCAGCGCCTGTTTCTGCCCGGCTTCCAGCCGCTGCCCGTATGCACGAGGGCGTAGTCGAGCGCCTTGCGCGTGACCTCTTCAAAGTCCTCGTAGCGTTCCATTGCCGTCAGGCGAAATGTGAACTCGAGCTGCTTCTGTCGCCATACCTCTGCAATACGCTGAGCATCGCCTGGGATATATTGTTCGAGTTGCTTCCAGATGCGTTTCGGGTTGACCAGCGTACCGTACATATCAAAGGCGAGCGCTTCCATGTTTCCTTCCCCTTTCCCAGCCTTGTGTGCGATCTCCCTCCTTAACTGCCAGAATCATAGCATACCCACCCATCACAAACAAGCAGGTGCGCGCCGCCAGACATCTGCAATTTATCCGCGAGGAGACGTTCTATCAAGCAGACAGAACTTACATCATTATCGTAAGGAGGACATCGTGCGCTATAGAGTCTTCGTCATCCTTGGCCTGCTTATCGTATTTATCCTCGCTGGCGTACTGCTGCCTGTAGGTTACTTCCTTTCGGCAAAAGCAGCGGGACAACTTGCGCCGAGATACGTGGGTGGCATTCCCCCACTGCTCAGTGTTAGCCACCGGCTTGGGCTTGACCAGTCGAATCGTACCTTGCGGATGAGCGCCGGCCTGGCAATGCGCAACCAGGACCAGCTAAATGCCTTGCTGCATAACCTCTATAATCCATCTTCTCCTGCCTACCATCGCTTCCTCACTGTAGACCAGTTCGCCCAGCAATTTGCTCCCACCGGTGAGCAGCAACAGGCAGTCATCAACTATTTGACGCAGCAGGGCTTCACCATCACCCAGACCTACCCCAACCATCTCCTCATCGATTTCAGTGGATCAGAATCACTGGCAGAGCAAGTCTTTAACGTAAAGGTCTACGATTACCAGGGACCTGGTGGGCGTCATTTCTTCGCTAATGCCAATGTACCCACCCTCCCAGCCTATCTCGCTTCGTATGTAACCTACCTGGGAGGCCTGGACGACGCGAACCAGTTCTACCACCCACCCATCGTTGCGCAGCAGATCCCTGCTACCAATCCCCACGCGGGCAGTAATTGTCCTGCCCCAGGTCAGAGCGGTGGCGGTGGTCTCCCTGGGTCTACAAGCCAGGTCGCCTATATTCCCAGCCAGTTTGCCAAAGCCTATAACTACGATAGGCTGCACAATGCCGGTCTGCAGGGCGAAGGCCAGACCGTCGGCGTCTTCGAATTGGATGGCTACTCCCAGAGCGACGTACAGGCCTATACCCAGTGCTTCGGCGGTGGTAACGTCCCTATCCAGAACGTCATCCTCGATGGCTTCAATGGTCAGCCGGGAGCAGGAGCCATTGAGGTCGAGCTGGACATGGAAATCATCTTGAGTATGGCTCCCAAGCTGGCGAAGATGATCGTCTACGAAGCTCCAAACACCACCCAGGGCTATAACGACGAATTTGCGCGTATCGTCAGTGACCGCACCCCTGTGATTAGCGTCAGTTGGGGTGACTGCGAGAAGAACATGGGCCAGCAAGAGGCCGGCCAGGAAAACAAGTTCTTCCAGGAAGCTGCCGCTCAGGGGCAGACCATCCTGGTCGCCTCGGGTGATAGTGGTAGTTCGAGCTGCTTCCAGCTGCAAGCCGGTGGGCAGGGCTTTGATTTCTCGCTTAACGCCGACGACCCTGCTGCTCAGCCCTTTGTAACTGCCGTGGGTGGTACAACACTCTCGTTGAACAGCGACAACAGCTACCAATCCGAGCATGTATGGAATGGCGGCTTTTTAGGTGGCGCTGGCGGCGGTGGTATCAGCCAGTTTTGGAAACAACCCGCCTGGCAAACCGGCCCCGGTGTGCAAAACTCGTACTCGAACGGTATGCGCGAGACTCCCGATGTCTCGCTCGACGCCGATCCCGCCACCGGCTATCCCATGTACTGCACGGCAGGCAGCACATGCAACGGCAGCGGCGGCATCACAGGAGGAACAAGCGGAGGCTGGATCACCATTGGCGGTACATCGGCTGCCGCCCCCATGTGGGCTGCCATGATCGTCCTTGCCAACGAGCAGGCTGCAAAACAAGGCAAAAGCCAGCTGGGTTTCCTGAACCCCGCCCTTTACAAGATTGGCAGTGGGTCCGGCTATCACCGCGCCTTCCACGACCTCACTCCCCCGAGCGATTCCAGCACGCCTTCGAACAACGATGAGTTGGGCTTCAACGGCGGCGCCTATCCCGTCACGGCCGGTTACGATATGTCAACCGGCTGGGGCACATTCGACGCCACCGAACTCACCACGCAACTCATTGCGCAGGCTAAATAAATGTAGGGCGGAGCTTGCCTCCGCCCAATATTCATCCACCTAACGCAAGCCCATTACCATCCGTAGGGGCGGGGGTGGTGTGGGGGCCCGGCGTGCCCTTGTCCCTTGGCGTGAACGGGCGGCCATAAAGGCCCTCCCCCCGCCTCTCATCCGCTCCCGCCCCTACGGAATCGGGGCTGGCTTCTGCGGTTGATGCCTACTGCCGTTGCAAGGCAAATTGGGTAAACATAGCTTCCCATACTTCCTGGTTTTCCAGGCGTTCGAGCAGCGAGGCTACACGGGAGTTGATCATTTCGAAGACGCAGCGCAGGATACGTTCAAGTACGATAGAGGCTTCATCATAGAATTCAGCCGACTTGTGTATTTCGCCGCCAAGGACTTCGTGGCAGAGCGAGGTAAAATTGTCAACGTCGATGTGGTTCTGATCGACGATAAACATGTAGTTGCCCATGTAGCGGAGACTATGGCGAGCGAGCAGGTACTCCAGCGTTTTCGGGTCTAGCTCGATACCGCTGGCTTGGCAAGTCTCGGCGAGAGCATCCATTGTCCAGTTGATATATTCGGCCAGGGCTGGAAGTTGCTCCATCGGACCGCGCCTCCGCAGCCAATCCTGCTCCATGCGGCTTATCAGATTGAGGAATTCAAAACTCTCCGTGCGCAGTTTCTCGGCGGGATCGGGCAGGCGCACTGTCCGGCCGCTTGGACGAGGTGCGGCCGGCTGCAAGGTATGGCGGAGAAATCTGTGCTGGACGAGGAGCGCAAGATCACGCGCTACCTCCAGCTCTGGACGACGCAAGGTGCTGGCGATGCGGCGCGCGCTGCGGTAGCGATTCACCGAGCCCAGCAGCTCGAGGGTGCGCGTATCGAAGCTCATGGCATAGGGAATAGCTGGAGCCATCTGTAAGGTTGTGCGCATGCCCTGCGGCAGGAATTGAAAGAGTTGTTCCCACTCATCGGTATAGCGCACCATCTCCATGGTAACACGCATGACCTCCAGTTGCAGGGGTTCTTCACCATATGGGAGGATAGACCGGCCTTTGGCGCCAGTGATGAACTCATAGCTTCCCGCACGCCACAAAGCTAATTCGCGCGCTGTCCACAAGACCTTTGTACGCAAGGCCTCTTTCAGTTGCATATCGTTTATAACGCCCATCATCATCAAACGCTCGCCAATACGCATACTGAAGGCCTTCTGTAACTGCTGGGAAAATGCCTGCTCGATCTGTTGATTCGTTGCCATGCCCAGTTGCTGCAACACGTCACCCAGGGTTAAAGCCCCGGCATCGAGTTCGGAGCAGTTCGCCATTTTTCCGTCCTCGAAATAAACGGTGCCCACGCTTCCGGAGGCGTGCCTGAGATGGATGGCCCCGGATATGCTGCCCAGTTCCATTATTTGCAGGATCTCTACCAAGCCAAATTCTTTGAGCGAACCTTGCAAGAGCCTGGTATTAGTTGTCATGCATCCCCCATGCAGTCATATGAATGAAAATACTGTGAGTCTAAGCTTCTCTGATCTGGCATTATAACACAACAGATGCCAAAATGTATCACCGAACATCGCATATAGATCAATTTTGGTTGAATGCACCTTCGCAATGCTATAATTTCAACATGAGCATAAGCGATCAAGTTGCTATTATTACAGGGGCGGGGCGCGGCGTTGGCAAAGCTACGGCTCGCCGCTTCGCACGGGAAGGAGCGCGGGTCGTTCTCTTCAGTCGTACGCCTGGGCCACTCAATGAGACCGCCGCTGGCATTGCGCGCGAGGGAGGCCAGGTGCTGTCGATGGCGGGCGACGTTTCGCGAGAGGAAGACGTGCGCACACTTTTTCAACAGGCGATGGAAACCTATAGTAGGGTGGATATCCTGGTGAATTGCGCGGGAATAGTCATAGTGCGTCCATTTGTTGATATGGATGCTGAGACGTGGGATCAAGTGATTGCCGTCAACCTGCGCGGGACGTTTTTATGCTGCCGGGAGGCCTTTCGTATTATGGCAGCTCAGCAATCCGGAGTCATTATCAACCTTTCTTCGCTCTCCGGCGTGAAAGGAGTAGAGAAGTTTCCAGGGTTGAGCGCGTACAATGTTTCAAAGTCTGGGGTCGCTAGCCTGACCGAGATTCTCGCGGTAGAGGGCAAACCGTATCATATTCGCGTCTGCGCCGTCAGCCCCGGTGCGGTGGACACGGAACTGCTGCGGCAGGCCGCTCCTCACCTGAAGGCAGGAATGACTGCTGACGACCTTGCCGAGATCCTGCTGTTCCTGGCCGGCGATTCGGGCCGCATGCTCAGCGGAAGCAATATCGAGATATTCAGTAACGCTTAAAGGATATCCCTATGGTTTACCTGACACGGCGGGCAAGTTTTAGCGCGTCGCACCGCCTGTGGAGCGAACAGCTCACGGAAGAGGAGAACCTGGCCCTCTACGAGAAATGCGCTAACCCCAACGGGCATGGACACAACTATGTGTTAGAGGTAACAGTACGCGGGACACCCGATCCGCGCACGGGGATGGTGTTAAACCTGACAGAGTTGAAGGATGTGATGAACACCCAGGTGGTAGATTGGGTTGACCACAAGCACCTGAACTATGATGTTCCCTGGCTGGAAGGCAATATTCCCACGACGGAGGTGTTAGTCATGAAGTTCTGGGAACGCCTGCAGCGGGCATTTCCCAGTGGCTCGCTCTACGAAGTAAAATTGTTTGAGACCGAGCATAACATCGCCAGCTACCGGGGGGAAGAGTGAGAATTGCGCTTGTAGCTCCGCTGGTGTCTGCTATCGCTCAACCGTTCCTGGGTGGAGCTCAGGCGCTTCTGGCCGATCTCGCACAGGGGCTGGTGAGACGCGGGCACGAAGTGACGCTCTTCGCCAGGAATGATTCTTTTGTTCCCGGCGTTCGCATCGAGCCAATCGCCGTACCCCCGAGCGTGCGCCCCGCCAACTTCGCCGGACCATCGTACGAACCTCCTGCTGCTGCCGGTTTCTTCGCCCAGGCCAACCTCTTCTTTGAACTGTTCCTCAACTTGCGCAGGCGCAACGCGGAGTTTGACCTGGTTCATGCGCATGCATTTGACTGGCCCGCTTTCGCCTGCAGCCCACTGGTCTACCAAATACCTGTTCTTCATACCCTGCATCTCCCCGCGGTTTCGGTTGAGATAAATGGCGCTTTGCGCGTACTTCACCAGCAGGGCCATCTCATCACACTGGTGACGGTATCCCACGCGTGCGCCAGCACCTATGCAGGCTACACGCCTTTCGATTATGTTATTTACAATGGTCTCGACGTGGGCGCCATCCCTTTCGCGTCCGGCACTTCTGCAGAGGCCCCGCTGCTTTTTGCCGGGCGTATCGCACCGGAGAAAGGCGTCGAGGCCGCCATCGAGATCGCCCACAGAGCGGCACGGCGTCTCTTGCTGGCGGGTGGCATTTATGATCGCGCGTACTATGAAGCGCGTATCGCCCCCTGGCTCCAGCGGGCGGACAGCCTGGTAACCTACCTGGGGCTGCTGGAGCGGCAGGCGCTATGGGAAGTGATGAGCCAATCCCTGGGCCTGTTGTTCCCCATCGAATGGGATGAGCCGTTTGGCCTAACGGCGGTGGAAGCGATGGCGACCGGAACACCGGTAATTGCATTCCACCGGGGCGCTGCGGCAGAGGTGATTCACCATGGGGAGACGGGCTTCCTGGTCGAGCCAGGAGACCGTGAGCACGCTGCTGCGATGGTTGCTAAGTTGATGGACATTCCTCGCACCCAATGTCGTCGACACGTCGAGGAGCACTTTGCCCTGGAGCGGATGCTAAACGAGTACGAGCGAGTGTATAAAGAGGTGAGACGTTAGAACACGCGTGAGTACCGAGTAGGGGCGACCCTTGCGGTCGCCCTGGCGTTAGAACACGCGGCCAGGAGTGACCCTGGCCGACCCGTCATTGCGGTCGCCCTGGGCGCTAGAACTCACGCAGGTAGCGCTCAATCTCCCATGGATGCACCTGCTTGCGGTAGTCGGTCCACTCGATAGTCTTGGCCTCGACAAAACCTTCGTAGATCAGATCTCCCAGCGTTTCACGAATCAGAGCGTCTTCGCGCAGCCCTTCCAGCGCCTCACCGAGGGTAGCTGGTAGCAACTGGGAGCGGCGATGCAGGCGTTCTCCTTCGTCTTGCAGGAAGAGGCTTTCCTCCATAGCAGGCGGCAGGGACAGCTTGCGCTTAATGCCATCAAGGCCCGTTCTTAGCATGACGGCCAGGGCAAGATAGGGGTTACAACTGGGGTCACAACAGCGTAGTTCGATCCGCGCCGATGCCTGCCGGTCCACACCAGGACGAGGAACACGTATAAGCGCCTCGCGGTTTACACGTCCCCAGTTGACGAAGACGGGAGCCTCGAAGCCAGGCACCAGGCGCTTATACGAGTTCACCAGTGGAGCGACAATGGCGCACATGGCACGCGCGTGCGCCAGTTGTCCAGCGATGAAATAGCGCCCGGTATCGGAAAGACCATATTCACCCTGTTCATCGACGAAGGCATTCTGCCCGTTTGCAAGGCTCATCAACTGCTGGTGTGTATGCATACCGGAGCCGCTCACGCCGTAGAAGGGTTTCGGCAAGAACGTAGCGTAGAGGCCTTGCTGCGCGGCAATGGCTTTGAGAACATATTTGGCCGTCATCAGGCCGTCGGCGATGTGCAGCGCATCGCTCATCTCGAAATCCAGTTCGTGCTGGCCGGCGGCAATCTCGTGGTGACTGGTCTCAATCATGATGCCCATTTGCTGGAGCGTACTCGCCATCTGCCGGCGAGCAGCAGCGGCCAGGTCGGTAGAGAGATCAAAATAGCCACCGCGGTCGTGTGGGAGGGGAACGGGTGTGTTGTTCTCGAAGCGTAAGAGAAAAAATTCCAGCTCGGGAGCAGCGCGAAAACTATAGCCCATTGAGCGGGCTACATCAAGGGTGCGCATCAGGGTCGCTCGAGGGTCGCCGTCGAACGGCTCGCCATCAGGAGTGCGCACGTTACAAATCACGCGCGCAACTACGTCGTCACCGGCGCCCTGTCCGGCCGTTTCCCCTTGCGCTGGCTGCGAAATCATCTCAGGACGCACTCCCGTGGGAAGGATGGCAAAGGTGTCGAGATCAGGGAAGAGGTACATGTCGCTTTCTGCGACGCGAGCAAAACTCTCCAGCGAGGAGCCATCGAACCACTTGCCGTGAGTAAGGCAATCGGGAAATTGCTCAACGGGAATGGTCACGCATTTGGCCATCCCTACGACATCGGTAAATTCCAGGTTAACAAAGCGTGCATGCTCTGCTTCCAGTGTTGCCAGGATACGATCTTTTGCTGCCTGGTCCTGTTGTTCTGACATGCTTTTTCTCCCTCACCATGATTGCAGTGGTGAGGTACATTATAGCGAGCAGTCAAGGCTGCTGCAAGGGTTGTTTTTTGTGCCTTCCCCTTCATAGCTAAACCTTAACGTTGGCAAGCTACAATATAATACAAAGGGGGCTACCGCTCTTATGGATGATAGACCCGATATCGCCGGCGCACAGGGGAGGCCGCTGCTCTATTTCTGGGCGTTTGGGGACCTGCACTATCGCGCCCGCGACCAGTGGCACGCGATGCACTCTGCGCGCATGGCTCCTTTGTTTCAAGATGTGCGCTCGTTGTGGCTAGCTGAAGGGGCGCCGGCTTTCTGTGTCTCACCTGGTGATATCGTGGACACGGGAGCGCCAGAGAACTACAAACTGGCGAAAATGGATCTCGCAGCGCAACTGGGGAAGGTTCCGTTCTATCCCGGTATCGGCAATCACGAGTTCCACCGTGAAAGCAGGACAGATACTGTGCATACGGCGGCAGAGTTCAGCGCGGCCTGGAGCAAACCTGTTCGCTACTTGTGGATAGCAGGAGAAGTAGTCTGTATAATGCTCGACCAGCCCGATCCTTATGTATCAGATCCAGGCCAGGAGAACCCGCAAGTAGTCTTTTCGCAAGAAGCTCTCTCCTTCCTGGATACTACACTGGAGGAGCACAAAGATCGACTCGCGATCATTTTTGCCCACTGCCCACTGCATGATACCGTGCTGGATCGCGATTCGGAGCGCAACCTGGACGATGACTCGCAAGACCCCTTCTTCTACGTTGAAAATTCGCAGCAGGTACGAGCTATTCTAGCGCAACATGCAAACGCGGGGCTCTACTTTAGTGGGCACACGCACTCGGGCTGGGGCTCGCCTCAACTGGTGTTTACCGAGACGCTGGGCAATCACCCGGTAACTCATGTCAATCTCATGTGTCCCTGGTATACGGGCAGGCACTGCGGACCGCGTATAAGCACTGATCGTGTTACCTTGGAGTACTACCCCGATACACCCGATATGCTGGCGACGTTCGCAGTATGGCTTTATCGCCACCAGGCGATTATTCGTCTACGCGATCACCACACCCGGCAATGGCTGACAACATGGACCGTACCCTTCTAGATAATATTGACAAGTGATAATTCGGCCCCGTATAATAACACTACGAAACATTGTACATTGTACTTGAGGAGGAAGAGGGGGGTATTAGCGATGGCGAAAGAAAGCAGTGAGGCCAGCACAGAGCGCGATCTTGAGGACCAGATCGCTCGTCACAGGAAGGAGTTTGGTTTCCCCGCCTATGGCGATAGTATACCGTTCAAGAACCTGATGCTCAAGAGCCTCCTCAATCACTATCCAGAGGTGGATCTCAGCTCCATCCGCGTTGTTCGCGAGCTAGGCTTCACACATGGCCTGCTGATGATAGCGGCTGACGAGTACCTGCGGCCCGCGGGTCTTTCGTGGTCGAAACTATTCATTTTGTTGTGGCTGAGAGCCATGCAGGAAGAAGGCCACGAAGGGCTAAATCCCTCGGAGTTGAGTGGTCACCTGGCGGTGACACGTAATACGGTCAGTACACTACTGGCCGGTTTGGAGCGCCAGGGTTATATTACGCGCGAGCTGGATCCCGAGGATAAGCGTCGCTTCGTCATTCGCCTGACATCCACGGGAAGCGAGGCGGCTCAGAAGTGCGCGGCTCCATTATTCCATCACCTGCAAGATGTCCTTAGTTCAATGGATCACGAGCCCCGTGTAGCACTTGTGAGCAGCCTGATGGAGTTGCAGCGCACGCTCATCCAGAGCCGGCCTGAACTGGCGGCGCGCTGCCCCTTTCCTCCACTGCATGCTATTGAAGAGTAAGACTAAAGAAAGAGACTGAGCTCATGACTACAGAGCCCACAAATAACACAGGGCACGCCATAAGCGGACCAGGGGGAAGCGGTAGGACCTATAACCCTGCCGTAAGCTCTGCTTATAACGATGAAGTCGGGCGGGGTGGAATACCATACAAATGGCTGGTTGTGGTAGCAGTCGTCTTTGGCATTTTCATGAGTGTCCTGGACGCTACCATAGTCAACATCGCCCTGGCAAAGCTGCAGGCGGTCTTCGGCGCCGACCTGAACCAGATCCAGTGGGTGGTAACGGCCTATTTGCTCTCGCTGGCAGTGAGCGTCCCGCTGGCAGGCTATCTCGCAGACCGCTTCGGCATTAAGCGCATCTATATGACGGCGCTGCTGCTATTCACCGCCGGGTCGATACTGTGTGGCCTTTCATGGAGCGCTTCAAGCATCGTCTTCTTCCGTATCCTGCAAGGATTAGGCGGTGGCGCTCTGCTGCCGTTGGCTACAGCGATGATTTTCGCCGCCTTTCCCCCCCAACAACGTGGTATGGCTTCGGCGGTGCTGGGAGTGCCGATACTGCTTGCCCCGGCGCTTGGCCCGACATTAGGCGGCTATATTGTGCAATACGGCGACTGGCGTTTGATATTCTACATCAACGTGCCCATCGGCATCATTGGTTTCCTGATATCGTGGTTTTTGCTGCGCGAGCGGCGCTCGCCCCACCTGGGACCCTTTGACTGGCGCGGGTTCGTGTTTTCGACCATTGGCTTTGGCACGCTGCTCTACGGCATCTCGGATGCCTCGACCGATGGGTGGACCTCGCTCAAGGTTCTGGCGTTTATCGGCGTCGGCGTCATCAGCCTGCTCATCTTCGCGTTCATCGAGCTGACTGCGGAGTCACCGCTGCTGGATCTACGACTTTTCAAGGATTGGAGCTTCACCAGCGGCAACCTGATCACCTGGATCTTGCAGGTCAGCCTGTTTGGAGCCCTGTTCCTGCTGTCACTCTTCTTACAGGAACTGCGCGGGCTCTCGCCGTTCGAGACCGGTCTCTGGCTGCTTCCCGCGGCCCTGACTACAGCCTTGATCTTACCCATCAGCGGCCTTCTAGTTGACCGCATCGGGGCTAAGTGGGTAATCCTGGTCGGGACAATTGCGCTTGCGCTGGCCTCCTATGGCCTGTCCCACCTCGGCCTGTACACAACCTTCTGGGGGTTACAGTTCCTGCTCATCTCCAGAAGCGTGGCGCTGGCGTTTACCCTGCAGCCATCCAATGTAGTGGCGTTGTATAATGTGCCACGCGATGCCCTGCCTCGTGCCAGTTCGCTGGTGAATGTGATGCGCCAGGTAGCCGCGTCGTTGGGCACGGCCGCGCTGGCGACTTACGTGCAGAACCGCATACCAACGCATTTCGCACACCTGGCTGAGCAGGCCAGCATTTTCTCACCGGCGGCAAATTTTGTCACGCGGGTTATGCTGGGTCTAGAGGCGCGTGGCTACAACGCCATCAGTGCGCACATAACAGCGCTGAACCTCCTGTCATTCCAGATACAAAAGCAGGCGACAGTAATGGCCTTTGATGATACCTACCTGCTGGCCGCAGCCATCGCTGTGCCCGGCATCATCATTGCGTTGTTCCTGCGCGGGCGCCCGAAGGTGATCCAGGAAGCTGGCAGGCCGGGTAGCCCCGAAGAGGCAGGCAAGACCCGGGAAATGGCGCTGGTAGATTAACCAGCATAATAGATACAAGAAAGGATACGCTCATATGCGTCGTGTGATTATCGTCGAGGCTCTTATTCTTCTGGCTGTGATTGCCATTGGCGGCATAGTTGCTTACTTGATTTACAACAATTACAACTTCTACTCGACCGATGATGCCCAGGTGACCGGCAACATAGTGAACATCACAACCACGGCACCTGGCACACTGAACAGCCTGGCGGTGAAGGTCGGCGACCGCGTGAGCGGCGGCCAGACCATTGGTACAATCAATGTGAGCGACAACAAGGGCGGCACAACCTCGCTCAACCTGACGGCGCCCATCGCTGGGACCATCCTGCAGGTGCCGGCCGTGGTTGGACAGGTCGTTACTCCTGGTGTACCTTTAGCCCAGGAGACCGATCTAAGCAATGTAACCATTACTGCCTATGTTGACGAGGGAGCGCTGGACAACGTCTCCACCGGGCAGTCCGTGGACATCAAGGTAGATGCCTACAGCGGCACCAGCTTCACAGGTCACGTGAACCAGATTGTCAATGCGACAGCCGGCCAGTTCTCGCTGCTGCCGACGCAGGACAATGCCAGTGGCAACTTTACCAAGGTCGGCCAGCGCATCCCGGTAATCATCACGCTCGATGGCAACGCCGGTAAGACGCTTATGCCTGGCATGAGCGCAACAGTGACAATCCACCTGCATTGAGAACCAGTGTTCTATCAGCTTGATGTGATGAGGAGAAATGTGGGGGCGACCCCATTGGCGTTCACTGAAGCCAAGAAGTACCTGTGTTCAAGTGCTTCAGTGAACGCCAATGGGGCTGCCCCGCCCGCCATCTGTCATCCTGAGCGCATGAGCCGAAGCCCTGAGCGTAGCGAAGGGGAAGGATCTCTGGCTGGCTATGCTGCCGAGCAAGATATTCTTTCGTTGCAAAATCTGTCATCCTGAGCAGAGCGAAGGATCTCTGGTCGGGCATCGCGCAGATCCTGAGCAGAGCGAAGGGATGACAGCAGGGCTTCAGGGAACGCCTCTGGGCGGCGACCCTTGCGGAACCCTGTCTGGGGAACACTTATGGTAGCCCTGGAGGAGGGACTGCCTCATCCATCAATTGAACCGTAACAGTCCACTAATAGGTCTGAGAGGATGGTTTAATGAGTAGTCTGATTCTCTGGGGGCTCGTAGCCTTCCTGATAGTAGATGTTTTACTGATTGTCCTCGTGGCCCGCGGTGGTGAATCCAGGACAATGTTGGGTAGCGGTCGCACCACGGTGCAGCAGGCCCCCCTGGAGGAACCAAATACCGTTGAGCCGGAAAGTCAGCTTCCCAGCGAGAACGCGACAGCCCTCCCGTCCCCTGCTGTGCCCAGACCTGCCGGTCAAGAGCGCGCTAAAAACTCACAGCAGGATGTACAGCTTGCCTGGGAGAGCGGGGACGGCCAGCAATATACTCAGCTCCCCGCAGAGCAACTTTACCTGCGCCAGCGGGCCCACACACTGGAAACTCGCCTTGCAGAGATCGACGGCACACCTGATGCCAGCGCGGACTACCAGCGCGGCATGAAGGCGGTCCTTGAAGAAGAATTGCATTCGTTATGGGCGCGCCTCAGCGAACTTGAAACGGAGGAGAGCAAGGTAAACCACACCGTAACCAGGTAAGGCGCCCAATAGGCATCAACCGCAGAAGCCAGTCCCCGATTCAGTAGGGGAGGGCCTTTATGGCCGCCCGCTCCTGGGACAAGGGCTACAGGGTATCGCCGACGAGGGTATCGCGGTCAAGTGGGCCAATAGCGGCGACCGTAAGTGGATCGAGCGGCGAGAAGCGACGCAGTACATTCAATACCTCTTCCCCGGTGACCGCGTCTATGGCCTCCTTTACTTCCTGAATGGTACGCATCCTGCGCTCGTACCACCAGGAGCGAGCAATCGCACCCATGCGTGCGCCGGAGCCTTCACCGCGCATCACATTTTCGCTCTTCAACTGGACTTTGGCGCGCTCCAATTCATCGGCCGTGATGCCCTCCTCTTGCAATTTCCGCAGTTCGTCAACGATCACTTGCAGGCACTCGTGTCCCTGCTCAGGAGTCGTGCCGGCATAAATGCGCAAGGCTCCAATAGGTTTGTTACTCGAGAGGCCGGCAGAGACGCTGTAGACGAGGCCGCGTTTCTCACGTACCTCCACGAAGAGCCGCGAGGCCATATTTCCACCCAGCACCTCGCTCAATACCTGGGCAGCATAATAGTCGAGATCGGTATAGTTGGGGAAGGGTACCATCAGGCCCAGGTGTTCTTGCTTCCCCTCTTGATGTTCAAGCTCTATGCTGGGCCTGGGTTGTGGTTGCTGTTCCGGTGAAGGCTCCGCGTGCCCGCTCCAATCACCAAATAACGCCTGCATGCGCTCAACAACGTGTTCCCAATCGAACTTGCCTGCAATCGAGAAAAGGACGTTATCAGGCTGATAGCGATCTGCCCAGAAGTTTTTCAAGTCCTGTTGTTGCAGTTGATTCACACTGTCCGTAGTGCCCAGCACGAGTCGTCCAAAGGATGTGCCGCGATAGAAATTCGCTCGCGCCAGGTCAAAAATGCGGCTCATCGGCTCATCGTCGCGGCGGCGAATCTCTTGCAAGATAATGCTGCGCATTTGCTCTAATTCATCCCCGGGAAAGGTAGGCATCAGCAAGAGTTCGTGAACGAGTTCAAGAGTGGCATCGAATTTGGTGTTGACAATCTGCGCCCATACTTGCGCGGTTTCTAAGCCTGTGCTGGCCCCTTTACGCGCGCCCAGGGATTCAAATGCCTCGTTCAGCGCGCGTGCATCTTTGAGCTGGGTTCCCTGGAAAATCATGTATTCAAACAGGTGCGCCAGGCCCTGTTTCTCTTCTGGCTCGTTTATCACGGCAGCATCGAGCTGGAAACCAAAGGTGATCGAGCTAAGGCTGGGCATATACTGGCCGATCATTTCTATTCCATTGGATAAGCGGTGATAGAAATAGTTGCTTGGAAGGTTCTGCTGGTTACTCATCTATTGGAAACGTTCCTTTCTGAACAGGTAATTAGCTGCCATTGGAATTACACGTAGTATATCACATGGGCGGGAAGCGTACCCGCTCTCCCTCAACAAAACATCTGTACTAATAGTCCCGCTTGATTGCTAGCTTTGTTATACTATCGTCCTCGCTCGTTTTACTAGGTAAGCTACAACGAGAGGAATGCTCTGTTCTTCTCGTAAAAGCTACTCTGCTATTGGATGGAAGGGAAAGATAGATGAAGATTGGACTCCTTGAGGATGATGCAGACATCGCTGATTATTTGACAATTGCCCTGAACATGGCAGGGCATACCGTTCACACCTATGCTGATGGCTCTACGTTCCTACAGACACTCTTTGCAGCACAAAATGCGCCTCCCCCACTACCCTATGACCTGCTGATCATTGACCTCACGCTAGCTGGAACTATGACTGGCCAGCAGGTCATAGAGGCTCTCCAGCAGAATGCCTCCACACAGCAACTCCCGCTTATCGTGATCTCCGCAACAAGTTGGAACACCTTGCAGGATATCCAGGCGCGCTATCCCCAGGTACATGTCTTGCAGAAGCCCTTTCGCTTGCAAGTGCTGTTGCATCTTATTGATACGAGCCAGTGAGGCAATAAACAGACTCCCACTAAAAGGTGTGTTACAATATGCCTATGATTGTCTCACCTTTCCCAAAAGGAGGCCGCGATTGGATTTCTCCCTCACAGACGAACAAAAGATGGTTCAGCAGACTGTACGCCGTTTCGTTGAGCGCGAATTGATGCCACTTGAGAACGAGGTGCTGCAAAGCGAAGGCAAGTATCCTACGGGCATAGAGCCGGGCCTGTACCATTCGCTCCAGATGAAGGCGAAAGAAATGGGCTTCTGGGGCATCAATACCCCCGAGGAGTACGGTGGGGCGAACCTGGGAGCGGTAATGACGGCTCTGATTGCAATGGAGATGGGGCGAACGCTCATCCCGTTTTCTTTTGGCGGTGGTGCTGATAACATCCTCTATCTTGGCAACGAGCAGCAGAAGCAAGAGTACCTGATCCCTACGATTGAAGGCAAGCGACACTCGTGCTTTGCGCTCACCGAGCCGGGAGCCGGTTCCGATCCCTCGGCTATCCGCTCGAGCGCCGTCAAGGATGGCAAGTACTGGGTGCTCAATGGCCAGAAAGTCTTCATCACGGGCGGCAACGAGGCAGACTTTGCCATGGTGTTTGCCGTCACCGACCGCAGCAAACCACCCCAGAATGGCGGCGTGACCTGCTTCCTGGTCGACCGGGCGCTGGGCTGGACCTCGCGCCCGGTGCCGACAATGGGTGGGTGGTCACCTGCCGAGTTGTTCTTTGAGAATGTGCGCGTACCTGAGGACCACGTCCTCGGCGAGGTGGGAGAGGGCTTCTCGCTGGGAATGCAATGGATTGGACAGGGACGCTGGTTGATCGCTTCTCGCTGCGTCGGCACGGCGGAGCGTTTACTCCAGATGGCAGTGGAGTATGCCAGGCAGCGTGTGACCTTCGGTCATCCCATTGCCGATCGCCAGGCTATCCAGTGGATGCTCGCCGATTCCAAAGTGGAGATCGAGGCCACGAAGTGGCTGGCGCTCCACGCGGCGTGGAAGGCCGATCAGAAGGTAGATAACCGTCACGAGGCAAGCATAGCGAAGCTGTATGGCTCGAATATGGCAAACCGGGTGGTCGATCGCGTGATGCAAATTCATGGCGGCATGGGCTATACCCGCGAAATGCCCATCGAGCGCTGGTATCGCGATTTACGGGTGACACGTATCTACGAAGGAACCGACGAGATCCAGCATTTCATCATCGCCCGCGATCTGCTGAAGGGCTACGTGAAGATTGGCGCGTGGGAGTAGTAGGAGTAGTGGGTGTAGTAGGTTTTGTCGTTCTCCAATGTAAACCAGCGATAACAGAAGTTAATGGTATTGACTGTCAAATAGATATGCTCTCTGTTTGCACTTGTTGGTCACCTTCGCTCAATTTGAACAGAAGGGGCATAATATGAAAATCAAAGAAGGGTTGTTTACCTCACCAACCATCTATCGTGCATCATGGCTGTATCGCCTCTCACCTCTGCTGGTTTGCGCGGGTGTGGTGGCTTTTCTCTGGGTTATCACGCTCTGTCAAGCCACTTCCTCGACGGCGAAGGGGGCCGCCTCTTTGTCGTTCTTTCTCCTGATGATTTCGCTCTTTGTCCTGGCCCTGGGAGCGCTCTTGTGTTTAGTAACCGTGAACACGTTCATGCTCACCGCGTCCGAGGGGCTGCTCTACAGCAGCAGCGGCACCTGTGTCTATACCCCCTGGCGAAACGTCGGTGAGGTAGAATCCAAGCTCATGGGATCATTCAAGGTAGAGAACTTGCGCCTGCGCCGGGAAGCTGTGAGCGGCCTGAGTCTGGAAGAGGGCATACAGCAGCGGATCGCCGTTGTGACGAAAACCACAGCAGTTCGAGCGACTGAGGAGGCTCTACCGGTGCTCAGGGGAGTGGTCCTCATCCTCAGCATTGTCTCCATTCTGGGAGGGGGGCGTTCTCATGCGAGGGTTTCCACCTCATCGAATCCTCCTATCCAGCAATACATCCCGGTTGGCCTTTTCGGCTCCCAGTGGAAATACGGGCAACTGGGGAGCGATGTCTACCGCTATCGCAATATGGACGCGCAACAGGGAAAAGAACTCGGCTCGCGTTGAGCATCACTGTGCTCATGGCGGCGGGATAGGGCTCGCGGAGTCAGGGGCTGCCTTTGCGTTCTTTCGCTCCTCAACCATTTTGTCTCTGGCATGTCGTCTGCTACTGCTGATGTGGATAACCTGTGGATAACTCTACTCCTTAGTGAGGCAAGGTCAATCATGTCACCTTTTCCCTTGATAGGACGTATCCTTGATGAAGGAATTGCCTTCCAACCTCTACTAAAGATTTGTTTCCGGAGGGAAAAGAACATGGGAAAGCAGCAACTGCTAGAGCTTATCAAGCAAGGGACAAATGCCTGGAATACCTGGCGGCAAC
>Ga0137371_10000258_pt1 | contig 36234 bp, 33 predicted proteins | sample SagtaG_7_FD_104919 | JGI IMG/M metagenome (GOLD analysis project Ga0137371, IMG submission 104919) | Vadose zone soil microbial communities from Sagehorn Ranch, Mendocino, California, USA - Sage1_R_40_16 metaG | ecosystem: Environmental > Terrestrial > Soil > Vadose zone | place: USA...
ATTGTCAGGCGGTCGCCCTGGCCCACTCTGCTGCATGCCTGGCACCAACAAATGAAGCTCACCCCCTGTTGGGGTTATTGAGCATTGGCCGCCCCTATGCGGTACTCGCGCATGACCAGTTCGTTCAATTCCCCCAATGAGGTATCGACCACTTGCTTGTCGAGCGTGATCGTACCATGCTGGAGCATGTTGACGCGGTCGCAAATCTCCAGAACCTGTGCGTAGTTGTGAGCGATCATAATGATCGAAACTTCGCCATCGGCTTTCAGCTTGCGTATAAGGTCCAGGATCAGAGCACCTTCCCTGGCACCCATGGCTGCCAGCGGCTCGTCCAGCAAGAGAATCCTGGCCTGCGAGTAGACTGAGCGCGCGATCGCGATGGCCTGGCGCTGGCCGCCTGAAAGGCTGGCAACCAGACTATCGACCGATGGGATGGTGACGCCAATCTTCTTGAGGTACTCACGTGCCTGCTCACGCATCGCCCGGTTGTTGAGCAGAGGCAAAGGCTTCAGGAGCTTCTCTCGTTTGAGGAATATGTTGTGATACACGGTCAGCTCATTGATGAGTGCCAGGTCCTGGTACACAGTCTCTATTCCAAGCGAGCGGGCGTGTGTGACAGAGCGCAGCTTCACCTCCTGTCCGTTGATAAAGATCTTGCCATCATCCGGCTGGACGAAACCGGTCAGAATCTTAATCATGGTCGATTTGCCCGCTCCGTTGTCACCCACCAGACCCAGAACCTCTCCCTTCCTCAAATGCATATTGATATCACGCAAGGCTTTGACCGCACCATAACTCTTGGCAATATGCTCCACTCGTACCACATCTGCGGTTTGTATCTCTCTCATTGCCGACCTGCCTCTCGTAGTAACTGGAGACGAACGTTCAGGATCATAGCGATCAAAATTGCACCACCCAGGATCAGATCGAAGGTGAATGCGCTGACACCCAAAAGGGTGAAACCTTCCTGGAGGAGGGCGAGGACCAGGGTACCCAGGAACGCCCCCACAATCGTACCTAAGCCACCCATGAGCGAGGTGCCTCCGATGACGGCTCCGGCCACCGCCATGAACATGACAGCGGTGCCTCCTGCCAGCGGATCGATGGATGTAATGCGGAACGCCTCCAGGATCCCCACGAAGCCACCGAACACGCTACATAGCATAAAGTTGCCAATCTTCACTCTGTTGACATTCACACCGGTTTCGCTGGCTCCCAGCAGATTGCTACCGGTGGCGATTGTGTGCAGGCCCCAGCGTGTATAGGAAAGAACAATCTGCGTCAGTATGACAATGGCGAGAGCCCAGAGGATTTCCGCGTATGGGCTGTTACCAAAGATCTGGTTGAACACTCCTACCTCCGGTGTGAGCCTGGGGAAGCCCTGAGAGGTGACCAGGGTGAGTCCATTTAACAAGAAGAGAGTGCCTAGAGTAGTGATGAAAGATGGGATCTTGAGCAGCACGGTGACAAGACCATTGAACAGTCCCACGACCGCGCTCACCAGCAGGCCGCAGATGATCCCCACCCAGATCGGTAAGCCTGCCTGGTAGGTAAAATACATAATGAAAGGGGCAAGTGCAAAGACGTTGCCAACCGAGAGGTCGATCTCGCCGCAAATGAGCAGCATGACTTCACCAGCCGCGATGATCGCCCATGGTGCCACAGTCTGGGAGATCGTACGGATGTTGGGCTGTGAAAAGAATGCCTGATTGGAGGACTGGAAATACACGACCAGTACGATAACAACGATAAGCATACTCGCCTCGCGCCGTCTCAAGAGGATACCGGGAAGCCGCGACCAGAAACTGCGCCGCTCGCGCGCCTTTTCCGGTTCTGCCTCGGGAGTGGCAGTGCTGGGGAGAACATCTTTGGCCATTCTATCTACTCCTTACATTCTGTTAAGGGATTTCCTCCCAATACCATTAAGATAAGGTCCATCAGCACTCTCTGAGAGGGGATGATTGGCCTTATCTTAACGGTATTGGATTTCCTTCCCGTGCCCAATCGAGGAGTTTCTCTCCAAATGGCTTTGCCGTGTCCGCCTCGGCAGAGCAGAGCCATTTGGAGAGAAACCCCTGGTGCGGGCGTCCGTCAAGACGGGTCTGTTAGCGTGTGACCAGCTGCTGCTTGTCAGAACTCCCTTCAAAGCGGGTCTGGGTACTCAAATAGGGGTCTACATTATCCTTGGTCACAAAGAGCAGTCCTGTATTGGTGTTCGATGGCTGTTGTAGCCCTCCTGAGAGCTTGTAAAGGAACAGTTGGACGACGGGAAGGAACCCCTGGAGGTACGGCTGCTGGTCGATAGTGAAGTCGAGATTGCCTGACTTGATCTCCTGGAGCGTCTTAGGCAGCAGGTCATAGCCTCCGGCATGTACGCCCTTGGCAGCCAGCCCATATTTCTCCATAATCTGGCTCACCCCCTGGGTACTGCCCGCATCAACCGCCACCATGCCTTTGAGGTTCTGATGGCCCTGGTAGTAGGCTTCGATGCGGGTAAGCTCGTCATTCAACTGGGCGCCAGTGGCCACTTCAACGAAGTTGATCGGCTGCTTCGATGCCTGAATCGCCTGTTTGATCCCGTCGATGCGAGGCTGGATGTTGAGCGAACCGGGCGTGGCAATGAAGCCGACAATATCACCTGAGCGGACGAGCGAGGCAATGCGCATGCCCACTTGCACCCCGGACTGGAAGAGATCCTGACCTAGATATGCCAGGCGCGTATTTTTGCTACCAGTAGGGGCATCAGCGTTGTATGCGACAACGGGAATGCCTGCATCCAATGCCGCCTTCACCGGGGCATCGAACGCCGTAGGGTCGATAATGGCAACGGCAATCCCATCGGCCTTGGCCGCAATAGCCGTGTTCATCGCATTCACCATCTCCGAGACGACACTGTTTTGCGAGCCGGTCCACTGGTATTTACATCCAAGGAGCGCACACGCATCCTGGATGGCATATTGTGTGGGGACGAAGAACGGGTTCGTTGTTACATGATTGACAAACACAAAGTTCCACTGGGGATGATTGGGAAAATTCCCCTCGCCCTGAGGTGTAGTAGTTGAGGGGGTGCCTCCACAAGCAGCTAGCAATGATGATAATGAGAATCCTGCGGTGCCCAACGCGGCACCTTTGAGCAGGTTACGCCTCCCAGCCTGTAACTCCTGATAGTCTGATAAGATCTTTGATCCTTTCATGTGATTTCCCTCCAAATCTGAAACAAGTATTGAAGCAAAAAACCGACCAGGGTGCCAATACCAGGTACGTCCTATCTATTAACCTCCTTCGAGAGAGGATCACCTGGCTTGAAATCGTTACTCATAATACTCAAACCGATCTCGCGAACGACTTGCTCAGAAAGATTCTGGCGTGGCAGTGAATTAAAAACTTTGACTATACTACCTCTGTATTTGTCAGACAATTGTATTGTATAACTAATACTACGTATGATGCTGACCTGCGTCAAGCCATCGAGACCATTCCAGACCGGGGGGCAAACCGGGCGTTTGCTTATAAAAGCTCATCAGCAAGATGTGGTGAACAGATGAGGAGAAGGCCATTGCTCACCAGGCAGCCGGTTTGCCCCGGTCTGGAATGGTCTCTCTATCGTAATATATTTACATATGTTATTTTCAGACCCATATTTACCTTGCACGTGCGTATTATGTTAAGAGATAGCATACAATGACCAGCAGAAAGGCGTAGCTTTTTTTATGGATAAGAAACCGCGTCGCATCAATAGATTTTCACAGTCAGTACGTTTTTTTCGCGTATCCCGTTTACTTCTGTGGACAATATGGGTAATATATCATGAAAGACGCAGAGTGGTGCGTGCGCATGCGCGTGGCAACTACGATGTTCAGCCTGATGTCGATGTATTAATCGATGTGTTGATAGCCTTTCGCAAAACGGCAGTTGAGCTTGGCGTGTTGATGATCAAACTTGGACAATTTCTTAGTTCACGTGCGGATCTTTTACCCGAGAAGGCCCTGCTTGTACTCAGTTCCTTACAGGACGAAGTACCAGCAGAGTCTTTTGAACACGTTGTCTATGTCATAGAGACCGAACTGGGCAAGCCAGTAGAGGAGATCTTCAGCGTCCTGGAACGCAAATGTATTGCCGCGGCCTCGCTGGGCCAGGTACATAAAGGCATCCTGGCCTCGACAGGGGAGACTGTAGCCGTTAAAGTCCAGCGTCCCCATATCGATGACCTTGTACGCATGGATTTGAGCACGTTGAGATTTGTGATCCAGCTTATTAACCGCCTGGTAGATACCAGTAATTTCGTGGATCTGATGGGCATCTATCGCGAGTTCAGACGTACCACCTATGAAGAGATCGATTATGTGACCGAGCTTGCTAATGCTAAACGCTTTAAGGAGATGTTCGGCAATGATCCCACGATCTACATTCCTCGCGTACACGAGGAGTATGTGTCGCGTCGCGTGCTTGTTTTAGAGTGGATCGAGGGTACCAAAATCAACGACTATCCTGCTCTTGACGCTGCAGGAGTTAACCGCCTTGAGGTCGCTAAACGTACCGTTGAAGCCTACTTCCACCAGTTCTTTGACGAGGGTTTCTTCCACGCAGATCCACATCCGGGCAATATTTTCGTTAAAAAAGGATCGCCGCTCGATGATCCCATCATCACATTCGTCGATTTTGGCATGGTCGGCACTGTATCCAAAAGCATGAAACGCGCCTTCAAAGATACTTTTCTGGGCTTCATCTTGCGCGACTCACGACTGATTGTGAATGCACTGGTACGCCTCGGTTTCATTGGAGAGGGCGCTGACATGGTGGCGATTGAACGCGGTATGGCGATGATGATGGAAGAATACTACGGTATGACGCTGGGCCAGGTACGCGATATGGACTATTCAGAAGTAGCCAACGATATCGAGCGCCTCCTCTATGGTCAGCCCTTCCATATACCGGCTCAATTCGCCTTCACCGGGCGCGCAGTCAGTACGCTCGTCGGCGTCTCAACCGGACTCGCTCCCGATTTCAACTTCGTCGACGTAGCCGCTCCCTATGCCCGCAAATTCCTGGGCCTGGATGCCTCAGGCATAGGTCAGACCGCTCAGCAGATCTTCAATCAGGTGGTTGATGCGAGCAAAACTCTCCTGACTCTCCCTCATTCAGTGGAACAACTCATCTCCAAAATTGATGCGGGGCAGCTTGAAGTCAGGCTTGGCGGCGTCGGTTCATTTAGTGGTCGCTCCCGCAGGCGCAGCAGAAGAAGAGGCGATGACTCGCTACCAATGAATGGCAGTAGTAGCGGTAGTGGTTTATCGTTTGTCTTCGTATTCACACTATCCATAGCTGGAGGCATCTATCTCCTCTCTGCCGCGCATAACCTCGTAGGAGGCTGGTTCTGTCTGATCCTTGCCGCGCTGACTGCACTGGGCATGGTAATTAGAAGATAGACTCGCTGACCCCTTGCAAGTAAAGAAGATAGAGGTCAGTATGGGGAGTAAGGCTGCATGGTTCATAAGCCCTTTCATATCTATAACCTCTACTATATAAAATAGAGGTGAATTTTTGATATGTCAAGTTATAGCAATCTTTCAGGCATATAAAGCGAGATGCTCTGGTTTGTGAAGGTTGTTGGTAGGACTTATAATATTGAGGATAGTTATACTTGTGCTTTGCAGTATTTCATGGTAGTGGTAAAACGATACATTCAGAATGTGGCAGCTAAACAGAGAGAGGAAAAGGTCAGTCAATATGTCGTTTTCTGGCAACACAATCAGACGCGCCATTGAGGAAACATGGGATACTATCTCCCTCAAAAACGAAGCACCGTCGCCCATAATATTCTTTGCCCGCATGGGCGACCTGGCGCGCTCAAACTCTTTTCTCTGGGCAGAGGCTGGTCTTAAGGTCCAGGAACGCCGCAGTCGCAATACTCAGCGCGGCCAGGCTTTATCGCGTACGCTGGTCCTGGGCACCGTTGCAGCGGATATCTTTGCAGGTTATACTACTCTACGCGAACGAGCACGCTGGTGGCCTGATTTTGTCCGCGCGCGTGATTGGAATCTACAGCATCAACGTGGTGCAAACCGTATACTGGATACAGCGTCTTCGCTTGGTGGAGCATTGATCAAGGCCTGCCAATTTGCCTCGACACGACCCGATCTGCTGCCTTCTGTCTATATCCGTTCGCTCTCCAGGCTACAGGATCGTCTGCCACCACATCCATGGCCAGAGATCGAAGCCGCGATCATACGCGAACTTGGTCGGAATCCCTACGAAGTATTCGCTCGCATCGATCAAGAACCGGTTGCAGCTGCTTCTATTGCCCAGGTGCACCGCGCACAATTACGCGATGGTCGCGAGGTTGCGATCAAAGTTCAATACCCGGAAGTTGCTGGCCTCATAAGTGCTGATCTGACAGTGTTAGAGCGCATCTCCGCTGCCATCGCTCGCGTCGCTCCTACAGTTCAGTTGCAACCAATCGTCGACTACCTCAAAGGAACACTCCCACTGGAACTAGACTTCAAGCATGAGGCAAGTTCCATGATGGCTCTACGTACCGCATTTCAACACCGCACAGATATACTCATTCCGGAGGTGTTCACAGAGTGGAATACTGAACGCATGATCATTATGGAGTATGTTGCAGGCATCAAAATTACTAATCGTGACGCTCTCGTGAACGCAGGCATCTCTCCCAACGAGGTGGCGAAGCTGCTTAACGATCTCTATGCTGAGCAGATGCTACACCTCAAATTTCTGCACGGTGATCCCCATCCCGGCAACTTACTTGTGCAGCCCGGTCCGCGTATCGTACTGCTCGACCACGGTCTCAGCGTCCCCTTGAAAGATTCGCTTGTTCAGGCACTCAGCAAGTTGGTACGAGGCATTGTTGCCGGTGATATGGACTCCATTACTGCCGCGCTGGCAGAAGCTGGACTTAAATTTAACAAACAGGTAGACGTTGCGACACTGCTCCAACTCGTTGGCGTCCTCCTGGGTGAAGAACACAGCACGAATTTTATGAAAGTCGGAACAAATCTGAGTGCGAGCATGGGTAGCATCCCCCTGGACTTGCTACTGGTTGGACGGGCCCTCGGCTTGCTCGATGGCATCACTCGACAGCTTGATCCCGATCTGGAAGCTATGGAACTGGTCGCCAACTATGTCTGAGCTGGCGAATTGAAGTCCTGTCTCATCGTCATGCTTCTGTATCTCCTAAACGTATCTATTAAAGAAGCACCTGGTTTCAAAAATTGATATGTCTGGAAGGGGGAATTTCGACCGGGGTAAGAGTGGATATCATCGCGCCCGTGATGAATAGCCCTCTCTCCCAGCCGCCTGATACATCAATTATGAAACCAGGCTATCGCGATAGTAACACAAGAGCAGCTACTATTCGCGGAAAGAGGTTATGAAATGGCTGTAAAGTACTGAGATAAGTTGAGACTTCTCAACCATCATTTCTGGCTTGATGAGTAGAAAGTCGCGCTACAGCTATGAGGTATTGGCGAGCCTCATTTAAGCTGCTCCCATCCACCCTGTTCATCACGCTTCACGCGTCCCTCGCGCTCAAGCTTTAATAGATGAGATTCAACCGTCCAGGCCGCAACCGGGTGCAGGCGCGGGTCCACATCCACATAGATATGCTCTACCATTGCAGGTATTATCGTACCAGGAGGCAACGTTTGTAGGGCATCGATCACCTGTTGTTCTCTCTGCAAACGATGTGTAATATACTCTGCCAGTTTTGCCTGTGCATCCAGAATGTTTGGCCCATGGGCTGGCACAATTTCAGCAATATCCATGCTCTGCAGGCGTTTAAGTGAATTCAGGTAATCGAACATATCCCCTTCGGGAGGAATAATTACATTGGTCGTAATGCCCGAAATGAGATCACCCGCAAAGAGAGTACGTTCGCCCTCCAACAGGTAGCAAAGATGATCAAAACGATGGCCGGGCGTATAGATAGCACGTAGCGTATCACCTCCCACCGGCAATATAGTACCATCTGACACCTCTTGATCAGCAATGGGCGTTCCCTCTCGATTGAATGCATAGATAGGCGCAGCCAGTCGCTCACGCAACGCTTCGGCTCCTCCCAGATGGTCAGGATGCCCATGTGTAATCAGGATACGGCGGATACCACCTCGCTTCGTTCCTTCTTGTACAATTGCTTCAAGGTGTGCCGGGCTCTCATCAGCTGGATCAATCACCGTCGCGCCATCTGGACCCTCGCCCAGAACAATCGTGTTCGTACCGGGACCCGTCATCAACGAAGGATTAGGGGCCAGAATAAGCGTATAAGTCTTTGCCATACGTCTGCATCCTTTGTGTAACAAATGCGTTTAGATGCGCCAATGGTTATCGGGATCTTCTGGTAGATATACGTAAGATCCACCTTCCGCCTGCACCAGTATGGGCTGATGGGTCGGAACATAGCGTGCAGTGGTAGCATCCAGGGCTTCCTGAGTACTTCTAAAGACCGTCAGATCGCGTAACTGGTGAAAGGTGGGAAATGCGATTGGCATCTCCCCATGCTGAAAACGTGCAATCACCTCGCCAGGTTGAAACCACATTCCCTCGCTGGTCTCCAGGCTGTCATACAGCGCTTCCTGCTCTGGTGGGGCTGCCGCCAGGAAGAAATGCGTATCAAAGCGTTTAGGCATCATCTCCGGCGTAATCCAGTGAGCAAAGTAAGCAAGATGGTCTATTGCCAGCACCAGTCGTTCAGCCTGGACTATTGCATTAAGAGAGCTCTCACTCTCATACAAGGTCTGGCGATATGTGGCAAAGCGCGGTACAGCCTCTTTATCGACTGCCAGTATCTGTCCATCGCGATACGCCAGCAACACATTTGCTTCCTCAAAGAGTTCACGAATCGCTGCTGCCCTCAGTCCACTTCCAGGCATAGTACGTCCTTCCGGGTCTCCTGCCGACCGAATAACTGCCACATCCACTCCCATACTCTGCTCCAACTGGCGATCATCTGGCATAACCGAGCCACCAGGAAACACATATACATCCGGCATAAACTCGCTCTGCACCACGCGCCGCACCATAAACACCTCTATCCCACCCTGCCCACCAGCCACATCACGCAGCAACATTACGGTTGAAGCCAATCGAGGCTGAACTGCCATAATATCTCCTCTCTACTCTCAAGATGCATTTTATTGTATAGTATCATACACACTTATTGACAAATGTTGCCAATTTTCCCTGAATCCCTTTACGGAAATCTTATACAGGCACGATACGCATTAATTGCCTCTAATTACCGTTCAATGTTACAGGAGGATTCGTCAAACGTGTACAACCCATGCCCAGGACGCTTCAAACGTCGCCCCATGACCGTAGTGGCAGGCCTTGCGTCTGCCGAGTGCGTGGGCCGAGTGCCTCGCGGGCTATTGATTCCACGCACTCGGCAGACGCAAGGCCTGCCACTACGGGGACGTTTGAAGCGCCCTGAACCCATGCCTTAAAAGGGTGCGGAATCCCGGTAAACTTTGATATAATTCGAATGGTTGGTGAGAAGATCATAAGGTCTCTCGCATAAACATCATAGAAAATGACGGTGCTAGTATGTCTCGCAATGAACATCTATTACAAGCTCTGCAAGCTCCATCCGAAGCGATTACAAGTATGCGTGTCGGACTGATTGGCGACCCTGTCGCACACTCTTTTTCCCCTCGTCTGCAACAGGCCGCCTTTGATGCCTCAGGTATCGCAGCTCGCTACGAACTCTGGCGTACTCCGGCCTCAAAACTACTGGAGCGCATACACTCGCTTTGTGAGAAAAACTGCCTGGGGGCTAATGTTACCATTCCATACAAGCAGGCCGTCATCCCTTTCCTGGACAAGATCGATCCACTGGCAGTGCGTATTGGAGCAGTTAACACTATCGTGCAACAAGATGACTATCTGTATGGCTACAACACTGATGCACCGGGCCTCCTGCGTGCATTAGAAGAGCAAGGCATCGGCACTCTCCGGCAAGATGGGCAGGTCTCCCTCAAAGGGTACACCGCCATCTTGCTGGGTGCTGGAGGTGCAGCCCGTGGCGCAGCCTTTGCCCTGGCCTCGGCAGGAGTTGAGCGCCTCATCATCCTCAATCGTCACCTGGAACGTGCCCAGCTCCTGGCAGCAGATGTACAGCACAGCTATGACGGTCCTATCTTCAGCCTCAACGATCCCAGTTTTCTCATTCCCCACTCTTCGTCCATTATCGTCAACGCCACACCTGTTGGCATGCACGAAGATATCAGCCTCTTGCCACCCGAAGTACTCGCCCACTTCGACAGCGACACCTTTGTCTACGACATGATCTACAATCCGGCCCAGACATATCTCCTCTGTCAGGCCCGTATCATGGGCCTGCGCAACGCCAATGGCCTCTCCATGCTCCTGCATCAGGGTGCCCTCGCTTTTACTCTCTGGACAGGTGAGCCGGCTCCACTGGATATAATGCGAGCAACACTGCTATAAGCAGAGACACAATTCCGTCTTCTAGATGTTGTAGAATAAAGTGATGTAACATGTTGTAAAGGAGATTACCCATGAGGCTTGTCAGCTTTTCTACCAGCGAGATTCCTGGACCGCACCTGGGCATTGTACGCGATGACGAGGTTGTTGACGTCGATCTGGCAGGACAGGCGCTAAAACTGTCCGTTCCCGATCAAATGCTTGACCTGATCGATCACTATGCTCAATACAAAGATGCTCTGCAAGCTATCGTGAACAAGGCAGGCAGTCGCCGCTTTACCGAGGTCAGAACTTTCGCCGACATAGGAGCCGCACACGCATTGAGCGAGGTTCAGCTTGCCGCTCCCATCCCACGTCCACGCAAAAATGTTTTTTGCCTGGCTGTCAACTACAAAGAGCATGCGGAGGAGACAGCACGCGCACGCGGTCGTAGCGGAGAACCGTCAGAGGTCCCGATATTTTTCACCAAGGCTCCGACCACTATCAACGGTCCCTACGGAGAGATCGTCATCGATCCCGCCGTCTCAAGCGAGATCGACTGGGAGGTTGAGTTAGCTGTAATCATCGGCAAGACAGGCAAAAATATTCGCGCAGAGGACGCACTCTCTTATGTCTTTGGCTATACCGTCCTGAACGATGTCACTGCACGCGATCTCCAGGCCCGCCACAAACAGTACTTCAAAGGCAAAAGCCTCGACGGTTCCTGTCCCATGGGTCCCTGGATTGTCACAGCCGACGAAATCGCTGATCCGCACAATCTCGCGCTGCGCCTGCGCGTCAACGGTCAAACCAAACAGGACTCGAACACCGGCCTGATGATCTTCTCTATCAATCAAGCTATCTCTGTGCTCTCAGCCGGCCTGACGCTGGAGCCTGGAGACATCATTGCGACCGGTACACCCAGCGGTGTCGGTTTCTCGCGTGTCCCTCCCGAGTTCCTCAAACCCGGTGACGTAGTCGAGGCTGAAGTAGAGAGTATTGGCATCATCAAGAACACCGTGGTGGGTGTATAAATATTAACCTTAGAGGGGTGTTAGCATACGGAAAACGCCTGAACATCCCTCTACATCCAACTTAGACTCTAGCTTACACCTGCACTTCTTCGCGCAACCAGGATGGCATAGATCCCCATAGATTTAGGGCCATTGCCCGTGTGTGCCAGAGGCGAGGCGGCGTCGTGACATCACGATCGTAATATTGCTGTACTTCTGTAGAAAGTTCGATGTGCACTCCTTCGGCATCAGCAAAGCGCAGGAACAGATCATTACCAGCTCCGTGGCGTCCGGGCCCCCACAGTACCTGCACTTGCAGGTTGCTCAGTTGATCTGCCCAGCGTAGCAATTCCAGTCCATCGCCAATAGTATAGCCCACATGATCTATCCCCTGTTTACCCTGCGTAAACATGATGGTGTGGTGGTTATTATTGCAACGTAGCCAGGCGGATTCGCGCAGCAACCAGTCCGAAATGTCGAACCCCAATGCTTCTGTGTAGAACTCAACCATCTCTTCCAGGCGCTGGGTGTAGAGCGCAATGTGTTGTAAAGCACATGGCCGCAACAAGGTACGATGCACACGTGTAGTATAAGAAGTAGACTGCAGATAATCATCAGGCGTAACAGAGATTTCAATGCGATTACCATCCGGGTCATTAAACCAGAGCGTATCACCCAGATCGGAGTCACCGTCGCGTGGACCCAGGGTCAGATCAATACCCGCCATTTTGAGACGAGCTGCCAGAGCCGCCAGTTCGGCATCAGTATCTAGCTCGAAAGAGAGGTGATGAAGTGGTGTGCGTACAGTGGGTCTACGTCCATTGCCAGTAGTAGGGCGGGTATCATTGAACAGGCCAAGAGAGTGGTGCTCCTCCCCCAGTGCAAGAAATACATTTGCCTCTTCCAGTTCAATATCCTGCTCAGCGTCAGACGGCAAACGCAGATCAAGTCCCAGCACATGCCGGTAAAAGCGTGCCTGTGCCGGTACATCTGTTGCCCACAACCCTACATGTGCCAGTTTTTTGACTTTGACCTTCTGAATCTGCTGATTGCTCATGACTGCCTCCTAATACAAGTCCCCGCATCCAGGCGTGGGGTACCTGACACTAACCTATTCTGTATTATCAGTAATCATACAGAGCTTGAGTGGGAGGGTCAACGAAATTACCCAAAGGTCATGTATGCTCACATAGTAACTACGGTATTTGATGTGTATCCACACGATTAGTGCATTGGTTCCGCTCCTGTACAGGAACATCTGGCGCAGTTTGCGGCTCATCTGTATCATCCATAAAATTTTCCATATTGGCTCTGGAGAGATCTATCGTCTCCAGCACGCGAATAAGTGGTGTGGCAGGCATTGGCGTCACTGGAAAGCGCGTCGGTAAATGGAGTGCGCGTACATTGGAATGCTGATCCTGACGCCACCTGACTACTGTTGCGCAATAGATTTTATTAAATAAGAGGCGAGTCATAATCATGACCATCACAGACCAGGCAGCAGCCAGAGTCAGCAGAATCATCCAATACTGTAACACGAGTGCGGCCAGAATTATCCCACCTATCGGAAGAACGATCATTAACAAAGGATACAAGAAATGTATGTGCTGCATTATATAACGATTCACGCTGGACCACCTCATCCCCCGCAGAATGAAAGACCTGCGCTGTTGCGCAACCCTACCTGTCGCGACACATCGTCGCGCACTGGCAGGCCACAACGCACTACTAATACTGCTTGCGCGAGGCCTGATCACCTGTAATATTCTTCTATCTCCACTTGCCCTACTCACCGCACCCCCCATAGAATAAACATCTATCTCCATAGCGACACTGAAGTGCCGGTATACTACCGACTGACTTCAGCACCAGGCGTGAAACGCACCGCGACCACACAGCACCCCCAGCCATCCTGCATGTATACATAGTGACAAACCGCTTCCCTTTTCCCCTACCGCCCCAAACACTTTCTGAAACGCAAAGACAAATCATCCCAGCAGACGGCACATTCCAGACACCCCGACGCCCCCGCGTCATCTGCTCTCTCCCCACATCCCCCAACACCCCTCTACGGAACGAGCTGCTTCGCGCTCCACTCTGCCACCCCACCAGATCCTCTCTGTCACACTTACACTCACAGAATGGTCTTCTGTGCATCCCGACATACCCCCAGGCATATTGCACAATATGCCTTGCAATGTTCACACACCGGCACTTCACTATCGCCACAGAGAGCGCATTTACTACCACACAGGCCGAAGCAATATCGATCCAAACACATTGCAACGGCTGTATACTAAATAGTGTAAGGCTTGATAGTCCCTGAACCGACTCCAAAGACCTTTCTATCTACGCGGTTAGTATAATGCACTTCTTACCGATCACGTAGGAATATTACAATGTGACGGTCTTTTCCCGGTTGTGAAAGTGTAGAGATCAAGTTAAGATTGCTTATTCTTTTTATCGAGTTCTTAACCTTTTTATAAATATATTTATCTATTTTATATTCATACATTTTATAGATAGACATATATTATTCTTGGTCCGTGTAAGTTGCAAAGGTATTACTCGCCTGGTCCGCCTTTGCAGCAACAATCCGGGGTTTGTTGGAAACAAAACAGTGAAGGCAAAACGATTGTAGGAGATCGAGAATGGAGGTGTGAGAAAGGATGGTTCTAGAAAGATACTGAGTACAGAAGACAAATGCGCTATCCCTTCGTTTCGTGCCTGGAAGATAGCGACAAGAGGAATATCAGCCTGGTCAGTCAGTTCTAACCGCCGTCTGATGTTACTTTACTATACTCGCAATACTCTAATTATTGCGCGACGTCATTTTCTTCAACATGGATTCTACCGCGCACAACGTTGGAAGAGGGCGTGTAAGCGGGTGGGTCCCATTCAAATGTCACTTTCTGACGCTTGATCGGGACATCCGTTTGCAATTTATCCGCACCACCTTCACGCGTGAGAATCACCTGCATTTGCTTCTCATCCACATCCAGACGTCTGGATATGACGGAGAGCACTTCGGCCCTGATCATTTCAAGTACCTCAGGATTCACTTTCAAACGATCGTGGACAAGCACAACCTTCAAACGTTCCTTCGCCAGCTCACCTGGGGTTGGCTTTTTCCGACCGACAATGAACTCAAAAACACCCATTTCTTCGCCCCTTTATGATGACTGCGAACGTACACGCTTTTCAGGTAACGCCGGACCAATTCCAACCAGGCGGCGTAACCGTTCCAGAAGCGATGGAGAATCTTCGACTTCGTCGAGAGGAACCTCTTCGCCCAGGACACGTTGTGCGGCATTCAGGAAGGCACGTCCGGCCCGAGACCGTTTTTCATAGACGGCTGGTTCGCCTCTATTGGTTGCAACAATAATGATCTCATCTTCAGGGATAATTCCTAAAAGATCGATGCCCAGCACTTCCAGCACATCTGCTACGTCCATCATATCGCCTCGCTTGACCATTTCTGGCCGCAATCGATTGAGGATCAGGCGTGGTTCTGGCTTCCCTGCCGCCTCAACCAGACCAATAATCCTGTCCGCATCACGTACCGAGGCCATCTCTGGATTCGCCACGATCACAATCTCGTCCGCACCCACAATGGCATTACGAAATCCTTGTTCGATCCCAGCCGGTGAGTCAATCACCACAAAATCAAACTCCTTGCGCAGTTGCTGACACAATTGCTCCATTTGTACACTATTGACGGCGTTTTTGTCACGCGTTTGCGCAGCAGGCAGTAAATACAGTTCGGGTAAACGTTTGTCCTTAATAAGAGCCTGGCGCAAACGGCATTGGCCTTCAACGACATCTACCAGGTCGTAGACGATACGATTCTCCAGACCCAGGATGGCATCTAGATTTCTCAGGCCGATATCGGAATCTACGACAACAACTTTTTTGCCCTGCATTGCAAGAGCAGTGCCAAGATTTGCCGTCGTGGTTGTTTTACCAACCCCGCCCTTACCCGACGTAATGGTGATTACCCGGCTGTTCATACGACACTCCCTATAACATAGAAGAACTGTTCAGACTGTTGTAAGCGAACATTTTTCCCAAATTTCTATTTTATCTAGTATACCACGAAAGACTCTCTGTATCAGAGCGTACTAATCTAGATAAACTGGTCTTCCACTTACTTTTTCAGTATACCTGAGCCGCATACACTCGGGAAGCATAGCATCTCTGGAGAGTCAGGATGCTGTTCCCACAACTATTTACGTGGGGAGCGTCCGCTAACCCAGGTCTCCACAACAATCTGACCTTGCCTGATCACAGCTACCTCGGGACGTGGTTGCGCTGCGAAACCTTCCGGAGGACGCGAAAGAAGATGTGCAATACGCAACTGCACAGGAGACAACTGGAGCGAACATACCATAGCCTGCTCGTTATCGGGATAACCAGCGTGTACCATTCCACGCAGAACGCCCCATACCAGAATGTCTCCCCCTGCTACAATCTCCGCGCCAGGATTCACATCACCGAGGACCACTACATTACTTTTATGGTGAATAGCCTGTCCAGAACGGACAGTACGCCTTAAAAAAAGTGTATCTTCTGACTCGCGTGGATCGCGTTGAGTTTGCTGCTCAGCTTCAGCATCGGCCTCGTATTGTGGCTCCTCAAGTGGCAGTGTGATCGTCTTTACTTCCTTGACGGCCTCAGCGACCTTTTCGAGTGGCCTGACCGACATCTGATAATGTGCAAGAAGGTCTTCAAGCTGGATACGCTCACTTACACGTAAATGCCGCCGACTGGTATCTACAGTGAGCGCGGCACCACGAAAAAAAGCTGGTGCCTCAGCCAGCCGATCGGCTAATGCATTCAATAAATCGATGAAAGGTGTCTCTGGCTCCAAAGTCAAAAGCAAGCCACTGCGTGTTCCTTTAATGGCAATATATCCTTGCACAGATCGTGCGTCCTCCCTTTCCAGCCTGCCTAGTTGCTTTCGTGCCCCTGACTCTTCTCTACCCGAGTTGTCCTCCATACACAAAGTTCCCTATTCGCTACTGGAAGCAGGATGTAGAAAACGATACGTTTGTAGTTTCAAATGCAACGCATATGCGCACATATGCACCTTAATATCATACAGTATAAGCATCGAACCATCAAAACGCAATAGAATCGGCAGGCTTATAGCCTGATCGGAATACTGGAACACGAAGGTGAACTTGCTGATCCTGTTGCTACGTAACATAATGGGATACATGATATAGAATAAGAGGAGGATGTGCCTCGTCTGCTAAAGATCTGGCACAGAGAAAAGCATGGCTAATTTTATGAATTTTCCAACCCCGCGTGAGCATGTACTCACATATGGCAACACAAAGATAGGTGTGATCCCCGAATTGAGCCTGGTTTCGCATTTCCAGGTTGGCTCCTGGCCGGTGCTCTACCGACCAGCCGAAACAGGCAACGTCAAGCGCTGGGGTCTACCGTTGATGATTCCTAACTTCTCTAGACTCAAGGATGGTATCTTTAAGGAGAAAGGGACAACCTTGCCCATCCACGGCTTTGGCCGCACGCTACCCTGGACCATCCTTGAGCAGGATACTACAAGCATCAGTATACAATTGCTTAGCAGCGATGCAACGCGCCCAAATTATCCCTACGAGTTTGCCTTCACAGCCCACATTGTAGCTGGCGAGGGAACGCTTACCTATACATTGATAATGGAGAACCGGGGTGCTGAAGTTATGCCTATCGCGCCCGGCTTTCATCCTTATTTTAGCGTAGACCAATCTGCCAAAGCTCGCCTTGTGGCTGACGGTCCCACAGGCTTTGACGTTGCAGCATTTCAGTGGGATACCACTCCACCGGACAATCCCTATCCATTCCCACATCATGTCACGATACAAATCCCTGGATATGGTACCCTGATCATTGCTGAGCAGCCGAGCAAAGGAAATTACTCACTCACAACTATGCAGGTCTGGTCAGAACCTGTGACAACTCCTGACCATGCCTTTGTCTGTTTCGAGCCCATCGTTACCGCAGAAGATGGTCTCAACCGCCCGAACGATAGATTAAATATTCCACCCCATAGCTCGCACCAGATCATTTTGCAATTAACGGCGCAACCCGCCTGACCGCCACAGCAGGGCTGTTACAATGTCTCTGTAACGGCCCTCCTCGTGCAGCCATATTATCCAACATTCTACTCTTTACTAACGTATAAATTACAGTACACCTTGTCCTGGTCCAACAGAACCACGCGTGCTGTATTTATCTACACATGCTCGATACAAGTGTATATTCCTGAAAAGATAAAAAATGTTTAGAGAACTACAGGGCGATTCAACCGTCCCGTAGAGGCATGCCTTGCGTGTGCCGCGTGCGTGGGGAGGAACATCGTTGAGCCAGGAGGCACACGCACGCGGCACACGCAAGGCATGCCTCTACGGGTCCACGCAATAGCCCTGGAGAGAACTACCCTATACGTGCATTTCCAACATCCGTAAGATATAATAGGTGTGTTGCCGTTGTATGGCCTACGCCGTGGGATGGCTCACTCCTTCCTATTGCACTGGTATAGCAAGATAATGCATGTCGGAAGTCCAGAAAGCAGGTACTTCACTATGAGGAAACAGCCGGATAATATGTACTGGCTACAAAATAATAATGATAGGCAGCAACAGCAGATGCGCCCCGGTCGACCAGGAGGACAGACGCCTCAGCAACGTCCGTCGAGTAGCCTGAATCGCTGGCTATTGCTGATTGTGGGCATCCTACTGATAGTCTACGTTGTCAACTGGTTCAATAGCGCCAATCAGAGTAACAATGCACCACAGCAGACCGAACTCTCTTACACACAATTTTATAATCAGATTAATAATGAAAATGTTAAATCTGCGACCCTTGTGGGGCAGACTGATATTACCGGCACTCTGAAAACTGCTGTAGGAGGCCATACCCAGTACCATGTTTACCAGTTGCCCAATGGTGATCCGGAACTGCCCCAAAAGCTTATTGCCAGCGGTGCAACGGTCAACTACCAGGCACCACCCGACAATACATTCTGGCTGAGCATGCTGATCAATTTCCTGCCCTGGATCTTCTTGATAGGTGCTATCTTTTTCTTCAGTCGCCGTGCGACGCAAGGACAACAAGGCATCTTTAGTTTCGGCAAGAGTCGCGCCAAGCTGATACTGGAAGACCGTCCGAGTACCACTTTTGCTGATGTGGCAGGTGTGGATGAGTCGAAGTACGAGCTGCAAGAAGTAGTTGAGTTTCTGAAGACGCCGCAGAAGTTCCAGCGTTTAGGCGGCAAGATTCCACGCGGCGTGCTGCTGGTTGGACCTCCGGGAACTGGCAAAACACTGCTGGCACGTGCAGTTGCTGGCGAGGCTGGAGTACCTTTCTTCTCGATGTCTGGTTCTGAATTTGTGGAAGTGCTGGTTGGTGTTGGTGCCAGCCGCGTCCGCGACCTGTTTGAGCAGGCAAAGAAAGCTTCCCCGAGCATCATCTTTATCGACGAAATTGATGCCGTCGGTCGACAGCGTGGCTCCAGTATTAATACCAATGATGAGCGCGAACAAACGCTCAACCAATTGCTGGTGGAGATGGATGGCTTCGATAACCGTCAGGCGGTAGTGGTAATTGGCGCGACGAACCGTCCCGATGGTCTTGATATAGCGCTCTTGCGCCCGGGCCGCTTCGACCGCCGCGTGACGGTTGATCGTCCCGACTGGAATGGGCGCCTCGCCATCTTGAAGATTCATTCACGTGACGTGCCACTGGCTCCCGATGTAGACCTGACCCGCGTCGCTCGTAGCACCACCGGTATGGTAGGAGCGGACCTGGCAAACCTGGTTAACGAAGCAGCTCTCCTGGCTGCCCGGCGTAACCAGGATCGTATCACACAGAACAATTTTGATGAGGCGCTGGACAAAATCTTGCTCGGTGCAGAGCGCCCGCTGGTACTCAGCGATGATGACCTGAATGTGACAGCCTATCACGAAGGTGGACACGCTCTGCTGGGCCTGCTCTCTGAGGGCGCAGATCCCGTAACGAAGGTTACCATTGTGCCGCGCGGTCAGGCACTGGGTGTTACCATGTCAACGCCATTGGATGATCGCTACAACTACTCTAAAGAATATCTGCTGGTTCAGATCCTCACCGCACTTGGTGGTCGAGCCTCTGAGCAGGTGGTGTTTGGCAGAGTAACAACAGGCGCGGAGAACGATCTACAACGTGTTACAGCAATCGCACGCCAGATGGTCACACGCTGGGGGATGAGTGAACGCCTGGGTACCATCTCGTTCAGTGACCGCCAGAGCCCATTTTCGAGTGGTGGTGAGACGGGTGCACCTTCCAATTATAGTGAGGAAACAGCCGAGTTGATTGACGAGGAAGTTGATCGTATTGTGCGTTCTAGTTATGTAAATGCCGTTGCATTGCTTACGACCTATCGCCCAACGCTGGATCGTATCGCGCAGGAGCTACGTCGTAAGGAGACGATTGACTCTAAACAGATGTTAGCGATTATGGAAGAGACCGGAGCGCCAATAGCATCAACCCAGTTCTCTTCTAATCCAAATCAGCCTGCCATTACACTGGCACCAACCCCTCCGTCAACGCTGCCTGGTACCACAGAGAACCAGTAAAAAAATAGGGACCCGACCCAAAAAACGGGTCCCTAAAAAACTCCTCTGACCCGCGAGGATGTCTCTAACGGAACAGGTGTAGCCCTTGTCCGTATCTTATACGTATTACTATTTGGTGGTATAATATACAACCTTACAATTCATGATGCGAAAGGTTTGTGGTATCCGTACCAACACCTATCTTCTTACGTTGGTGTAGAACGTAATATCTCCAGCTTAGTTCATTTATAGTAGAGACAAGAGGGAAAAATCATGGCAAAAACACAGACAGCACAGCCCAATACTACACAGCAAAAGACGGACAGACAAGGGCGTAAAAAGCAAGCTAAACGAGAAGCAAAGTTGATGCTCAAAATAGAGCAGGCAAAAAAAGATGTGCAGAAGGCCGAGCAGAGAGTTGCCAGAGCCCAGGCAACCCTTGAAGGGAGCCGCACTCAGTTGCGCGATCTTGAGCAGAAATTGAACGAGGCGCGCGCATCAGAACAACCTGAGACCCAGACTATTCAAGAGCGGCAAACACGGTCGCCAGAAGTTCAGCATGCGCGAAATAACGGCGCTTCCTCCCAGGAGCAGTTATCGACAGCACCCGGCACGCCACAGGCTGATACTGCAGCCATGGAAGCATTTCACATTGCTTCTATCAGTCCTTCAGAAGGGCGCGACGATATTGGCACTGCTCAAAATACTGCCCAGACAGAAGCAGAAGACCAGTCTGCGCAACAGGTTATCAACGCCGAAATCGGTTCTTCTTTTGAACCTGCCGAAGGACGTGAGGATATCTCTGTCAATGGGGAAAAAATACAGGCGACCGAGTATTCTTCTACAAACGAGGACCAGCCTTTAACCCAGGCAGAAAGTGACACCACATCGTCGCCGTCAAGCGAGCCGCCCGATGTTATAGCACAGACCGATGCGCCTGCTCCTGACGATATAGCTCTCTCAGAGGGGAATACGCCTGCCGACGATCAGGCTCAGCATGCCGCTCGCGATATCCGATTGACGGAGGGAGATACACCCACCGATGATATGGGAAATACTATCGCTTCAACAGAGGAAGAAACGGCGACTACTGAGACGCAGAGAAAGAGAAACTCGCGCCGCGCTCATGCCACTGCTGAACACAAAGATGAAGAGAATCAATAAACATCATTTACATCATTCAGCGAAAAAAGAGGGTGAATAATCATCCTCTTTTTTCTATCAGCGCTACAATTTAAATAGATCAAACAGTGTTTTGTTTGTATCTAACTTAGATGTAAGTATCCCGCGTTCCTTCAACTTAATATAGATCCATAGTGCGATGCCAAGCAACAAACCGCCAAACAGGTAGCCTCCAAGCACATCGCTGGCCCAATGATCTCCCAGGTAGATACGCGAAGGACCAACAAGTACCACAAATAGAGCGGGGACAATCAGTAGGACATAATTCCACCAGCGCTTCCTATTGAACAGTATCAGACCCAGCGAGAATAACAATCCCCAGAAAGTAACATAGGACATAACATGTCCGCTGGGAAAACTCTGCCCTGGTGCCGCCTGCAAAATTTCCACGAACTGTGCCGACGGGCGTGGACGACTTACTACTAGCTTTATCAATAGATTCGTAAGAGCACTAACACTCGAAAGACCAACGATTAATAGCGCTTCCAGTCGTAGCCTCACCAGCCAGAATGCCAGGGCAGTGAGGGCAATAAGCGCTGTAAAGATGATGCTCTGGTTTCCCAGGTAGCTTACTGCAATCATCGTCCATTTTATAAAAGGTGTCTGGCTCTCCTGAAACTCACGTGTAATAGCTACATCAACAGAAAGCACTGGATTAAAGTGGACATACCATGCCAGCAATGTAAAGAACACAAACTCTACAACATAAATGATAGCCAGTATCTGAGCACGGCGCGATGAACGATACCATGGTTCACGACTACCTGCGACCTCTTTCTGCGCCTGCTCCACCACATTTTGCACATTTTCCTGGACTTTTTCTTTCATTGGTTCTTTATTAGTTTTCTGCTCCATAGTCTGCTCCCTCTCAAATGCCACGCATCTCTTAAGACATAGTTCCACAATTAGTATCCCAGAGGATAGTATTAGTACGTATGCGAGCGCAAAAATGTCACCAGTAGGGGTGGGGCTGGCCCCACCCCTACTGGTGACAAGTAGCATATTGACTGCTAATCCGCCTTATCGCTATAGTAGCTATAGAAATAGGAGGAACTCATCAATGTCGCAGGTAGAAATTCGTGCCGCGCGCCCGGAAGATCGCACACCCATCCTCGAATTCTGCAAAGATACATGGTCATGGGGCGATTATATCGAGTACATATGGGATGATTGGCTACGTAATCCAGATGGTCGACTGTTCGTTGCTACGGTCGATGGACAACATGCTGGAGTTGTATATATGCAAATGTTGACCAGGATCGATGCCTGGCTGCAAGGATTGCGCGTTGCTCCGCAGTTTCGGCACCAGGGCCTCGCCGGAGAATTAAATCAGGCGGTATTTGTTGAAGCAATGCAGCGCGGAGCGAAATATATACGGCTGGCCGTTGAAGCTGAGAATACCAGTTCCATTCGCCTCTGGCAGCGCTCTTCTATGCGTCGGGTTGCAGGCTTCTCGCTCTGCGCGGCCTCTCCTCAAACAAGCTCCAAACGACCTGTTCCGGAACAGGTACGGCTGGCAACATTGGCCGACCTGGACGAGATTATCGATTACTTGAATGTTTCAAATATCTTTCCTCTCACCGGTGGACTGTACTATGTGGGCTTTATGGCTTATCCTATCACTGCTGAACTGTTAGAGGAGAAGATAGCTGCGCAACAAGTTTACCTCTTGCGGCGCTGGGAACGCCTGGATGGACTGGCTATTGCGGAGGTGCGGGAAGAAAGACAGGGCAAGCAGCTATCACTTGGCTATATCGATGGGACAGCAATAGAGCCGATTAGTTTGCTCGCCTACGATCTACGCCGTCGCCTACCTGCTCTGGGTGCCGGGCGCATTCGTGCCTATGCACCAGATAGTATCCTACTACGTGATGCCCTTAATGGGGTAGAGTACGAATGGAATGGGAACGTCTTCTACATCTATGAGCGAGAATTGGCATAACCCCAGGGCGCTTCAAACGTCGCCGCCTGGACCCGTAGAGGCAGGCCTTGCGTCTGCCGAGTGGCCCACAATGCCCTCGGTCCACCCATACGGCAGACGCAAGGCCTGCCTCTACGATCCGACCAGTTCGGTACGGCGTGCTTTGAGCTTGTTTACACGATCCTCCTGGGCTGCCAGTTTTTCGCGTTCCTTTTCGACCACTTCCGGTTTAGCTTTAGCAACAAAGTTCTCGTTCGCCAGTTTGCCTTGCAGACGTGTGATATCTTGTTGAGCCTGAGCGATCTCCCTGTCGAGGCGCTCCAACTCCTTACCGATATCGAGCATACCAGCGAGTGGCAGGTAGATCTCTATTGTATCCGCCAGCAGACTCATTGCCTGTTGGGGCTTCTGCTCAAGTATATGGTGCAGTTGTGGTTTCTCTGTCCGGGCCAGGAATTCAATGAGCGGTGCCTGGGCGGCAAACACACCGAGCAGCTCTCCCACAGCTATGATAGCCGGGATGCGTCGTGAAGGCTCGACATTCATCTGGTTGCGTGCATCACGAATACGTGTAATCACTTCCTGTAACAGGCTAAACTGCTGCTCGGCCTCGTCATCGATCGAGAGCATGGAGGCGTAAGGCCACGATGCCACGATTAACGCGGGTGCAGGCCAGCGTTCCTGAGTGGGCTCGCTTGTACGGTAGAGATGCTGCCAGACTTCCTCTGTAACAAAAGGCATGAAAGGATGCAGCAAGCGCAAGCTCTGATCGAGCACCATACGCAGAATACCCGCCGTTGAGCGGCGTATGCGCTCATCACCTTGCATCTGCACTTTGGCGATCTCAACATACCAGTCACAGTAATCCGACCAGAAGAACTCGTTGATCTGGCGACCAGCCTCGCCCAACTGAAATTCATCGATCAGGCGTGTCACCGATTGCGTCAGGCTCGCCAGCCGATGCAGAATCCAGCGATCAGCCAGGGTATCGGGCTGTACTTCGTTGAGCGCAGGCACGCCACCACCCGCCTCCGCCGTCGTCATGAGCACGAAGCGCGAAGCATTCCAGATCTTGTTGGCAAAGTTGCGGTTGCCCACGATACGATCTTCTACCAGCTTCATATCGTTACCAGGAGTGCTGCTCGTTGCCAGCGTGAAGCGCAGAGCGTCGGTACCATACTTATCCATCACCTCTAAGGGATCGACGACGTTGTTTTTGGACTTGCTCATCTTCTCGCCCTTCGCGTCACGCACCAGTCCATGCAGGTAGATGGTCTCAAAGGGAACAGTCCCCATGAAATGGATACCGGCCATGACCATACGTGCTACCCAGAAGAAGATGATATCGTAACCCGTCTCCATCACAGAGGTTGGATAATAACGCAACAGATCGGCAGTCTCCTCAGGCCAGCCCAGCGTGCTGAACGGCCACAGCCACGAACTGAACCAGGTATCCAGCACGTCCTCATCCTGGTGAATAGAGGTACTATCGCAGTGAACACAGTTCGTCACATCTTCGCGGCTCACCGTCATCTGTCCACAATTATCACAATACCAGACCGGGATACGATGTCCCCACCAGAGCTGACGCGAGATCGTCCAGTCATGGATATTCTCCAACCAGTCTGTGTATACTTTCTCAAAGCGCTCTGGCACTATCTTGATCAGACCGTACCTGACCGCCGCCAGCGCCGGTGTAGCCAGTGGCATCATTTTAACAAACCATTGCAACGAGATGAGCGGCTCAACCACCGTATCGCAGCGCTGACAGTGTCCCAATGGCACAACATACTCCTCGACCTTCTCGATAAGGCCGAGCTTCTCCAGGTCTGCCACCAGATTCTTACGCGCCTCATAGCGATCCTGTCCCACGTATGGACCTGCCTCTTGCGTCATCTTTGCGTCAAAGCCGATCACCTGGATGGCTGGCAGACGGTGACGCTGCCCGATCTCAAAGTCTGTCGGATCATGAGCAGGTGTCACTTTGACGGCTCCTGTACCAAAAGCAGCGTCCACAGCCTCATCCGCCACAATCGGAATCTCACGCCCGATCACAGGCAGGATAGCCTTGCGCCCAACGATATCTTTATAACGTGGATCTTTGGGATTGACGGCCACAGCGGTATCGCCCAGGATCGTCTCAGGACGCGTGGTGGCTACGCTGATATACTCGGTCTTGTCTGCCTCGTGACCTTGCAGAGGCTTGAGCGGATAACGCACATACGTTAAGGTTCCCGGCGTGTTAACGTGATTCACTTCCAGGTCAGAGATAGCGCTCATACAACGGGGACACCAGTTGATAATGCGCTCGCCGCGATAGACCAGTCCCTCTTCATAGAGGCGCACAAAGACCTCGCGTACTGCTTTCGAAAGACCCTCATCCAGTGTAAAGCGCTCGCGCTCCCAGTCGCACGACGCTCCCAGGCGGCGGTGCTGATCCTGGATACGGCTCTTATACTGGTGCACCCATGCCCAGACACGCTCCAGGAAAGCCTCGCGCCCGATTACATGACGATCCGTTCCCTCTTTAGCTAGCAGGCGCTCAACCACCGTTTGCGTAGCGATACCTGCATGATCTTCGCCGGGCACCCACAGTGTCTCATCACCCCTCATACGGTGATAGCGGATCAGGATATCCTCAACCGTGGCAGTGATCGCGTGACCCAGGTGAAGTGCGCCCGTCACATTGGGCGGCGGCATACTAATAACAAAAGGCTTGCGTGAAGGATTGGGGCGTGGCTTGAAGTATCCCCCTTCTTCCCAGAAGCGGTACCATTTGCCCTCGACGGCCTGTGGCTCATACGTCTTCGGCAAAGCCGTCGCAGAAGGCGTATTCACCGCCTCGTTATTTTTCTCCTGCTCAATCATATCTACTCCTACTTTTTGGGCATATAAAAAGCCCTTCCCCGTCAAGGACGAGAAAGGACTTACTCGTGGTACCACCCTGTTTCGATCAATCAAAGGTACTTTCCGTACAGATTGATCCTCATTGGTGCTTTAACGGGCACGCCCGTGGAAACTCCTTGTGCTTCGTTTCCAGACTCACAGGCGACCTTCAGTGCGTTCACCCCGAGGAAGACTTGCAGCCTTTGATCTTCCCTCTCTTGCGGTCCCCGCGCCTACTCCTCCTGCTCCTCGCCATTGTACATTTGCGTTAGCACTAGTCTAACGACTATGACAACGATTGTCAAGCCTTGCTTTATTCCATTCAGGGCTATTCAAACGACCCCTACGGCCTATGGGCGAGGAACAGGCGACTTTTGAACCGCTCTGTATTCCATTTAACCTTCCGTCCTGCTAGTTTAGCTGTAGTCCAGCGGTAGATCCGTATGAGCACGAACAACAGAAGTGCGCCCGAAAGATAGCCTGCCAGCGCATCAGTAACCCAGTGCGATCCTTCCAGAACGCGCGAATAGCCGATCACAAGCATAATGACAACAGCTAATACCTGCAATGGGATCAGGAAACGGTAGTAACGCCATTGACGTACAGGTTTGGAGAAACTGAGATAGAGCAAGAAACCATAATAGACCATATCATGCTCGGTATGCCCCGAGGGGAAGCTGAAAATTGGCTCAGGCATATAGACATGGATCAACGGTGAACTGGGACGCGGACGCCCCACAAAGTGATTGAGCACAAAATCAAACCAATCGGCCAGCGTTACGCCAACTGCAATAAAGATCGCTTGCCGAAATTTGCGAAAGAGCGCCAGGCCAATAAACCAGAGCGCTAACGCCACACCTGCCGGAATTGGATCATTGAGACGACTGATGGCACCGATACAACTAAGCAACCAGCCCGGATAATGAATATGTTGTAACATTATCGTTGTCTGCAAGTCGAAAGGCCACGGACCTGGATGATTGTGTACCATCACTGATGCCACCATCAAAACGATAAAGCCTATACCCCACAACACAGCTTCAAGAATATGTCGTACACGAGCATCAGACTTATTCTCACCACCTGGTGTAGTTCCTCCTCCGTTCGATCCGACCTGTGTACCTCTGGGTTGAGTCATTTTTTGCATAATATATCTCCAATAGTGTTAATGGCAAGAGCATATATGGTATACGGATACTAAAAGATTAAGAGTTTCAAATACAGAAGGGAGGGCCGCAACTAATTCATTGCTAGAAATCTCCTATTAATATATTTCGCTCTTTGAAGAGTACCTATATTGATAATTAAATAGGTCAAGGTATTGCGCGCAAGGCAGGCCCCTACCTTTGACCAATTGAACAGATGTTGTAGAATAGAGGGTATGCGAAACGAACTTCTTTCCTGGTTTGAGCGCGAAGGGCTGCTATTGAGCGATGTGGTGACGGCATCGGAAGATGGGGAAAATGATGAGGTGAAGGTAATTATCAAGGCTCCTGTGCTGGCTCTGAGTCGCGCCAGTTGTGATTTTAGAGAATGTCCCGATCCAGTACTCTTTGGCTACCCTGAGTCGTGCCTGGAGATGATGCAACTGGAAGATATGCACCAGTTTGTGTATGAGTGGTTTGAGAAGGCGGTCGAGGCGGAGATGGCACGTTGCTTCGTATGTAATAAGATGCTGGATATGGGGGCAGAACGACCGTGGGATGCAGTCTTTGTGACGGAGCAGCTTTATTGCTGGCTTCTGGTCCATTATGACTGCAAACGCTATCTGAATCGTGATATTAAGGGGCGCAATCCTTTCGAAGTGACTACGGAAGCGCCCGAATTTTTTGATCTGTGGTTGATGTAGTGTTTCAATCCCCTCAAGCGGGGCGGAAAAGAACAGAACCTCTCCCGCTGAGGTAGAGTATACTCATGAAAACCGAAATGGTCAAGGGAAAATTGAAAAGTCGCCGCATTGACCCGTAGAGGCAGGCCTTGCGTCTGCCTGGCAGGTGGACCGAGGGCATCGCGGGCGATCCAGCAGACGCAAGGCCTGCCTCTACGGGGACGTTTCAATCGCCCTGCATTGGCGACATAGTTTGCACGCGTCATATAAAGGTCGGAGAAACATGGATAAAAATCAAGTAGCGCAACTTCTGGAGGCGACCGCTCAACTGCTAGCTCTGAAAGAGGGAAGCAGTGTTTTTGAGGCGCGCGCCTATGAGAATGCAGCACGTACGATCAGTTCCCTGGACGGGGATATTACACAATTAGTTCATGAAGGGAAGCTCAAGGGGATGCCGGGCCTGGGTGCGACTATTCTTAAGCGAGTCGAAGAGGCTATCGATACGGGACATATTGCCTTTTATGATGAGTTGCGTGCGAATACTCCGCCGGTGAAGCTTGAGATGTTGCGCATCGCAGGTATGGGTCCGAAGAAGATCAATGCCATTTACGATCAACTACATGTTACCAGTATAGATGAATTAGTGCAGGCATGCAAAGATGATCGGGTAGCACATCTGCCGGGCTTTGGTAAGAAGACGCAGGATAAGATTCTGCAAGGGATTGCTTTTCTTACACAGCATGCTGATCGCTTTCTCTATCCAGTAGGCGAGGCCGAGGCGGAACAGATCCGAGCGGCCCTGACAACACAGCCGGGAATTGTGCGATTGCAGGTAGGCGGTAGTATACGCAGGCGGCGCGAGACAGTGAAAGATATCGATATGGTGCTCAGCGTTGCTGATAATGCAGGCGAGGATGTACGCGAGAGGATTATGGATTTCTTTACGAAGCAACCTTCTGTGCAGGCAATTACAGGCAAGGGTACTACGAAATCGAGCGTGATCTTGAGTAGTGGTATAGCTATGGATCTGCGCGTCGTGAGCGATAGCCAGTTCCCGTATACGCTGCACCATTTTACGGGCTCACGCGAACATCACATTCCGCTGCGACGACGTGCGCTGAGCATGAATATGACCATCAACGACTACGGATTGTTCAAAGGGAAGAATGCTGAGGGCGGGCTAATTCCCTGTAAGGATGAAGCAGACATCTACGCAGCGCTTGGGCTGGACTATATCGAGCCCGAGTTGCGCGAGGATATGGGCGAGATCGAGGCGGCAGAGAAACATACGCTACCGAAACTGGTGCAGGAGAGTGACCTACGCGGCGTGCTACATGCTCATACAAACTGGAGCGATGGGCAGAACACGTTGCGCGAGATGGCCGACGCCTGTATCGAACGTGGCTTCTCCTACCTCGGCATCACCGATCATAGCAAGGTTGCGGCCTATGCCGGAGGATTAAGCGAAGACGATCTGCGACGCCAGGGTGAAGAGATCGACCGTCTGAACGAGGAATTAGCGGGTCGCTTGCGTATTCTGAAGGGGACCGAGTGCGATATTCTGCGCGATGGCTCGCTTGATTATAGCAATGAAGTACTGGCAGGTCTGGACTTTGTCGTTGCCTCTATCCATAGCAACTTCAATCTCGCTCCGGAAGAGCAAACGAAACGTATGCTACGCGCTATCGCCAACCCTTACGTTGACATTATCGGGCATCCGACCGGGCGCATCCTGCTGGAAAGGGGGGGGTATGAGCTGGATATGGACGCTGTGATCGAGGCGGCGGCGCGGCATGGTGTCTGTATCGAGATCAATGCGCACCCATCGCGGTTAGACCTGGACTGGCGGCTGGTACGCAAAGCGCGTGACAGGGGCATCAAAATTCCGGTTAACCCGGACGCGCACGCACTTGCAGGAATAGACGGTATGCGTTATGGTATAGGGATAGCACGCAAGGGCTGGTTACGTGCCATTGACGTACTGAATACAATGGAAACGAACGAGTTGTTAGAATTCTTCCATTCAAGAAGAAAACAACATTAAAAATATTCCCGTAGGGGTGGCCTTTACGGCCAACCGGCCCACTCATATGATGGGCCGGACCACCCTACGGAGAGAAAGAGGTTATTAGCATGGCAGAGCAAGCAGTGTTGGAAGTGGCTCCCCGCACAATCGTGGGAAAAGCAAATAAACGTTTAAGGAGAGAAGGTTTCATCCCCGGCAATATCTTTGGGCATAACCAGGCACCACAGATCGTACAGGTTGATGTAGTGAACTTTGACCGTTTGCGCCGCTCAGGGGCTGCACGTAGCGTGGTTACGTTGCGCATGCCAGATGCTGCTACACAAACGGTACTGATTCGTCGCGTGCAGCATAATCCTCGCACGGGTAAAATTGTACATATAGATTTCTTCCGTGTGAGTATGACTCAGCGTATCAACATGCGCGTGCCGTTGCGTTTTGTTGGCGAGTCGCCCGCGGTGAAGAATGAAGGCGGCGTCCTGCTACACCTGATGGAGGCGGTAGAAGTAGAATGTACCGCCTCGGATATCGTCGATAACATTGAGGTTGATATCTCCTCTCTGACAGAGATTGATGCGACACTACACGCCAGTGATGTAAAGCTGCCTGCGAATTTTACCCTGGTTACCGATCCAGAAGAACCTATTGCCAAGGTTGCTGCTACACGTGCTGAGGTTGCGGCGGAAGTTGTCGAGGCTACTGCGACTGAGACAACGCCTGCACCTGCTGCGCCGGAAGAGTAAATTTGTTTTGGTATTGTGGTTCTTTAATGCCAATGGGCCACATGGACCCGTAGCGGCATGCCTTGCGTGTGCCGAGTGCGTCCGGGTGCGTCTGAGTGCGTGCCGAGTGCGTCGGGAGCAACACCCTTGAGCGACTCGGCACACGCAAGGCATGCCGCTACGGGTCCTAATCTCCTCACATTTTAGTCTACAGGCGGGCGGGTAAATATGCGCATCATGATTGTGACTGACCAATATCCACCAATGGTTGGGGGGGTGCCTACGGTCACGCGGGGGCTGGCGGTGGATTTTGCAAGCCGGGGACACCAGGTATGGGTAGTAGCGCCAAGCTATGGGACGCGTGATGTAAGGCGTGTGGAAAATAAAGTACGCGTCTACAGATTTTCTTCTTTCGAGTGGCCCGCTTATGAAGGGCTGCGCATCCCTTTCCTGCCATTTATGCCTATGCGCAACCTGCTCAAGAAGAGCGATCCTGATATCATCCATATTCATTCTCCGATTGTGCTGGGGAATATTGCCCAGATTCTGGCGGGAGGGCTGCGTAAGCCGGTGGTTGCCACCAATCACTATATGCCTGTCAACGTAAACCGTTCGTTGATGTCGGAGCCGCTGGTCGGCAAGTATTTTGCTAATGTAACCTACTCGTACCTGGTTCATTTCTGTAATCGCTGCGAGTATGTGACGGCACCAACACAGACGGCACTCAACTTATTGTACCAGCATGGGCTGCGCGCACCTGCCAGGCCGATCTCCAATGGTATCGATCTACAAAAGTTTTCGCCCGGTGAGCGCGATCCTGAGATTCTACGGCAGTTCAAGTTGCCGACAGACCGTCCGCTACTGCTCCATGTGAACCGCCTGAGCGAGGAGAAGCGCATCGATATATTAATTGACGCGATGGCAAAAATAAAGAGCAGTAATGTACATCTTGCCCTGGTCAGTAGCGGCCCTGCAGAAGCCGAACTACGCGCCCAGGTAGAGCGCCTGCGCCTGGAAGAGCGCGTCAGTTTTCTGGGTTTTGTACGGGACGCGGACCTGCTGCTGTTACGGCGTTCTTCAGATATCTTTGCGATCCCATCCGAAGCAGAGCTACAGAGTCTGGCAACGATGGAAGCAATAGCGTGTGGTCTTCCTGTGATAGCAGCCAACGCGTGGGCGCTACCGGAGCTGGTCCATCATGGAGAGAACGGTCTCCTATTCCAGCCAGGCAATAGTGAAGAGATGGCACATTGCATCGATTTGCTTGCGAACGATGCAGCTATGCGTGCTCGTATGGGAGAGGAAAGTCTGCGCATTATTGCGAACCATGATCGCTTGAAAGTACTGGAAGAATGGGAAAACTTGTACCGACGGCTGGCGATCGAGTTTCAGGAAGCGAAAGAGCGTCGACAACAACTACGATTGGCACGCAAGAGGCCCGGCAAGATACCTGAGGAGCTGCAGAATGTGCACTTGCCACATATTCGACGTACCGGCGACCTGGCCTTTGATCAACTGCAACCAGACGCGCAGTGGAGAAGCAAAAGCGGAGCGCTTTATAAAGATGAGCCGTAGCAATTGAGTTATAATTGATCACCCCAACGACGGCGAAGGAGACGCGCCAGGCAGCGCTCGATATCCCAACGATACTGAATGCTGTAGTAGTGTAGCCATGCCCTGAAGCGTTGCCAGCGGGATGACCCTGCTGGAGTAAGGGAGCGGCGATAATTATGATCGGGATCTTGCACCGGTATGGGAGTGAATGATCCAGGGGCGATCCATCCTCCAAAGAATCGTTTGCGTTCGCCTGCTGGACGGAAATTTGTTTTGTCTGATTTTTTTTCTCTATCACCCATATTGGCACCCGTTCCTGAGACACACGATGATACATTCCGTCTCTCTTTTAGTATAGACTCTCGCTCAGAGTTTGTCCACCCCAGGAGATTCTATCTATTCAATAGTCATTCGATTGGCTGGTTTATTGACAAAGGATCAGGCCGATCATTATAATGTACGAGCAGTAACTTTGCATTGTTGGGGCATCTCAGGATGCTCCATTTTAACTGTGCTGGGATAAAGGAGGTTGGGGGAATCATAATGATGCTCCCAGAATACTTTACAAGCGCCTACATTATGCCTGGGTTTGAAACCGGGGAAAAGGGGTCAGACATGTTGCCTGAAGACGAAGAAGAGAAACCCACGCCCATGACCACAACGGAAGCGGGCCGTAAAGGGGGCAGTACGGTCCGAGACAGGTACGGAGAGGATTATTATCGACGTATTGGAAAAAAGGGAGGAACCACACTTAAGGAAAAGAGAGGTAGCGAGTACTACCGCCAGATCGCTCAGAAAGGTGGACGTGCCAACGTAAGCAAGTACGGTCCCGACCACTTCTCAGAGATGGGTAAGAAGGGCGGTAACACAACGAAACAACGACAAGATCCAGATTTCTATAGCCGTATCGGTAAGATGGGCGGCGCAGCCAAACGTCTGAAGAAGACACCGTAGAAGTCTTGATGATATCCGCATAGGCGCGCACTTTAGCAGAGGGTGATCCTCTGCGCTCCCTTTTTCTCGCCGCATGCGGCGAGAAAAGGAAAGAAAAGAGGTATCCGGGGACACGCCAGACCCCGCCAGGAGGCTGCCGCCCCCTGGACCCGCTTAAGTCCGCGCCTGATGCTCCTACCCCTCGACTAATTTACCCTGTTGTGAGGAGAGCTTTGCCAGGCCTTCCCCGATAGCAGTGGCGACACCAGTTTCGGCAGTCTGGCGTGCGACACGCAACGCATTTTTGATTGCTTTAGCGTTGGAGCGACCGTGGGAGACGATAGCAGAACCATTGATGCCAAGCAGCGGGACACCGCCGTATTCGGCATAGTCCAGGCGACGACCGACTTTACGGAATCCGGGTCGCAGGACAGCGGCGGCGAGCTTACTTACCAGGGAACTGGTCATCTCGGCACGAAGCAATCCTAGCAATGTCTCCGCAAGGCCCTCGCTCAGTTTGAGCACGACGTTACCCACGAAGCCATCACAGACGATCACATCAGCACCACCAGCAGGGATATCGCGCCCCTCGACATTGCCTATAAAGTTGAGGCCAAGCGTGGAGGCACTCTCTTTGAGCAAGCTGTGTGTATCAATTACGAGCTGATTGCCTTTTGACTCTTCCTCGCCATTTGCCAGTAAAGCGACGCGTGGAGAACGCACATTGAAGATACGCTCCAGATAGATAGATCCCATGAGGGCAAACTGCTGCAGATATTCGGGTTTGGAGTCAGTGTTGGCACCGATATCAATAACGAGGCAGATGCTATCACGAGTGGGGAAGATGCCGCCGAGGGCTGGACGATCGATGCCAGGAATGCGCTTCAGGGTGAAGAGTGAGGCGGCCATCATAGCTCCGCTATTGCCAGCGGAGACAGCGCCGAGAGCCACACCATCGCGTACCTGTTGCAGGGCGAGGGTCATAGAAGCATTCTTTTTGCGGCGGACAGCGTTGGCCGGATGCTCATCCATCTCGATCACTTCATTAGTATGGATGATGGGCAGGTCGAGGCCGGTAGTGTCATGCTTCGCGAGTTCAGCGCGAATAGCATCTTCACGACCCACAAGGTAGACGCCCATCTTATACTCGCGCGCAGCCTGTACCGCCCCTGACACAATCTCGCCAGGGGCATTATCACCGCCCATGGCGTCAAGGGCGACACGAACGGTGGGGGATGTGGCGCTCATGCACGTTTTCCTTCTGGATCGCCGATAGTCTTCTTGACCAGATCGACCAGCTTATCGAGATCAAAAGGCTTGTACACAATATGGACAACGCCAGCCTCGCGGAACTCTTTCTCCTCGTTACCCGCACCCAGGAAGGCAGTCACGACAATGACCGGAACCTGGCGATCGACGGCCATAGACATCAGTTTCAGTTCATCGCGCCCATCCAGGTAAGGCATCATCAGATCAAGCAATACGAGATCTGGCTCGTGTTCGCGTACAGCATCATAGAAGCGCAGGCTCTGCGTCGTCATATATGTTTCATAGCCTTCATCGGCCAGGGCCTCTGTGAGCAGATCAGCAATAGTCGGATCATCATCCATTACCAGTATTTTTTTCGCCATAAAGCGGGATTCCCCTCATCTCAAAAACAACACAACTAGCAGGAGTAGCTTTTCTTTGGTCTGCCCGTTACAGACATATGAGTATTATAACACCTCGTCCTAAGAGAGTATATGATACCAGGCCCATTAGGGTAAGGTGACTCAAACGTCCCGTTGCACATACGGCCTCGTCCCCGTAGTGGCAGGCCTTGCGTCTGCCGCAGCGTCCCGGTAGCTGACTCCTTCCTGGCGGGCTGCGCTCGCTCGCCCGGCAGACGCAAGGCCTGCCACTACGGGGACGAGGAGGTGCATAAAAATAAAGGGCACCCCGCGTTGTTCACGCGGGATGCTGTCGGGATTGCCAGTCTGCATTTTGAAGAGGATACGTCTCCTCACTTATTCTTCGCCAGATCAGGCGTGGCTAGAAACCACTTACCTGCTACTCCCTCGCCGTTCGTTTGTCCGGCGGCAGTGTCTCCACTGAAGGTATACAAAGGATGATCATTATAAATGACCTGGTTGCCATTCGCATTCTTATACACCTCCAATTCTCCAGACAGTTTCGTAGAGGCAGCGGGATTCCCGGACCCCGTAAAGAGAAGGGGAGGCCATGTTGTGGCGCATGAGCTGGTACAGGCCGTTTTTGCAGCCGTATCAGGGATGAAGTAGTAGAGAGACATCCCTTGACTGTTGGTAAGAATGGTTTCCGACTTCCCACTAACCGTTGCGGTTGCCGTCTTGATGACAACACTGGGGCTAGAACCAGAAGAGGTGTTGCTCTGTGCGGTGAGATCAGAAGTGGCAACAAACCACTTGCCAAGTTTCCCCTCGCCATTGAGCTGGCCCGGGCCGCTATCGCCTGCAAATGTATACAGCATATGCCCATTGTACAGAACCTGATTCCCGCTGGCCGTCGTCAGCGTCGTTAGCTTGCCTGGAAGCGTGGTCGCGCTGGTTGGCGCCGTCGAACCTGTCGCCATCAGCGGCGGCCAGTTCTGTGCACACGAACCTGTACAGGCGCTAGTCGTAGCTGTATCAGGCGTAAAGTAATAGAGTGTCTTGCCCTGAGCATCAGTCAGAATCGTGGCCGACTTGCCGTTTACCGTCGCTGCCGCAGTCTTGACGAGAGCAGTTGGTGCAGTCGTCGCAGTCGGGGCTGAATTGCTGGCAGTCGTTGCTGAGTTGCTGCTTGTAGAACTCGTCGAACTACCACAAGCACTGACCACCAGCACAAGTAAAAAACCGATAGCAATGAAGAAAGATCGTTTCACAAACACCATGATAGGCGTCCTCCTGAAAAGTGATAGTATGTATTGCAGGACAATACGACATGAACACAAGCGAACAAAACGATGGAAGCAGATAGTTAGTGCATCTTCTAACTGATCTCCCAGCAGCAAATACGTCAGAGGGTTACAGTGGCATAACCATTTTTGTATAGATGTGAGGTTTACGCGATGGGCCAGCCACCGTGAGCATCAATCACGCTGTCGATCTGCTTCATGAGCGAAATCGTTTCGTCCAG
>Ga0137371_10000261_pt1 | contig 36123 bp, 30 predicted proteins | sample SagtaG_7_FD_104919 | JGI IMG/M metagenome (GOLD analysis project Ga0137371, IMG submission 104919) | Vadose zone soil microbial communities from Sagehorn Ranch, Mendocino, California, USA - Sage1_R_40_16 metaG | ecosystem: Environmental > Terrestrial > Soil > Vadose zone | place: USA...
CGTGGCAGAAATTCCGTAACATTTTGAGGGAGAAATTTTCGGGCAGGTTAATGGGCCAATTTCAAATTCGGGCGAAGATATGTGTCAGCAAAAGAAGAACAAAAATTCTAATCAAGCTCAAAGATCGGGCGATTTTATGCGTCAAAAGTGGCGAATTTATGGTCTTTCCGACATATCGTGCTCAATCTGTACTCGCTATTAGTAAGGGAGAACGTGTGCCAGCCTCGTTACTTGTCAATATAGACAACATAGCCGATACAGTAGATAAGCAGAAAGTTGATGACCTCTATGTACGGGCGTTAGTCAGAGGACAACAGAAAGATTGGCATACAGGGTCATATCTGAGTTCAAGAGCAATCACTTTTAATGCTGCTGCACTCTCAGGGCAAGCATTAAAAGAATTCAATGCTTTAAAGGATTTAACAGAAAAGACGTTTGGAAGAGATGGCACACGACAATTTGCCTGGTTAGATATTCTGCAAGCAAATATATATATGGGAATGAAAGAGTTTGGAGTCGCAACGAAGTATGCAAGACAAGCCTTACTCGCCTGTCAGGATATTCGTTCCATCACGAATATTGCGATCATCACTGATATCTATGGGCGCTTGCTCAAGAGTCGCTATAAATCCTCTAGCGATGTGGAGGAGCTAGGGGATATGTTGAGGGAGTCGCCAGTGAACTTCCTGGAGCCAGAAGAGTAGGCGAGGCGGAACGGAAGGGGAGGACTATAGTCTCTCAATTTCTCCTCTTGTAATTCCTTATTTCAATATGTATACTCATAGCAAGCGAATAGTATATGTTCTGTGCCGCGTCTTCCTCTCATTTCAGTCCTTCCATACATGGAGCTTCCTATGCAAAATCTCTCAACTTCGTCACACAATCATTACATCCTCCACTATGTCTCCTCGCTTGCCAACTCTCATAGAATAGTAACAACACAATATAAAAAATGCGGTAATGTGGTAATGCAACCATCTCCAATGGCTTCCCAGGCCGTCAAATGGCTATTCCCACTACCTTTGATTACCTGTAATACGGTAATGCCAATCCTGGATGATCTACTCATTTCGCTAAAAAGGTGTATAGGGTGTATAGTTGTATGCTTGTTTTTACGGCGTTCCCACTTTCCACAACTCTCTTCATCCTTATCCTTCAAGGTGTGCACCATGCATTCCTCTCTGTTAGACTGTTCACAGCATGTGCTGTCTGTGGTACACTGATCTGGAAGAGTTTGCGTGTACAACTGCATTGATTGCCCGATTACTGTTACGTCAGTTGCTATAAGTCATCTGTACTATCTCGGTTGCAGTGCTGGCTATACCAGGAGGCCCGTATTAATTTCACAACATAGTCAGGTGGGGTTACGTAGTTATAGGATAGAAGAGGTGTTTGATAGACACAACGCATAGAAGCAAGCGCTCTGATAAAACAGCACGCCAGGGTCTTGGCCGGTTGGGTGAGCGACTGGCAGCCGAAAAATTGCTTAGCAGGGGCTATCGTATCCTGGAACGCAATTTTCGTTGCCGCTACGGTGAGATCGATCTGGTGGCCGAGGACGAGCAAGATCTGGTCTTTGTGGAGGTAAAAACTCGTCGTGGTACCGCCTATGGCTTGCCAGAGGAGGCGGTGACTGCGCGCAAACAACGCAAAATTGTAGAGGTAGCCAGCTATTATATCGATGTACATGACTGTCCCGAGCGCTCCTGGCGCGTGGATGTAGTCGCTGTACAGTTGAGTGTGAGCGGAAAGCTTGAAGAGATACGTATCTATCAGCACGCAGTCAGTGAATGAGTCAACCCAGGTAGCACTGGAACTATACTATAAACATATGGAGGCAGATCATGGCCGATTTTATGGAATCTGCTAAGAATCTTTTCAACACAGCTGTGAGCCGTACAAGCTGGGAGGCGCAGAAACAATTGCGCCTGCGCAGCAAACAGACGGAGATCGATAAATTAATGGAGCAGCGTCGCCAGTTGATGGACGAGCTTGGTCAGGTGGCAATGAATCTCTACCAACAGGGGACATTGGCCGATTCACAACTTGGACGTCTCTGTGCGAGCATCTTCGAGCTGGATCATGATGCCAGGACGCGCGAAACACAATTGCAGGAGATTAAGGACGAACCTTACCCGGCTGACCAGCTTGGCCCGGCACCAACGATGAATTATGCACCACCACCGCCATCATCGCCTCAACCCTCGACACCACCGCCACCGCCGCCATCATCTGCACCCCATGCAGGCGCAGGTCCGGCGGCAGGCGCTCAGTCGTCGCGTTGCCCCAACTGCGGCAGTCCATTGCGCCCGAACGCTCTCTACTGCCGTAGCTGCGGCGCTAAACTTCGTTGAGGTAAATTGCATGCTGGTATGCTATAATATGTCGCACGTTGTGCAATAATACGTGAAGGTTGTTTGTTGAGTGACCGATAATACGCAAGAAGAGGTAATCTGTACCCTCGATATCATCAGTCATAGTGCCGCGCAGACCCAGCGCTTAGGCATGCGCCTGGGCGAACTACTGCATGGAGGCGAATTACTGTTGCTCGAAGGTCAGCTTGGCACTGGCAAAACAACCTTCACACAGGGTCTCGCCAGAGGTATGGGCATTACTGAATTGATCAGTAGCCCGACCTTCACTCTACTCAAGGAGTATGCCGGTCAGTTTCCGGACCAGCTTCAGCCATCACCTGAAAACCAGTCTGGAAAATCATTATCACGCGGGCCAGCTCTCTATCACTTTGATCTCTATCGCCTGGACGAACCTGAAGAGATTATTGATCTTGGCTTCGAAGACTATTTTTATGACGGCTCTGGTGTCTCTGTAGTCGAATGGGCAGACAAAGCCGCAGCGCTCTGGTCAGATGGCAAACTACGCATTCGCCTGAAGTTGATGAGCGAGACTAAGCGCGGTCTCCTGTTTGTTGCAACAGGCGCGCGCTATTGTGAGTTGTTGCGACAGTTTCAGAAAAATACTTATGCTACTGCTAACTCTTGATACTTCTACCCGCCAGTCTAGTATCGCCTTGTGCACAGAAGACGAACTTTTTGGTGAATATCTGTGGAACGCCGGGACCAATCATAGCGTGGAACTGTTAGGCCATGTAAAACGCATGATGGCCGAATATCAGCTTTCGATGCAACAGATCGACGCTGTGGCGGTATCAACCGGCCCTGGTTCGTTTAATGGCGTTCGTGTGGCGCTTGCTACGGCGAAGGCGCTGGCGTTCGCCTTGAAAAAGCCTTTGCTGGGCATAAGTACACTGGATAGTATTGCTGCTCAACAGATGCATTGGCGCGCACCTGTCTGTGCCGTCCTTGAGGCTGGACGCGGTGAACTGTATGCTTCCTGCTACAGCTTCGATGAACTGCCAGACGCCAGTGGTGAGCTTACCTATCGTCTGCACCAGCTCAGCGAGTATCTTTTACTGACTCCACAACATCTGGCAACCTATTTACTGGAGCAGGCAAATGAGTGGGTTGGCGTACCTGGAGAGCGTGGTCTCCCACCGTTTCTCTTTTGTGGTGAGATAAGCACTGCATCACGGCAGGCTTTGCACGCACAAATGCAGGAGAATGCTCTGTTTGTTGGCACTGTCCAATCAAGCAGGCGTGGCTCGGTGTTAGCCATGCTGGCATGGCAACGATTGCGAAATGGTGAAGAGGATGATCCTCTTTTACTCGAACCACTCTATCTGCGGCGTCCTTCTATTACAACAAGTACGCGGAAGCGATCGCTGCTTGGTGGTACAACGTAGTCATACAGAAAGGAAAGAGGGTGCGTTACGTCATTGAGCGAATGACGATGTCAGACGTGCCTCGCGTCATCGAGATAGAGCGTCTAGCTTATCCTTCGACCTGGCCTCCGAGCGCGTATCGTAAGGAGTTGCAGGACAATCGCTGGGCGCATTATGTCGTGTTACGCGATAAGCAAATTATGGGAGAGCGCACGGTCGCGCAGCAGCAGGAACCGGAGAAGCCACGAAAAAGTCGCCTCTTTCCTCTTTCGCTTTTGCCCAACCGTCCTGCTATCACGGCTCCGTCGCCTGACCATGCGTCAATTATTGGTTTTGCTGGCCTGTGGCTGATGGTGGATGAGGCCCACATTACCACGATTGCTATGCATCCTGATTTCCGCCAGCGCGGATTAGGAGAATTTTTGCTGGTGAGCCTCATTGATACTGCTTATGAGATCGGGGCTAAATGGGTGACGCTCGAAGTGCGTGTCTCGAACTTTGTGGCTCAGAGTCTCTATCGCAAATATGGTTTTCGCCAGGCTGGCCTGCGTCATCGCTACTACAGCGATAATCAGGAGGATGCCTTGATTATGTGGACCGATGAGATCAATTCTCTTGCATATAAACAGAAATTCCAGGCATTGAAGTCTGCACTTGCTGAAAGACTGGAAGCACAATAAGGGCGCTTCCAGGACATTTACGTTCTGACTGGGAATCTATATTATGCTTGTACTTGGTATTGAAAGTTCTTGTGATGAAACTGGGGCTGCCCTGGTGCGTGACGGACGCTACCTGCTCTCAAATGTCGTGGCCTCACAGGTCGAGATCCATAACCGCTATGGTGGTGTCGTACCCGAGGTTGCTTCACGGCAACAACTCGCTACGATTATTCCGGTGATTGAAACGGCTATGGGGCAGGCGGCATGCTCGTGGGACGATGTCGACGCTATTGCTGCAACCTATGGTCCTGGCCTGGCCGGTTCTCTCCTGGTGGGCCTGACGGTGGGTAAGACGCTCGCTCTGGCTCGCGATCTCCCTTTTCTGGGTGTAAACCATCTTGAGGCACACATCTATGCGAACTGGTTGCGCAAAGGCGATGCTCCTGTCATACAAAGCGAGACGGATGGCGATTGGAGTTATCGTAAAGGTGATCCTATCTTCCCTTTGATCTGCCTGGTCATCTCTGGCGCGCATAGTGAACTGGTACTCGTACGTGATCACGGACAGTATGAGTTGCTTGGTCGCACGCGCGACGATGCGGCAGGAGAGGCTTTTGATAAGGTCTCACGTATCCTGGGCCTGGGCTATCCCGGTGGACCAGCTATTCAAAAAGCTGCCCTGCAGATCGAGGAGGAGTTGCAGCAACAGAAAAAGCCGCTGGCCCTGGCTCGTTCCGCCTATCGCTTGCCGCGTGCCTGGCTGCGCGGTACGTACGATTTTAGCTTTAGCGGACTCAAGACTGCTATGCTCCATCTCGCCGAGGGAGCGAGCGACGACACGCGCGCAACTGGCGAAGGGCGACAGGTTAGTCAGTATACACGTATGGGGACGCAGGCCGCGCAAAAGGGCGCTCCTAACGTTGCTGTACTGGCATCAAGTTTTCAGGAGGCAATCGTCGATGTCCTGGCTGTGAAGACGCGTCTTGCTGCTCAGGAGTATCATGTGAAGCAGGTAATACTGGCGGGTGGCGTCGCTGCCAATACCAGCTTACGTGCACGTCTGGAGCAGGAACTGCTCCCACTCAGAATTCGTCTCAGCTATCCACCGATTGAGTTCTGTACTGATAATGCTGCTATGATTGGAAGCGCTGCCTTCTTCCATTTATGTCGAGGTGAACAGCATGGCCTTGACCTGGACGTTGAACCTGGTCTGAGCCTGCCATTTAGGAAATGAGAATAACGTATGCCGAAACAGAAAGCCTATGCCCTGGGTATTGACCTGGGGGGAACGAAAACTCTTGCGGCTGTTGTTGATATAACGTCTGGAGAAGTCGTTGGTTCAGCACGCAAGCGCACTCGCGCGGAACGCGGTCAGGATTTTGTCTCTCAGCGTACAATCGAACTGGCAACTGCGGCTCTCGCCGCTGCGAGGCTGTCTTCTGAGGATAGTATCATCGCTCTTGGCGTTGGCGCTGCGGGACAGATTGATCGCAAAAACGGCGTGGTGGTAGACGCTCCCAATCTGGGCGTCCATGATATGCCGTTGGGCGCTATCCTGGGGAAGCAGTTCGGCAAGCCCGTCTACGTTGGCAATGATGTGGAGGTGGCCGCGCAAGGCGAATACCTCTATGGCGCAGGCAAAGGTTACAAAAACTTTATCTGTATCTTTATCGGTACCGGTATTGGCTCCGGTATCGTACAAAATGGTCACCTGTACACTGGTCTCACAGGCACAGCGGGCGAGGTTGGTCATTTGATCATCGAGGCAAATGGCCGCATCTGTGGTTGTGGTTCTCGTGGCTGCCTGGAGGCATATGCCTCTCGTACTGCTATCACCAAAGCAATCATGGCTGAGATCCATCACGGTCGTCCCTCATTCCTGGCTGATGACGCCGCTCGCCAGCTCAGACAGGGCGAGACCATTATTCGTTCGGGCATCCTCGCCAGCGCCATTCAGCAGAAGGATGAACTGACTATCGAGATCATCTCTGAGGCTGGAGTTTACCTGGGACGTGCGCTTGGCTCTATCTTGAACTTTTATAACCCTGACTGCATCATTCTCGGTGGGGGCGTCATCGAAGCCATCGATCTTCTCTTTGAGACCGCCGTCCATCGTGCGCGTACCACCGCTCTCTCCGCGCCTTCGAAAACACCAATTCTGCGTGCAAAACTTGGTGATTTTTCTGGTGTTGTCGGTGCCGCGTGCCTTGGTGCGCAGGCAGCAGGCTATCAGTTCCCTGTGCAATAAAGAAGGTCACAACACAAAAAAGAAAGCGGGGCTGGCAATGGACGAAGGAACTACTCCTCACATCGAAGTGCGTGCTGTACATGTCAACGATGCTCCTGCTCTGTATGAACTGGATTATAATTTTGAAACGGACCGTATCTACACGTTGCGCGTACAGGATCGTCTGCCGCGCGATGAGCAAGATGCAAATGTAGATGACCCGGCGGCATTTTCTTTTGAACTGGTCGAGACGCTTGTTGACTATCCGCTCTACAAGAACTTTCGTGAATACGAGAATACTCTTGCCGATGTTGAAGCCAAATTGCGTAATGTCGAGGGTGGTTATGTGGCTCTCGCTGATGGTCAGGTTGCTGGCGGCATTTTGCTCAATGTTGAGGAATGGCGCTCGATTGTACGCGTGCAGGATATCATCGTCGGTCGTCAATTCCGTCGTTACGGCGTTGGCTCTCTCTTGCTAAGCTGTGCCGCCGATTGGGCGCGCAACCGTGGCTGCTGGGCCATCGTGCTCGAAACTCAGAATACCAATTATCCCGCCATTCAGTTCTACTTGCGCAACGGTCTGGAAATCTGGAGTATCAACCAGAACTACTATCCCCCAGGCCCACAGGGCCACGAGATCGCGATCTTTATGGGCAAGCGTCTCTCCTCGGATCTATCTCAATAGACTCTGGCTCTTCTCAGATCGGCACCGGATATAAGCATGGATTTTGTGTCCGGTGCCCGCTAAAGATTATTGTGTATAACGAAATTCCCATAAAGGACTCTGCTTGCCTGCTTGACCGCTGGCATCAATTGCCCAGACCTGCCAGCAGCCGGGTTGCGCGCCAACAAAGTCAAAGGTGTAGCTGGTTCTGCTTATATTCTTCCCGGTAACGTAAGGTGAGCCGCCTGTACAACTTGTATCACCTGGTTGATAGAAGTATGTCTGGACTGTGTATGTTACCGCTCCTGGGACTGTATTCCAGATCAGTGTTGTGGTGCGTGGATAGTTATTAAACACAGTACCACTGGCCGGAGAGACCTGTGCCGGAGCTGCGAGTACAACTGGTACTGCTGGCGTAGGTGGCGGTGTGGGGCTTGGAGATGCTGTAGGCGTGGCGGTCGGTGCTTGCGTTGGTACCAGAACTGGTACCTGTGTCGGCGCTGGCGTAACGGTCGGAATCTGTGTTGGAGATAGCGTAGTTGTTGGGGCTTGTGTGGCTTGTGTAGTGTGCGTGGCGATCGGTGTTATTATGGTTGTAATTGGCGCTGTCGGTTTTACTTCTACCGCTGATCCATTCTGTCCAAAGGCTTTTGAAAGTGTCGGAATAATTATGAATGGCACAAGGACAATCAAGAGTGCCAGAATTGCACACAGTAGTCCGATGATTGTCCATCGTGTTTTACGGCGATGAGTCAAATTCGTTTGCAGCATGTGCTCAGGTACGGGAATGGTCCTGGCAGAGTCTACCTGCGAGCCTCTTGCATGGGCGGGCAGCGAAGGCTGGTTTCCTGGCGAGGGAACGATATAAGTCGATTGATTTCCCTGTGTATACGCACCATTGGGCAGCTCATGCCGATTACTGAGCACTGTAGGAGTATCTGACTGACTCTGTGAATTAACCAGGGAAGCTGGTTGGGACGGCTGACTCAGTTGCGGAGTGATGAGATTATTGTCTCGTGCTGGTGGCTGGGCGCGTGAAGTTCGATCTGTGGGCGTTACTATATATGTGGGCTGCGTTGCCTGCTCTGGCGAAACTCTCAAGATGGTTGATTGCTCTGACTGCTCAAATGGTGAACCGCTTGCTGCACGATTGACGAGACGATATGGCGTTACCCGGCAGGCCTGTTCTAACGCAACCGCGAACGCAGCGACTGAGGCAAAGCGTTGCTCTGGATCTTTTGTCAGTGCGGTAAAGATCACACTCTCAACATCACGTGAGACTCCCGCAATTCTTCCATACAGAGGAGGCGGCGGCATCAGCACGTGTTGGCTTGCAATCTCGGCAAATGATCCCTGGAAAGGGCGCTCTCCACTCAGACACTCGTAGGCGACGATCGCTAAAGCATACTGGTCGCTAGCTGGACGCGGCCTGCCCTGGAGCTGTTCGGGTGCCATATAGGGAATCGTCCCTGCCATCTCTTGTGTCGTCTGAGACCCGGTGCTCTGCGCAATCAAAACTAACCCGAAATCGCTTAATAACGCTTCATTGTTCTTCCCAAGCAGGATGTTTTCAGGTTTAATATCGCGATGAATGAACTTTCTAACATGTGCATATTGTAGTGCGCTTGCAATCTGCTTCGTATAGTGCACCAGTTCCTCTACCCGCAGGCGTGTTCCCCTGGGACAATGTTGCCGTAACGATCCTCCTTGAGCATAATTCATTACCAGGAACGGTGTTTGCTTCTCTACACCACATTCCAGAACGCGTACAATATGGGGATGTTCCAGGCTCGCAATGGTTCGCGCCTCGCCCAGAAAGCTCTCAAGGACATCGTTGGCGAGCCGCATCTGTAATATCTTAAGGGCCGCGTACGTTTTGAGATAGATATGCTCGCCCAGGTAAACCTCAGCAAACCCACCCTGACCCAATAACTTGATCAGGCGATAGTTGCCAAATTGCTGTCCTATGCACTCAGCCATCGATAAATTCTCCAGGTACAATGAATTTGTGTGTAATTTGTACCATTTCTGACAATAGAACGCAGAGTGTAAGCTTTTTTAGTGGTCAGACGGAGATTTTTTTGAGAGGATACTTGAAAGGGTACCCTCTCAAAATTGCTATTGTTAGACTACAACTGGCTCTTCCAGTTTTGGGAACAATGGCGCTGATGTGGGCAAAGTAACGCCCGCTGGCACCGCTTGAGGACGCCACCATACTTTGCTCACGTCGCCTTCAAAGCCTAGTAATTCATGTAGCTTCTGCGATGAAAAGGGCAGATATGGGCAGAAAAGCAACCTCAAACTGCTGATCACCTGGATCATCACATAGATGCTGGTGCCAGCCGCTGCGCGGTCAACTTTAATCTGCTTCCACGGTGCCTGCTCATCGAGGTAGCGGTTGGCTGCTCGTGCAACGGCCATCGCTGCGTTCAAACCGTCCTTAAAGTGACACAGTGAGATATTGTGTCCAACCAGCCCGAAGCCGCGCTCTACTTCCGCCTGGATCTCGCGGTCAGCTTCGCGTAGGGCCTGTGGTTCTGGTACCACGCCGCCAAACTTGCTCTGTAGGAAGCTTAGCGTGCGGTGGACTGCGTTCCCATACGTTGCTACCAGTTCGTCGTTGTTGCGGCGCACCAGTTCATCAAATGTAAAGTCGCTGTCTCGACCCTCGGGTGCGGTGACCGAGAGATAGTAGCGCAACGCATCGGCGCTGTACTGGTCCAGTACATCTTTAGTCCAGATAACATTGCCCCGACTGCTCGATGCCTTGGCGCCACTCATGGTCATGAATTCGTTGGCCGGTACATCATAGGGCAGGTTACGATTACCATAACCAAGTAGCATAGCGGGCCAGATGATCGTGTGGAAGGGAATATTGTCCTTACCAATAAAGTAGTAGGATTTCACGGGCGGATCAGCCTGTTCGGGTACCCACCAGGTCTTCCAGGCTTCTGGCGTTCCCTGTCTCTCGGCCCACTCGACCGAGGCGGAGTAATAGCCAATAACGGCATCGAACCAGACGTAGATGCGCTTATCCTCGTATCCTTCTAGCGGAATGGGGACGCCCCAATCCAGGTCACGTGTAATGGCTCGTGCACGCAATCCCGCTTTGAGCCAGTTCATCGCGAACGCCAATGTATTCTGCCGCCAGTGGTCCTTTTCCTTTGAGAGCCATTCCATTAATGGTTCTTGCAACTTAGGCAGGTCCAGAAAGAAGTGTTCCGTCTGGCGCATCTCTATTCTGTTATCTTTGCTCTTGCTCAGGCGGCTATGTGGATCAATCAGATCGGCGGGATCTAGTGTATGACCACAGTTGTCGCATTGGTCGCCGCGCGCTTGCGTATAGCCGCAAATGGGACAGGTACCCTCAATATAGCGATCAGGCAAGAAGCGACCGTCCGCCGGACTGTACGCTGCCAGCATAGAATCCTTATAGATGTAGCCCTTGTCATAGAGGGTCAGGAAGAAATCCTGGGTGATACGATAGTGGTTCGTCGTTCCCGTCTCTGTGTAAAGATCCCAGGATATGCCCAGACGATCCCAGACTTCACAGATCTGTTTATGATAGCGAGCCACAAACTCACGTGGTGTAATGCCTTGCTTCTCTGCATCCACAAGAATAGGTGTCCCATGTTCATCACTGCCAGAAACCATGAGTACTGAGTTGCCTGCCATACGGTGGTAGCGTGCGAATGTATCTGCCGGCAGGTATGCGCCCACAATCTGTCCGACATGGGTAGAACTTTTCGCGTACGGCCAGGCGACGCAGACAAGAATATGTTCATTCATAATGTGATTTGTTTTTCTCCCTTAATTTCAGTACCCTCAAGCGGGTCGAGAAAGAATGGTAGCTCACGCCGCCTCCGATGGGGAAAGTATACGTCTCAAATCCGCCCCGTTTGAGGGGATTGAAACAAACGTATTATAACAACTGCTCATCACAAGTACAAGCTATCACATTCCAATATAGCGTGCATACACCGAACGTGCAACCTGTTCGTCATCTGTCCCTTTGATAATGGCTCGTGCATCGGGAAAAACGGTGAGGTCGTATCCATCGATCTGGCAGCGCAGCAGAAACTCGTTATAGTTGACTGTACCAACCAGATGCAATCGTTCGGCCAGCGTGGGAAAGTCAAGCCTGACCTTGTTCCGCCCCGTATTGGCGCGTACCTGTACTGCGTTACGCCCGCACAGGCTAGTACTGTTGGTCCCGGTCAGCGAGTCCAGATATTCGTAGTGGTGTTGCCCACATGCAGGACAATCGGACTGACGTGGAAGCTCGATGCGGTCAAAAGCATTCTCCCACAGGTCCAACGATACCAGATCCCGGCTGACTTTATCGCTCTTGAGCAGAATTTTGAGCGCTTCGGTCGATGCGATACCTGTAATAGCACCCACAATGCCGTTCAAGACGCCCGCCGTATCGCAGGTCGGCGTCGTGCCTGGCAACGGCATCTCTGGGAATACACAGCGCAGGCAAGCTGTATCACCGGGCAGAATATTCATCGTCACCCCATACGAAGAAATCACACCACTATAGATCCAGGGGCGTTGGTATTTCACACAGACATCATTCAGCAAGTAACGTGTTTCAAAATTGTCGGTTGCATCAAGAACCAGGTCTGTTGCCTGCACAAGAGACTCGATGCCATCAGCGTTAATATCTTCCACCAGAACCTCAACCTGCACCTCGCTATTGATACGACGCAGTTTCTCTGCCGCGGCAATAGCCTTAGGTACGTGTCGTGTGACATCATCTTCATCAAACAGGATCTGGCGTTGCAAATTATTCAGTTCAATATAATCGCGATCGGCGATCACCAGGCGTCCAACTCCTGCACGACACAGGTTATTCGCAAGTACTGTGCCTAGAGCCCCACAGCCTACAATCGTCACCGAAGCTGCGCGCAGTCGTTCCTGTCCCTCCTTGCCTATAGGTCCGAACAATGTTTGTCGTGAGTAGCGCTCGAGCATTTCTGTCTCCCTCATTGTGCATATAGACATAGAATCCAGTATATTTTAACATACCGGAGGAAAACTGGCATCTGTTTTTATTGCAATGCTCTCATGCAAAATTATTGCCCTTCCAGTACTATAGAAGTAGGACCATTTATCCGATAGTAAAAACTAGAGCATACACTCGCTCTTACTGACGAGCACGTAGTACGAAATAGATTATTAGTTGGCAGCAGCACAGAACTGTGTTACAATGCAATGGGTGCAAATTTCTTTCTGGACCTGTAACCAGTACATTGTGCAGCGCTTTGCGAGGGGCATCCAATGAGCAACGGAGTGGCTATGAAGAAAGTATTGGTTATCGACGACAACCCCACGATTGTGGAACTCATCAAGTATGCTGTGAATCTGCAAGGTTCGTATCAGGTTATTGTGGCTTATGATGGAGTGCAAGGGTTAGAGCGTGTTTTTGCGGAACAGCCCGATTGTGTGATTATCGATGTGAAGATGCCGCGCATGGATGGGTATCAATTAGTGCGTTGTCTCCGTGGCGATTCTCGCACAGCGAATATACCATTGATCATTTTGAGCGCGATGACCCGCGAGGAAGATCAGATGACGGGGATGCTCTCGGGAGCCGATGAGTACCTTACAAAACCATTCAAACCCACCGCCCTGAATGCTGCCATTGAGCGTGTCTTGCGCCTGACGCCAGGGGAGCGTCAGCGGCGTACAGACTATCTTGTGCAGACACAGGCCGAGCGAGACTAGCAGGAGGCGGAGCATATATAGCTGTGTTCTGCTCTATTGAGACTGCTATGAGATAAGGGTAAACGCTGTTTCTCTTTGTTTACGCTTGCAAAGGGAGGCTTTCGTTATGAAATGACTATGAAACGTTGGGGATCGCCGAGTATTTCTCATGATGTACAAATAGTGCGTGAGCCACAGGCATTGCGTAGGCTAAATATTCTTTTCGTCGATAGCGACCCGAGTGTGTATGAGAAAATGCAACACGCGTTGGAAAACGGCTTCGTTGTACATTACGTTGCTTCGGTGGCCGAGGCAAAAGCCAGCCTCGAAATGTTCGTACCAGATATGCTGATCTCTGAAGTCGTGTTGGGTCAGGAGAATGGGCTGGATCTATGCCGCTATGTGCGCAGTACGTCCTCTCTAAGCCATCTCCCCATCATGTTACTCACCTCTCTTACCACTCTCCAGGATAAAGTAGCAGGCTTTGACGCTGGTGCCGACGACTACGTAATCAAACCGTTTGATGCCAATCATCTGAAAGCTCGCATCCGTTTACTCGCACGCATCAAACGACTTGAGCGCCATACAACTGCATAGTCCACCTGAATTGGTCGTTGAGATCCTTTCTCCCGGTTCGGCTAATGAGCAACGAGATCGTGTGGTCAAACTTGAATTATATTCGCGTCGTGATGTACTGGAGTACTGGATTGTGAACTGGCAAGCACGTAATGTCGAAATCTATCGCCGTGGGAAAACTGTACTTGAACTTGCGCAGACGCTTATTGAAGATGACACAGTATTATCGCCACATCTGCCCGGCTTTACTTGCCGGGTAAGTCAGTTTTTTTCTGAGATGTGATATATTGCTCCCTGGTAAATGGCATGTGTGTACTAAGGGTTGCTGATGTGATGTTGCAAGGCGTTGAAAGCGCACTGCCAGAATGCTCGTTCAACGCCATTGTCTAGTCTTTTGAGCGTGGATCGAAGGCGTCACGTAGACCATCGCCCAGAAATGAGAAGGCTACCACAATGATTGCCAGAACTGCTGTGGGAACAATGATTTCCCAGGGGTGAGTATCTATGAGGGGAGTACCATCTGAGATCATCAGGCCAAGGCTGGAGCCGGGAGGTTTTACTCCCAGACCGAGCAGACTGATGCCAGCTTCTCCAATAATCGTGTTCGAGATGTTCAGAGTTGCTGCGATAACTACGATGCTAAACAGATTAGGGATGATATGGCGAAATATAATCCCTATGCCGCTAGTGCCAGATGTTCGTGCCGCCTCAATGAACTGCTGTTCCTTTAACTGAAGCGTTTGTCCACGAACATATCGTGCCATCAAGGGCCAGATGGTGAAAGAAAGCGCAATCGAGACCAGGAGGAGACGCCCATTTCCGTTCGCTCCAATAAATGGAATCTTGGCGAGGGCATCATCAGAGGATGGGCCGATAACGCCGGTAAGCAGAATGGCGAAAAGCAATCCTGGGAATGCAAACATGAGATCGGTAAAGCGAGCCAGAAACTGGTCAATCCAGCCGCCAAAGTAGCCCGCCAGGACCCCAACGGTCATGCCTAATATAACGTCTATTATCTCAACAACAATGGCCACCAGGATCGAGATGAGCATGCCCTGCATCAAACGCGCGAAAATATCGCGTCCAAGATCGTCGGTGCCTAGCCAGTATTGTCCTGAAGGTCCCTCATCCTGACGGATGAGTTCCTGGTGAGAAAAGCTGTGATAAACGCTTACTGGCACGGTGCCATATTGTTCGCTTTGATAATTGCTTCCAATACGCTGATAAATAAAAGGGCCAAAGATGGCTACCAGTACAAAGAGTATGATCACGCCAAGACTTATCATCGCGCGAGTGTCACGCCGTAGCCGTCTTAGCGAATCTTGCAGAGGCGTGGGCGATTTCACAGCCTTCTGCGCTTCTTCTGGAGTAGATGCTATAGCAACGTTTGTATTTACCGCCCCATCCGCAAGATCGAGCAGTTCCGGTGGCGGTGGTACGGTGCCTGTATCAGGATGCATAAATTCTGAAGAAACAACCTTTGGTTCTCTCTCTCTGTCATCCATCTGGTTCTTGCCTCCTACTCACTCTTGATACGTGGGTCCACTATACTATATAAAACATCGGATATCAAATTTCCCAGCACGACTCCAGCTGCCAGTAAGACGACAGTGGCCTGTATGACTGGAAAGTCGTGGTCGTAGATGGATTGCAGGGAGATCCGACCAATGCCAGGAATATTGAAAATCTGCTCAATGAAGAAAGAACCAGCGACCAGGAAGCCCAGGGCAAGACCTATCAAAGTGACAAGGGGAATCATAGCGTTGCGCAATGCATGACGATAGATGACGACGCGTTCTTGTAGTCCCTTCGCTCGTGCCGTACGGACATAATCCTGGCGTAAAACTTCTAACATCGTGGTACGAGTAATACGGGCGAAGTAGGCAAAGCCTGCTGCCCCAAAGACGAGAATAGGAACGATCTTTGGTTGCAGGTCGCTCCACGAATACTGCCAGGGGGTGCCCCAGGATGAAGCAGGCCAGCTACCGCCAGTCTGCTTATCCAGCGATACAATGATCACTTGCGCTATGATGGCGATGACGAAGGGAGGCAAGGCATAAATAATCAGCGATATTCCCATACTGGTCGTGTCGAGCCAGGTATTGGCCTTGAGTGCAGAATAAATACCAACCGGTATACCAAGCAATAGTTCGATCATAAGTCCCCAGAAGCCGAGTTCAGCTGAAACCGGCACACCGTCTTTGAGAATATCCCAGACGGCGCGGTTTTGATATTTGAAGGAGAGGCCAAAATTGAATTTGACGAGATGTGTTAAAAAGTTATAGTACTGCTGGTACCAGGGCAGGTCCAGCCCATAGGCATGCCGGAGCTGCATCCAGGTTTGTAAATCAAAATGATCGCCCATTTGCTGGCGAATCGGGTCGCCGGGCGCAAGATAGCCTAGAATAAATGTAATGAAGGTGACGCCGATAATAACAAATATCAGACCTATCAGCCTTTTCACGAAAAATTGGACCATGTTTTGCCCCTTGCTTCCTTAATTGCGGCAGTAAGCCTGACACCCATTATGGGAGCCAGGCCTACTACAATGCACAGGTTACAGACTATTGAGAGATGAAAATGTTGGCCCAGTCATCTGGCGGTGTGATCGACAAGGCGTTGAATACAATGCCCTGCAATTTGGTGCTCTTCATGAGCTGTATCTTGTTCTGGTAGAGTGATATCCAGCCAGCGTCATTGATGATTTTCTGCTCGGCCTCGTTGTACAACTTCAGGCGCGTTGTCTGGTCCTGAGTAACGTCGGCCTGTTCCAACTGTTTCTGAACCGCCTGTTGCTGAGCTGCAACGCTTGACTGGTTCTGACCATAGTTCATCTGGTTGTACCCTGAACCCTTGTCAAAGAAGGTAGTCAGCCAGTCCTGTGGATCAGGATAGTCTGCCAGCCAGCCGGAGATCCAGACCTGTAAACCTTTAGGGTTGTTAACGGTGGCGTCCTCTAAAGTGATGAGCTTAGCGTAGGTAGTGGCATCGCTCTTCATGCTGATGCCCAGGACCTGTTGCCACATCTGTAAGATAGCTTGTGTGGCATCCACGATTGCCTTGACGTCAGTATAGTAAGAGAACGTGATATTTGTTGGGAACGACGAGAGACCCTCCTCCTGTAAGCCTTGCTGGAGCAGTTGTTTCGCCATAGCTTTGTCACCAGCAGTGCTTTTTACGCTAGCAGGACCTATAAGGTCTGGAGAGTAGCCAGGCATACCTTGAGGAACAATGTGGTTAGTCGCTATCACTGTATTGCGGAAGACGGTCTTGGCCAGCAGATCTTTGTCGATTGCCAGCGCCAGCGCCTGGCGAACCTTGATGTTGTCAAACGGTTTCACCAGGTAGTTCATTGTTACATACCTGATCCTTAGATTCGTATACTCATGGAATTCGGGGTTGCCTGCGAGACCTGCAATCTGGGCTGGTGGAAGGCCTACCACGCCGGTCCAATCGTACTGGTGTGACTGATAACCCTTGAAGGTAGTGTCCACATCGCCGGAGATGAGGAACTCAAGTTTCTGAATCTTGGGCTGCTTACCATAATAATTGGGATTGGGGACAAGGTAGAGACCTTTTGTGTGGTCATAGTTTGTTACCTTGAAAGGACCGTCACCGCCACCCTGGTTGAGATGATCGGTCCAGCTTGTACCATACTTCTCGATGAGGCTCTTCTCTACTACGAATGAGGTTGGGTAGGTGAGAGCTTGCAAGAAATAAGCAGCTGGTTTGCTAATGATGATCTTCACTGTGTTAGGATCAGGAGCAAGCAGGCTATCGCCGATGAGTGTAGAAACTTTGCCTGCCTGAATCTTATCATAGTCCTTGACCAGATTGAGGTAGTATGCAACCTGAGACTTGGTTGCAGGCAGCAGAGCACGATTGATGCTGTAGACAACATCCTGTGAGGTCAACGGAGTGCCATCGCTGAACTTCAGGTTTGGTTTGAGCGTGAAAGTGTAGGTGAGACCATCTGAAGATATGCTATGGGACGCCGCTAGCTGGTCCTGTAAGTGAATCTGATTATCAAATTCAACCAGACCTGTGAAAACGGTTGACAGCGTATCATAATCGACTGCAAGCTGAACAAGAGCAGGGTCAAGGGAACCGAAGTCTGTTGCACCTACAGCAATGCGCAAGACTTGCTTATCGGCGGATGCCGGTTGTGAGCTTGATGTTGAGCTTGATGTGCCCCCACTGCTACCGCAGGCAGCGAGTAACAACGCCAGGATGGCGAACATAGGCAGGATCGTCATTTTGAGTTTCTTGCCACAGAGCATGGGTAAACTCTCCTTTTTGTATGAGTAGATAATGATTCTATGAACGAAAACGAGTCTACTTTGTCCCGTTTTAATTCATGGGTTACGGTTTCATGAATGCTATGGTCATCCCCCCTTTCCGTGTAATTGTGTCATTACAAGGAAGCTCTCGACGAGTAAAACATGGGCTATAGTAACTACGTCTTAATGATTGCATCTCTCACACTATTGCTAGCCAGGGAAGTGGCAGGCAGCGTAGTGGTTGGACTGCTTCTCTTCCAATGGCGGGATGACTTCGCGGCAGATGGCCTGAGCCTTCCAGCAGCGTGGGTGGAAGTTGCAGCCACTGGGCGGATTGACCGGGCTGGGCACATCGCCTTCGAGAATGATGCGCTTACGGCGTGATTCCAGGTCGGGATCTGGCACCGGGATGGCGGAAAGCAGAGCCTGGGTATAAGGATGCAAGGGTAGTTCATACAGGCTTTCGCTCTTTGCCAGTTCTACCACGCGTCCCAGATACATAACGGCAACACGCTCGCTGATATGTTTTACAACCGAGAGATTGTGCGCCACAAAGAGATAAGTAAGGCCAAACTTGCCCTGTAGATCCTGTAAGAGGTTCAGCACCTGAGCTTGAATCGATACGTCGAGTGCAGAGACAGGTTCGTCCGCAACGATGAAGGATGGGCGCAAGGCGAGTGCGCGGGCAATACCAATACGCTGGCGCTGACCACCGCTAAACTCGTGTGCGAAGCGGTTGACGTAGTAGGGGTTGAGGCCCACCACCTGCAGTAATTCTGCCACTTCTTCGCGAACTGCCTTAGCATTACCACGGTGGAAATTTTCCAGTGGCTCCGAAACGATCTGTCCGATTGTGTAGCGTGGATCAAGAGAGCCATAAGGATCCTGGAAGACCATCTGCATCTCTGCGCGCTTCTGGCGTATCTGATTGGATGGAAGCGTTGTCAGCTCAACACCATCCAGCTTCACGCTACCCGCCGTTGGCTTAATCAACTGTAGGATGGCGCGACCAGTCGTGGATTTGCCGCAACCGCTTTCACCTACCAGTCCCAGTGTCTCGCCACGGCGAATAAAGAGATCAACACCATCGACAGCTTTCACCTGGGCTACAGCGCGACCCAGGATACCTCCCTTGATGGGGAAGTGAACTTTTAGTCCCTTGACATCAACAAGCGTGGTGCCTGTTTGTTTAGGTGTTCCGACTTCTTGTACCATTTTTTCTTCCCCTTAGTTTGGATAGAAGCAAGCTGCAACTTGTTCACCACGTCCAACCGGCATAAGTTCTGGTCGTTCCTGGCGGCAACGACTCTGAACCTTGGGACAACGTGGAGCGTAAGGACATCCTGCAGGCGGGTTTGTTAGATCGGGTGGCTGGCCAGCGATTGGGGTGAGCCTGGCATCACGGGACTCGTTGAGGCGTGGGATAGACTGCAAGAGTCCAACTGTATATGGATGGGCTGGCGTTTCAAAGATCTGTTTGACGGGAGCCGATTCTACCACATGGCCTGCATACATTACATTCACATGCTGGCATGTGCCTGCCACCACACCGAGATCGTGGGTAATCAGCATCACCGCGGTACCAAATTCTTGCGAAAGACCTTTCATCAGCTCAAGTACCTGGGCTTGAATTGTCACGTCAAGAGCCGTTGTCGGTTCGTCAGCGATCAACAGTTGAGGATTGCAGGCCAGGGCAATAGCAATCATAACGCGTTGACGCATACCACCGCTAAACTCGTGGGGATAGTTTTTCGCGCGTCGTTTGGGGTCTGGAATGCGTACCAGGTCAAGCATTTCAACCGATCGTTTCCAGGCCTGATCATTGCTTATATCCTTGCGGTGACGTTTGACGGTTTCAGCAATCTGATAACCGACCGTAAAGACCGGATTGAGAGAGGTCATCGGGTCCTGGAAGATCATGGAGATCTTGCTACCGCGCAAGTCTGTCAACTCATCCATACTCTTCTCAAGGATGTTGTCGCCATTGAAATTGATCTCGCCGCCGACAATCTTACCGGGCGGGTTGGCAACCAGGCGCATCACAGAGAGAGCTGTCACGCTTTTGCCACAGCCACTTTCACCTACCACGCCAAGGGTCTCGCCCTGTTTCATCACAAACGTCACGTCATCAACCGCTTTTACCACTCCTCCTCTGGTGAAGAAGTAGGTTTTAAGATTATTTACTTCCAGCAAATTTTCTGTCATTATTTTTCTCCACATGTTAGTCTTTTGAGCGAGGATCAAAGGCATCGCGCAATCCATCACCAAGGAATGAGAGCGCGAGCACAATAATGGTCAGCACGATAGAGGGGAGTAGTACTTCCCAGGGATGCGTTTGTGTCAGGTCGAGTGCGTCATTAATCATCAGGCCGAGACTCGAACCGGGTGGTTGTACGCCTAAACCAAGGAAACTCAATCCGGCTTCACCAATGATCGTGCCGGAGATGTTCAGGGTCGCGGCAATAATCACAATACTAAACAGATTGGGGACGATGTGACGCGAAATGATCTGTGTATTGCTGGTGCCTGAAGTTCGTGCAGCTTCAACAAACTGTTGTTCTTTGAGCTGCAGTGTCTGTCCGCGTACGTAACGAGCCATTAATGGCCATGTCGTCATAGCCAGGGCAAGCGACACGAGGATCAGGCGCGCATTACCGTTGGCACCGATAATTGGGATCTTGCTGAATATAGTATCAGCCTGGTAGCCGAAGATACCCGTGAGCAGGATAGCGAACAGCAGGCCTGGGAAAGCGAACATGATATCGGTAAAGCGTGCCAGGAGCTGGTCGATCCAGCCACCATAGAAGCCTGCCAGAACGCCTATCGTGATACCTAATAGAACATCAACCACTTCAACAGCTAAGGCAACGGAAATGGAGATGAGGAGGCCCTGCATCAAGCGTGCGAACAGGTCACGACCAACGGCGTCGGTGCCGAGCCAGTATTGTGCTGATGGTCCTTGATCTTGCGAGTCTAATTCTACGTGGAAAGGGCTATGATAGGCTGCAGGGCTTATGGTTCCACTGGTAGGACTGACAACTGTCCCTCCAATATGCGTATAGATAAGCGGCCCAAATATTGGCAGCAGTATAAAGAAGATCATAATCCCCAGGCTTACCATTGCGCGTTTGTCGCGACGTAAACGCCTGAGCGAGTCCTGGAACGGGGTAGGTGATTTCTTTTGTTCTTTTTCCTGGCCACCGAGAATAGGTACTTCTTCTCCACCTTCGATTGCCAACTCGGTCTGCATCGGCGAAGGAGCTGCATCGGGAACTACCGCGCCTGGAGAATTAAGGTCGGTGTTAGTATCTTTCGTATCCATGCGTAGCTTTGCCTCCTATTCGGCCTTGATGCGTGGGTCAACAACGGTGTAGAGGAGATCTGAGATCAGGTTTCCCAGTACCACGGCGACGGCCCCTAGCACGGCTGTTGCTTGAATAACGGGATAGTCACGATCGCTGATGGCCTGAATTGCAGTCGCCCCTATACCCGGGATATTAAATATACGCTCAATGAAAAAGACACCGATCACGAGCAGACCCAGGAAGAGGCCAAAGACAGTCACAAGAGGAATCATCGCATTGCGGAATGCATGCTTATAAATAACCACTCTTTCACGTAAGCCTTTGGCTCTTGCCGTGCGTACATAGTCCTGGCGCAATACCTCTAGCATGGTCGTGCGAGAGAGCCGCGCGAAGTACGCGAAAGAAATTGCGGCATAGACAAGGATCGGTGCGAGTTTGAACTGTATATCACTCCATGTATACTGCCAGTTATTGCCCCAGCCGGCGACAGGCCAGTTGACACCTGTTCCACCATCTATTGATACAATGAGGACCTGTACAAAGACGGCCAGAACAAAGGTAGGGAGGGCGTAGAGGACGAGGGAAGCTCCCATGGTTGCAGTATCAACCCAGGTATTGGCTCTGAGAGCTGCAAATATGCCTATTGGTATGCCAATCAGGATAGTCAGGAACAGACCCCAGACTCCCAGTTCCAGTGAGATTGGAAGCCCGCTCGAGAGGATGTCGAGCACGGCACGTCCCTGGTAGTGGAAGGAATAGCCAAAGTCAAAATGAAAAAGCCCTACCAGGAAATTGTAATACTGCTGATACCATGGCAGGTCCAATCCATATTGGTGCCTGAGTTGCGCATAGGTTATAGGATCAAAGTGCGAACCCAACAATGTTTTGATCGGGTCCCCTGGGGCGAGGTATCCAAGTATAAATGTAATAAATGTGACACAGAGGACTACAAAGATGAGTCCAATGAGTCGTTTCAGGAGGAACTGAAGCATATTGCTGTACCCCTTACTCTTTTAATTCGAGTTTACGATTGTGTATAGACCTGTTAAAGGATCTCTACCACATACGAATTGTACAGGCTTTATCTATCGCTCAATGTCTATGAAGCGGCACTTTTCCTATAGACAATGTTCGAAGAGAAATAGCTATCTAAAAAACGACAGGAGATAGCGTTGTTTAATTGTATTGTGAGGTACGTTGTATTGTCAAGACACTTTTTGTAAACATACTATAGGTGTGGTGAGACAGCCACAACGTACCTTGCGGCTGTCTCATCGGGTAGATAGAACAGAGAGAGATTTCCATCTGTTACTCTACCCACTGGATGACTACTTATTTATAGTTTGCGGTGTTAGCGCATGTTGGAGAGCTGTTGATGTAGATATTGTTCCAGTCGTCTGGTGGGACAATATCAATTGCGTTGAAAACCACGCCGCTCACGCAAGGCTTAAGCACATCCGTGATAGCTTGCTGGTACACAGTGAGCCATGCTACATCGTTGACCAGTTGCTGTTCTGCCTGCTGGTACTGCTGGATACGCTGGTCTGGATTCAGGTTTGCGTCGGCCTGTTCGAGCAGTTTCTGTGTCTGTTGCTGCTGTACCGCGTCGGACGACTGGTTCTGACCATAGTTATTGTTATTGTTGGCCGCGCCATTATCGAACTGCAGTGTTGTCCAGTCCTGTGGGTCAGGATAGTCAGCGATCCAGCCGATGCTCCATGCCATCAATCCTTTCGGATTGTTAGTTGAGGCTGTTGTATCAGTTACCAGCTTGTTAAAGTCGATATCGTTAATTTTGACGCTGACACCGAGAGTGCTCTGCCACATCTGTTGTTCGGCGGCAATCTCATTGCGGAGGTCTGCTGCCCCGATGGTTGAGACAGTGAACGTGATGGGTGGCAGGGTTGCAAGGGTAAGACCCTCCTCTTTCAAGCCTTGATTGAACAATTGCTTTGCCAGATCGGGATGAGCCTTAGTGTCCTTTACTCCACCTGCTCTGGTCAGGTTAGGATTGTAACCTGGCATGCCTTCAGGAATAATGTGATTCGATGCAATATAAGTGCCCTTCCAAATGTTATTTGCAATCAAATCTTTGTCAAGGGCCAGGTCGAACGCCTGACGGATGTGGATATTGTCGAAGGGCTTGACCAGGTAGTTCATCGTGTAGTAGCCATTTGCCAGGATAGGAACCTGGTGGAACTGCCCTTCAGGTAGTGCCTTGGCTGCTGCAAGATTGGCACCAGGAACAGGTGACTGGTCGACCTGGTTTACCTGGTAGGCTTTGTAGATCGTATCGGACTGCGCGTAGAAAGGACGAACAACCTTGGCCAGTTGAGGTTTTTTCCCATAGTAATTAGGGTTGGGAGTGAAGTCAATTTCCTGACCGTGGGCGTACTTTGACACAATCCAGGGACCGGAACCGCCGCCCTGGCCCAGGTGATCAGTGAATTTCGCTCCGTACTTGTCGATCATACTCTTTTCTACGACGTATGCTACCTGGATAGCCAGCGTATACAGGAAATAGGCTGCCTGTTTATTGGTAGTAATAACGACAGTTTTGGGATCGGGAGTCTGGATGCTATCTCCGATGATCGTCTTAATTTTACCTGTGTTCAGCTTATCAAAGTCCTTGATCAAGTTAAGATAACCAGGAGCGTAGGTGGACTTGGTGGCTGGCTGAAGTGCGCGATCGAGGCTATAGGCCACATCGGTGGAGGTCAGTGGAGTGCCATCGCTAAACTTCAGGCCGTCGCGCAAGGTAAATGTCCAGGTGACGTGATCTGGAGCGACCTTCCAGCTCTGTGCTAATGCTGGTTGTATTTTGCCCTGGTCGTCCTGTTCTACCAATCCACTGTAGACCATGTTAATGGCCTGTGCAGAATAGAGGTCGGTTTCGAGGGCCGGGTCGAGTGTTTTGAGGTCCGAGAACTGGTAGGGTCGTACATAGATCTGCTTATCTGCAGAAGCTTTTGTCGTGCTGGTCGACCCCGATGGTGTGTTACTGCCGCCGCCGCCACATGCTGCAAGGAGCAAGGCGAGCAAGACAAATATCACAGAGAGGAACTTTGGAGCAAAAATCTTGCCAGGTTGCATTCGTAACATCTCCTTTTTTTATAGAATAAGGGTTACTGGGATTACATCAAGCTGAGTTCATGATGTAGTCTTGACAGGAACTACATCATCGTGATCAATTACCGTCTCTTCTTAAAACTGCCTCCTCCTTTCTCGCTATCTGTTGGAAGTATAGTATCGTGCGTCGAGGCAGAGTATAAATTTGCTATGTATAAACAATACAAGTGCGTTAAGTCCTGGTAGCCTACCCGACTGTTGTGCACGCGAGACTGTTATAAATATTGGACTGGCACATCCAAATTTATAGGAAGTACTGCTCGACGGTAGAATGTTGTGATGATACAACCTTTAAATGAGGACACAGCAGTTCATCAGAAACATCTTTGCTACTGATTACGTCAAATTGTTGTCAAATCTCTCACATAAGCTCCTTCTAAAAAGTCTTTCTAAATTGATATGAACGTTACGAGAGTTGATAATTGGAAGTATCTGCGCACGGAGTATCGGTGGAGATATAGATTTTGCTCCAGTCGTCCGGGGGTGTTATGTCGAATGCATTGCCTGTAACACCGATGACACATGATTTTTGAACATAGGAGATCGTTTGCTGGTAGATGGGGAGCCATGCTACGTCGTTGACCAGTTGTTGCTCGGCCTGTGTATATTGTTGCAGGCGCTGCGTTGTGTCCAGGTTGCTATCAGCGTGATTAAGTAGGTTTTGAGTTGCCTGTTGTTGAACTGCGTCCGTCGCATGGTTCTGGCCGTAGTTCATGGTGTTGTTGGCGACACCTCGACCGAACTGGATAGAGAGCCAGTCCTGTGGATCGGGATAATAGCCAATCCAGCCCAGGCCCCAGAACATCAGACCTTTGTCGTTGCCCGTTGCATCCTGACTATCGGTGAGCAACTTTGTATAATCGACATCGTTCACCTTGATGATGATGTCAAGAGCCTTCTGCCACATCTGTGTTTCCAGCGCTATCTCTTTCTGCGCATCGGCCAGGCCACTCGTTGAGACAGTTAATGTGATCGCTGCCAGGTTCGTTGCTGTCATCCCTTCCTCTTGCAGGCCCTCATCGAAGAGCTTTTTGGCCAGGACGGGATCACCCCTGGTGCCCTTTACGCCGCCAGGAGCGGTAAGCTTTGCATTATAGCCTGGTATCCCCTGAGGAATGATATGGTTTGACGCAATAACAGAGCCACTATAGGCGTCCGTGGCAATCTGGTCTTTGTTGAGGGCCAGCGCAAACGCCTGGCGAACCTTGATGTTATCGAAAGGCCTGGTCAGGTAGTTCATGGTGTAGTAGGCCGTCACCAGCGTTAGATCCTGCTGATACTGGTTGCTAGAGAGCGCTTTTGCCTGAGCAATCTGTGCAGGAGGAACAGGTGCGTAACTGAGCTTCCCTGCTCCGTATGCCCTGTATGCCGTCTCATCAACTTTGTAGAAGGGACGGACGACCAGGCGTAAGAGAGGTTTAGCTCCGAAGTAGTTGGGATTAGGAGTAAAGTCAATTTCCTGGTTATGAATGTATTTTGAGACGATCCATGGACCAGAGCCGCCACCTTCGCCCAGATGGTCAGTGAAGGCCGTACCGTAGCGATCAATGAGTTTTTTCTCCACTACATAAGCTGCCGGGTAGGTCAACATAGATGGGAAATAGGCAGCCTTTCGGGTGGTAACGATGGTCACCGTCTGTGGATCAGGAGTCTGGATGCTTGTGCCAATGATCGTTTTTATCTGACCCGCGGCCAACTTGTTCGCGTCTTTGATCAGACTTAAAGCATAGGTAGTAGAGGGAGATTTTGCACCGATGTGGAGCGCACGATCAAGGCTATAGGCCACATCTTGTGAGGTCAGGTCGCTGCCATCGCTGAACTTCAGTTTGTCGCGTAACGTAAATGTCCAGGTCAGACCATCCCCTGAGACTTTATAGGATGAGGCCAGGATACCTACGACGTTGCCTTGATCATTGATCTGGAATAAACCATTATAGAGCATATTGACAGCTTGATTGGCATTGGAGTCCTGCACGAGTGCCGGATCAAGTGTGCTTAGATCAGAGATACCCGTAAAAGGTTTTACCAGAACCTGTTTGTCCAGACTGGCCTTCGTCGGTGCTCCTGATCCTTGCTGTGGGGGAGCGGTGTTATTATCACACGCCGTCAGGAGCAGCAGGAGCAGCAGGAGCGAAAATATGCCTGACATCCCTTTCTTGCCGGGTTGCATAGATGAGTTCTCCTTACTCTTGGGCAGGCACCTCAAATGTTGCCCGTAATGAGGTGATTTTCAATGAAAGATGTGCGTTTGCGGTAGGGACGCCATAATGCCCTTTAATTCTTCAACCTGGTAATACTCCCCTCGCACGTTCCCGTAGGGGCCTCCCTTGCGGGGGCCCTGTTCGGGGTTCTGGATCGGCTCCCAGGGCCCCCGCAAGGGAGGCCCCTACTGTAATTGAACGCGATAAATCTTCGCCCAATCATCAGGTGGAACCAGGCCTTGAGCGTTGTCAACCATGCCGACGATATAGGGAGAGCGCAGGAAGTTGGAGGTGATCTGCTCCATGGGAATCCAGGCAACGTCGTTGACCAGTTGTTGTTCCGCCTGCTGGTAGCTCTGGACGCGTGCGTTGGCCTGGAAATTGGCGTCAGCATTCTCTAGCGCCTGCTGTGTTGCCTGTTGCCGGGCTGCGTTCGCTCCTACATTCTGGCCGTAATTCATATTGTTGTTGATCACACCTTTGCCGAACTGGAGGGAGAGCCAGTCCTGTGGATCAGGATATTCAGCGACCCAGGCCAGGCCCCAGAATTGGAGTCCACCCGCGTTGCCTGTGGAGGCTGTCACCTTATCGAGCAGCGTATTATAGTCAAAGGTTTCGGTTGCAACTTTGATGTTGAGTACTTTCTGCCACATCTGGACCAGGGCCGTCACCTCTTGATTAGCGTTGGGTATGCCTGAGGCATAAGTGAGCGTGATGGGCGGCATCTGTGCGGCATCTTTCCAGCCTTCTTCCTTTATTCCTTGATTCAGGAGATCCAGGGCTTTTGCCGGATCACCGTTTAGCTTCTGTGTGCCGTCAGGGCCGCTGAGATTTGGATTGTAGCCGGGCATGCCTTGCGGCACGATATGGTTTGTCGGTAGCACTGTCCCTTTCCAGACGGTATTTGCAATTGCCGTTTTGTCAATTGCGAGTGCAAATGCCTGGCGGATGTGGATATTATCGAAGGGTCTGGCCAGATAGTTCATCGTGTAGTAGTTAGTCCATAACTGTGGTACCTGGACGAAATCCTTGCGCTTCTTGTCGGTAGCAAAGGTAGAGATGGGCACGCCTGTCATATCGATGTGATTGGCTTGATAAGCCTGGTAAGTGGCATCGGCTGAAGGATAAAAGGCCATTGTAACCTGCTGGAGTTGTGGCAGCGCTTTATAATAGTTCGGGTTTGGTACAAAGGTGATAGCTTTGCCGTGTATATATTGCGCAACTTTGAATGGTCCGCTGCTGCCACCCTCGGATAAGTGATCAGTAAATGCTGTGCCATATTTTGTGACCAGGCTCTTTTCAACCACGTAGGAGCAAGGAACGGTAAGCATAGAGAGGAAATAGGCTGCTTTTTTCCTGGTAGTGATAATCAGAGTATGTGGATCGGGTGTTTGAAGACTATCGCCGACGAGCGTCTGGATTCTGCCTGCCAGTAACTGGTCTGAGTCTCTGATCAGACCCAGGTACAGTGGTGCTATCGTTGAGCGTGTGGCAGGCTGAAGGGCGCGGTCGATGCTATAGGCGACATCCGCCGAAGTCAGGGGTGCGCCATCACTGAACTTAAGATCTGGACGTAAGTGAAAGGTCCAGGTCATACCATTGCCGCTCTGATTCCAGGACTGGGCAAGCTGGGCATGAATCTGTAGCCTGTCATCCAATTGAACCAGGCCGGTGTAGATCATCTGAACAGCAGAGGTCGAGGCAGTATCATGTGCCAGGGCAGGATCAAGGGTATCGAAGTCCGTAATGCCTACTTCTGGAAGTGTATAGATCTGCTTTTTGGCTGGTACCTTTACCAGTGTCTGCGGCTTAGGAGGATTATTGCCTCCAAAGAGATCGCAAGAAGTCAGTAGTAAAGAAATAAGGCAGAGCGCGATTGGTAGAAGCTTTGCAATATATTTCTTCTTATTAAAAAGAAACATGGACACTTCTCCTTCAATGTTTTATTTATCACTATTTTAACTGAGTACCAGATAAGAGCTTTTGTATCCTTGCCTTGAATACAGGGATGGGATACATTGATGCTGCAATAAGATAAATGTGCCTGGGAGAGATAATGTTTCTCCCTAAACAAATAATCCAGCCATATTCCCGTAGGGACCCCATTTATGGCGTCCGGCGATTCATCGCCCTATAGCATCTCGACCCTCTTGCGGCCTGGGTTCACCGCCCAGTAGAGCGATGAATCGCCGGACGCCATAAATGGGGTCCCTACCTTAATCACATGATTGACATAAAAATTCCAATGAGAGAACCACCAACAATGAGGTTCCAGGAGGTGGTGTATATTCCTACTTTGTTTGTCAAAGAGCATTGCCTCGTACAGGAAGCTAGAGATTCTCGACCAGGGGATCGCGTTTGCCGAAGGCTGCCGCACGTATGGCAACCTGCAATAGTATTTCATGGCCAGTCGTGGCGAGAGTGGCAGGCCAGTTCAGAAACTCTTCAGCGGCTGCTTGCACAATCTGCAAAGTATGGCCCTGATCGGCTGTGGCATCGACCCAGCCTGCGGCCAGTCCGATGACGGCGAAGAGGGCACGTGGATCGTGTCCCAGTTTCAGGTAACGGCGCGCCGTCGAGAGCGTGCCAGGGAGATCTCGTGCCTTCAACTGTGCATTTAGAGTTTCCAGCTGGGATGCCGCAATCAGTCCGCCGCCGATAATCGATGACGATGCGGCTGCAACGGCGGCTTCTCGCTCTGTAGCTTCCTGTTGTGTAGCGATCTCTTTTTGGAGAATATTGATAAAGGCCGCCGAGGTGAAGAGAAGTGGTAGGACCTCTACATCCTGCACCTGGCGGAATACTGTGCGTACCGCAGCCGCGAAAAGTAGACCGTGAGCCACGTGTACAAAGAGATCCCGATCGCCATCGCCGACCCTGTTCATCACATCGGCGGCGGCCAGCGAAATAACAGAGCCGATTGCACGCGGGGAAGCTTCACCTTTGATGAGTGCGTCGTAGACACCCTGGCAGACCTGTGTAGTATCAGCGTCACTGAGGATAAGGGCGTGGAGCGGCAGAGCGTTCTCGTCCTTCGGCGCGGAGAGACGTGTGCGTATACCTTTCACATCGTGTGCGGGATCAGTAGCATAATTGTGTACAGTCTCTACCCAGTCTGGTTGATCATTCCCTGGACGTAAGGGCAGATGTGGCGCGAGCCAGTGAAGAACATGGGGCGCGCGATCTCCCCACTCCACAGCATCAAGTAACTGGAAGCCGCGTACAGCAAACATGAGTGGGTGACCGGCATTCTGGAAAGTAGTGGCGATGCTCTCATAGGCACGTGCTTCCATAGTACGATAGTCCGCGCCAGTACCGTAAAGACCCAGAAGTAGACGCTCGGTCAGCAGCGCATCGTTTTTGTACACTGCATCATGCATAGCCTCATTGACGGTCTGTCCTTCTTTTAGACCGCTGGGATAGAGTGGAGTGGGATATTGAGCAGGTAAACTGTTGCCCGTGCGTACGGAAGGAAACGCGGCCAGCAGTGGCTCTACGAAAAGCGGCAGAGCGCGTTCCTTTGCCAATGACTGTGCTTGTGAGTCGATCGGTTCAGGAATAGTGTGCAGAAGACGACACAGCATTGCGGCGGCGGCAAGGGTAATACTGGGATGCCCATCTGGATCTCCGTGTACTGCAAGCATGCCCACACGTCCTAACAGAACCTCGGGATTGTCGCCCTGGTGTAAATAATCGCGGGCCCGAGCCAGAATTTGTGTTTTATCGCCCGCAACCAATGCATTGATCAATGTTGAGAGGTCAATCCTCAATTCAACTGCGGCCATAGAAATACGAACTCCTCATGGTTATAATAATTTGTTATGATTTCACTTTGAGCTGCCGTCTTGTAATTCGCGGATCGCTCGCTCGATGCCTGGAATATCTGCATATTCCTCATCGAGTAGCTTAAAGGCTCTACTTAGATACAGTTCCGCCAGTCTTGCCCCCTGCTCTTGAGGGTTGACAGCGCTGGTTACAAGCTCTGGCCCGCGGTATTTTTCAGCAAGCTTACTTGTAATACGTTGCATCTTGCGTTTTGTATCCTGTAAATTCGCTGTATCGTGACCTTCGATTGCGTAGCGTGCCATACCTACAAGTTTGCCCAATTCAGTGAGCTTCTGTCGATCGGACATGGTCTGGATCAGCAGTTCCTCTGCATCCATGTCATCGAGTGGTGCAGGTTCCTCTATAGCAGCCGAAGCGGGGGGAGAAGACAGGGGAGTTCGTCCAATCGAAGCGATGTAGGATGCATAGAGTTGTCCATACTCCTGGCTATTGATGATTGCCATCTGGACGCGTGCCGAGTCATCTCTAGGGCTGACCGTCCCGATGTCACACAGATCATCGCTACGACGCTCGGCCAGCATCTCCAGGTACTCCATGCTACTGGCTTCCTCTAACATAGGAGGGATAGGCATACCGTTGACATTCTGGCTTTCACTCAGTTCTTCGGCAGGAATCTGTGCCGCGAAGAGTGGAGGAAGGTACTTTGTGAGAGACATGGGTATTGGCGGTACGACGCAGTACGTACAATAGACGACACGTGGATTACTGGTGCTGCGCGCAACAAAAATAGCATGTCCCTTTGGTGCCTGTGCACTACCACGTAGAAAATTTATACTCATAAAAAATCCTTTCAGGACAAATGAGAAATCCCTTCGATATACGGATATAGGCGTTTGATGCGTTTGAGGAGATCTCTGTTGGCGAGAATCTCCTCTTCGTTTAACTCATCTCCTTCGGTTGGAATGTCGTTTTCGTAGGCCTGGAGGCTCTGCAAGAGTTCGCTTTTGCCTGCGATACGGGCGAAGTTTTGCAGGAGCGTACGGGCCTGTTCGTCCTGGTTACGCCGGACGTCGGTGACAGCAGTTTGCGCGTATAGTTCGGCATACTGGCGCAGGAACAGGGTCCACTGCTGAGCGCTGCTGATGCTATTCATGACGCGTTCGACCTGGGCGATAGCTTTCGTTTGTTCGTCTCTGGCAGGTTCAAGGTCGCCGCGTAGAAAGAAGATGCCTGCGCGTGCGTAACGTGTATCGGCAACTCCTAATGGACGGCGCTGCTGATGGTAAAGTTTCAGCGCTTGCTCGAAATCGGCTAATGCTTCGTTGTTCTCATCTCTGCCGCGATGTGCCAGTCCACGTGTGAGAAAAGCATCGGCCTGGCCTGTCGCATCGTTTGCCTGGTTAAAACGGGTTAAGGCTGCATCGGAACTTTCCAGGGCTTCGTCCCATTTTTGTTGTCCCAGTTGAACTTGCGCAACGCCTAAGACTGCAGAGCCATCACCATTTGTACTCTCAACCACTTGAAAGGCACGACCAGCGGCCAGGAAAGTTTCCATAGCGGCTTGCAAGTCGCGGCGTGCCAGGTATGACTGAGCTATACCCAGAATGGTTTCGGCAGCCAGTTGTGGATCTTGTTGGGCATCGCTGCGGTTATGGGCATCGCTGTAGTACTTCTCGGCCTGCAAAAAATCGCCCTGTGTGAGGTAGATCTGTCCCTGTATAGAGGTTATCAGGGGAGTGAGTTGTGCCGCAAGAGGATTCCTGGTTGTGGCCTCGATAGCCGTTGTGAGATGAGAAGCGGCCTCCTTAAGATCACCAGTATAGGTAGCGAGGCGTGCCAGGCGTATCTCGGCGGCAGTGACAGTACGTGCGGCTGTTGTTTCACCCAGTGTTTCTATGTGTGTGCGGGCATCTTCATAGGCGCTCCTGGCCTGTCCCGGCTGTCCTGCTTGTCTGTAGATATCTCCCAACGTCAGCAATATCCTGCTCTCTGCCTGTACATTGCCAATTTTGTGGGCCTGCTGACGAGCTTCTTGCAGAGTTTTGCTGGCGCGGTCCAGGAAACCACGTCTAAACTGAATCTCGCCCAGTCCCGCACCGGTCTCAGCCTGTCCCAACTGAAATGCAATTGATTGGTAAGTACGCAATGCACGTTCCATGATCGAGTTAGCGTAGGAGAGTTGTCCACGCCGCAGATTTATCTCGCCCAGGAGACGATTAGCTTGAGCGGTGCCAAGTGCATTGCGCTGATCTGTATAGAGCTGTAAGGCCGATTGAGCGCCTATGAGAGCCTGATCAACATTACCTTGTAGAAAGGATATCTCGGCCAGGCCCAGATTCGCGTCAGCCTGACCCAGCTCATATTCAAGAGCATTCGCCTGACTGAGTGTCTCAGCGAATGTGTCAGCAGCCTGATCGAGATGTTCTTGATCGATATAGATGCGGCCCAGACCCAGCAAGGCATCTATCGTACCAAAGTGATCGCGGGTGTTGCGATAGATCTCCAATGCATGTTGGTAACCTGCCAGAGCCTCATCGAAGTGACGTGCCAGGCGTTGAATATCGGCGAGGCTGCGGCTGGCATCGGCCTCATTGATGCTATCTTTTGCCTCATGAAAATAGCGGATGGCTTCCTGATAATGCTCAGTTGCATAGTGGGTATTGCCGCGCTGCAACTCGATATGTCCTAGAGCCAGTGCAACATTGCCCAGACCCCGAGTGTTCTGCTGCGTGCGATAGATTTGTTGTGCGCCCTGGTAGGCATCCTGTGCGCGGTCCAGGTGGCTCAGTTGGCGCTCGATATGTCCCAGCGATACCGTAGTGTTGGCCTCCAACAGCGGGTAACCCGCGTCCTTATACATCTTCGTTGCACGCTGGTAGCTATTGATAGCCTGTTCAAGAGAGCTATTTTCGCGCTGTACATCGGCCATCAATGCACGGCTGTCTGCTGCACGTTTAAAGTCACCGAGCAGGCGAAAGCGTATCTCAGCATCGCCGAAAGCCTCTAGAGCTTGATCCAGTTTGCCATCATTATATGCATTAATACCGTCCTGGTAGCGTCTCTCTGCGAACTGGCGGTCCTTTTCCTTTTTTGCCTGATCATTTGCATCTATCGACATAATTTGAATCCCTCAAATGGTGGATGGTAAGCTCAGTGCATTTTATTGCTACGTTCATTGTAGTGTGTATGAGGGGGAAAGTCAAAAAAGCGGTGCTGGATACTGGGCGATTGAAACGTCCCGTAGAGGCATGCCTTGCGTGTGCCGAGTGCGTGGGGAGCAACACGCCTGGGCGTCTGAGACGTTCTCCTGAGCCACTCGGCACACGAGGCACGCCCGGCACACGAGGCACGCCCGGCACACGCAAGGCATGCCTCTACGGATCAATGAGATGATTATGCCTCGTTATTCAGGCGGTCTCTGGCTACGTTCATTTGTTCATCAAGTTGCTTCTTGAGTTGTGTCTTCAGCAGAGGGCCTGCGAATTTGAAAGCTTTGCCAGGGTCGCCATCGAGTGTGACTGTGATGCTGGTACCGGTGTCGGTAGGCGTGAGGAGAACGTGTTGTTCGAAGGCAAAAGGGCCCGAAGTCGTTTTCATCGTAAAGGCATTATATGGTTGATATTCAGTGACTGCGGCGGGTATTTCGATGTCGCGTCCGAAAAGGTCAATGACGAGATTAAAGGTAGTCCCTATACCAATAGGGCCAGGGCTGGTCTGGCGGAGGTCCTTCAGGCCTAACTCCTTTATATTTTTGGGGTTAGTGATATAGGTAAAGACCGCTTCAAGAGGGCGGTTTACCTCGATAGTATTCTCAACTTGCATTACGGGCTCCTTTATGGCATTGAACTATACATCCTATACACCCTTATACGATTTTGAGCGTGAAGAAGTTATGCGATGTAGGAAGGATATCCACAAGGAGATCATAAAATGTTATAATGGCGGAGGCTCTACGGTCTGACCTGGATGTCAGATGAGTATTTCGAAAGGCAGTAGCAAAGAAAATGAATGAAGACACACTCGCGCATGTAGACCTTTTCTCGACCCTGGACAGGAAAGAACTCCAGGTGCTGGCAAAAAGTTGTCAGGAGCGTACGTATGGCGCAGGTTCCAAGATATTCTCGCAAGGAGATTCTGGTGTAGGTTTGTATGTAGTGAAGAGCGGTAAGATCCGTCTTACGCAATCAAATAATCCTGACAGGGCCGAGATTGAGCTGGGTATAGTTGGAGCAAGACAGGTTATGGGTGAGATGGCGCTGCTGGATGATCTGCCGCGTTCGGCGACTGCTACAGCAGTAGATGATGTCGACGTACTTGTGCTGCCGGTGTGGGAGTTCCGGGGAGTTTTGCGGCAACATCCTGATATTGCATTGAAACTACTCGCTGTACTCAGCCGTCGATTGCGCAAGGTAGAGACGCGCCAGCGAGAGTGGTAGATTATCCCGCGTTTTGGCGTTCGAGATTGACCAGCCTCTCTACGTTTGATAGAAGTATTACATACTCGACGGGGAAAAGATGATAAATCGTGGACGCCATCAACGTAGTTCCTACAGTTCGTCTGGTTGGTGCGAGCCAGTGGCATCTGGTTTTTCGCGGTTCAAGAGCTTTTGTATTTCCTCGAACATCGTTTCGACATCGCCGAAGGAGCGATAGACGCTTGCGAAGCGGATATAGGCGATTTTATCCATGCGTTGTAGCTGATCCATAACCAGTTCTCCGATCACGCTACTCGGGATCTCCTGTTTACCGAAACGATAGAGTTCTTGTTCGATCTCCTCCGCCGCGTTTTCCATTTCGCCAGCGGGCAGAGGGCGTTTTTCGCAAGCTTTACGAATGCCAATGTAGAGTTTCTGGCGATCGAATGGTTCGCGTCGCTGGTCGCGTTTAATCACCATCAGATGAAATTTCTCGACGCGTTCGTAGGTACTGAAGCGACCTTTACAATGTTCGCATTCGCGTCGCCTATGAATGGCATCACCGATATCGCGGGAATCTTTGACGCGTGACTCGGTGCCGCCACAAAATGGGCATTTCATAAAACCTCTGTGCTTTTAGGAATTAATAAAATTATCTTACCACATTGTCAAAATAACCTGGAATGATCATATGTTTTCATATGTCCACTATACTCGGAATAGGGACATACGAAATGGATCCCTATTCCGGTTAAATGGTGACACTCCGCAAGGGCTAAAGCCCTGCAGCTTCTGCCTCTCTCGCGTCGTCGGTACTCTGAGAAATGTAGCGTAGCCACGACTCATACGAGTACCGTAGTGGGCAGGAAAAAGCGCGCAACCAGCGCATCCATCCATGCAAGCTGGTTCCTGGGCGGTGCCAGGCCCGTTGGCGCTCCCATGCCTTTCCGAAAGGGATGAATGGCCCACAACTTCGGTTTTCGGCGTCCTGGGGAGCGCTAACACCCGCGTCTTTCGACGCTGCTCCCTTGGGAACGTACCCACAAGGGCGGAGGCTTTTCCTGAGCTAGTTGTGTGTCCTGTTACACTTCCTAAAGCCGTACATCCGCTGGTGTCGTGCCTTCGTAACAGCAAATAGCTGATGTCGCATCTGGAAGAACACGGGAGTGTTTTTACCGCTGGCCCACAGCCTTCGAACCCGCACACTCTTCAGTTTTCAAAGTCCTACTCATCTCTTCTCCCATACGGGAGAAAACCGGAAATGCAAGGGCTCAAGCCACAGATGCCTAACCGCCAGGATTACAACCCTGAGCTTGCGGCAGGCTCAAGCCTTTTTCTGTCAACAACGTATTAGCGAACCACCGCCTCGCTATTTAGAACGTGCCGCCTGAGTATACGTCCTATTCCACGAAAGAGCGGGGGACGGAGATAGC
>Ga0137371_10000268_pt1 | contig 35994 bp, 40 predicted proteins | sample SagtaG_7_FD_104919 | JGI IMG/M metagenome (GOLD analysis project Ga0137371, IMG submission 104919) | Vadose zone soil microbial communities from Sagehorn Ranch, Mendocino, California, USA - Sage1_R_40_16 metaG | ecosystem: Environmental > Terrestrial > Soil > Vadose zone | place: USA...
ACGCGGCGCGAGAGTCCACCCTCGTCCTTACCCAGGCTTCTAGCCTGGGCTGCGGACGAGTGCGGCCTCTCGCTTGGTGCTAGCGACCCAGAAACTGGGCGGCATTACTGGAAGGGGCACTAGCGTGGTCGCGCGCGCCGAGACCACCGCCGGCGACAAGGTCTGGTTCCTGCGGGCGCTGCTCGTCCTGCAGGCGCCGCGGTCCGTCTTTGCCGCTCTACGCGACGATTCCGACGAGGCCGCCGAGGAACGCCAGGACGTCGCCGGCGCGCTCGTCTGGCTCGCGGGGATCGCCGCCGTGCTCGCGACGACGGTCGCGAGCGGCCTGCTCGACGACGTGGAGATGGACGGATCGCTCGTCGCGGTCTGGGCGTTCCTCGCGGGCGGCCTCTACGGCTTCACGCTCTACTACGTCGTCGGGAAGGTCTTCCACGTGGCGTTGCGGCGGCTCGGGAGCCGAGGCAGCTTTCGCCGCGCCCGGCATGTGCTCGCCTTCGCCGCGACGCCGATCGCGCTGGCGCTCGTCGTCTATTGGCCGGTGCGAATCGCGATCTACGGTGGCGACCTCTTCCGCCACGGCGGTGCCGACGGGCGCCGCGGCGGGATCGTGCTCGCCTGGCTGTTCTACGCGTTCGTCGTCTGGGCGTTTGCGCTGCTGATCGTCGGCGTCCGTACCGTGCACGGCTGGAGCTGGCGACGTTCGCTGGCCGGAGTCGCCTTCGCCGCGGTGATCGCCGCCGGACTAGCGCTCGCCGTGAGCGTGCTCTACGCCTTCGGCTGAGAACAGCTCCAGCTCGTCCTCCGGCATCGCATAGGTGTGCTCTTCGGCGGGGTAAACGCCGCCGCGCACCTCCTCGGCGTAGGTCGTGAGCGCACGCCGAATCTCGTCGGCGAGGTTCGCGTACCGCTTGACGAAGCGGGGCGCACGTCCTTCGGTCAGGCCGAGCAGGTCGTGGTAGACGAGCACCTGCCCATCGCACGCGGCGCCGGCGCCGATGCCGATGGTGGGAACCGTGAGCGCCTCGGTGATCCTCGCCGCGACCGGAACCGGAACGGCCTCGAGCACGACCGCGAAACAGCCGGCCGCCTCGAGCGCCAGCGCCTCCGCGAGCAGCTGCCGCGCCTTGGAGGCCGTGCGGCCCTGCGTCTTGAAGCCGCCGAGGATCGTCTCCGACTGCGGCGTCAGGCCGACGTGCCCCATCACACCGATGCCGGCCGAGACGATCGCCTGCACACGCGAGAGCGACGGGCCGGCGCCCTCGAGCTTGACGACGTCCGCGTCCGCCTCCTTGATGAAGCGGATCGCGTTGCGCACGGCGTCCTCGTCCGAGACGTGGTAGCTCCCGAACGGCATGTCCCCGACGACGAGCGGCCGCTTCGCGGTCCGGGCGACTGTGCGCGTCAGGAAGAGCATCTCGTCCATCGTCACCGGCACGGTGCCTTCGTGGCCGAGCACGACCATGCCCGCCGTGTCGCCGACAAGCAGGATGTCAATGCCTGCCTGCTCGGCGAGCCGCGCGCCTGGCGCGTCGTAGGCGGTGACCATCACGATCTTGTCGCCGCGCGTCTTCATCGCGGCGAGCTCGGGCAGCGTCAGCTTGCCGGGCTTCATCGCAGCTCTCCTTCCAGGACGACGTTGTCGATCAGCCGTGTCGAGCCGACGCGTGCGGCGGCGGCGAGCACGCGTGCGTCGCCGACGTCGATCACCTCGACGTAGTCGGGCTCGAGGCCGTTGAGCGCGGCGCGAGCCGCCGCGATGGGGTCAGACCCTTGGACGTGTGCCGAGCGGCCGGTCTCGAGCGCGCGCGGCAAAGCGAGCGCCTCCGCCCGTTCGGCGGTCGAGAGGTAGACGTTGCGCGACGAGAGCGCGAGACCGTCCGCGTCGCGCACCGTCGGCAGCACGCGTAGCTCGACGTCGACGTTCAAGTCCCGTACCACCCTGCGGAGCACGGCCGCCTGCTGGGCGTCCTTCTGCCCGAAGAAGGCGACGTCGGGACGGACGATGTTGAAGAGCTTGACGCACACGGTCGCGACCCCGCGGAGGTGACCGGGACGCGCCGCCGCCTCTCCGCCCGCCTCCTCGACGTCGACCCAGGTAGCAAACCCCTCCGGATACAGCTCCTCTGCAGAAGGCACGAACAGCACGTCGACACCCACCTCAGTCGCGAGCCGCGCATCGCGCTCCTCGTCGCGCGGGTACAGCTCCAGATCCTCGTTCGCAGCGAATTGCGTCGGGTTGACGAACAGGGACACGACGACGCTCGCGCACTCGGCACGAGCAGCGCGCATCAGCGAAAGGTGCCCCTCGTGGAACGCCCCCATCGTCGGGACCAGTCCAACTTTGTGGCTCAGAGCCACTTGCTGCATTTCCGTCGCGGTTCGCACGGTTCTCATCGCGCCGTCGCGTCCGCGTCGCTCGCCGTCGGCTCGCTCCCGTGGCGGAACCGATGGTTCCCCCACGGACCCCCTCCTTTTGGGTCCGCCTCGCCCGCCGCGGCGCTGCGATCGCTGCGCCGGGCGAGGAGTGCCGGGGGGGAAACCTCCCGGTTTCCCCCTTCCCCTTCCACACGCGCGCGGAGCTGCGCTGTCGCGCGCGCCAGGACGTCGTAAAGGGGCTCCAGTTCGGGACGGGCGGCTCGGATCGCGCGGCGGTGCGCTTCCACCGTCTCCCAGTCGCCGCGTTCGATCGGCCCCGTCAGCTCGAAGCCGTTCTCGATCGTGCGCCGCATCAGCGGGACGAGCGCCTCCGGCGGCGCTCCCGCCGCGCGGAACAGCTCCGACGCAACCGCATGCAGCGTGACGAGGTAGTTCGACGCGATCGCCGCGCCGGCGTGGTAGAGCGGCCTCGCGCCGTCGTCGAGCGGAAACGGCCGCAGTCCCAGCGTCTCGGCGAGCCAGAACCCGATCTCGCGAGCGTCGGCGGACTCGGCCGTCACGGCCGCCCAGGCGCCGTCGAGCTGCTCAGGTCCTCGTGCGCGCGTGAACGTCTGGAGCGGATGAAGCGAGAAGCGGTGCGTATGCGGATCCAGTGCGGCCAGCGACGTCGCCCCCGAGACGTGCGCGACCCAGGGCCCGGCCGGCAGCTCCTGGGCAACGCCGGGAATCGCCTCGTCCGGGACGCAAAGCAGAACGAGCCCGCCGCCCGGCCCCACGGCGAGTCCGCGCTCGCGCAGCCTGTCGGAGACGGCCGAGCCGACGCGGCCGGAGCCGATGACGGTGATGCTCTCGAACACTTGTTGGCGCTCCAGTTCCGGAACGGATACCGGGCGCAAATAGGGTACACCGGCGCTGCTACCCTGGCGTGCCTCGTGGGTCGCCGTCTCCTCCTGGCCTTGGTCGCCGCCGGGTTCCTCGCCGCCGCAGGGCAGGCGAGGGCCGCGATCGCGCTGACGCCGTGCAGGACGGGGGGAGTGGAGTGCGGGACGGTCAACGTCCCGCTCGACCGCAGCGGGGCCACGCCGGGGACGATCCCTCTCCACGTCGAGGTCCTTCCGGCCGACGGCACGGCGCGCGGAGTGATGTTCCTGGTTGCGGGAGGGCCAGGTCAGGGGTCGGCGGGCTCGTTTGATCTGGCGCCGGGATTCAACCGCGATCTGATCCGTTACATGTTTCCCGGCTACACGCTCGTCGCGTTCGACAACCGGGGAACGGGACAGTCGGGCCTGATCGATTGCCCGGGGCTGCAGAAGACCGTCACGGGCAGCGTCGACGTCGAAGCGCGGCTTGCCGCCGACTGCGCGAACATCATCGGCCCCCAGCGCGTCTTCTATTCGACCCGCGACCACGCCGACGACACGGACGCGGTCCGCGCGGCGCTCGGCGTCGACAAGATCGCGCTCTACGGTGTGTCCTACGGCACGAAGCTCGAGCTCGCCTACGCGCTCGGCTACCCGACCCACGTCGAACGACTGATCCTCGATTCGGTCGTGCCTGCTCAGCTCCCCGACCCGTTCGATCGCAACGTGCTGCAGGAGATGCCCAATACCCTGCGCAACTTCTGCGCCGGCGGGCTATGCAAGGCGGCGACGGAGGATTTCGCGGGCGACGTCGTCAAGCTCGCCAACCGGATCCAGGCGAAGCCCCTGAAGGGAACGATCGTCGCCGTGAGCGGCAAGACCAAGCGCATCAGCATGAACGGTGAAGAGTTCCTGTCGATGCTCATCGATGCGGATCTCACCCCGGGCCTCGCGGCCGAGGCTCCTGCTGCCGTGCACGCGGCGCTGGTTGGATACGCGCGACCGCTGTTGCGGCTCTACGACCGCGACCTGCTTGCGAACGTGTTCCCCTCGGAAGACCTGAGCTTCGGCCTGAACGCGGCGACGAACTGCGCCGACGGCCGCTTCCCCTGGGATCCGTCCACGCCCCCGTCGGCCCGTCAGGCCGCGATCGACCAGGCAGTGGCGGCGCTCCCGGCGGGTTCGCTCGGTCCGTTCGGACCCTGGGCAGCCCGGATCGGAACGGCGTTCTTCTGCGAGCAGTGGCCGTCGCCGGCGGGCAACTCGCCGCTCGGGCCGGGCCCGCTTCCAAACGTCCCGATGATCGCGATCGACGGCGGCTTCGACCTGCGCACGCCCGTTGCCAATGCGGTTTCGGTCGAGCGGCAGTTCCCGCAGGGCAAGCTCCTGATCGTGCCGGGTGTCGGCCACAGCGTTACCGGCACCGACTTCTCCGGCTGTTCGCAGAACTACGTGCGCAGCTGGATCCTCGGCACGCTCTCCGCTCCGAAAGAGGCGCAGTGTGCACAGCGCGTCCCGCCGCTGGTCAAGATTCTCGGCGCGTTTCCGCGGCGCATTGCGCGGACGCCCGGCGCGACGCTCGCCGCGGTCGGGAAGACGCTTCGCGAGGCGCAAGCGACGTGGATCGACCTCTTCGGGCCGTCAAGCGAGCGCGGTCTCTACGGCGGCAAGCTGACCGCGTCGAAGAACGGCAAGACCTTCACCCTCACCCGCTACAGCCTCGCCCCCGGTGTCAGCGTCAGCGGCAAGATCACCCTTGTCGCGTTCGGCCCGCCCTCGACGTACAGGGGAACCGTGCGCATCGCCGGCTCCGCCGCCGTCGGGGGGACGCTCACGATCGCGAAGACCGGCAAGATCAGCGGCACCCTTGGCGGCCATCGCATTTCCGGCCGCTATTAGCCCCTTCCACACGCGTCCGGCCCCGGCCCTAAACTGCCCGGGCGATGCCGATGTACGAGTACGTCTGCATGAAGTGCGAGGAGCACTTCGAGGAGCTCGTCCGGAGCGATGAAGAGGTGGGGTGCCCGCAGTGCGGCGCGGCCAACGTCGCCAGGCAGCTCTCGACGTTCGCGATGATCGGTACCGCCGGGCAGACCGGCGCGTTCGGCGGCGGCGGCTGTTGCGGCGGGAGCTGTGGCTGCGGTCACTGAGCTCCACGCGTATCGCGACGAGGTAGCGGACTGCACCCGCTGTGCGCTGGCGGCGGGCCGCACGCAGGTCGTGTTCGGCTCGGGCGATCCGAGCGCCGACCTGATGTTCGTCGGGGAAGCGCCCGGCTTCCACGAGGACAAGCAGGGCGTGCCGTTCGTCGGCGCGGCGGGGAAGCTGCTCGACCAGCTGCTGTCGGGCATCGGGCTGACCCGCGCGGACGTCTACGTTGCGAACGTGATCATGTGCCGCCCGCCGGGCAACCGCGATCCGATGCCGGAAGAGATCGAGGCGTGCGAGGCGCACCTCTGGAAGCAGATCGAGCTGATTCAGCCGCGCGTGGTTGCGACGCTCGGCAACTTTGCGACGAAGCTCCTGTCGGGGCGACCGACCGGCATCACGCGCGTCCATGGACAGGAGCAGGAGACGACGCTCGGGGGCCGCCGCGTCTTGCTGTACCCGATCTACCATCCCGCCGCTGCGCTCTACACCCCGCGCATGCTCGAGGTCCTCAAGTCGGACTTCGCGCGGTTGCCGGAGCTGCTGGGCCGCGAGGTCGCACCGCCGCCTGAACCGGTCTTCCTGACGCCGGTCACGGCCGAGCCAGCCGTCCAGCTCGGCCTCTTCTGACCAAATCGCCGAGGCGCCGTCTTGCGGCGCCGACCGCCGTCTTGAACAGCGCTGCGATCGCTGGCTCGCGTCCGCATACGGTTCGGCACTGATGGGCCGAAGGCAGTCGAATTCGCCCGCAGAGACGGAAGCGCTCGCCGCACGGCTCGCCGCCGACCTCAGGCTCGGCGATGTCGTCACCGTCTCGGGCGAGCTCGGCTCCGGGAAGACGACCTTCGTTCGCGGTGCCTGCCGTGCTCTCGGTGTGACGGGCCTCGTCACGAGCCCGACCTTCACGATCGGTCACCGTTACCGCGGGCACATCGACGTGTCGCACCTCGATCTCTTCCGCTTCCGCGACGTCTCGCCCGCGGAGTGGGGTGACCTGGAGCCGTACTTCGACGATGCGGTCGTCTTCGTCGAGTGGCCCGAGGCCGGTGCCGGCGTGCTCCCGCCTGTGCGTGCGGCCGTGCGGCTCGAGCACGGCGGCGGGGAGGTCCGGCTTGTCACGATTGAGCACGATGGTGATCCTGGCGTTCGACACGGCGACTGACGTCGCGACGAGTGCGCTCGTCGACGACGGTGAAGTGCTCGGCGAGCGGACGTCGCGCGCGGTGACGTTGCTCGAGGACATCGACGCGCTGCTGCGGCAGGCCGGGATGCACACTCGTGACGTCGAGGCACTCGCGGTGGGAGTCGGGCCGGGCAGCTTCACGGGTGTCCGTATCGGCCTCTCGACCGCGCGCGGGCTCGCACTGGCGCTCGGCATCCCGGCGGCGGGCGTCTCGACGCTCGACGCGCTGGCGGCCGGCGCGCCCGGAGCGGTGCCGGTCGTCGATGCGCGCCGCCGCGAGGTCTTCGTCCCGGGCAGGGTGATCGCCCCCGCCGACTTGGCCGTGGAGCCGGGAACGATGCACATCGGCAGCGGCGCCGTCCGCTACCGCGAGGTGCTCGCGGCCGCCGGCGCCGAGATCCCTCCGGACGCCGACGACCGCCACCTGCCGAGGGCCCGCTACCACGCTCTGCTGGCGCGGAACTTCGGTTCGGCCGACGAGGTCGAGCCGCAGTACCTCCGCGTCCCCGACGCTGATAGAACCAGGACATGAGCACGTCGCTCGCCTGTCGGCTCGCTCCCGTAGGGGAAACAATGTTTCCCCTACGGGACCCCTTCTTTAGGTCACGCCTCAGCCCGCGCGCCGCTGCGATCGCCGCGCGCGCTGAGGAGAAGGTGAGGGGAAACCTCGCGGTTTCCCCCTTTGCCCCTTCCCTTGCTCACCGGCCGGGGTGCGGCCGGTGAGCACAACCGCGAATCGGGTCGACTTCCGCCGCCTGGAGCTGCGCGACCTGAACGCGATCGAGAAGATCGAGCGGGCCTCCTACCGGACGCCGTGGTCGCGGTCGATGTTCGCGGGCGAGCTGGCGAAACCGTCCTCGATCTCGCTCGGCGCCTTCGATCCAGAGCGCGGGGAGCTGCTCGGCTATCTGATCATCAGCCGGTACGTCGACGCCTGGCACGTGATGAACCTCGCGGTCGCGCCGAAGCATCGCCGCAAGCGCATCGCCTCGAGCCTGCTCGAGCGCTTGTTCGAGGAGACGTCGGGAGAGGGGCGCCGCGGGTACACGCTCGAGGTGCGTGTCTCGAACGATGTCGCGATCAAACTCTACGAGCAGGCGGGCTTCAAGGCGCGCGGCGTACGCCGCGGGTACTACACGGACAACCGCGAGGACGCGCTGATCATGTGGCGCGACCCCGCGCGGCGTCCACTCGACCGGTCCTCGTGATCGTCCAGCCGCCGCCGACGACGGCGGTCGCGTTCGTCGACGGCCGCCACGGTTGGGTCGGTGGGCAGGGAGCGTTGCTGGGCACGAGCGACGGCAAGGCTTTCCGGGTCGAGCTGAGAGCGCCGATCGCCGGCATCTCTGCGCTCGACCGCCGGCGGGCGTGGGCGATCACCGGTGACGGCTTCGTGCTTCGCACGACGGACGGACGGCACTGGTCGCGGCTCGGCGCTCCGCACCTTTTCCACCTGCAGTTCGTCAATGCGCAGATCGGCTTCGGGCTGACGCGCGACGGCGTGGTCGTCCGCAGCACGGACGCCGGACGTACATGGCCACAACTCCAGACTCCCGGCCTCGTGCAATCGGAATGCTTCTCGAGCAGGCGAACCGGCTGGCTTGCGCGCGCCGGCTCGGTCTGGACGACGCACGACGGCGCACGGACATGGGCCCGTTCTCGCTTGCGAGCTAGCTCTGCGCTGCCCGAGCTGGGTTGCCGCGGGCGCGACGTCTGGGTCCTCTTTCGCGAGGGCGCCGCCGCCGGCACGGAGGGCTATCACGTGTATCGCTCGCTCGACGGAGGCTCGAGGTGGCGCGCCGTCCTAGCGAGCCCGTTTCAGCGCCGCCTGCCCGCGATCAGCAACTACGCGGGACCGTTCAACGTCCTCGGGCGCGGCGCGGCCGTCTTCAGCGGCTCCTGCTCCCCGTGCGACGGATTTGGCACCGCGACCATCGTGCGCACGCTCGACGGCGGCGCGTCGTTTCGGCGCAGCACGCCCTTCCATGGCTACGTGCCGTCGGCGCTGTCGTTCGTCGACTCCGCCAGCGGCTGGCTCATCACCGGTGCCCACGCCGGTTCAGCGGCGCCCGCCCGCCTGGGCATCCTGTGGCGGTCGGTCGACGGCGGCCGCAGCTGGCGCTCGGTGCTGCGCTCGCCGCTGGTCGCGCCGTGATTCTCGGCCTCGAGACCTCATGCGACGAGACCGCCGCAGCGCTCGTCTCCCCCGACGGGTGTGTCCTGGCGAACATCGTTTCCTCGCAGGCCGACCTGCATGCACGGTACGGCGGAGTCGTCCCCGAGGTCGCCTCGCGCCGTCATCTCGAGCTCGTCACGCCCGTGATCCGCGAGGCGCTCGGCGCTGCGGGCGCCGGTCTCGAGGACGTCGAGTTGATCGGCGTGACGACCGGTCCCGGGCTGATCGGTGCGCTCCTCGTCGGCGTCGCCGCCGCCAAGGCGATCGCGTGGGCCCGAAGGCTTCCGCTCGCGGCCGTCGACCACCTGCACGGGCACGTCGCCTCGCTCTACCTGGAGCCCGACCCGCTCGAGCCTCCCTTCGTCTGTCTGCTGGCCAGCGGCGGCCACACGCTGCTGCTCGACGTCCGTGAGCACGGGGGCGAGCCCCGCGTGCTCGGGACGACGATCGACGATGCCGCCGGCGAAGCCTTCGACAAAGGCGCGCGGCTGCTCGGGCTCGGCTATCCGGGCGGCGCCGCGATCGACCGCCTGGCGCGCGAGGGTGATCCGCGCGCCTACGACTTCCCCGTCGCTCGCGTCCCGGGCCTCGACTTCTCCTTCTCCGGGGTGAAGACGGCGCTCCTGTACGCAGTGCGCGACCTCGCGCCAGACGAGCTCGAGCGGAGGCGTGCGGATCTCGCCGCGAGCTACCAGCGTGCGATCGTGCGCGCGCTCGTTGGGCGTACGCACGAGGCCGCCGCCGCGACCGGGGCCGCAACCGTGGCGGTCGTCGGCGGGGTCGCTGCGAACTCCGAGCTCCGCGCAGCTTTGCCGGATGCAGTGCCCGCTCCGCTTCAGTTCTGTACCGACAACGCCGCCATGATCGCGTCGGCCGCGCGCTTCGCCGAGCCCATCCACTATCCCGGCTATCTTGCGCTCGATGCCTACGCGTCGACCGCGTGAGCCGTTCAACGCGCTGGTGCTTGCGGCTCTTGCGGTCGTCGTCAGCGCGGTCCTGATCGCAGCCGGGGGAGAGCGGCGGCATGCCGCGCCGACGGGCGAGCCGAGCTCGCAAGGGCTCGCGCGGGCGCCGCGGCCTCGTGTCGCGGTCGGCCAGCGGGTGATCGTGTTGCTGAAGGCCCCGGCCCTCGCCGACCGTGTGGGCACGGCGGGCGGGCTCGCGACGAGCGAGGACGAGCGACGCTGGACCGAGACCGCGCTCTCCGCGCAGAAGCTGCTCGTCGCGCGCCTTCGCGTGGAGGGAGTCGTCGTGCAGCCCGAGTTCAGCTACATACACACGATCAACGGCTTTTCGGCGGCCTTCGATGCGCGCGGGATCGCGCTGCTCGAACGCGCACCGGAGGTGGCCGGTGTGTATCCCGTGCGTGCGGCGTACCCGGCAACGACGAGCTCGCAGCTGCTTTCGAGCGCGCAGTCCGGAGAGCGGCCTGGGATCGCGTTGTCGAATCGCGACGGCCGCGGCGTCACGATCGCGCTGCTCGACACCGGGGTCGACCGCGCGCAGCCCTTCCTGCGCGGCCGCATGAACCCGGGCATCGACATCGTCGGCGGAGATCCCGACGCGGTGGCCGCGCCGCAGCCCGACGCGCCGGCGGAGCTAGAAGCGCACGGCACGGAGCTCGCCGGCCTCCTGGTCGGATCGGGCGGCCCCGCTGCGCTGGAGGGCGTAGCTCCGGGCGCGACCCTGCTGCCGATCCGCGTCGCAGGCTGGGAGCGTGATGCGTTCGCACGCTGGGCCGTGTACGGCCGCACCGACCAGGTCCTCGCGGGAATCGAGCGGGCCGTGGATCCGAATGACGACGGCGACGCTCACGACGCGGCGCGCATTGCGCTCGTCGGCGTCGCCGAGCCGTTCGCGGCGTTCGCCGACGGGCCGCTGGCGCGCGCTGCCGCCGGTGCCATGCGGCTGGACACGCTCGTCGTCGCCCCGAGCGGGAACGACGGTCCCGCGGGGCCGGGTTACGGCAGCGTGTCCGGACCGGGCGGCGCGCCTGCCGCCTTGACCGTCGGCGCGCTCGACCTGCGTCCCCGGTACGGGGAGGCACGGGTGGTTTTGCGCGCGGGCCTGCACGTCGAGTTCGACGGCACGCGCCCCCTTGCGAGCGCAGTGACGCCGGCCGGGCCGATCGACGCCGGCCTCGGCGCACCACGCGCGAAGACGACCGCATTTGCCGGCTATCGGGGCGCGGTGCCACTGCTGGACTTCTTCGACAAGCGCGGACTGAGCCTCGTCGCCGGCCGCGCGGCGCTGCTGCGAGCCGGAGCAGATCCGAACGGCAGCCTCGCGAACGCCGCCCGCGCCGGTGCGGTCGCCGTGCTCTTCTACGGCGCCGACCTGCCGGCCGGGGGCATCAGCCTCGACCAGAGCGGGCCGATCCCGGCCGTCTCGATCCCGGAAGCGCTCGCCGAGCGGCTGCTCGCACAGCTTCGCCGCGGCATCGGTGCCGCGCTCTCGCTCGGCAACGTGCGCACGACGTCGAACAGCGGCGTGGGGAAGGTTGCGCCGTTCTCGTCGTCCGGGCTCGCGTTCGACGGGCGCGTCAAGCCCGACGTCGTCGCGCCCGGCGTGGCGCTGGAAACCGCGGAGCCCGGGATGAACGCAGACGGCTCGGCACGGTTCGGAACCGTCAACGGAACGAGCGTCGCGGCGGCGCTCGTCGCCGGCGGCGCCGCACTCCTCGCACAGGCGCGTCCGTACCTCGACGCCGAGGCACTGAAGGGGCTGCTCGTCGGTTCGGCGCGGCCGCTTGCCGGTGATCCCGTCGCGTCCCAGGGAGCTGGACTGATCGACGTCGGCGGAGCGACGGCGACGGAGGTGACCGCGGCGCCGGCCTCGCTCGCATTCGGGCGCGCAACCAGTGGGCGCTGGCAGGGCGACCAAGTCGTCGCCCTGCGCAACGTCACCTTCCGGCGGCTCATCCTTACGTTGCAGGTCGTCGTCGCGCACGAGGGCGCCGGGCCGTTGCAGTTCGACGTCCGGCCCGTGCGGTTGTCACTCGCGGCGGGGCGAACGATCCGCGTGCACGTCCGCGTGCGTGTTGCCGGCAAGCCGGAGGGCCAGGCGCCCGCCGACGGATACCTCGTCGTCACACCGGTCGCGGGACACGAGATCCATGTGCCGTGGACGATCCTCTTCGGCCCGCGTCCCGCCCCGACGCTCGCCGCGGTACACCTCTCGGCGCATGCGTTCCGCCCGTCGGACGCCGCGCCGCCGCTGCTGAGCTTCATCGCCGGCTCCGTGCCGCGCGTGGCCGGCGGTCCCGCCGTCCTGCCGCTGATCCGGCTCGACCTCGAGCTGTGGAGCCGGAAGGGCGGCCGCATCGGATTGCTCGCACGCCTCCGCGACGTGCTGCCGGGGCGTTACTCGTTCGGTGTCACTGGTCGTGACCCGACAGGCTCGGTGCTCCCGAGCGGCGACTACCAGCTGCGGCTGCTCGCATACGGCACGGATGCCGGACCGCCGACGGTCAAGACTCAGCCGTTCGCGATCAAGTAGGGTCCGCCCGCCCAGTCGGAAATGCCCCATTTGCGCGGAAAAAGGAGTTGAAGTGACAATCGTCGACGCCCCCGTCTCGCATCTCCGCGAGAACCCATTCGAGATCGCGCGCGAGCAGCTGCACCGTGTCGCAAAGGCCTTCGCGATCGATCCGAATCTCGTGAACGTCCTCCAGGAGTGCAAGAAGGCGGTGTCCGTCTCGGTGCCGGTGGCGATGGACGACGGGTCGACACAGGTCTTCCAGGGGTACCGAGTCACGCACAACGTCGCGCGCGGGCCGTCGAAGGGCGGCATCCGCTACCACCCCGACGTCACCCTCGACGAAGTGAAGGCGCTCGCGATGTGGATGACCTGGAAGTGCGCACTGGCCGGGATTCCGTTCGGCGGCGCAAAGGGGGGCGTCATCTGCAATCCGAAGACGATGTCTGAGGGCGAGCTGCAGCGGATGACCCGCCGCTACACCTCCGAGATCATCAACGAGATCGGTCCCGAGAAGGACATTCCCGCGCCGGACGTCGGCACCGACGGACGTGTGATGGCGTGGATCTTCGACACCTACTCGATGAACAAGGGGCATTCGGTGCTCGGCGTCGTGACCGGAAAGCCGTTGACCATCGGCGGCTCGCTCGGCCGCGAGGAGGCGACGGCGCGCGGCGCGCTGTACTGCGTCCGCGAGGCAGTGCGCAAGCTGCAGCTGTCGCTGGAGGGAACGTCGGTCGCCGTCCAGGGCTTCGGCAACGTCGGCTCGTTCCTCGCGAAGTTCCTCGCCGAGGACGGCGCGAACGTGATCGCGATCTCGGACTCCACCGCGGGGCTGCACAACCCGAACGGCATCGACGTCCAGGCGGCGCTCGCGCACAAACGCGAGACGGGGACGCTGGCCGGCTTTCGCGGCGCAGAGGCGATCTCGAACGACGAGCTGCTGCTGCTCGAGTGCGACGTCCTCGCTCCGTGCGCGCTCGAGCAGGTGATCACGACGGAGAACGCGGACAAGGTGAAGGCGAAGATCATCGTCGAGGGCGCGAACGGCCCGGTCACCCCGACCGCGGACGAAATCCTGGAGGACAAGGGCATCATCGTCCTCCCGGACATCCTGGCCAACGCCGGAGGCGTCGTGGTCTCCTACTTCGAGTGGGTGCAGGGCCTCCAGGAGTACTTCTGGAAGGAGCCGGAGGTGAACGCGAAGCTGAACGACATCATCACGCGCGCCTTCAACGAGACCTGGGCCGTGCACGAGAGCCGCAGCGTCTCCGTGCGGCTCGGCGCCTACGGCCTCGCCGTCCGGCGCGTCGCCGAGGCCACCACCACGCGCGGCATCTACCCCTAGGTGCTGGGGTCAGACCCCTCCGGGGTCAGACCCGTCGTCCTCTACCACGCGGAGGGCTGCCACCTCTGCGCGCGGGCGCGCGGCGTGCTAGCCGAGAGCGGCGTCCCGTTCGAGGAGATCGACATCACGGGCGACCCGGAGCTCGAGGCGGCGTACCGCGAGTGGCTCCCGGTGGTGGAGATCGACGGCGAGCGGGCGTTCGTCTACTACGTCGACCCGGTGGCCTTCCGCCGGAAAGTGGGCGCACAAACTTAAGCGGCGCCGGGCGTTGCGCCCTCGTGATACAACGACTGCCGGGTGTCACAAACTCTCGAAGCCAGGGCTGCTGCACCCGGGGACCGGCTGACCGTCGGCGTCGCCGCGCGCCTGTCGCGCTACCTGCAGGTCCTGACCCAGGCGAGGAAGATGGGCAAGGAGCGGATCTCCTCCCAGGAGATCTCCGACTACACGAACATCAACGCGACCCAGATCCGGCGCGACCTGTCGGCGTTCGGGAAGTTCGGCAAGCGGGGCGTCGGCTACAACATCGACTCGCTTCTAGGTGAGATCCGCAAGATCCTCCGCACCCAGGGACAGCACAACATCGCGCTGATCGGGGCCGGCCGGCTGGGCCAGGCGATTGCGAGCTCACCGATCTTCGCCGAGCACGGGATCAACATCGCCGCGGTGTTCGACACGGATCCCGACAAGGTCGGCCGGCAGGTGGGCAACGTGCCGGTGAGCGACTACGGCCGGCTTGCCAACGCGATCCGCGAGAAGAACATCATCGTCGGCGTGGTCGCGGTTCCGGCCGACAACGCGCAACGCGTGGCCGACGACCTGGTCGGGTCCGGAATCAAGATCATCTTCAACTACTCCGAAGCGCTGCTCGACGTGCCGCAGGACGTTTCCGTGCACACGTCCAACCCGGCGGTCGAGCTGCTCTACGCGCTCTACTTCTATTTGACGTAGGCCGCGCAGCGGCCCGTCCGCGAAGCGGACCTGTGGAGGGGGTCTGGGCGGAACCGGGAGGTTCCCCCGGCGGACACGCCACGCGGCTCCGCCATGATGACCGTGTGCGCATCCTGCTCTGGCACGGCTACCTGCTCGGCGGGACCGGGTCGAATGTGTACACGCGTGCGCTCGCGCGCGAATGGAGCCGCGCGGGACACGACGTGATCGTCTTCTGCCAAGAGCGGCACCTTGACTCGTACGACGTCGGCGGTGCCGAGGTCGTGCGGCCGGACATCGACGGCCTCTTGCCGGTGTTCGTGCTCGATCGCTACGAGGGTCTCGAAGCACGGTTGCTGCAGGACTTCACGCCCGGGGAGCGTGACCGCTACGTCGAGCTGAACGCCGCCGCGCTCCGCGCGCGGCTGCCCGCAGACCTCGTGTTCGCAAATCATGTGCTGCTCGGGGCTCCGGTCGGTCTCGCCGGCGGCGCCCCTTTTGTGGTCAAGGCGCACGGCTCGGAGCTCGAGTACTCGATGCGCGGCAATGACGAGCTGTCGGCGTGGGGGGCGGAAACCCTCGGGCGCGCGGAAGCGGTGTTCGTGGGTTCCGCGCACATCCGCGCCGTCCTCGAGGAGGTCGTCGGCCATGTCGACCGCGTACACGAGGTTCCGCCGGGCGTCGACGTCGAGGAGTTCCGGCCGCAGGAGCGGGACCAGGCGCTCGGGCGGCTGTTGACGGAAACGCGGGCCGACCCGCCGAACCCCGGCAACGCGAACGAACGCCTGCCGGACGACGGCAACGCCGAGCGCTTCGCGGCGTTCTTCGCGACGGACGAGCCGACTGTCCTCTACTTCGGGAAGCTGCTCTTCAACAAGGGCGTGCACCTACTGCTCGACGCGCTGCGCGAGGTCGAGGCGCGCGGGGTGATTGTCGGCTTCGGCGACTATCGGGCAGAGCTGGAGCACGCCGCTCCGGAACGGACGCTCTTTACCGGGGCGCTCGAGCATCGCCATCTCGTGCATCTGCTCCCGCTGGCGGACGTCGTGGTGGTGCCGTCGATCTTCCCAGAGGCGTTCGGCATGGTCGCCGCGGAGGCCGCCGCGGCCGGGGTGCCGCCGCTCGTCGCGAGGCATTCCGGTCTCGCCGAGATCGCAGCCGGGCTCGAGGCGACGTACCCGGTTGAATTCCGGCCGCTGACGAGCTTCGCGCGCGGCGACGCGGGGGATCTCACTGCGAAGCTCGGCGAGCTGCTCGCACTGCCCGCCGAGACGCGGCGGGAGCTAGGTGCGGTCGCGCGCCGCGCGGCGGTCGAGCGCTGGAGCTGGTCGAGCGTCAGCGAGCGGCTGCTGTCGCTTCATTTACGCTAGTGCGGTGGGCGACGCCCAGCGCTTGAGCCCGGAAGAGCAGATCCGGTTCGCCCGCGAGGCATTCGACGACGGGCAGGACTTCACGATCGCCGTGGAGGAGGAGTTCGCGCTGCTCGATCCGGACTCGCTCGAGCTGACGAACCGCTTCGAGGAGCTCAAGGGAGCTGCCGCCGGCAGCGAGCTCGACGAGCATCTCGTCGGCGAGCTGATCGCGTCTGAGATTGAGATCAAGACCGGGCGCTCCGCCACGTTCGGGGAGACGGCCGAGCGGATGGCGACGCGCCGGGCGCAGCTGGCGGAGCTCGCCGACCGCTTCGATGTCGCCCTTGCGTGTACCGGCACGCACCCGTGGAGCCGCTGGCAGGACCAGCGCATCATCGACACGCCGCACTACCGCCGGAACAACGAGATCCTCCAATACGTTGTCTGGCGCAACAACAGCTTCGGCATCCATGCGCACATCGGCATCCGGGGAGCCGACCGCGCCGTCGCCGTCTGCAACGCGTTTCGCAACGTGCTACCGGAGCTGCTCGCGCTCTCCGCGAGCTCGCCGTTCGTGGAGGACTGCGTCACGGGTCTCCACTCCGCGCGCACGGAGATCTTCACCAAGCTGTTTCCGCGCGCGGGCATTCCCGACGTCTACGACGGGTGGGCTGGATTCGAGGAGTACGTGAGATTCCTCTACGAGACCCGATCGATCGACGAGCACACGCAGATGTGGTGGAGCGTCCGGCCGCATCTCGCGTTCCCGACGGTCGAGGTGCGCATCTGCGACGCGCAGCCCGACCTCGGGGAGGCGCAGTCGCTCGCGGCGTTGATGCACGCGCTCGGCGCGCGCTTCGCGCGCGCTCTCGACGAGGGCGAGCCGCTGCCGCAGCTCCCGAACCGGCTGCTCGAGGAGAATCTCTGGCGCGCAATCCGCTACGGGCTGACGAATGGGTTGATCGACTTCGAGCGGGGCGAGGTCGTCCCGGCGCGCGCGCGGATCGAGGCGCTGATCGAATGGGTGCTGCCGGTCGCAGAGGAGATCGGCGCCGCTCCGTATCTCGACGTCCCAGAGGCGAACGCCTCGGAGCGCCAGTACGCGCGGCTGGAGCAGCTCGGCTCACACCGCGACGTGTTCGCCGAGCTCGTGCGACGGCCGCGGGAGCTCGTCGGTGGGTGAAGGACAGCAGCCGACCGACGAGGAGCTGATCAAGCAGCTGGAGGAGGAGCTGCAAAAGCTTCAGGTCTCCGACCTTCTCGTCCAGACGCTCTACACGGTGTCGTCGCTCGGGTATCGCAAGCTCTCCGAAGGGGACCGCGACCTCGATCAGGCGCGCCTCGCGATCGAAGCGATGCGGGCACTGCTCCCGGTGCTCGAGGGGACGGTCGGCGACGAGCTCGTGCGTGATTTCAAACAGGTCACGTCCAACCTCCAGCTCGCGTATGCCGACGCCGCAAAGGGGAAGAACGGCGCGACGTAGATCGTCTTGACAGCGAGATGGCCGTCGCCGCCGCATGTGGGTGCGGGGAGCCCCTCGAAGCCGAGGACGAACAGGCGCTCGCCGAGGTGGCGGAACGCCACGTCAATAGTGAGCATCCCGAGCTCGTCGGCACGCTCTCGCCGCTCGAGCTCGCGGGCCGGCAGCCCGCCGAGCAAGCCGCTGCCTAGCCCCATGTGATAAAAACCTGCCCGCGCCGGGGACACTCGGCGCTGACCTTGTGAGGGGGTAGGAACGCTGATCGTCGGGAGCTTCTTCAACGACCACGCGGTGCTCTTCGCGCTCGTTTGCGCGGGGGTCGCGGTCGCCTACGGCATCGGCCTGACCGTCTGGCTGCTCGGCCGGCCGACCGGCAACGAGCGCATGCGCGAGATCCAGCGCGCCGTCCAGGAGGGCGCGGCTGCGTACCTGAAGCGGCAGTACATGACGATCGCGGCAGTGTCGATCGTCCCGTTCCTCCTGCTCGGCTTCTACCACAAGCTCGGTTGGGGAACGGCGATCGGCTTCCTCGTGGGCGCAACCCTGTCGGCTGCCGCCGGCTTCATCGGCATGAACGTTGCGGTGCGGTCGAACGTGCGCACGGCGGAGGCGGCTCGGCACGGCCTCAAGCCGGCGCTCAACGTCGCGTTCCGCGCTGGCTCGGTGACCGGTCTGCTCGTCGTCGGGCTCGGGTTGCTCGGCGTCGCGGGCTACTACTGGGCGCTGACGGGCTGGATCGGGAACTCGAAGGAGTCGGCGATCGACGACCTCATCGGGCTCGCGTTCGGCGGCTCGCTGATCTCGGTCTTCGCCAGGCTCGGCGGCGGCATCTACACGAAGGCGGCGGACGTCGGCGCTGATCTCGTCGGGAAGATCGAGGCGGGAATTCCAGAGGACGACCCGCGCAACCCGGCGGTGATCGCCGACAACGTCGGCGACAACGTCGGCGACTGCGCCGGGATGGCGGCCGACCTGTTCGAGACGTATGCCGTCACCGCGGTCGCCGTGATGCTGCTCGGCCTGCAGTTCCCGTCGTCCAACCTCGCGCTGTATCCGCTCGCGATCGGCGGCATCTCGATCCTCGCATCCGTGATCGGCACGTTCTTCGCGCGTGTCGGTCGCGGCGGCTCGATCATGAACGCGCTCTATCTCGCCGTGATCGTCGCGACCGTGCTGTCCGCGATCGGCTTCATCCCGGTGACGATGGCGTTCGACAACGGCAAGTTCGGGTTCGCGGATCTGTATGTCTCCGCGGTCGTCGGCCTGACGGTGACGTTCCTGCTCGTCGCGATCACGGAGTACTACACGGGGACACGCTGGGGGCCGGTGAAGTCGATCTCGTCCGCGTCGCAGACGGGACACGCGACCAACATCATCTCCGGGCTCGCCGTCGGCATGCAGGCGACGGCGCTGCCGGTGGTGGTGATCGCCGCGGGCATCCTCGTCGCGCACCATTTCGCCGGCTTATACGGGATCGGAGTCGCCGTCATGGCGCAGCTGTCGATGACGGGGCTGATCGTCGCGCTCGACGCGTACGGGCCCGTGACCGACAACGCGGGCGGGATCGCGGAGATGGCGGATCTCGACGAATCCGTGCGCGCGATCACCGACCCACTCGACGCCGTCGGCAACACGACCAAGGCGGTGACGAAGGGGTACGCGATCGGCTCGGCCGCGCTCGCAGCGCTCGTGCTCTTCGACTCCTACACGACCGGCCTGCACGACCAGGCCGATCCGAGCAGCGCGCTCGCGTCGGTGAGCTTCAACCTCAGCGACGCGTGGGTGATCGCCGGCCTCTTCATCGGCGGGCTGATGCCGTTCCTGTTCGCCTCGCTGGCGATGCAGGCCGTCGGCCGCGTCGGCGGCCAGGTCGTGACCGAGGTGCGGCGCCAGTTCCGCGAGAACCCCGGGATCATGGAGGGGACCGCTCGTCCGGAGTACGGCCGCGCGATCGACATCGTCACCGGCTCCGCGATCCGGGAGATGTTATTGCCTGCGCTGATCCCGATCCTGTTCCCGATCGTCGTCGGGATCATCAATCCGCGCATGCTGGGCGGCCTGCTGATCGGGACGATCGTGACGGGCCTGTTCCTCGCGATTGCGATGACGTCGGGCGGCGGCGCCTGGGACAACGCGAAGAAGCTGATCGAGGACGGCGCCTACGGCGGCAAGGGCTCGGAAGCGCACGCCGCCTCGGTCACGGGCGACACGGTCGGCGATCCGTACAAGGACACGGCCGGGCCCGCGATCAACCCGATGATCAAGATCGCCAACATCGTCGCGATTCTGATCATCCCGCTGCTCGTTTCGATTCACGGCTAACGCCGTGACTCGACCTTGGGTACGCGCGACCGCCGCAGACGCGGTCTGCGACTACTGGGGTCTGACCCCTGCAGGGGTCAGACCCCTGCCGTAGGTCAGTCGGAGTCGTCCACGTCGAGCTCCTCGGGGCCGTGCGAGGGAAGACGGCGAAAATCGGCGGCGAGGTTCACGTGCACCTTGAACGACCCGTCCTTGACGGAGTCAGTTCGGCCGTGTCGCAGCGCGCCGCAACGGCTGCAGGCCGTGACCGAGCCGGCGGGATCCGAGCTCGTCTTCCAGCGGTGGCCGCCGCGCAGAGCGCAAAGGATGTGGCGCATGGCGTGGGAGTCTCGTCATTCGTCCGCTCGTCCGCAAGAAGGTCGCGGAGCGCTGGGTCGGGACGGCAGACCGACGGAATAGGCTGCGCGCGTGAGCATCGGGCCGACTCCTTCCGCCGCTCCGCGGCGCGGGCGGCGGCGCCGGGCTCAGCGGCTCGAACGCGTGCTCGGGACACCGGCGCTCTTCGCGACCGCCTACGGCAACGTCGGCTCGTCGATCTACTACGCGCTCGGGCTCGTGGCGGGGATCGCGCTCGGGCTCACGCCGCTCGTCTTCGTCATCAGCGGCCTGATCTTCGCCGCGACCGCCGCGACGTACGCCGAGGGGACGGTGCGGTACCCGGAGGCCGGCGGCTCCTCCAGCTTCGCGCGGCACGCCTTCAACGAGCTCGTCTCCTTCGGAGCGGCGTGGGCGCAGATGCTGAACTACATCATCACGATCGCCATCTCGGCGTTCTTCGTGCCCCACTACCTCTCGATCTTCTGGGGGCCGCTGCGCGAGAACCCGTGGGACATCGTCGGCGGCGTGGTCGTCGTCACGGTGCTGGTGCTCCTGAACATCGTCGGGATCCGCGAGGCGGCGCGGCTGAACATCTTCCTGGCCGTGATCGACTTCGCGACGCAGCTGCTGCTCGTCCTGATCGGCTTCGCGCTGGTCTTCCACCCGCACATCGTCTTCTCCGCCAACATGCACTGGGGAGTCGCGCCGACGTGGCGGCACTTCCTCCTCGCGATTCCGATCGCGATGATCGCGTACACCGGCATCGAGACCGTCTCGAACCTCGCGGAGGAGGCGCGCGACCCCCCGCGCGACATCCCGCGCTCGATCTCGTGGGTCGCGGCGGCGGTGTTCGCGATCTACTTCACGCTGCCGCTGATCGCGCTCTCCGCGCTCCCGGTGGAGAAGTCCGCACACGGCTACCGCACGCTGCTCGGTCTGCCACCCGACCACGGAGGCTTCGTGAACGATCCAGTGCTCGGCCTGGTCGAGCATCTCGGCCTGCACGGCCACCTCCTGGGCGCGGCCAAGATCTACGTCGGCATCCTCGCGGCGACGATCCTCTTCATCGCGACGAACGCGGGCGTGATCGGCGCGTCGCGGATCACGTACGCCATGGCCAGCTATCGGCAGCTGCCGGAGGTGTTCCGGCGCCTGCACCCGAAGTTCAAGACGCCGTGGCTGTCGCTGGTCGTGTTCGCCGGCCTGATCTCGATCATCGTGCTGCTGCCCGGGAAGACGAGGTTCCTCGGCGAGATGTACGCGTTCGGCGCGATGCTGTCGTTCACGATCGCGCACGTCTCGGTGATTGCTCTCCGGATGCAGACGCGCAACGATCCCGAGGCGTTCACGATCCGGCCGAGCCTGCGCATCCGAGGCGTCGACTGGCCGCTGTTCGCGATCTTCGGCGCGCTTGGAACGGGCATCGCGTGGATCGTCGTCGTCGTGCAGAAGCCCGGACCGCGGTGGGCCGGGCTAGGGTGGCTGGTCGTCGGCCTCGCGGCCTACATCGCGTACCGGCGATTTGTCATCCGCGAGCCCGTGACGGCGACGCTGCGTGCCCCCGTCATCATCGGGCCCGGCGCCGCGTTGGAGTACCGGAGGATCCTGGTCCCCGTGAAGCCCGGGCGGGCGTCAGAGGAGGCGATCGACCTGGCTTGCCGCCTCGCCGCCGAGCGCCGCGCCAGGATCGCCGCCGTTAGCGTCGTCGTCGTCCCGCTCGAGCTTCCGGTCGACACCCAGCTCGACAAGGAGGAGGCGCTCGCCTACGACGCGCTCGACGCCGCCTCGGCGATCGCCGAGCTCTACGGCGTCGACGTCAGAGAGCGCCTCGTACGGGCCCGTAGCGCAGGACGGGCGATCGTCGATGAGGCGACCCGACGCCACACCGAGATCATCGTCATGGGCGCCCCGCGGGCAGAGCGCCGCCGCGGCGTCTTCAGCGACACGGTCGACTTCGTGCTCAAGCATGCACCGTGCCGCGTGATGGTCGCCGCAGGCAGGATGGCCGCGTGAACCTCTACCGGTCGGGGATCGCCGCCTTCGGCGTGGTCTTCGTCGGGATCGGGATCGCAATGGTGGCGGTCACCGCCGCACGGGGCGGCGCCGCCTTCGGCTACCTGGTCGGCGTGCTCTTCGTCGGGCTCGGCCTCGGCCGGCTCTATCTGCTCCGGACGCGGCGATAACCTCAGAACATGGCGCGCAAGCTGCCCCGCCTGCAACGCGTCCTCGACGCCCCGGCGCTCTTCTCGATCGCCTACGGCGAGATCGCGTCATCGATCTACTTCGCCCTTGGGATCATCGCCCTGCACGCGTTCGGTTTTGCCCCTGCCGTCCTGTTCGCCGCCGGCCTCCTCTTCATCGTCGTCTCGCTCTCGTATGCCGAAGGGACGGCCGCGATCCGCGAGACCGGGGGGGCCGCCACCTTCGTCCGCATCGCCTTCAACGACTTCTGGGGCTTCGTCACCGGCTGGGTGCTCTTCCTCGACTACCTGATCGTGATCGCGCTCTCCGCGCTGTTCGTGCCGCACTACGTCGCCGGCGCCTTCTTCACGAAGGTTCACCGTCCCTGGGACGTCGTGATCGGCTGCGGCGTGATCGCCGGCATCGCCGTCGTGCGGCTCATTCACCGCACGCGCCTCCACCGCTGGGCGCTGATCGTCGCGTTCGTCGACCTCGCGACGCAGCTCCTGATCGTCGCGCTCGGCTTCGCTTTGCTGTTCTCGCCGCACGCGCTCACCGCCGGAACGTCGCTCGGAGAGACGCCGTCGTGGCATTCGATTGCATTCGCGATCCCGCTCGCGATGCTCGCGTACACCGGCCTCGAGACCGTCGCCAACCTGGCGGAGGAGACCAGGCGTCCGGGACGCGACCTTCCGCGGTCGCTCTTCGGCGCAATCGGCCTGGTCGTCGTGCTGTATGTGGCGATCGCCGTCGTCGCGCTCTCCGCCTTCCCGGCCGAGCACGGGACGCTGCTCGGCAGCAACTGGCTGCGCGCGCCGCTCGTAGGAGTGGCCGCGCAAATCCGCGCCCAGGTGCCGAGCTTCATCGGCTACCCGGTGCAGGTGTTTGTCGGCCTCTCGGGCGCCCTGATCCTGCTCACGGCTGCGACGACCTCGATCTCCGGCTTCGGCCGGCTGGCCTATTCGCTCGGGGAGCACGGTCAGCTGCCACGCAAGTTCGGAATGCTGCGACAGCGAACGCTCGTCGCGCCCCAGTCGATCGTCGCCGCCGCGGCGATCGCGATCGCGCTCCTCGCCGGCACCGCTGTGCTCCCCCATCCCGTCTTCTTCCTGGCGAGCCTCTTCAGCTTCGGCGTCCTGCTCGCGTTCACCGCGGCGCAGCTGGCCGTGATCAAGCTCAGGTTCAGCGACCCGACGCGCCGGCGGCCGTATCGCGTTCCCTTCACGGTCGGACGCATCCCAGTGCCGTCGCTCGTCGGTGCCGCGCTGACCTTCGTCGTCTGGGTGGACGCGCTCGCGACGCACGTCGGCGCACGCTATGCGGGGCCCGCCTGGCTGGCTGTCGGGCTCGTCATCTACGTCGGCGTCCGCCGCTCGCGGGGCGAGGGGCTGTTCGAGCTGGTCATCTCCGCCGATGAGCACCGCGGCCTGGCCGAGGCGGAGTTCTCGAAGATCCTCGTCCCGATGAAGCTCGGGGAGATCGGCGAGGAGATGATCGCGACGGCGGTCAAGCTCGCCCAGGAGCGCGGCGCGGCCGTCGAGGCGCTCCACGTGATCCGGGTGCCGATGGAGCTGCCGCTCGACGCCGAGCTCCTCGACGAGGAGGAGCGGGCGGAGGCGTCGATCGCGGAGGCCAAGCTGCTCGGCGCCGACCATGGCGTCCGGGTCGACGGCCGCACGGTGCGCGCGCGGGCGATCGGCCAGGCGATCGTCCAGGAGGCGCAGGATCAGGGCGCCGACCTGATCGTGCTCGGCTCGGCGCCGCGGTGGCGGCGCCAGTCGCGCTTCTTCTCGCCCACGGTCGACTACGTCCTCAAGAAGGCACCCTCGGAGGTGCTGATCGTCACGTTTCCCCAGGGCGTCCTGGAAGGGGACGGTGCAGGACAGGAGGGTTGACCGCCGAGCTACGCTGAGCGTGTGAAGCTCGTCGTTATCGGCTGCGGCCGGGTGGGCTCGACGATCGCGAAGCGTTTCGCCTCCGAAGGCTGGGACGTAACGGCCATCGACGAGAAGGAGTCCGCCCTCAGCCGCCTGGGAGAGGACTGGACCGGAGGGTTCATCGTCGGCCATGGCATGGACACCGCCGTGCTGCGCGAGGCCGGCATCGAAGAGGCCGACTCGGTCGTCGTTGCCACCGACGGCGACAACACGAATCTGGTCATCGGCCAGGTCGCGCAGAAGCGGTTCGGGATCGACTGCACGGTCGTCCGCATCCTCGACCCGGCGCGAGCCGAGTTCTACAGCAAGCGCGGGCTGCGCACGATCTGCCCGACCTCGACGGCGATCGACGCCTTGACCGACGCTGTCCGCACCTGCGTCGTGCCGCAACGCGAGGAGGTGCGAGCCTAGTGCTCCTACCGGCGGCACTCGGCGGCCTCTGGCTTGGCGCTCGCGACCCAGACATCCACCAGCACCACCGGCAGGAGCACTGATGTACGTCCTGATCGCAGGCGGCGGGAAGGCGGGCGCGAACGTCATGCGAACGCTTCTGCGCAACGGCCACGAGACAACGATCATCGAGCAGGACCGCGACCGCTACGAGCGGCTCGAGTCCGAGTTCGAGCACCAGGCGATGAACGGCGACGCGACCGAGCTGTTCGTGCTCGAGAAGGCAGGGATCAAGCGTCCGCCCGACCTCGTGCTCGCCCTCACCGGCGACGACGAGGACAACCTGGTCATCTCGCAGATCGCGAAGGAGAAGTACGCCGTCCCGAAGGTGATCGCACGCGTCAACGACCCCCGCAACCAGCCGCACTTCGATCTGCTCGGCATCTCGCCCACGGTGTGCGCGACGTCGAGCATCCTCGGGCTCGTCGAGCACGAGGTGCCCGAGCACGACCTCGTCCACCTGCTCGAGCTGCGCAAGGAAAACCTGGAGATCGTCGAAGTGCAGATCGACAAGAACTCGCCGAGTGCCGGCAAGACCGTCGAGAAGCTGCGGCTGCCCGAAGGGTCACGCCTGATCTCGGTGATGAGGAACGGCAAGGCGGAGATCGCCGTCGGTTCGACCGAGCTCCAGCCCGGCGACCAGGTGCTCGCAATCCTGCAGCCCGGCAAGGAAGACGAGCTCCGGGAGATCCTGCTTAAGAAGTAAGTAAAGACTCGAACCGAGCGGCTCCGGCGCCGGTAGGTTGAGCCGAGATGCTCGCCACGTTGCTCGCCGCCGCCGCGTTGGTTTCCCAGCAGCAGCAACAGCTGTCGGTGCAACCGTTCGCGCAAGGGCTCCGTCCGCTGACGGGGATCGCGTCGACGCCGGCCGAGCCGAAGCGGCTCTACGCGGTGGAGCAGTCCGGCCGGATCGTGTACTTCGTCAACGGCCGCCTCGGTGGAACGTTCATCGACCTGCGCGGCCGGATCACGAGCGGGGGGGAGCAGGGACTGCTCTCGCTCGCGTTCCATCCGAACTACAAGCGCAATCACCGCTTCTACGTCGACTACACCGACACGCACGGAAACACGAGGGTGATGGAGTTCCGCTCGCGCAACGGCCGCGGAATCGCGTCGAGCGCGCGGCAGCTGCTGTTCGTGCGGCAGCCCTACGTCAACCACAACGGCGGCGAGCTGCAGTTCGACCGGGCGGGCTTCCTCTATGTGGGCATGGGCGACGGCGGCGCGGAAGGCGATCCCCAGAACCGCTCCCAGAATCCGAGCCAGCGCCTCGGGAAGCTCCTTCGCATCAAGCCGCTCGTCAAGGGCGCGCACTGGCAGATGGTCGCGCTCGGCCTGCGGAATCCGTGGCGGTTCTCGTTCGACCGCGCCAACGGAGACCTGTACATCGGGGACGTCGGCCAGAACAACTCGGAGGAGATCGATTACCGGGCGGCGGGTCAGATCGGCACGCTGGCCAACTACGGCTGGAAGGCGTTCGAAGGACGGGCGCGGTACTCGAACACGCCGCTCGGCCCGGGTCAGCTCGTCGCGCCCGTGGACGTGTACAGCCACGCCGACGGCAACTGCTCCGTCACGGGCGGCTATGTGTACCGAGGGCGCGCCGTTGCAGCGGCGGCGGGGCGCTACTTCTTCGGGGACTACTGCTCCGGCTTCGTCTGGAGCCTGCGCGTCGAGAGCGGTCGAGCCGTCGAGGTCCGTCGCGAGCCGTTCCAAGTGGCGTCGCTGACGTCCTTCGGCGAGGACGCCACGGGCGAGCTGTACTTCGCCACCGGCAACGGCCGCATCTTCAAGCTCAGCGCCTGACGCGATACGGTCGTCGGGTGTTGCCCCAGCTGAGTGACGGGCTCTTCCTGGCCGACGGCGGCATGGAGACCTGGCTGATCTTCTCGGCGGGTCTCGATCTGCCCGAGTTCGCCTCGTTCCCGCTCGTCGACGATCCGCGCGGGGTCGCCACGCTGCGCGCCTACTACGGCCCGTACGTCGAGCTGGCGCGCAAGCATGGCGTCGGCCTCGTGCTCGACGCCCCGACCTGGCGGGCGAGTGCGTGCTGGGGCGAGCGGCTCGGTTACGGGCCGGCCGAGCTCGACGGCGTCAACCGGCGCGCGGTCGCCCTCCTGGAAGAGGTTCGGGCGGAGGCGGGCGACGCCGTGCGCATCGTGATCGGCGGCTGTGTCGGGCCCCGCGACGACGCGTACCACGCCGACGACCAGCTCAGCGTCGACGACACGTTCGCCTACCACCGCCCGCAGATCGAGACCCTGTCGCAGACCGCGGCCGAATTCGTCAACGCCTTGACGCTGACGTACGTCGAAGAGGCGGTCGGGATCGCGCTCGCGGCTCGAGCTGCCGACATGCCGGTGGCGATCTCGTTCACCGTCGAGACGGACGGGTGCCTTCCGAGCGGCCAGCCGTTCCGTGCCGCGATCGAGGAAGTCGATGCCGCGACGAACGGAGCGGTCGCCTACTTCATGGTCAACTGCGCCCACCCGACGCACTTCGAGCACGTCTTCGCCGAGCCCGGATCATGGCGCGACCGAGTCATGGGCGTTCGCGCGAACGCGTCCGCGAAGAGCCACGCGGAGCTCGACGAGTCGGAGGAGCTCGACGCCGGCGATCCCCACGAGCTTGCGAGTCACTATCCGCTCCTGCGCGACCGGCTACCCAGATTTTGCGTCGCCGGAGGATGCTGCGGCACGGACGACCGCCATATCGCCGCGATCTACGACGCGCTGGCGGTCTAACCGGTCCGGCGCCTGCGTACGGTCGGCGCCTGCCGGCCGAGCGCGGCGTACGCGAGCGCCTGCAGCGACTCGTTCAGCGTCGACAGCTCGCGGGAGATGCGCAGCAGATGCTCGCTCGTGTCGAGGTGGCGGTTGAGCGCGTGCATCTCGGCGCAGAGGCGGTCGAGCCGCTCGAGCAGCGCATCCAACTGCCGGTCCCCGACCTCCGTCCGGTCCATCGAGTTCATCTTAGGCCGAGGAGCCCGGCGCGCGTGCGCACGACGACCGCGTCGGGCCCCAGTTGCTCGAGCAGGCGCTGACGCGCGTCGTCGCCGGCTTCGACGACCGTGACGCGGCCTTCGGCGCCGAGGTGCGAGAGCGCGATGCGCGCCAGTTCCTCGGGCACGTCCGTGAAGACGCCGATCCGCACGCCGGCCGCGTGCAGCCGCCGCAGCGCCTCGGTCGCGTCTGCGTCGCGGCGCAGGTAGACCGGAGCGCGTTCCTCTGCATAGCGTTCGAGCAGCTGACGCCAGTTCGGCAGCTGTTCGTCGAGTGCGGAGACGTCGACGCGAAAGCGGCGCCCGGCGTCCGCGAGCCAGTCGTGCCAGAGCGGGCCCGTGTCCCCGAGCGCACCGAGCTCGACGGCGACCGCTTTCACCGCTGCCGCACTCGCAGCCAGAGCAGCATCCCGAGTGCGACGCCGACCGCGTCGATGCCCACGTCGACCGGCGACGCGTGCCGCCCGCGCACGAAATGCTGATGCAGCTCGTCGGTCGCCGCGTAGGCGATCCCTGCGGCCAGCGCAGGCACCTCCCGCTCGAAGGCGCGGTACAGCAGCGCCCCGAGGATTGCGTACTCCGTTACGTGCGCGCCTTTGCGCAACACGGTGTCCCAGACGCCGAGCCCGCTCGAGAGGCTCGGGATCGAGGAGAAGGCGAAGATCACCGCCGCCCACGCGAGCACGGGTAGCCAGACGGTGAGCGCGCGCGACCGGGCCATCGGCGCCCGATGCTAGTCTCCGGCCGACAACCGGCGAGCGGCAAGGGAATCCGGTGCAAATCCGGAACGGTCCCGCCGCTGTGAGGGGAGACGCTCCCGCGCCATGTGCCACTGGCCTCCGGGCTGGGAAGGCGGCGAGGGAGGGAGCCCCGAGTCAGAAGACCTCCGCCGCCGCCAAACCCGAACCCCTCGCGGAAGGAGGATTCGTGTTTCGCCGACTCATCCCCTTGGTCGCGGCCCTCGCCGCGATCCTGTTCGTCCAGCCCGCGACGGCGCGGCCGCCGCAGCGCATCATCTCGCTCTCGCCGACGGCAACGGAATCGCTGTTCGCGATCGGCGCCGGCAAGCAGGTCGTCGCCGTCGACGATCAGTCCGACTATCCGAAAAGGGCCCCTCGCACGTCGCTCTCCGGGGTCACCCCGAACGTGGAAGCCATTGCCTCCTATCGGCCCGACCTGGTCGTCGTGCAATACGACGCCGGAGGCGTCGTCGAGGGGCTGCGCAAACTGAGCATCCGGGTGTTGGTGCAGCCAAGCGCGCAGAACCTCGCGGTTGCATATGCGGAGATCGTGCAGCTTGGGAGCGTCACCGGGCACAAGCGGGCCGCCGCCGCACTGATCGCCCGAATGAAGCGCACGATCAAGAGGGCGATCGCCTCGGCGCCGAAGCAGCGGCTGTCTGTCTACCACGAGCTTTCGCCAGACTTCTACAGCGCCACGTCGAAGACGTTCATCGGCGGGATCTACAAGCTGTTCGGGCTTCGCAACATCGCCGATGCGGCAGATTCGAGCGGCTCGGGCTATCCGCAACTGTCTGCCGAATACATCCTCGGTGCCAATCCGAGCCTGGTCGTGCTCGCCGACACACGCTGCTGCGGTCAGACCGTCGCGGTCGTCGCCAAGCGTCCCGGCTGGAGCGGTCTCGCAGCGGTTCGCACCGGCGCGGTGGTTGCAATCGACGACTCGATTGCATCGCGGTGGGGACCACGAATCGTTCAGTTCGTGCAGGCGGTCGCCAAGACGCTGCGCAAGCGCGGCCGCTAGATGCGTCTGGCAACGCCGCGGTTATGGATCCCGGCCTCGGTCGTCTTCCTGGCCGCGGCGTTGCTCACCGGCGCGCTCGTCGGTCCAGTCCACCTCGGCGCGCTCAACGTCGTGCGCGCGACCTTCGCGCACGTCTTCGGGCTGCATTCCCCGCTCTCCGGTACGAACGACGCGATCCTCTGGCAATTGCGCCTGCCACGCGTCGTCCTCGGCGCGCTCGTGGGTGGGACGCTCGCCGCGGCCGGAGCTGCGTACCAGGGCGTATTCCGCAACCCGCTCGCCGACCCGTACCTGCTCGGCGCGGCCGCGGGCGCCGGGCTCGGTGCGACGCTCGTGGCGTCGTACGCACCGGGGAGCGGCCTCTCCGGGGACCTCCTCCCGATTTCCGCGTTCGTGGGCGCGGCGGTCGCGGTGGTTGCGGCCTACACGCTCGGGCGCTCGGCCGGTGCAGCGGCAGGGCCCGCCGCGCTCGTGCTGGCCGGCGTCACGATCGCGTCGTTCTTCACGGCGTTGCAGACGTTCGTCCAGCAGCAGCACGTTGAGACGGTGCAGGAGGTGTACTCGTGGCTGCTCGGCCGGCTCGCGACCTCGGGTTGGCGCGAGGTCGGGATCATCGCCCCGTACGCCGCGGCCGCCTGGTTGATCCTGCTCGGGCACCGGCGCCTGCTGGACGTCCTGGCCGTCGGCGACGAGGAAGCGGCTGCACTCGGCGTCAACGTCGGGCGCGTCCGTCTCTTCGTCGTCGTGGCTGCGACGATTGCAACCGCCGCCGCCGTCGCCGTCAGCGGGCTGATCGCATTCGTCGGGATCATTGTCCCGCACACGATCCGCCTCGTCGCCGGCGGGAGCTACCGCCTCCTCTTGCCGCTCTCCGTCGTGGTGGGCGCGGGCTTCCTCGTCTTCGCCGACGTGATCGCGCGCACCGTGATGTCACCGGCGGAGCTCCCGATCGGAGTCGTGACTGCCTTCTTCGGGGCACCGTTCTTCGCCGTCGTGCTGCACACGAGCAAGCGGCGCGTATGACGGCACTTGCACTCGAGGGTCTCTCGGTCGTGCTCGGCGGCGAGCGCGTCGTCGACGGCCTCGCCGCCGGCGTTGAAGAAGGGGAATGGGTTGCGCTGATCGGCCCGAACGGCGCAGGCAAGACGACAGCGTTGCGTGCCGTTGCCGGCCTCGTGGGCCACGAAGGGCGCGTTCAGCTTTTCGGGGACGATGCCCAGGGAATGACCCGTCGGCAGCTAGCACGGCTCGTCGCGCTCGTGCCGCAAGTGCCACTGATTCCCGGTCACATCACCGTCCGCGAGTACGTCCTGCTCGGTCGCACGCCGCACCTCGGCTACTTCGGCGGAGAGAGCCGCGGTGACCATGCGGCCGTCGACGAGGCGCTCGTCCAGCTCGATCTGACGCAGTTCGCACGACGCCGGCTCGACACGCTCTCCGGCGGCGAGCGGCAGCGTGCGACGTTGGCCCGCGCTCTTGCCCAGGACGCCCCCATCCTGCTCCTCGACGAGCCGACGGCGGCGCTCGACGTCGGTCGTCAGCAGCAGGTACTCGAGCTCGTCGATTCGCTGCGCGCGACCCGTGGGCTGACGGTGTTCTCGACGATGCACGACCTCACCCTGGCGGGTCAGTACGCCGACCGCCTGCTCTTGCTCGATCGTGGGAAGCTCGTCGCCGCCGGCTCCGCCGCGGACGTCCTGACGCGTGCGCTGATCACCGAGCACTATGGAGCGGAGGTGACGGTCGTCGCTGCGCCGGGCTCGGGCTTCGTGGTCGTGCCGGTGCGCGGTACGATCCGGGACGGCGCATAGCGCCGTCTATGAGGGCCTAGGCAGAACACACCCGTTTCCCGTTCCGCCTCGACGGAGGTCCTCTCTTGCTTGCCGCTGCGAACATCACGAAGTACCACGCCGCGCAACTCGTCCTCGACGACGTGACGCTCGTCGTGCCACCGAATGGCCGCACCGGCCTGGTCGGCCCGAACGGCTCGGGCAAGTCGACGCTGCTGCACATCCTCGCGGGGCTCGAAGAGCCCGACACGGGAACGGTGCGCCGCACGCCGCCTGCGCTGGCGGTTGGCTACCTCCCACAGGAGGCCTCGCCCGCCGGTCGCTCGGGCGGGCAGGCGGCTCGCCTGCGTCTCGCGGAGTTCCTGCGTCGCCCGCTCGGAGTGTTCCTGCTTGACGAGCCGACGAACGACCTCGACTTCGCCGGGCTCGAATGGCTCGAACGCACGCTCGCCAGCCTGTCCGGCGCGGTCGTCCTCGTCTCGCACGACCGCGACTTCCTCGACCGGACGGTCGAGCGCGTCGTCGAGCTCGACGAGTGGACGCACCGACTGACCGAGTACTCCGGCGGGTGGAACGCGTACGAACGAGCGCGGACGAGCGCGCTGCGCCGGCAGCGCGAGGCGTACGAGCGGTACGAGGGCGAGAAGGCGCGACTCGAAGCGCAACAGCGCCGCATGCAGGAATGGGAGCAGCGCGGCTACGGCCAAGGGCGGAAGAAGAAGAAGTCGAAGGACGTCAAGAAGACCTACGCCGGACGGATCGAGCGGCTGCAGCATGTCGACAAGCCCTACGAGCCGTGGGAGCTGCGGCTCGATCTCTCACCGCCGAGGCGTAGCGGTGACGTTGTCGTGCGGCTCGAGCGCGCCGTCGTCGAGCGCGGTTCGTTCAGGCTCGGCCCGACCGACCTCGAGCTGGCGTGGGCGGAGCGCCTGGCCGTGCTCGGCCCGAACGGCAGCGGCAAGACCACCTTGCTCGACGCCGTGCTCGGCCGCATCCCCCTGAGCGCAGGGCGACGCTGGGTGGGGCCGGGGGCCGTCTTCGGCGAGTTGTCGCAGCAGCGCGCCGAGCTCGCGGAGGGCGTCCTCCTCGATGCCTTCACGTCGGCGTCGGCCTGGGCGGCGGAAGCTGCGCGCACGCTGCTCGCGAAGTTCGGTCTCGGCGCCGACCACGTTCTGCGCGACGCGCGTTCGCTCTCCCCCGGCGAGCGCACTCGCGCCCTTGTGGCGCTGTTCGCCGCGCGCGGAGTGAACTGCCTGGTGCTGGACGAGCCGACGAATCATCTGGACGTCGCCGCGATCGAGGAGCTCGAACGTGCGCTCGACACGTTCGGCGGCACGATCGTGCTCGTCACGCACGATCGCCGCTTCCTGACGCGGTTTCGGGCTACACGGACTCTGGCGCTGCGACCCAGCCGGACGCCGGCCGCTCCAGCCGTCCCTCGCTGACGAGCCGTTCCACCAGGTCGTCCGGGAAGAGCCACTTCCAGCTGAACCACTTGCGGGCGAGCTCGCGCTCAGGCGCGACCACAGCGGCGCGCACCGCCGCGACGACGAGCTCGTCGACACCGCTGCCGCCGACCGGCTCCGGATAGGCCTGGTCGTAGCGCAACAGCTCGCTCGTGTGCGTGTGACGGCCGTCGGGTAGCTCGACGCGCAGGCTACGGCTGACGACCGCGCCGCACAGCTCGAGCGGGTAGCGGAGGAGCTTGAGCTCCTTCGGCTTGAGGGCGAGCTCGGTCTGCAGGTCGTCGAGCGTGGAGGGGCCGGCGTCCGCGAGATGGCGCAACAGGCGGGCCCACTCCTCGTGCTGTTCCATGCGGGTTAGCTCGGAGCGGCAGATCCAGTCGACGAGCGGCAGCGTCGCGTCCGTGAACAGGATCGACTTCCCCTTGTGCACGCGCAGCTCGTGGACGTCCGGACGCTCGGCGAGCTGGAAGTACCACGGATACTTGGTCGCAGGCCACGAGCCGAAGCCGCGGCTTCCAGGGGCGTACGGCTCCTCGTGGCACGCGCCGAAGAGACTCGGCAGCGCAGAGTCGGGCGTCCTCGTCAGCAGGCCGCGATCGCGCAGGAAGTCGTGGGCATCGTCGAGGGATTCGAGGGCGCGATCCGGCGTCAGCCGGCAGAGGTACGCCCGCCGCTCTTCGAGCTCCAGCACGGCCGTATCTAAACACCCGGCTTCGGCGTTTTCCCTGCAAAAGCGAAAGGAGCCACGGAAAATGGGTATGGGAGTCAGTCTGGTTCTCGTCGCCGCCGGCGCGATCCTGATCTGGGCCGTGAACCTGACGGTGCGCGGCATCGAGCTGCACACCATCGGTTGGATCCTGCTCGCCGTCGGGGCGGCAGGCGCCCTGCTCTCGCTGATGTTCTGGTCGAGCTGGGGCGGGTTCGGCGGACCGGCCGAGGGTCGCCGCCGCGTCGTCCGCGAGGACTATTAAAGGCAACTGCTGGGGTCTGACCCCGAGGGGTCAGACCCCGACCTTCTTAAGGGACGCCGATACGCCCGATCGGCCAGTAGGTGAAGAAGACCTTGCCGATGATGCTCTTCCGCGGGACGAGCCCCCACACGCGCGAGTCGCACGAATGGGCGCGGTTGTCGCCTTCCATCAGGTACATCCCCTTCGGGATCCGACGCATCGTGCCGGTGGGTGGGATGTCGAACAGCGTCTTCGAGTCTGTGTCGCGGCGCCCGGGCTCGACGTATGGCTCCGCGAGTCGCTTCCCGTTGATGTACGTGTAGCCGTTTCGTTCGGCCCACACCTCGCCGGGCAGGCCGATGATGCGCTTGACGAAGATGCCGCCGACGCACGCGGCCGCCGCCGCCTTCGGTGCGTGGAAGACGACGATCTCGCTGCGCTTCGGATCGCGGAAGTGGTAGATGAAGCGGTTCGCGAGCACGCGGTCGGAGCGGCCGGCCTCGCAAAACGGCTCGGGCCGGGCGCAGTGGAGCGTCGGCTCCATCGACGGGGACGGAATGCGGTATGGGTTGACCACCCACGCCTTGATCGCGAGGACGATCGCGGCGGCGAAGACGATCGTGACGATCCAGTCGAGCACGACGCGCCGGCCGTGCGACAGGTTCGGAAAGAAGCGGTCGATCGGGCCGCGCACGGCGTCTACGCGACCGCGGGCGCGAGCTCGCGGCCGATGAGCGCGACCGTGTCGAGATCCTGGTGCGCGAGGTGCTGCAGCATCACGCGCTCGTAGCCGACCTCCTCGATCTGCTTCAGGCGCTCGACCACCTGCTCGACGGTTCCGACCGGGCCGTATTCCCCGTAGCGGTCGAGGACGTCCTGCGGCTCCCGGCCGAACCGCGCACCCACGCGCCGCGCCGACTCGAGCAGCTCACGCTCGTCCCGGCCGACCACGAACGGCGCCATCAGCGAGCGGCGGAGGGTGGCCGGGTGGCGTCCCGCGCGCTCGCACGCCTCGTCGAGCGTCCGCCTGCGCGCGCGGATCTCGTCGAGCGTCGCGAAGAAGGTGTTGTACTCGTCGGCGAAGCGGACGGCCGGGCCGGCGGTCCCCGGCTTCGCGCTCCCTCCGACGAGGATCGGCAGCTGCGGGCGGGCGAGGCCTGGAGCCCCGTGGAGCTCGTAGTAGGAGCCGTCGAAGTCGACGTTGTCCGCGCGCAAGAGCCGGTGCACGATCTCGAGCTGCTCGCCGAACCGTGCGACCCGCTCACGCGCGTTCGCGAAGTCGAATCCGTACGCCTCGTGTTCCCGCTTCATCCAGCCCGCGCCGAGGCCGAGCGTGACGCGCCCGCCCGAGATCTCGTCGGCAGTCGCCGCCATGCGCGCGAGCACGGACGGATGCCGGAACGTCCCCGGTGAGACGAGCGTGCCGAGCTCGAGCTTGGTCGTCCGTGCCGCGAGCCCGGCGATCGTCGTCCAGGCGTCGAGCGCCGGACGTGTCTCGTCGAAGCCCGAGATGTAGTGGTCGGAACGGAACAGGGCTTCGACGCCGTGCTCCTCGCAAGCCTCCGCGAGCGCGACCCAGTCGTCCCAGGTCACGCCCTCCTGCCCCTCGATCATGAGCGCCAGACGCACGAAGCGGAAGCCTAGTGGCGTCCCCTGCGTCCATGTGTGGAAGCAAAGACACACTTTCGGCACGAACTCCAGGTCCGAACCCGACACCCCGGCCACGTCCCTGCGGGACGTGGCCGGGGACAGTCCCCAGACGCGGCCGCGGGAGACACGACCGTTCAGGAGTGGGCTGGCCTGGCCGGCCCGCTCGAAATACGGCCGCTAGCATCGGCGCATGGCCGTCGCCTCGCCGGAGCAGTACCTCGCCGACCTCAATCCGCCCCAGCGCGAGGCCGTCCTCGCGACCGAGGGGCCGCTGCTCGTGATCGCCGGCGCGGGCTCCGGCAAGACGCGCGTCCTGACGTACCGCGTCGCGCACCTGATCAATGCGGTCGGCGCCAAGCCGAACGAGATCCTCGCCATCACCTTCACGAACAAGGCGGCGGGGGAGATGAGGGAGCGGTTGCAGCGGCTGCTCGGGCAGAGCGGGCGAGGCCTGTGGATCCTCACGTTCCACGCGGCCTGTGGACGCATCCTCCGCCGCGAGGCGCAGCGGCTTGGCTACCGCTCCAACTTCACGATCTACGACCAGGCCGACCAGATCCGCTTGGTGAAACAGTGCCTCGAGGAGCTCGAGCGCGACCCCAAGCGTTTCACGCCGCGTGGGATCCACAACCAGATCTCGCAGGCGAAGAACCGGCTCATCCAGCCGGACGAGTACGCGTCACGCGTCCAGTCGTTCTACGACCAGACCGTCGCGGATGTGTACCAGCTCTACCAGCGGCGCCTGTTCGCGTCGAACGCGGTCGACTTCGACGACCTGCTGATGCTGACGGTCGACGTGCTCGAACGCTTCCCCGAAGCGCGCGAGAAGTGGCA
>Ga0137371_10000269_pt1 | contig 35982 bp, 33 predicted proteins | sample SagtaG_7_FD_104919 | JGI IMG/M metagenome (GOLD analysis project Ga0137371, IMG submission 104919) | Vadose zone soil microbial communities from Sagehorn Ranch, Mendocino, California, USA - Sage1_R_40_16 metaG | ecosystem: Environmental > Terrestrial > Soil > Vadose zone | place: USA...
CTTGGCGTCAGGCACCAAACACCCGAAGACATTGAGGAACCGTTTCAACAAACCGGCACGCTTCACCTTTTTGCTGTCGCTGGTCTGCACGTGGGAATTGTCGCCACACTTCTATGGATGCTGGCCATGGTCGCGCGACTGTCTCGCAAATGGGCAACAGCGCTCATTATTCCGTTACTCTTTTTTTACGCGGCAGTAACCGGACTGCACGTTTCGAGTGTGCGTGCTGCCGTGATGGCTTCGATTTTGCTCGGTGGCTTCTTTTTCGATCGCAAGGTTTTCGTGCTTAACAGTCTCGCCGCGGCCGCCTTCTTTCTTCTCTGCTGGGATACAAACGAACTCTTTTCGACCGGCTTCCAACTCTCGTTCGCGGTCGTGGGCGCGATTATATTGTTTGCTGATCCTCTTTTTGGATTCTTGCAGCGCTGGGGCGCGCCCGATCCTTTTTTACCACGGAGCTTATTGCGTGGGCCAAAGCGTCTGATGCATGCTGCTTTTGAATGGCTCTTCCGCGGCGCCTCTGTTTCGCTGGCAGCCTGGATCGGTTCGTTGCCATTCATCCTCTGGTACTTTTATATCGTTACGCCGATTTCATTGTTTGCGAACTTAGTTGTCGTTCCGATTGCCTTCTTTATTCTGGCGATCGCGCTGCTATCGCTTCTCGCGACCCCATTGCTGCCGTGGCTCGCGGTAGTTTTCAATAATGCGAACTGGTTTTTGGCACATCTTGTTCTCGGGATCGTGCAACTGTTCGCGCAAATTCCCGGCGGCCATTTTTATGTTGAACACCCCCAGTGGCCCGAAAAGCTCACGGCGGAGATCACAGTTTTGGACCTGGGCCCGGGCGCAGCTATTCATCTGCGAACGGAAGGGACGGATTGGTTGTTCGATTGCGGGAGCGAGCGGAGTTATCAGCGTGTGGTTCGCGAATATTTGCACTGGGCTGGAGTGAATCGGCTCTCCGGTTTGCTGCTCACTCACGGCGATTCGCTCCACATCGGCGGGGCGACGGAATTGCTGCACGATTTTCCGAGCGTCCGTTTGATGGATAATCCGGCGCCGGATCGCTCAACTGTTCACCAACGATTGCAGCGTCTATTTCGAGAACGCCGAATCAAGCCGGCCGATTTAGCCGCAGGAGACAGTTTCCGTTTGTCGCGCGAAGTCACTGCGCATGTCCTTTTTCCGCCACGGAGCTTCAACGCGCCGATCGCTGACGACCAGGCATGCGTACTGCAGCTTGTTCTCTCATCCGGAACACGCGTCTTGTTAACGTCGGACAGCGGAATCAAAACGGAAGATCAGTTGCTTCGTCGGAACGCAGATTTGCGCAGCGACATCTTGATCAAGGGACAGCATCATTCCGGAGAGTCCGGTTCCGAGGCATTCCTCGATGCTGTACGGCCGCGCTTGATCATCGCTACTTCGCGCGATTTTCCAGAGCACGAACGGCTCAGCGATAACTGGACCGAGAATGTGCGAGCGCGCGGCATCGAGCTATTTCGCCAGGATCAGACCGGCGCGGTCACCTTGCGCTTTCGCCGCGGTGGTTGGGAAGCGCAAAGTTATCTGACCGGCGAAACTTTTCGCAGCTCGAGCCAGTGAATCGGAATGCTTTGCGCTCGAAATTTCCGCTCAAATTTCGTGAGTGGACGATCGACATCAGCAGGTTCAATAATCGCAAGATTGGGATTTCCTCGCGCGGTCTCTGTGATTCCTTTAAAGTAATCAACGTGATCGGTCGCGATGAGTAGCCTTCCATTTTCAGCCAATGCCTGGCTAATTGCGCACAAGAAATCTCGAGTAGCGATCCGGCGCCGCCAGTGACGCCGTTTTGGCCATGGGTCAGGAAACAAGAGATAAAATGTTTCCACAGACTCGGCCGGGAGCAAATAACGCACCGCATACGAACTTTCCATCCGCAACAGCCTTACGTTGGGAAGGCTGGCGGCTTTGCGCGTCGCACTGCGGATCCGACCAAGTAAACGTTCGATTCCGAGAAAATTCTTCCCCGGTATGCGCTGTGCAAGTGCGCAAAAAAAGGAGCCGTCACCGCAGCCAAGGTCGACGTGCAACGCCGCTCGACGTCCGAAGATTTTCTCCAGATCAAGCCGATCGATCAACGAATCGACTTCGATTAACGGAGAGCCCCGAAAGCTTTCGGGGCGGTGAGTCGATTGAACCTCGCGCGCACGCACACTGAGGAGAAAACTAAGCAGTGGTCGTCTCAACAAGCCCAAAAAGAGCGGAACGAACGGCGAGCGGCATTGTCTAAGATCGGCAAGTATGAAAAGAATCCCAGCTCTTGCTCTGCTCTTAAGCGCCTTCGTTGCGCTTCTTGTCGCTCCTAGTCGCGCCCAAAGTTCGCCCCCTCCAGCAACCAAGGCGGCGATCTTTGCTGGCGGCTGTTTCTGGTGCATCCAGCCAGCATTCGACAAAGCAAAAGGCGTGATCAAAACCGTCGTCGGTTATTCGGGCGGGACGGAAACAAACCCTACCTATGAGTTGGTCACCTCAGAAAAGACTCGCTACCGCGAATCGATCGAAATCACGTACGATCCGGCGAAGATTTCTTACGACCAATTGCTCGACATTTATTGGCGGCAAATCGATCCCACGCAGGCGGATGGGCAGTTCAGCGATATCGGCTCAAGTTATCGCGCCGCCATTTTCTACGGAAATGATGACGAGAAAAAAGTTGCCGAAGCGTCGAAGGATAAGCTCGCGCGCTCGGGCAAATTCGATAAACCAATCGTCACCGAAATTCTGCCGGCGATGAAATTTTATCCGGCCGAGGCGTATCACCAGAAATACTACCAGCAGAACCCGGAACACTTTGAAGCATTCGAAAAAGGATCGGGGCGGGTTTCGTTTCAAAAGCAAATATGGCGCGATGGGCAGTAATGCGACCCCGAACGCTTTCGGGGCCGCTACAGATCCACAACCTGAATCCCCTCGGTTGCTGTGCGTTGCGCGTAGAGATCGCTCAGTCGCTTTGTCATTGGGCCGGCTCTTCCATCACCGATCTGGCGATTGTCGATCTTCGTGACGGCGGCCAGCTCGCCCATCGTACCTGTGCAAAACATTTCGCTGGCGCCGTAAACATCGACCAGTGACAAATCGGTCTCGACACAACGAATTTTTTCGGCTGCACAAATCTCGATAACCGTTGCACGCGTAATTCCTTCGGGACACGCCACGACGCGACTCGTCGCGAGTCCGCCATTGCGTGCGATGAAAACATGGGTCGCGTTTGTTTCTGCGACGAAACCGCGCGTGTCGAGCATGAGAGCATCGTCCGCGCCGGCGTTATTCGCCTCGATTTTCGCCAGAATCGAGTTCAGCAGATTCGCGTGATGGATTCGTGCATCGAGAATCTCGGGCGGCGGCCGGCGAATTTTACTCACAATTAGAGTCAGGCCCGTTTTCGCGTAAACAGGCGCCTTATGTTCGGCGAGCACAATCAATGTCGGCCCGCTTTGGTTGAGCCGGGGATCCATTCCAGATGTGATCTTCATTCCGCGGGTCAGCGTGAGGCGAATATGCACGGCATCACGCATCCTGTTTGCTGCGAGCGTGCGTTTGATTTCCTCGATGATTTTTTCGCGTGGCGGAATTTCAGCGAATGACAAGGCGCGCGCCGAACGCTCCAGCCGGTCGAGATGTTCCTGGAGCTTGAAAATTCGCCCCTTGTACAGTCGCAATCCTTCCCAGACTGCATCGCCGCCCTGGACAGCCGAATCGAACGGGCTGATTCCGGCTTTGTCGCGATGGATCAGTTGCCCGTTGATATTGACCATCAAGTCGCGGTTTTTCTCGTTAAATTGCTGGAGCATAAAAATTCTTACTCTTGCTCATGCTCTTGCTCGTGATCGAATCAAGGTATTAGCCGCAGATTAATGTAGGCGATATTCATAAAGCCGTTGATAACACTCGCGGCAGCGGCCGTGAATTTCACGCAAACGCCTTGGCACGTTTTGGCGTCTCGGACGATGCGCTTGGAATGACGTCGATCTTGCCACTTCGCCGTACCAATGCTTCGCCCAAATGCCATCGGTCTCGCGCAAGCCAGGCGGCCACGAAAGCATCGATTCCATAAACTCGACGCCAACCGCATCGCATAATAGTTCCAAGATTCTCTTTGGATTTTCCAGCACATCGCGCGCATCAATGACTGGCGGCGCCGTACCCGTGCGGTCGCGCACCCATCGGAAAATTTCTGTCTGCTGCACAAAACCGAGGTCACCCAGCGTCGGATCCTCCTGTTTTTTGACGTATGACGCAATCACTTCGCGCGGATCACGAATAAGGAAACAATTCGTTACGCCGCTGAGCCATTCTCGATCCACTTCCGGTAACAGATGATGCGCCATTTGTTTCTGAAAACAAATGCCCTTCCCCGAGGGAACCGGGCCGGTCAATCGTGCCACCACTTTTCGCCAATCGGTTTCGCCGGTGGCAATTACTTCATCCGCGCCGGGGTGTTTTTTGCCGGTCGCCTTTAGGAAATACGCGTAAAACGGCTCATCGATCACCACCGAATCCGGACGATTGCCCCACGCGCGCATCAACGCGGTCGAGATATTTCGCGGGCCCGACCACATGGCGATGCGGAGAATTTTGGTTTGCGGCATGAGCACAGAATTCTAGCGCAGGCGGAACAAGCGCGAGATCGAATTTGCATTTCTAGCTCCATTTGGTCGTAATGTCGCGTCTATGCCAACCGAAGGTAACCTCAAGCGAGTTGCCACCGAGCCCCGAACGCTTTCGGTGCTGATTTTCGGCTTCAGCGCGTTGGCGCTGCTGGTTCACCTGCTCACAAACAGTCGCTATGGTTATTTTCGCGACGAACTCTATTACATGGCCTGCGGGCGACATCTCGCCTTTGGCTATGTCGATCAGCCGCCGCTGTCGATCGCGCTTCTTCGGTTGAGCCAACTTCTCTTCGGCGACTCGCTGTTTGCGATTCGTTTATTTCCCGCGCTTGCGGGCGCTGGCACAGTCGCGCTCGCAGGCATGATCGCGCGCGAGCTCGGTGGTCGCGCCTGGGCGGTCGCGCTCAGTTGTGCGGCTGCACTTTGCGCGCCGTTTTATTTGAGCGTCGGAAATTTCTTTTCCATGAACGCATTCGAGCCGCTCTGTTGGATGGGCTGCATCTATCTACTGGTTCGCATCATCAATGAACCCGCAGTTGCGGGAAAGCTCTGGCTCTGGTTCGGAGCAATTCTCGGTCTCGGGCTTGAGAACAAACACTCCACGGCATTTTTCGCCGCCGGCATTTTAGCGGGGCTGCTGTTGACACCTGAGCGCCGCCACTTTGCCCGGAAATGGATTTGGCTCGGCGGCCTTGTCGCGTTCGCCATGGCGCTGCCCAATGTGCTCTGGCAAGCGCGACATCACTGGCCCACCTATGAACTGCTCAGCAACATCGCGCACAGCAACAAGAATGTCGCGCTCAGCCCGGTGCAATTTATCCTGCAGCAAATCTTGATCGTGAATCCGGCCACACTTCCACTGTGGCTTGGCGGATTGATTTGGTTGCTCGGCTCGCGTGAGGGTCGGCGTTACCGGGCGCTTGCGATCGCATATCTGGTCACGCTGGGCGAGTTCATCGCGTTGCATGGCAAGAGTTATTATCTCGCGCCAGCTTATCCGATGCTATTTGCCGCGGGAAGCGTAGCCGTCGAGCGCGTATTTGCTGCCCGTTTGCAATGCCTCAAGCCCGCGCTGCTTGCCATAATTATCGCGCTGGGCGCCTTGCTCGTCCCGCTAACACTGCCAATCCTTCCCCCGGAGAAACTGGTCGCGTACATGCGAGCGATTCATATCGAGCCGCCGCGCACGGAGGCGTTGCACACCGCTGCGCTGCCGCAGGTTTTCGCCGATCAGTTCGGCTGGAAAGAAATGGTCGCCTCGGTCGCGCACGTCTATCATCATTTGCGTCCTGAAGACCGGGAACGCGCTGCCATTTTCTGCCAGAACTACGGGGAGGCCGGCGCGATTGATTTCTTCGGCCGAGAGTTCAATCTGCCCCAGGCGATTTCGGGCCATCAAAATTATTTTCTGTGGGGCCCGCGCGATTACACCGGCGAAGTTGTGCTGGTGCTCGATGAGCGAGCTGACCGTGAACGCGAGCAATTCGCTGTCGTAGAAGATCTGGGCCAGGTCGTGAGCAGCCCATGGGCGATGCCTTACGAGCGACAGCTGCATATCTATCTCTGCCGCGGTCTAAAAGTCAGTCTGCCGGAGTTTTGGCCGCGCTTAAAGAAATGGCTCTAAACAATCGAATTTGTCAGCCTGGGCGTTATGCCGACCAGACTTGGGCCTGACTGTGACCGGTCCGCGGCCAATCGCAGGGCGCGGACGCGCTCAAGAGTCCGCCGAACTACGGAAATTAATTCTTCGCGAAAACCCCGATAAGCGGCCGGCGCGACGGCGTTTTTGAACGGAAGTCACTTACAAAACCGCCTGGAGTACGAATCTCGACGTGCCCTGCCGCCTTTCTAGCGCCATAAACCAGCACAGCGCCGACCGGTGCTTCGTAGGGATTAGAGACCGCGAGCTTCTTGAAACCGTAGTCGCTAACGAGTTCCTGGCCGGCTTGTTTCGCTAACGGCGTTTTCGGCCGCGAACTCACTACGCCCGCGGCGACGAGCGCTTCCTTCACATAATGCCAGCACTTGGAAAGGGAGTGTGCGCGGGCGCGTTCCTCCGCGATCGTCGCAGCGCGGCGCAATTTCGGATCAATCTTTGAATCGTTCCCGGCAAACGGGTGCACGATCTTTTTCGGCTGATATTTGTCCACGATTTCAACCGACTGCTTTTTGCCGGCAGCATCCTTGTAAACAAACTTGGGTTTCGGCGCTGACATCACCAATGCTGCAGCCGGATGTGGGTAAAATGCTACGCAACAGAGACCGATAACGAGAAGCGGGGAGATTTTTCGCATAAAGCGCGCGTCCTATCGAACAGATCGGTTGCGTCCGCAAGCGGTTTTTTTGAAAAAATCGTAATTTTTTCGTGCTCGCGGGACTCCCAGGACCTCAAACCATGGTTCTGGCAGATTGGGGTGGTGCGACCGCTTGGTCCGCCCGGATGGGGCGGTCGCATTTCCTGTTTACGAGATGTGTTCTACAGCGAGGAAGCGATCTCAACCATTCGTTCACGCATCTTTGCGTCCGGAAGCCGCCCGATTCCTCCCCGCATGTTATCTTCGAGGTGGCGCGGTTTGTCCGTCGCCGGAATGGCGCAGGTCACCGCAGGATGTCCCACGATCCACTTGAGAAAAAACTGGGCCCAGGACCGACACTCAAACTCGGCGGCCCACTCCGGCAATGGCTTTGAGCGCACGCGGCTGAAGAGGTCGCCTCCTCCGAATGGTCGGTTGACGATCACCGCGATGCCGCGTTCCTGGGCAAGCGGGAGGACGCGTTCTTCGGCGTCACGTTCCATCAGCGAATAGTTGATCTGCACGAAATCGAGCTTCTCGTTGCGCATAATTTTTTCCACTTCACCGAATGCCCCGGATTCGTAATGAGTGATCCCGATATAGCGAATGCGCCCCTGCTCTTTCCATTCCCGCAGCGTCTCAAGATGTATATGGACATCGAGAAGATTGTGAACCTGCATCAGGTCGATTCGTTTTGTTCGCAATCGCACCATGGAGCGTTCCATCGAGCGAATTCCGTTCTCTTTGCCCCGGGTCCAAACCTTCGTGGCGACAAAAAGCTTATCCCGAATTCCGAGCGTAGCCGTGAGATCACCAATCACATCTTCGGCGTGACCGTACATGGGCGACGAGTCAATTACCCGGCCGCCAAGCTTCACAAAAAGCGAAAGAACATCTTCAAGCTGCCGCCGGGCATCCGATGTAAGATCGACATCGAACGTTTGCCACGTTCCCAGGCCGATCACCGGTAGTTTCTCGCCAGACGAAGGAATCGCGCGCGTCAACATCGTTGATGATTCGGTTGCCGCCCGCATGCGCGACACACCGATCGGTAGAACCAAAGCAGCCGCACCCGCTGTAACCAACCGCGCGGCTTCACGGCGAGTAAGATTTTCAGTCATTGGCGGGGCGAGACTCTCTCGCCGGCCAAGCCGACGCTGTGCAAAGGCAGGAGCCGATCCGGATGCTCGCGCAATGGGTAGTCGACGATGATCGCCTTGCCGCTGGAGATCGCCTTGACCGAATCTCGTGTGTTGGATGGAACGATTCCGACGGAGCCGGGCCCCACGCGCTTGGTCACGCCGTCGATCGTGATCTCCAGTTCGCCTTCGACGATTTGCCACACCTCTTCTTCAGGATGGAAATGCTCATGAATCGACGAGCCTGCGTCGAATTCGTAGTGCGCGAAAGTCATGCTGGGAGAATCAAAATAACGGCCTCTCCATCCGGGCTTGCGTTCGACCACCGGCAATTGGTTGGTATCGATGAATGTCACGTAGGTAAACTGTAGGGCGTTTTGTGAAACGCCAACTAAAACCGACGGCACCTCATACAGACGCGCGACATCCAGGAATTGCACTCATGGAAACGGCAGCGATTATGCAAGTCAATGTCTACCACACGACGAACCTTCATCAAACTCTCCACTGCCGCTAGTGGAGCGTTTGGATTAGGAATTAGATCGACAAGGTTATTTGGTGAACCGTCCGTGAAACCTCTTCGTATTCTCATCCTCGGCGGCACCGGATTCACAGGGCCTTATCAAGTTCGTTACGCGCTCAGTCGCGGACACAAGGTGACTACTTTCAATCGCGGTAAAACGCATCCGGGGGAATTGCCGAGCGAAGTCGAGCAATTGATCGGCGATCGCAACGGCCAGCTCGACGCGCTGAAAGGACGCAAATGGGACGTCGCGATCGATAACCCGACAACGCTGCCGGCTTGGGTGCGTGGCGCGGCAGAGATATTGAAAGGAAATGTCGAGCGCTACGTGTTCACTTCGACGATTTCGGTTTACGCCGACACAAGCAAAGATGTCGATGAAACCGCGCCGCTCGCGAAATACGACGGCCCCGACCCGTACAAAGAGACGCTCGAGGCAATGAAAGCGTCCGGCTACAAAACGTACGGCCCGCTCAAAGCGCTCTCCGAGAAAGAAGCGGACAAATGGTTTCCCGGTAAAACACTCATTATTCGCCCGGGTCTAATCGTCGGGCCGCGCGACGAGACTGATCGCTTCACGTATTGGCCGGTGCGAATTGACCGCGGCGGAGAAGTGCTCGCGCCCGGTAATCCAGACGATCCAGTCCAGTTCATTGACGCACGCGATCTCGCTGAATGGACCATTCGCATGGCGGAGAATCGGCACACGGGAATTTATAACGCGACCGGACCCTCAAAGCCGCTTGGAATCGGCGATATGTTTGGTGAGATCAAAGGTGCACTTAACTCAAATGCGGGATTTACCTGGGTGCCGGCCAATTTTCTCGCGCAACAAAAGGTGGAAGCGTGGTCGGACATGCCCGTCTGGGCGCGCGACGAGCTCGGACTGGCGCCAACGAAGATCAATCGCGCACTAGCGAAGGGCTTGACGTTCCGCCCGCTCGCAGAGACGGCTCGCGACACTCTTGCCTGGTTCAAATCACAGCCGCGAGATCGACAATCGAAGTTGCGCGCCGGTCTTACGCCTGAACGCGAAGCGGAAGTGCTTGCCGCGTGGCATAAGAAAGCTGTAGAAAAAGTCCTATGAAACCATTAGCTCGGTTCAAAACAACAACTCCACCACTTCTCATCGCGCTGCTGCTTGCCTGCTTTGGGCTTGCACCAATGGCGCAAGCGGTGGGTCCCGATACGGACGGTACCATACCCGGCTCCAACAATGGCGAAGGTATCGGGGTGCTCGTCAACCGAACCACTGGGGTCTGGAACACTGGCACCGGTTTCGAGGCGCTTAACCACCTCACGTCCGGCAACCAAAATACGGCGACGGGTCTTCGAGCCCTGAATAGCGATGTTAATGGCGGCTTCAATACCGCAACTGGCGTTTATTCGCTTTTTAGCAACACCAGCGGGTTTTTCAATAGTGCCACTGGCGCTTATTCGCTGGCGAACAACACCGACGGCACCCAAAACACTGCCAACGGTTATTCTGCGCTCTATTTCAACACCGAAGGCGACGCCAACACAGCCACCGGTTTTGCTGCGCTCTATCACAACACCACCGGCGACGGCAACACGGCCAACGGTGATGGTGCCTCCAGTTCAACACCGTCGGCGGCTTCAACACGGCCATTGGCGTTAATGCGCTCGCTAGCAATACCACCGCTATCAGCAACACGGCTAACGGTGCTGCTGCGCTCCAGTTCAACACCGTCGGCGGCCTCAACACGGCCATTGGCGCTCAGGCGCTCTTTAGCAACACCACCGGCAACAACAACACGGCCATTGGTGGGGGTGCGCTTTTTTTTAACACTACCGGCGGCAACAATATCGCCTTGGGCTCTAATGCCGGCTCCAATCTCGCCACGGGACATGACAATATCGATATCGGCAACGTCGGTATCGCTGGTGACTCCAGCACGATCCGCATCGGAGACACCGTGAATGCAAATATAACAACCTTTATCGCCGGCATCAGCACCGCACCAGTTACGGGCACACCGGTTGTGGTGGCCGGCAACGGTCAACTTGGCGTGGCACCCTCCTCGGCGCGTTTCAAGGACGAGATTAAACCCATGGATCAGGCAAGCGAAGCCGTCCTAGCGCTCAAGCCGGTGACCTTCCACTACAAGAGCGATAAGAGTGGCACGCCGCAGTTTGGTTTGATCGCTGAGGAAGTAGCCCAGGTGAACCCCGACCTGGTGGTGCGTGACGAGAACGGCGAGATCTACACTGTGCGCTACGACGCGGTGAACGCGATGTTGCTCAACGAGTTCCTAAAAGAGCACGGTAAGGTAGAGAAATTGGAAGCTGCGGTCGCGCAGCAGCGCAAAGATTTTCAGTCAACCATTGCGCAGCAGCAGAAGAGCTTTCAGTCCAGGCTCGCGGAGCAGGAAAAGCAAATCGAAGACCTGGCATCGGGTCTTCAGAAGGTGACCGCGCAGATTGAGACAACTAATGCGGCGCCCAAAGTGGTTGCGAACACGCCGTAGAACTATCCTGCACTATATTTGCGCGTGGCCGGGGTCATTCGCCTTCGCGTATGGCTACGGCGTAACAAGCCGACACCGGCAACAGCGGTCGCAGCGAATGCGTTTCGAGCCTGCGTCACGCGCGCATCGAAGTCAGGTAGCAGAGCCGCATTTGGTTTGCCAACGTATTGAGGACAACGCGTTCCACCGCTAGTTTGTGTTCCGGATATCAGCGTTATTCTTATGTGCTGATCGTCAGCACCGCCGTGCGCTTCAGCTGGCCGAAGCGAAATCGGTCCAATGCAGTGTTGGCCTCTTCGAGCGGAAAGATTTCGGTCTCCGTTCGCACTGGAACGCGTGGCGCGATCTCAAGAAATTCTTCCCCGTCTCCTCGGGTCAAGTTTGCCACTGAAGTGATCACGCGTTCGCCCCAAAGATCGGCATATGGAAACGATGGGATGTCGCTCATGTGAATCCCGCCGCACACAACCATGCCGCCTTTGGCGAGCGCCTGCAGTGCTACGAGAACGAGCTCGCCGACCGAGGCAAAAATAATTGCCGCATCGAGTTTTTCGGGCGGCATTTCATCGGATCCGCCAGCCCACTTCGCGCCCAACTTTCTCGCTGCTTGCTGTGATGCCTTGTCGCCCGGTCGAGTGAACGCGAAAATTTCCCGACCTTGGAAAAGCGCAATCTGCACGATCAAGTGTGCGGCGTTGCCGAAACCGTAAATGCCGAGCCGGCGCGCTTCTCCAGTCTTCCGATAGGAGCGATAACCAATTAGTCCCGCGCAAAGCAGCGGTGCGACCTCGACATCGTTATAGAGGTCAGGAAGTTGGAAACAAAATCGCGCATCGGCGACGGTAAATTCCGCGTACCCGCCATCGATTGTGTAACCGGTGAAACGCGCCCGGTCGCAAAGATTCTCCCGGTTGGATCGACAATATGGACAATCTCCATCCGTCCAGCCGAGCCAGGGAATCCCGACGCGATCGCCAATGGAAAATCCTTCCACGCCCGTGCCGATTTGCTCGACACGGCCGACGATTTGGTGCCCGGGAATCAGCGGCAGTTTCGGATCTGGTAATTCGCCATCGACAACATGAAGATCAGTCCGGCAAACAGCGCATGTGGCGATGCGCACAAGCAGTTGTCCCTTCGCCAGAGTTGGCTTTGGCACATCGCGCAGTTGCAGCGCGTGCTGCGGCTTTTCCAGAACCATCGCGCGCATGTCTGAGCATAAATGACAAATGACGAAGGACGAAGCTCGAAAGATTTCGCAAGCGGAACGTTTACGCTAGGCGACACCGGCAGGAACTGGCTCGCGCACTTTGCCGTCGCCGCGCGGCTCCAGTTCACCTTCGTGATGCATGTGCGCACTGCGCAGAAACGGCACTCTGTCGAGAACGTGTTCCTGGAACCATTCGAGCCAGAGATAAATCACCGGCGTCACGAAAAGTGTGACCATTTGCGAGAAAATGAGGCCGCCAACGATCACGAGACCAAGTGGACGCCGCGCCGAAGCGTCGTGCCCGAACCCAAGGGCGAGCGGCACTGCGCCCATGAGAGCAGCGAAGGTCGTCATCATGATCGGGCGAAAACGCTCGAGGCTGGCTTCGTGAATGGCATCTCGCAGACTCAATCCCTCATCAATTCGTTTCAACGCGAAATCGACCACCAGGATTCCGTTCTTCTTGACTATGCCGAGCAGAAGAAACAATCCGATGACGCTATAGAGGGACAAGCTCGATCCAAAAATCCACAGGGTGAATAAACCGCCCACGACAGCCGGCACGATCGCGGGGAAGAGAACCGTAATCGGATGCACGTAGCTCTCGTAGAGAATTCCGAGAATCACATACATGACGAAGATCGCGCCGATGAGCAGCAGTGGCAGTGACTGAAATAGTTGGCGAAAGACGAGCGCTTCCCCTTGGAAAGTGGCTTGGACACTCGGAATTTGCTGATGCACTTGCGCGAAGCTGTCTTCGATGAATTTCGTGGCATCACCGATCGCAACATCTGGCAGCAAGTTGAAGTTGATAGTCACGCTGGTGAATTGGTTGAAGTGATTGACTGCCTGCGGACCAACGATTTGCTTTGTCGAGGTTACCGCGCGCAGCGGCACGAGGTTGGCCGCAGTGCCAGTAGTGGTCGCGATCGTTCCACCGCCTGCTCCGCTGGCGCTGAACGTGCCGCCGGTATTGCTGCGCACGTAAAGATTATTGAGATCGGCCGGTTGGGCGCGCTCGCTGTCCTTCACTTCGAGAATTACCTGATATTGGTCCTCGGGTTGTTTAATCAAATAGACGTAGTTTTGGGAGTAAGCCGTGCGCAACAAACTCTGGACGGCGGAAGTAGAAACACCGTAGGTAGCAGCGCGCTCGCGATCGATATCGACGGTGAGATTCGGTGTGCTGTTGTAATAATCAGAGCGGACGGAAGCGAAGCCTTTGAAATCCTTCAGCTTCGTCATCAACTGATCGGCGGCGGCATAAACTTCATCGGGCACAATGCCGCTGAGCGTATAGGCGTATTGCCCCTGCGTCTGACTGGTCGCGCCGACATTGATTTGGAGTACCGGGTTCGGTTGCAAAATGGCAGTGATACCCGGAATAGAGCTGATCGATTTCTGCAATTGTGGGATGCACTGTTCGATTGGCGGGCGTTGACTTCTCGGTTTAAGAAAACCAAAAATCAGTCCTTGCGAGGAGGACGTGCGAGCAGCGAAGCCGGCGAGGGTGAAAAACTGCGCGATGTTTGGATCGTCCTTCAACTTTTGGTTGACCTGTTGCTGATAGGCATGCATCTGCGCGGGCGAAGAACCTTCTAGCGCAATGAAAACGCCCCTCACGAAGCCGCTGTCCCCCGGCGGCAGCAATGTGAACGGCAAATGGGTAAAGAAAAACCACAGCCCGAAACAGCACGCGAGGAGGATCGGCACCGTGAGCCAGGCGCGATCGAGAAATTTGTCCAGAGCCCTGCCATAGGCTGCGATCACGCGTTGGATGAAATCGCTGGTCCATCTTTCCATGCGTGCGCGCTTATGTCCGGCCCTGCGTTCGCCCAGAATGCGCGCGCACATAAGCGGAGTGAGGGTTAGGGAAACGAGTCCCGAAGCGAGAATGGCAACGATAATCGTAACCGAAAATTCACGAAAGATGCGACCGAGCAAACCAGGCAAAAACACCAGAGGAATGAAAACGGCGGCCAGCGACAGCGTCATCGACATGATGGTGACGGAAATCTCGCCAGCGCTATTAAACGCGGCCTTTAGAATCGATTCGCCGTGCTCCGCGCGTCGCACGACGTTTTCCAAGAAAACGATCGCGTCATCGACGAGGAATCCGATGGCCAGAGTAAGGGCCATCAGGGTCAAATTGTTAATGGAATAGTCGAGCATGTACATGACCGCGACTGTGAGCAGCAGAGACAAGGGAAGCGCGACCGCGGGAATGAGCGTATCCGTGGCGCGTCCAAGGAAGATGTAGATGACGATCACGACCAGGATGAACGCAATCATGAGCGTGAATTGCACATCGTGAACGGAATCAACGATGCTCTGGGACCGGTCGAATACTGGGACGAGCGTGATCGATCCCGGCAGACTCGCGCGGATCTCGGGAAAGAGCGCTTTGACCGAGTTCGCAACCTCGACCGCATTTGCGCCCGCTTGTCGCGAGACGGCCAGCACGACGACGGAGCCCGGCGGATTAAAACCGCGCATCCAAAATGTGCGGGAGATCCGTTCGTCCTGCACGCTCTGACGAACGTCAGCCACATCGCGCAGATAAACGGGCGAGCCATCTCTGTTCCGTGCAACAATCAGATTGCGATATCCTTCCGCCTGATCGATTTGCCCGTTTGGGAGAAGAACAAATGTACGGTGCGCCCCGTCGAATTGCCCAGCGCCAGAGTAAACTGTTCCTGCTTTGATCGCGCTCGCGAGATCGTCCACGGTCAATCCGCGCGAAGCGAGCCCCGCGGGATCGGCTTTGATTCGAATCGCGCCCTGGACGCCATAAATATTTACCTGGGACACACCAGGCAAGATCGCGATGCGCTGCGCCACGGCGGTGGACGCATACTTGTAAAGGTCGCCATCGGTCAGCGTGTCTGAGAGCAAACCGAGCAGGTAAATCGCCTGATCGTTTGGATTTGTTTTCGTGAACGTCGGTGGGCTGGGCAGATCGAGCGGCAACTTCCCCGTTGCGCGCTGGATCGCAGCCTGCACGTCTGTGGCTGCGTCCACGATACTTTTGCTGAGAACAAACTGGAGTGTGAACGACGTATTTCCCTGCGTGCTCTGGCTCGTGATAATGTCGAGCCCTGGAATTTGCAGGAATTGTTTCTCCAGCGGCGTGGCGATGTTGTTCGCCATGGTGGTCGGATTCGCGCCGGGGTAAGAACACGTGACTTGGATAACCGGATAATCGACCGCAGGCAGATCGTTGACCGCGAGCTTGCCGTAAGTGGCGATGCCGGCGACGATGACCGATAGCGTCAACAGGACGGTCATCACTGGTCGGCGGATGAACGGCCCGGAAAGCCCAGAGCCTTTAACTTGAACCAGCTTAGCCTCTGGCGGTGATGTCGGCGCAGCGGCTCCCGTTACCGGTTTCGCCCGATCCCTGCCACGATGTGGGGAATCATGTTCATGATTCCCTTCTCCGTCGTGTTGCTTTTCTCTATCCATATCGGAAATGCGATTCTACATCGAAGCTTTGGCGGCAACCTGACCGCCATTGGGTGCCGCCGGGGGATTGTATGGTTTTGGCTCTACCTTTGTTCCTGGCGCCAGTGCCAGTTGGCCAATGACGACAACCGTTTCTCCCGCCTTGAGGCCATCTTCAATAACCTGGGTATCACCATCCTGGCGCTGACCCGGTTTAACCTGGCGCAGATCGACTGTGTTATCCGGCTTCACGACAAAAACAAATGGCCCGCCCTGGCTGATTTGCACCGCTTGCGATGGTACCAGATTGGCATCTTTCAAGTTATCGAGAATGAAGCGCACACGGACAAATTCCGACGGCCAAAGAGCATGATCAGGGTTCGGGGTAACGCCGCGCGCTTTCACTGTGCCCGCGCCCGGCTGAACGGCAGTATCGATGAAATAAAGGTCGCCCATGCGCGGCGGCATGCTGCCGTCCGGAGAACGCGTTTCCACTTTCACATTTGAGCCACCCAGATAACGGCGCACCAGCGGCAGGTCTGTTTCGGAGACGGTAAAATCTGTGTAGATCGGATCGAGCCTTTGAATCGTCAGCAGCACTGCGCCGCCGCCGCCGCCGTTTCCGCCCGTCACGATATTCCCAACATCAACAAGTCGCAGTCCTGCCCGGCCGTTGATGGGCGAGCGGATGTTGCAATAATCGAGGTTCACCTGCGCAGCCGCCACTGCGCCTTCCGCCGTTTTCACGGTAGCTTCATCACTTTTCACCGTCGCTTGAGCAGTGTCCAGATCTTGCGGCGAGATCACATTCCTGGCTCGCAACTCCTGCTGGCGCTTCAGCGTTATTTGATCGAGCACCAGTTTCTCTTTCGCTTGCCCGAGCTGACCTTGCGCCTGATCGAGCACCGCCTGGTAGGGCCGCGGGTCAATTGCGAAAAGCAGATCTCCTTGTGTCACATCAGCGCCATCTTGAAAATGACGCGCGATTATCTGCCCGCTGACCTGCGCTTGCACCTGGACAGTTTCGTACGCGGCGCAAGTGCCGATTTCATCGAGATAAAGGGGCACATCCTTTGTAATCACTTTCGCGACAAGAACCGGTCGCACTGGTGGCTGCGCCGCTTTGGCCTCGCTGGCCTTGTGCTGAAAGATTCGATACAGGACAAAAGCGGCCAGCACGACAAAAAGCAGATACGCCCAGCGAGGAACAGTTTGGTTCGTGCGACGTGCGCGTTTCATTTTGGTTCTCCTGCGGCGCTTCGGAGCGCTTTTTTCCTCGAAATCGGATGCCGATCCCCGTTCTGGCCGTTGTGGCTGACAGAAACGGATGACACGGCGCTTCTCGAGACTTTATCGTACTTCTCCGCTTTTTGGCGGATGCGGGCCAACACCTTGATGCAGGTTTGCAGTTCAGACGCTGGGATCTCGGCAAGCAATTCATGCCGAAGCTCGTCTGCTGTCGCGTTGATCCGCGTGATGACACGCTGGGCGCGCTGTCCGAGCAACACCATTTTGCAACGACGATCGCGCGTGGAACTCCTGCGTGTGATCCAGCCTTCTTTCTCCAGTCGATGTAACAGGGTCACAACAGTGGGCTCTTCAACGCCGAGACGTCCTGCAATCTCGGCCTGAGTAAGTGCGTCTTGCGCAAGAGACAGATGCAGGAGCGTACGCCACTTTGCCTGGCTCAGGCCCATTGGCTTGAGGCGTTCGTCCAGCTTTTGCCGCCATGCACGAGCGGTTCCGTGGAGCAATGGGCCGAACGTTTCCCAGTCAGATATCATCGCAGAGCTAATTGGTTAGCATGCTAACCAATTCTCCTTCTCTATGTCTGTCAAACCCGTAAATCGTCGCGCGGCCTTGTAGCCGGTGTCGGTGACACCGGCTGGGATCAGCGATCCCGGTTACAACTGCACGGAGTTGAGGTGGGCCTCACCGCTTGTCGATGGCGAAAATGGAAACTCTCCGACCCCGGTAATCTTGAATCGAGAGCACGCGGCGCGGAAATGCCGGCAGCCATTGGCGCGCCGTTTCCGCTGCGCTTTCGTTATTCGGTTGCACTAAAAAATAGGATGCATCGCGCGGCAGATCGGCGACGCGCCTTACGTAAACGATCGGGCGGCGAACGTAAAAGAGGAAGGGTTGATAATCGGGATCCACCGCGTACAGGCGGTCCGGTCCGGGAACAACGGCCTCGATTTTCGCTGCGATAGTTTTCACTTTTTGCCGCGCGTGCAAACGCGGAACAATTGCCAGGGCGTAAGCGCAAACAGCCGCACAAGTGGCAATCGCGAGAAGAGCAATCGCGCGTTGTCGCCGTTTCAGGGAGAAAGTTCTTCCGCCGAGCCATCGCGGCCACTTCACAGTTTCGGCAGTCAGAATCGAGCCGAGCAACCACGCGAATGGCGCGAGCAGCGGCATCGTGTAACGCGGCAGCGATCCGGGGATTAGATCGACAATTACGAGCGGAATCGCGATTCCCCAAACTAGACCACACACCACGTCGATCCTTCGCGATGCAGCACGCTCTAGCCGGGATCGGTGATCCCGGCCTACATGGGCGATATCGCTTTTACCGTCGGCGCGAAAACTCGTTCCAGCGAGCAACGGCACAAAAAAAAGCCAGGGTAAAAAGTAGCCAAGACTGCGCGGAATATTTAGCACCCAACCGCCAAAATGGAACCCCACCCCGGCGAGTCGCCCAGAAAACTGCCGCGACCAAACCTGCGCGACATGACCTCCGTGCGTCATTTTCACTAGGGGAATAGCCCACGCGGCGAAGATCGAGATCATTATAATAAAGCCGATCAGATGCGGGACATTCCAAATGGTTCGCAGTTCACGCGAGCGCCACAGAACCGCTATCACGATCGCGTAGAAAAAGAAAAGATGCGTTGGCCCTTTCGCCAACCAGCCGAGCCCGAGAAAAATCCAGGGCACGATCCATTTGAGCCACAGTGATCGTTCCTCTTCCCACCAGCTCAGCCAGCAGACGAAAGCAATCGCGAAAAGCGACACGTAAAGCGCTTCGATCTCGATCAAGCGGCCCTTCTCAATCATGCCAAAGCTTGTTAGCCAGATCAACGCGGCGACTGTCGATCCGGTCGCACCGAGGCTCACGGGCGCAACGGTGATAAACACGAGCGCGACTGCCAGCACACAAAGCACCGAAGGCAAGCGCGCTGTCCATTCGTTGCGTTGCCCGAAAATCTTGAATGACCCGGCGACGAGCCAATTAATCAGCGGTGGTTTCCGCAAGTACGGTTCGCTGCCGACTCTCGGCACAATGTAGTCGCCGGTCTCGATCATCTGCACCGCCGGCAAAATCCGCCGTCCCTCTTCGCCTTTGATCTCAAGCGAACCAAGCGCCGGAAGATAAATTGCGGCCCAGACGAGAAGAACAACAACCAAGGCTAGGGGCCGCGAATTCATTGGATGTTGGATGCCGAAGGTTAAGTTTTTACGTCAAATCAAGCCGAGCAGTGACTTGACGGGAAGGCTTCACGAAGTTAAGCTAAGCGTCTAGTCCGCGCGCTGATCGGAGTGGGAACTGGTATCCCACTCTTTTTAGTCTGCGGGCTACATGTTTTTATGAACGCGGAATTTATTGCCATGCTCGATTATCTGGAGCGGGAGCGCGGGATCAAACGCGAAATCCTGCTCGAGGCGGTCTCGAACGCCCTGCTCTCGGCCTCGAAAAAGAGCGTCGGCGCATCGCGGGAACTGCGTATCGATATCAACCCCAAGACAGGTGAAATCCGCGCTCTCGCCAATCTGGTGGTGGCGGATCAGGTCGGCAATCCGCAGGATGAGATCGAGCTTTCGAAAGCGCGCAAGATCAAACCGGACGTCAACGTGGGAGACACCGTCGAAGTGGAAGTGACGCCGAGAAATTTTGGCCGCATCGCCGCGCAGACCGCCAAGCAGGCGATGATGCAACGGATTCGCCAGGTCGAAAAGGAAATGATTTACGAGGAGTTCAAAGATCGCGCTGGCGAAATCGTTAGCGGGACGGTGCGCCGTTTCGATCGTTCGGATGTGATTCTCGATCTTGGAAAATTTGAAGCCATCATGCCACAACGCGAGCGCGTAGTCGTGGAGGATTATAATGTGGGCGACCGGCTCCGTGCTTACGTCGTCGCGGTCGAAAACGGCATCCGCGGTCCCGAGATCATCGTTTCGCGCAGTCATCCGAATTTCGTCCGTCGCCTCTTTGAGTTGGAAGTCAGCGAAATTGCCGATGGCACCGTGGAGATTCGTGGCATCGCGCGGGAGGCAGGTTATCGCACCAAAATAGCGGTCTGGAGCGCGAACGAGAAAGTGGACCCGGTGGGAGCGTGCGTCGGAATGCGCGGCTCACGAGTCAAAAATATCGTGCGCGAATTGAATAACGAAAAGGTCGACATCATTCGCTGGAGTTCCGATCCGAAGGAATACGTTCTGGAAACGCTCAAACCGGCGAAGGTGAAGAACCTGGTTTTCGATACGGAAAAAAAGAGCGTCCAGATTTCTGTCGATGAAGATCAGCTTTCGCTCGCGATCGGGAAAAAGGGACAAAACGCACGATTAACTGCGCGACTGACCGGCTGGGAGATTAATATCGGAAAGGACATATCAGCTACAACCGCGGTCGAGCAAAAAGTGGCGCAAGCGGCGCAGACGCTCGCCAGTGCTCTGCCAATTACCGAGGAACAGGCGCTCACACTTGTGAAATCCGGTTTTACTAACCTGGAAGGATTACGCGATGCGGATGTGCAGGATTTAGTGGATATTCTCGCGGTCGACGAGACAAAGGCGGGCGAGATTCACGAAGCGGTGCACAAGAAAGAGCTTGTGCAGTAATATGGCTCTGGGTTAACGCGCTCGAGCCATGAGCGAAATTTTAGAGGAACAACAATGGCAACGAAGACGAGCAGCAAAACTGCGGCGCGCAAGCCAGCCGCACGCAAGACTGCTGCCGTCCAAAAGCCAGCGGCCGCACCGGCATCCAAGGTCCCGAAGAAAAGGCTAAAGACTGATGCCGAGCCGTCGTCCACAACAGTCGCTCCGCAAACTGCTCCAGCCGTGCGCCACGAAGCTGAGAGCGTATCCCTGATCGACAAGAAAAAACCGCGCAAGAAGGCAGAAGACGGCGAAGTAAAAACGAAGCGCGACGTTTTACCCCCCATTTCACGCATCCGAGCATCGCTGGGGGCGCCGGCTGCTCTTCCAAAACCTGCGACGCCAGCAAAGACCGAAGCCGCGCCACCACCTCCAAAAGAAGCGCCGGGCGTTATTGCCGATGGCACAACTGCGGCGGCGCCTCCTGCTCCTGAAGCAGAAGCAGCAGAGACCCAGAAAGTCATCCTTATCAAGCCGCCAATTGTGGTTAAGCAATTGGCAAGCGAGCTCGGCTTAAAACCGCATCAGGTCATCGCGGAGCTGATGACGTACAACATCTTTGCGAATATCAACCAGACCATTGAGCCCGATATCGCGTCCAAAATTTGCGAAAGCCACGGGTTTGTCCTCGAAAAAGAGCGCCGTGAAAAAGGCGGCGGCGTTCACAAAATCGAACAGGTGGTCGTAGCGCCTCCGCCGCCAGTCATTGAAAAGGAAGAGGAGTTAAAGACCCGCGCACCCATTATCACGTTCATGGGGCATGTCGATCATGGTAAGACCACACTTATGGACGCGATCCGCAAGACGCGCGTGGCGGCCGGCGAGGTCGGCGGGATCACGCAGCACATCGGCGCATATAGCGTCGATCGCAACGGAGCGAAAATTACCTTCATCGACACACCAGGTCACGCTGCCTTCACCGCGATGCGCGCGCGTGGCGCCAACGTGACCGATATTGTTGTGCTCGTTATCGCAGCTGACGACGGCCTCATGCCGCAAACGATCGAAGCAATCAATCACGCCAAAGCCGCGCCGCACGTGAAAATCATGGTCGCGCTTAACAAGATCGATCTTCCCGGAGCAAATATCGACAGGGTGAAGAAACAACTCCAGGGGCACGGGCTTACGCCAGAAGATTGGGGTGGCGAGACGATTGTTTGTCCGGTTTCGGCCACCAAGGGTACGGGAATCGATCAACTGCTCGAGATGATGACGTTGCAAGCGGAAGTGATGGAACTCAAAGCATCGCCTACCGCCACACCGCGCGGCACTGTGATCGAAGCGCAAGTCGAAGCGGGGCGTGGTCCCACTGCCACGGTCATCGTGCAAATGGGAACTTTAAAAACCGGCGATCCCTTCATCTGCGGCGATTACAGCGGCAAAGTGAAATCGCTGTTGGACGATCGCGGCCAGCCGATCAGGGAAGCTGGTCCGTCCACGGCGGTAAAAGTGCTAGGCTTTACCGGCCTGCCGAATGCCGGTGACGAACTTCTCGTTATGGAGTCGGAACGCTCGACGAAAACCTTAAGCGACGAGCGTCTCGAGGCGAAACGTGCGAACAAGTTAACTCTGCCGCAGCGGGCCACGCTCGAGAGTTTGCTCGAAGCGGCTGACGGGAAAAAAGTTTTGCGAATTGTTTTAAAGTGCGACGCGCAAGGTTCGCTCGAAGCACTGGTCGGTGCATTGCAACAGATCGAAAGCAAAAAAGTCGATCTCGAGATCATCCACTCCGCGGTCGGACCGATTTCGGAATCGGACATTCTGCTGGCGAGCGCGTCGATGCCGTCGTGGTCGGTTTCAACGTCAAAGTCGAGGCCATGGCGGTGCCAGTCGCGAAACGCGAAAGCGTACAGGTCAAACTCTACAGCATCATTTACGAACTGCTCGATCAAATCAAAGAAGCGATGGCCGGTTTGCTCGAGCCCGAACATCGGGAAACCGTCATCGGACACGCGGAAGTAAAACAGGTTTTCCAATTGAGCAGAGGCATTGTCGCAGGCTGTTTGGTCACCGATGGCCGCGTGCCCCGCGCTGCGCGCGCCCGCGTGCTCCGTAAACGGCAACCGGTTTACGACGGCGGGATTTCGACGCTGCGCCGTTTCCAGGACGACGTAAAAGAAGTGCGTTCAGGTCTCGAATGCGGGATTAGGCTGGGCGACTTCAGCGAATATCAGGTCGGCGACGTGATCGAATGCTATCAACTTGAAGCTGTCGCGCAGAAACTCTAAGCCATGGAGTAATGGAGTGATGAAGTATTCGAGTAATGCAACCGCTCATTGCTGATCCAGCACTCCAACACTCCATCTCTTGTTATGAAACACCGCATGCTGCGCGTCAACGAAGTTGTGAAACGAGAGCTGAGCGGAATCATTGCGCGAGAAATGAGTTTTGCAGGCGCGCTGGTCAGCATCAATCACGTCGACGTAACCTCCGATTTAAAAAACGCGCACGTGTTTGTGAGCGTCCTTGGATCGGACATCGGAGAAAGTGTGTTGAAGAAACTCGCTTCGCATCGTGCAACATTGCAAGCTGAGCTTGCCCGTCACGTCACCATGAAATATACGCCGCATCTCATTTTTCATCTCGACGATTCCATCGAACGCGGCACTCGCGTTATCGAGATTCTTCAGAAAATCGCTCCACCGCAGGGCGAAGAAGCCAGGTGAAGGAGGATAGGCATCCGGCCTGTCTCTGGGAGCAGGCTTGCAGCCTGCGGATTTACGGCATGCTAGAAGCCTGCCGGCCGACACAACCTGGAGGCCATCTTCCAATCTGCACGTGCGCGTTTCCAGACTTCAATGACTAATTCAAAATTCGAGGAAATCGGCCGGATATTGCGCGAGCACCAACGCTTCGCGATCTTGGGTCACGTCCGGCCGGACGGAGATGCGCTTGGCAGTCAGCTTGCCCTCGCGCTTTCGCTTCAACAACTCGGAAAAGAAGTCCGCGTGTGGAATGAAGATGGAATGCTGGAGAAGTATTCCTTTCTTCCGCGCGCGGAATTGCTGACCAAACCACCTTCCACCCCGGAAGTTGTCGATGTTGCCGTCGCGCTCGATACGGCAATTCAAAACCGGCTCGGAACCGCGCTCACGGCTGTTCGGTCGGCGAAAATTTGGATCAATATCGATCACCACCTGAGTAATCCCTGCTACGGCGATGTTGTTTATGTTGATCCGGCCGCGCCTGCCACGGCAGAAATCGTTTTCCGGCTGATCAAGAGCCAGGGCTTGCCGTTCAATCGCGACATCGCCGAGAATCTTTACGCCGCAATCTCCACCGACACTGGCTCGTTTCAATATTCACAAACCAGCGCGGGCACGTTCGAGATTGCAGCAGAGCTTATTGGCGCCGGTCTCGACGTCGGTCGCTTAAGCCAGCAGCTTTACGAGAATTATCCGCGCCGCCGGCTGGAACTTTTGCGAGAACTGTTACGTACCATGCGTTTTGAACGCGGAGGTCGCGTCGCGAGTTTTAGCCTAAGTTCAAAAACGGCCACCGAGCTGGGTGTTCTTCCCGAAGACAACGAAGGATTGATCGATCATCTGCGCGCGATTCGTGGCGTTATCGTTGCCGTCTTCTTCGAAGAACTGGCCGACGGCAAGGTGCGGATCAGCATGCGCTCGAAAAGCGATGTGGTGAATGTATGTGCTATTTGCCAGAAGTTTGGCGGCGGCGGACACACTCTCGCGGCGGGCGCGCGCGTGCGTGGGACGCTCGACGAAGTCGAAGAGAGAGTCTTGGAGGAAATTGGTGACGTCCTTGAATCCCACTCCTGACGGTGTCCTGCTTGTCGATAAAGCGGAGGGGATGACTTCGCACGATGTCGTGGCGCTGGTCCGGCGAAAGCTCGGGATTAGAAAAGTCGGTCACTGCGGCACGCTCGATCCGATTGCGACCGGCTTGCTGCTGCTCACCCTTGGGCGCGGGACGAAAATTCAGGATTTGCTGATGAGCGAAGACAAGGAGTATGCCGGGACCCTGCTGCTCGGCGTGACCACCAGCACGCAAGATCGACAAGGTGAAGTTATCAATCAGCGCAATGTGCCGCCGCTCGATGGAAATCAAATTCGCGCAACCTTTGAAAAATTCCGCGGCGATTTTTATCAAATGCCTCCGATGGTCTCGGCGAAAAAGCACGGCGGCGTGCCGCTCTACAAACTAGCGCGCCAGGGAAAAGTGGTCGAACGCGAGCCGCGCCTTGTTCATGTTTATCGTTACAACGTGGATCGAATCGCGCTGCCAGAAATCGATTTCAGCGTCCTTTGCAGCAAAGGTTTTTATGTTCGCACATATGTACATGACATCGGCGACGAACTCGGCTGCGGCGCGCACTTGAAATCGCTGCGGCGCACAAAGTCCGGTCGTTTCGATGTCGCTCAGGCGATCAGTGTTGATCAAATCAAAAATGCGCCGTGCGAAGAGATCCTTGGTCGCCTTCTTACCCTTCCCGAAGTTTCGCGCATGCGTGGCGCATGAAGGAAATGACGAAACCCAGCTGGTGAAAACGCTGCATTCCGTTTCCGAGCTTGCCCAATTGCCCGGACCGCTTTTTCTGGCGATCGGCGTTTTCGATGGAGTGCATCTTGGTCATCAAGCTGTGATTTCCACCTCAACCAGTCATGCACAATTCGGGAGTGGAACGCCGGTGGTCATAACGTTCGATCCACATCCGCTCAAAGTGTTACGGCCGCACGACGCACCGCATCTGCTCACTGCCACCCCGCACAAAATCGCGTTGATCCGCGATTTGGGTGTCGAGCACCTCCTTGTTATCAACTTCGATAGGAAATTCGCCGCTACTTCTCCGGAGAATTTTATCGAGCAACTGGCCGCCCATTCGAAGCCGCTGCGCGAAATTTGCGTCGGACACGAATGGTCGTTTGGAAAAGATCGGCGCGGCAATCTCGATCTTCTCAAAAAACTTGGTGCGCAGTTTCATTTCGATGTCGTTGGCATTCCACCGGTGAAAGTGAATGGCGCGGTTGTTAGCAGTACGGCCATCCGACGAGCGGTGGAGAAAGGCGATTTGGCGACGGCCGCAGCGATGCTGGGCCGCGAGTACACCGTCCTCGGAACAGTAGTGGCGGGCGATAATCTCGGGAAGAAACTTGGTTATCCTACTGCCAATCTGAGCGCGCATAGCGAGCAGTTCCCGCCCAATGGCGTTTATTTAGCAGAAGCGCGGATCCACGGAACCTTGCATCACGGCGTCGTCAATCTCGGTTATCGGCCAACGGTCAGCAGCGGAAAATCCGAGCGCGTGCTCGAAATTTATCTGCTCGATTTCGATCGCGATATTTATGGCGAAGATGTTGAAGTCCGCTTTGTGCGCTATCTCAGACCGGAACGAAAGTTCGACAGCCTGGAAGCGCTTGTCCGGCAGATCGAGCTCGATGTTCGGCAGGCGCGCGAACTTTGTGCGACCTAAGGTCGCAGTTCGCTTGCCTTGGAGAGTGCGACAACGACGCCACCGGCCATAAATAGGAGGCCGCTGCCAAACGCGAGGGCAAGGAGCCATAAAGTTGGCAATGCGGTCAAGCGTGCCATAGCTATCACCAGAAAACGTCCCCCGTCCGACAGTACGTATGCCAGCGCGCTCGCGAGCAAGGTGATTCCGAGAAGAATGACAGCGCGTAACGAATCCCGACCTCGCCGCGGCGGGGGCAATTGCCGCAGCACGCGCACAGTAAATCCGTCGTCATCGATGTACGGCGCCGCTTCGCGCAATTGCCGATCAAGCGAATCTTCCTGTTGTTTTTCGTCCATGTTAATCAGAGCCCCATGCTGCGAGCGAACGCTTCAATTTCTCTCGTCCTCTTAGCACGTTCGTCTTCACCGTGCCAAGCGGAATATCCAATACCCGTGCGGCTTCGTCGTGCGAAAGACCATTTTGGCAGCAAAGTAAAATCGCCGAACGTTCGTGCAATGGAAGCAAACTCAGCGCATACATAAGATCGTGTCTTAGAGCAGGATCGGCCACCTGCGGATCGTGCTCGGATTGCAGTTGTTCTTCGTCGATTCCAACAAATTCCTTGCGCCGGCGCGCATTTTCTCGAAAACAATTGTAATCGATACGGTATAGCCATGTCGAAAACCGCGCTTCACCGCGAAAGCTGCGGATGTTTTTGTAGGCATGCAGGAAGGTTTCCTGGGCCAGATCATCCGCGAGCGCAACGTCGGTGCGGGTGAGCTGCCGCAGCAGACCTCGCACACTCGATTGGTGCCGTCGAACCAACTCGCCGAACGCGTGCTGATCATCATCGACAAGAACTCGCGCGACAAGGTCTGCATCGGTCAGCTCCACGCTCGCAGATTACGGTGCCGGCGGCGCACTGTCCTTTTTTCCTTCCAGCTTCCACACCAGCAGATAACCCGCCCCAATCAGAAAAGGAATAAGCCCGATGCTCCACGCGCCGCCCTCCCAATCGTTCACGGCGGCCAGGAAGATCATAAGACCGAGGCCGACCATCACCAGGACCACACCACGCCGCATATCGGAGCGCTGCCGCTGTGCGGGAGGAGGGTTGAGCAGGGCCTCAGGCACTGGTTGCCCTTTTTCCACCATCAAGCGAACGGTCCGTTGAAGTGCTCGGGTTTTCGAGAAACTGAAATACATGATCACAGCGACAATCAGAACTGGCATTCCAAAGACGGCCAGCATGGTGATAAGAACGATTGGAACCACCTTCTCCGGAATATCCCCGCCCGACTTTCCGTGATCGGCGTCGGTTTCGTGGTTTCCTATTGTGAAATTGAAATGCCTTTTCTGTTTTTTCCTGATCGATTGCTCAATTTCGCTCCCGGGCGTTGCAGCCGGTGAGATAGTCGCCGTTGCCGCAGGCACGCTCTGAATCGGCGAGGCTGTCGGGGCCTGCGCAAACAAGCCCGCCGCCAGCGCCACCGAGCAAATGCAAACAATAAGTGATGTTTTCATAGTGATCCTTTGGAGGTGAGATGCGGTCAATGCTCGATTTGGATTCAGCTATTTCTAGAATATTTGAGCTGGCGAGGGCAATTTAAGGTTGCGCGGCGTGGCGCGCTGGACATTATTGCTTCCCCTGAAATTGCGGGTGTAGCTCAGTGGTAGAGCACCTCCTTGCCAAGGAGGACGTCGCGAGTTCGAGCCTCGTCACCCGCTCCAGCCTTCGCTTAGAGCGCAGCGAAGAGCAAAGGCTGGAGCGTCGCGCCCTAGCCTTGCGCGAAGGTGGACTCCGTCGACCCGCTCGCAGCTACGGCTGGCAGCCAACGTCAAAATCGGTTTGTCCTGAAACGCAGGTGCCTATACACTCCGCCCTATGAAAACCACACCCCTCTTCCCGTGTACGCTTGTTGCGGGCCTCCTCTTCCTTGGATCGCCTCTTCGAGGCGCAATTGAACCTAAAGACAAAACCCCGTGGAAAATTAACGGCCAACTCGAGGAAGCCTGTTCCTGCGATGCAGCCTGTCCATGTTGGTTCAATTCCAAACCCACAAAAATGACCTGTAGTGGCGGTCAGGTGCTCTTCATTCAGAAAGGCAATTACGGAAAAGTGAAACTCGACGGACTTGCCATCGCGGCTATGGGCCAGAGCCCCGAGGGTCAGACGATGATGGAATCGTTCGGAAACTGGAATTTTTCCTACAATTACATCGACGAAAAAGCGACTCCGGAACAACGCAAAGCATTGGAAGCGATCGCTGCAAAGGTGTTGACGCCGGGAGCATCAAAGAAAACCGAAACTCGTTATGTTCCGATCAGCCGAAAGATTGAGGGCAAAGAGCACCAGGTCACTATTGGGCAATACGGTACTTTTCACGGTCATACGATCGAAGGCGGTTTGGGTGGCTCCGCGAAAATCGTGAACCCGCCGGGAGCGGACCCGATTCATCACGAATATGCTCAGGGGCACACCTCAAAGATGACATACACGGATGCCGACCAGAATTGGTCCTGGAACAACTCGAACTACATGTTCGGGACTTTCACCATCGACAACGTCCAATACGAGAAATTCGCCGCTGGTCTCGCCCAAAAAATGGCGCAGATGAAGGACGGAAAAGCGCCCGAGAAAAAATAAGATCGACATCGTAATTTCGAAGAGACAGAGCGCGTCGCCCCAGAGGAATTAATGTATCTGTGGCGAAAGACAGCGGGCCCGTGCTGGCTGAGCGTGCGCGAGGAAAGATTGCAAGCCCGCGCTCACGGTGCGCTCGCGACCATCGCGCGGCCTGGACGAAAGCATGTGCAGATCGAGATCGCGTGCACGTCACGAAATGAGTCGCGGAAGCTCGTGCAAGAATTTGACGGGCGCGCCAAAAAATTGCGACGCGATTGGCTAAAACGATTTGTGCACAGGGAGAAACCCAAGTCGCTTCGAATCGGGAAACGGCTGGTAGTTGTTCGTTCGCCGACAAAACGGGAAGCTGGCAGCTTCCCCCACAGGCTGATTGTTCCCGCGGGCGCGGCTTTTGGCACGGGTGAGCACGCAACGACGGCGATGTTGCTGCGCTTGCTCGAGGAAGTGACGCGAGGAACAGAACCGAAATTCGTTGTCGATCTTGGAACGGGCAGCGGAATCCTCGCCCTTGCGGCCAAATGTTTCGGCGCGCATCGCGTCGTTGGAATCGATGTCGATCCAACCGCAATCTCAACCGCGAAGGCAAGTGCCCATTTAAACAAGATCGACAATATCGATTTTCAATTGGGCGATGTGCGCCGGTGGAAGCCGACTGGCGCGATCGAAATCGTCACCGCGAATCTCTCCAGCGGATTACTGATCGAGATCCTGCCAAAACTAAAGCGAAGCAAGTGGCTGATGCTCTCCGGCGTTTTGCGCGCCCAGGAGAAAGAATTCCTTCGCGCTCTACGTCGCCACAAGATCGACATCGTCGAAGTGCGTCGCCGCGGGAAATGGATCGCCGTTTTAGCGAGAAGTAGCGCATGCGTCCCGCCCCGCCACGGCGGGCCAGAGGCTCACGCCACTTTGGATTTGACGCGGCGCACAGCGGACAGCTAGGTTCCTGCAGCCTGGCGGCTTCGGTTTCTCTGCATTCGACGCGGTTTAATCATAAGCCGCGGGTATAGTCCATGCAGACTGAAGAACTTTCCTACGTCATCGCTACTCCTTATTCGATGCGCAAGTCGCGCACCGGTGGCATCGTTGGCCGGTTAATTTCGCGCACCGGACTCGACCTGGTTGGCGGACGCATGTTTGCGCCGAGTTCAGAACTCGCAAAGCGCTACGCGGAGACAATCGTGACGGAAACTGACGCACGTCATCGCGCAACACAGGAATTGATTCACGATTACATTCTGAAAAATTTCACGGGGAGCATTAACGGCCAACGGCCGCGGGTATTATTCCTTATCTTTCGCGGACCGGACGCTGTGGAAAAGATTCGCGGGACTGTTGGTCACATCGTGCACGAGCGTACCAGCGGCGAGACAATTCGCGACACGTACGGCGATTATATCACCGACGATTCCGGGAAGGTAACCTACTTCGAGCCCGGAGTGCTGGCGGTTTTCGATCCCAAAGCAGTCGAGCGCGATTTGAATCTCTGGGCGGAATTCTCCGACCGTGACGGGGGAATCCTCGATCAAGTCATCACTTTCCCGACAGAGGCGAAAATCGAGAAGACACTTGTCCTGATTAAGCCGGATAACTTCAAATTCCCAAACTTGCGGCCAGGCGGCGTCATTGAAGTTTTTTCCAGGTCCGGGCTCTACATTATTGGCTTCAAGGTCCACCGGATGAGCGTCGCGCAGGCGGAAGAGTTTTACGGACCCGTGCTGGCGGTTCTTGAGAAGAAACTGGGCGCAAAAAGCGGGCGCGAAAACTGGGAAAGCATTGTGGAATTTATGGCCGGACGGAAACCGAGCGAATGTCCGACGGAGGAACGCGACATTCCCGGCAGCGAAAAATCCATCGCCATTGTTTATCAAGGTGAGGACGCGGTGCGCAAAATTCGCGACGTGCTTGGCCCAACCGATCCGGCGAAAGCGCCTCCGGGCTCCATCCGAAGAGAATTTGGCCAGACCGTCATGGTCAACGCCGCGCATGCGTCCGATTCTGCAGAGAACGCGAAACGCGAAATGGCGATCATCGACGCCGAAGAGAATAACTTCAAACCTTTGATTGAAAACTTCTACCGTCGCCAATAGCTTGCGCTCCCATTTTGAACAACCTCACAATTAGTCCCACGACCATGGAAATTTCCGAACGCGCCGCCCAGCTCAGCCCTTCGCTCACGCTCTCGATCGACAGCAAGGCTAAAGCAATGAAAGCCGAGGGCATCGATGTTTGCGGTTTCGGCGCAGGGGAACCGGATTTCGATACGCCCGAACATATCAAAAAGGCAGCGATCAATGCGCTGGAGGCGGGCTTTACAAAATATACGCCCAGCGCTGGCATCCCGGAATTGCGCCAGGCGATCGCGGAAAAACTGGCTGCCGACAACGATCTCAACTATCGCGCCGCCCAAGTCATTGTGAGCAACGGCGCAAAGCACGCATGTTACAACGCCATTCTCGCAACGTGTCAGGCGGGCGATGAAGTCATCATTCCAGCGCCATATTGGGTCAGCTATCCCGACATGGTACGATTAGCCGGCGCCGACCCAGTGATCTTGCCAACCAGCGAGCGCAATTCCTGGAAATTTCGCGCGTCAGATTTTGAAAACGCGATGACCCCGCGCACAAAGATGTTGATCCTGAACAGCCCGGGCAATCCGACCGGCGCCGTTTATACGCGCGAGGAATTGCAGGCGATTGTCGATGTTGCCGCTGAGGAGGACATTTATATTTTGTCCGACGAGATTTACGAGAAGCTCGTTTACGACGGCGCAAAGCACGTGAGCATCGCGTCGCTCTCCAAGGAAGCGTACGATTTGACGATCACGATCAACGGTTTCAGCAAATCCTACGCGATGACGGGCTGGCGCCTGGGCTATCTGGCCGGACCAGAAGCGGTGGCCAAAGCGGTCGATTCCATCCAGAGCCATACCACGTCTAATCCGTCCTCTTTTTCGCAATACGGCGGGCTCGCTGCTTTGAAGGGCGATCAACAGCCGCTCGCTGACATGCGCGAGGAGTTCGATATGCGCCGCAATTACATGTTCGATCGCATCTCGAAAATTCAGAACGTGACCGCAGTCAAGCCACAGGGGGCGTTTTATGTGCTGGTCAACATCAGCCAGCTCGGCCTGAGCTCACAAAATTTCGCCGATCGTTTGTTGAGCAAAGCCAATGTCGCAGTCATTCCCGGAGCCGCCTTCGGCGACGATCGAACGATCCGGCTCAGCTACGCGACGAGCATCGATGTGATCAAAAAAGGCCTCGACCGCTTCCAGGATTTTTGCCGCACGCTATAGCATCGTCATCCTGAGTCGCGCAGACGACGAGGGACCTCACAGTCGTAGATTGCGGGAAGTTGTACCGAAAACGGCTAGTGCGCACGATCATGCACCGCAGGTCCTTTTTGTGTGATCGAACAACCTTTTGAGAGGTTCCTCGCGCCGCTCGGAATGACACGCTAAATGTTCTGGAATGCCCGGCTACCTCGCGCTTATTCTCCACGCCCACCTGCCCTTCGTCCGGCATCCTGAGCACGAACATTTCCTCGAAGAAGACTGGCTCTTCGAGGCGATCACCGAGAGTTACATCCCGCTGCTGCAAATGATGCAGCGATTAGTGAACGACAGTGTGCCATTCAAGCTCACCATGTCGATAACGCCGACGCTCTGCGCCATGCTCCAGGATGAACTTTTGCGCGAGCGCTATGTGCGGCACCTCGATCTTTTAATCGATCTCGCCACGCGCGAGCGAAGGCGAAATCGTCATCATCAAGAACTTCAACAACTGGCCGGCTTCTATTTCGACATTTTTTCGGTTGGCCGGCGTTTCTTTGTCGATGAATGGAAATGTGATCTGCTTTCCGCTTTTCGCGAGTTGCGCGCGGCGGGCGCGCTCGAAATCATCGCCAGCGCCGCCACGCACGGTTTGCTTCCCATTCTTCAGCAGCAATCGCCTCAAGCCGCGCGCGCGCAGGTTTTGATCGGGCGAGATGTCTATGTCGATCTTTTCGGCGCCGAGCCGATCGGCTTTTGGCTGCCGGAATGCGCTTACGAGCCAGAGCTGGAATCGCTTCTACAAGAAGCAAACATTCGCTGGTTCGTTCTCGACGCGCACGGTCTGATGCTTGGAAAACCGCCTCCGCGGCACGCGATTTATGCGCCTTGCTTTACGCCAGCCGGCCCTGCCATTTTCGCGCGTGATCGTGATTCGAGCCAACAAGTGTGGAGCGCCCAGGAGGGCTATCCGGGCAGTCCAGCTTATCGTGAATTTTACCGTGACGTTGGTTTCGACCTTCCGATGGAGCATTTGGGGCCAATCGCGCGCGGACAAAGAAAATTCGCCGGTATGAAATATCATCGCATCACTGGGCGCGGTGAAGAGAAGGAATTGTATAATCGCGAAGCGGCGGAAAAAGCGGCGGAGACGGACGCTGTGCACTTTCTCGAACAGCGACGACAGCAGATTCGCGAAATCAGCGGATTAGGTTTCGATCCCGTGATCGTGGTGCCATTTGACGCCGAATTATTTGGCCATTGGTGGTTCGAAGGGCCACGCTTTCTTGAACGTTTCATTCGCAAAGCCGCCAGCGAACAAGACCTTCGTCTGACGACGCCGAGCGAATACCTCGCGGCTCACCCGACCCTCCAAAGCATTCAGCCAGCGGCTTCGACGTGGGGCGAAAACGGTCATCTCAGTGTCTGGCTCGACCCAAGCAACGCCTGGATTTATCCGCACCTCCACGCTGCCGCGCAACGCATGAGCGACGTCGCCCGTAAACATGCAGGCGATGTGACTCCACTCGCAGACCACGTCTTAAGGCAACTGGCGCGCGAACTCTTGCTCGCGCAATCGAGCGACTGGGCGTTCCTCATGAAAACCGGAACGGCACGTGAGTACGCGACCAAACGCACGATGGATCATCTTGCCCGCTTCAATCAGTTGCATGATCAGTTTGCGGCAAACGACGTCGATGAAGAATTTCTGCGCAACTGTGAACTGCGCGATAACGCTTTCCCAAACGTAAACTGGCGTTATTACGTCTAGTGTCATGTCGAGCGGAGTCGAGACATCCCTTATTATTTGAAATGCAGTCAACAGCAGTAAGAGATTCCTCCCGCCTTCGCGTTGTTACCGCGCGGCAGGCAACTTCGCTCGGAATGACAAAAAGCTTGATCGCGTTTGCCATTGCTGTACTCACGACGTTTTGTAGTGCCGCCGCGCAAGAGTCGCCGGCGCCAACTCCTTCGCTCACGCCGGAGGAATCTGCCACACCCTCACCAATGCCGGAGCAAACTGCTTTGGCGTCACCGGCGCGACGTGTGCGCATCAGCTTCCTTCCGCCACCGCTTGAAGGCACCATCAGCCTGGGTATTTACGATGGGAGTGGCAAGCTCGTGCGCATTCTCCATCAGGAAGCTGAATTAAACGAATTCACAATTGGCGCGGATGCACTCGTAACCCAATGGGACGGTAAGAACGATGACGGTGGGGATTTACCCGCTGGAAAATATCGTGCTCACGGTTATCTCGTTGGCCATTTTAAAGTCGAGGACCTCGGCCAGTCCACGCTTCCGGTTGTGGGCGATGATGCTTCCAGGACCGCCAGCGTAAAAGTGAAGCTCATGCCAAATCCCCTGGCGAATGACAAACGCTTAATCGTCGATCTTGGCATCGGATTTGATAGGGACGGGAGCTATTTGAAAACGACCGACGAGCTGCCGTTATTCACGGTGAGCGAGACGCCGAACCTGGTCCGCGGATTTATTACAAAGAAAAGCGAGAAATCGGTCGATGTCTGGCAGGATGATGGCGCGGCCGTTCGTCAATTCCGCGTCTCCAACGTCGATAAGATGATGGCTTTTGATTGCGGCGAGTTCGAATTGAAATAGGTAGCGGCGCTTCACCGAACCGCCCAGCCCGATGGGGCCAATCGCCCTTAGCTCGGCCGCCGAAACTAAAAGAACGGTGCTTGACACAAGCACCCCTACAACGCAAGCGATTGCTAGTCACACATGGCTTCGACGTTCGAGTTTCAACAAACCGTTGGCAAGACCGCCAGCCTAAGCGGCACGTCATTGCACACCGGCGAAAAAGTTTCGCTGAAGTTGCTCCCGGCGCCGGTCGATCACGGGATTAAATTCAAGCGCAAGGATTTGCAGGACGAGCCGACAATTGACGCCAGGATCGACAATCTCAAAACAGTCGAGCGCGCCACGACCATTGGCGAAGGCCCGATGCGGGTGCACACAGTCGAGCATGTGCTGGCCGCTCTTTCAGCGATGGGCGTGGACAACGCCATTGTGGAAATGGACGCAAACGAACCGCCGATCGGGGACGGCAGCGCTCAGCCCTATGTCGATCTGATCAAGAAAGCCGGGATGACCGTTCAGGAGGAGCCGCGAAAGTTTTTCGACGTGCGCGAACCGATGTACGTGGAATCGAAAACAGGCGTGCTGCTTGTTTTGCTGCCGGATGAGAAATTTCGCATTTCATGCACCCAGGCGGGACCAAACAATCGGTTCACGCAATATCTATCGATGGAAGTTACGGCCGCCGCTTTCGAGCGCGAGATCGCCCCGGCGCGGACCTTTGTTTTCTATGAGGATGTTCAGCCGCTCATGGAGAAAAATTTGATCAAGGGCGGCAGTCTCGAAAATGCGATTGTCGTCCGCGGCGAGGCGGTTCTCAGCAAGGAGCCATTGCGTTTTGCCGACGAATTCGTCCGGCACAAAATTCTCGACATCATCGGCGATCTCGCGCTAGTCGGCCGCCGTATCCGAGGTCATCTGGTGGCGGTAAAGCCCGGCCATGCTGCGAATGCAGACCTGGCCCGGGCAATCGCCCGCGAACAGACGCAGAGAAGCGCGATGAGCGCACCGCGCGCGATCCCAATAGGCGATTCCGGTCTGGACACTCGCGAAGTGATGAAGATCCTTCCGCACCGCTACCCTTTTTTGATGGTTGACCGGGTCATCGGCTTCGAGGGCGAAAATAAAATTACGGCCGTAAAATCCATCACGATTAACGAGCCGTTTTTTCAGGGGCATTTCCCCGGTCATCCAGTCATGCCTGGAGTAATGCAAGTAGAAGCGATGGCGCAAGTGGCCAGTATTCTATTGTTCAAATTGACGAAGACTTCGAGTCGTGTCGGCTATTTCATGAGTGCGGACCAGGTGAAATTTCGCAAACCGGTTTTTCCGGGCGACACGATTTTCATTCACGCCGAGCTGACGAGAGCGCGTGGCAATCGCATGGCGAAAACGAAGTGCTACTGCGTAGTAAACGACGC
>Ga0137371_10000271_pt1 | contig 35882 bp, 39 predicted proteins | sample SagtaG_7_FD_104919 | JGI IMG/M metagenome (GOLD analysis project Ga0137371, IMG submission 104919) | Vadose zone soil microbial communities from Sagehorn Ranch, Mendocino, California, USA - Sage1_R_40_16 metaG | ecosystem: Environmental > Terrestrial > Soil > Vadose zone | place: USA...
ACAGGAACGCTTTCCATTGTTTTCTCTCTCTACTCAAACCAGGCGGAGCGCCAGCCGACAGAAGTCGAACACGGCTACACTGCCGACGAACAGCAGCACGTCGAACACCCCGACACTGGCAACAAACGTCGTCACAGCGCGCAGCGCCGGCCTGCTTGCGGAAGCTGTAGAGGTACGTTCTCTGGTGAAGGTCTGCCAGCAATCCAGGGAGAACAGTCCCGCAGCCAGGACAAGCAAAACAATAGTCACGGGCCAGCTCCAATTCACCGTCGAGCAGCAGCGTCTCTCGCCCCGTCCGTGTGCTGATGCGGGGAGCGAGGAAGCCGCCCAACTGGAGCAGCAGAGCGAGCAGGCCACTACCGATGAGCAGATACGCCGCGAACAGGGTGAACGTAAACGCTGGGGAATGCGCAAGCAGTTGCGAAAGCAGCGCGCTGGTACTCACCACGCTCAGCGCGTAGACCAGTCCACGAAGGACCATGGCACCGCATCGAAAGACTTGGGGGCGCATTTCTCGCGCCCAGGCCTCTGCAAAAGCTGCCGGATTGGGACCAAGCACCGCCTCCAGGGATTTGCCGTCGGAGACGGCTTGCTGTAAGTGCTGCTCCAGTTCGAGTTGCATCTGGGTGATGTGCTTGCATGCAATGCCGCGCAGCTCCCAGTAGCCCGCGCAGGCACGAACGAGGTCAGCGATCTGTTGCTGCGTATACCGGTCAGCTCTGTACATCAGAACGTGCTCCTTTCAGGATGTGCTCGACTGCCTGGGCGAACGCCTCCCACTCGGCCAGCCACTGCTCCAGTTGTTTGGCCCCTGCCGGAAGAAGCCGATAGTACTTGCGCTGGGGGCCATCACGCGACGCCACCAGGTAGCCCTCGATGTAGCCGAGGTGTTGCAGGCGGCTCAAAAGCGGGTAGATGCTGCCCTCACTCACTCACCAGGTCCAATCCCTGCCGGGCCAGTTGCTGCACCAGCTCGTAGCCATAGCAGGGTCGCTGCGCAATCGTGGCGAGCAGGCACATATCGAGAGTGCCTTTGAGTAACTGCGTCGAGCGCGTCTCCACGAACATCTCACCCTTTCACTACCTTGTACTACAAGCTACTGGAAAGAGTATAGCATACAGTATCTTGTTTTGCAAGGGGTACAGCGATTGGAGATGGTGGATAATTCGACCAGCCCTGTGCAAACCTCCTTCAGGCTGTTTTTCGTCAGTGGTTAGTCTGGACAGGCCACCTCACCTGGAGTGAGGCTCCAGTCGAGTGCTTCTGCTGACACCTTCACCCACCACCCGGCGACATGACACGCTTCCCACATCAGGCTTGTGTGGCGCTCAAGCGGAAACCTGCGGCAAGGGGCGAGAGAGCACCTCGCTGGCCGTCCATCGTCGGTTGGTTCTCTCCGCGGCCATGGCAGGAGTCCGTTGCCGGTAGCGTTGCGCCACTAGCCTGCCACCTCGTTCTCGTGGCTGCACGAGCTGTACTGGCTACTTACTGATCTCGTGAGAGAGAACTAAAGCGAATAGCCACATTGGCGAGAGCAACTGCGAATCATCTCCTTTTTGTGTCGCAAGCGCTCCCTTGCCCGAATGAGTTCTTGATGCAGGTGATTCAAGTTGAGACAACAGACATTGCCCAACTCGACGCGCTTGAGATAATTCCAGATACCCTCATCCGGATTGAGGTCGGGTGCATAGCCCGGCAATTGTTCCAAGTGCAAGCGCTTGGCGGCCCCTCTCTTGAGAAAGTCTTTGATCTGGTGTCCCCGATGGATTGGCGACCCATCCCAGATCACGATAATCTTGCCAGAGAGCTTGCGCAAGAGGACGCGCAAGAAGCCCGCCACGTCTGCCGCATCATAGGAAGCGGGACGCACCTGCAGAAAGAGTCGTCCATCGAAGGTAATGCCACTGATCGCTGAGAGGTGATCGCGCGTCAGTGGCACCCGCAGGATCGGCGTCTGCCCCCGTGGTGCCCAGGTGCGCACCGCCATCGGCAACAGATAAAAGCCGGCTTCATCTACCCAGACGAGGGTGGCGTTGTCCTGCTCGGCTTTTTTTTAATGGCAGGCCAGCGCTGCTCGGACCACTGCTTGATGGCGTCTTCATTGCGCTGGGTGGCTCGCTCGATGGGCTGCTGTCGACTCCAGCCTGCCTCCCGCAGCAGCCGCCCGACATGATCCCGATGATAGCGGATTCCAAAGGTCTGATCAATCACCTTGGCTACACGGCTTGCTGTCCAGACATCCCCGCGAAAACCATAGGCTTCAGCTCCCTTGGCTAACAACGCCGGGATCTGAGCCTTCTGTTCTGCGGTTATCCTCGGCGTCATCCCTGTGGGCGGATGCGCTTTGAGGGCCTCTATGCCTCCTTCTCGCCCGCGTTTGAGCCATTGACTGACTGCCCCCTCACTGACTCCCAGCGCTACCGCGATATCCTTCTGTTGCCAACCCTTCTCTTTCAGCTTCCACGCTCGTTTCCGTCGCTCTTCTCGCCAATCGGCTTTCTTTGGTGCTCCCATACCTCCTATTCTAGCACACTTTACTTCCCCTTGCCGAGATCAGTAGATCATCCGTTTAAAAACAAGCCCGTCGAGACGGAGAAAGATCTCCTTCGCCTGCTTGCAAACACAGTAGGGTGGGTGTACAATCCGAAGTTGTCACCAGCCTACTCATGCTCAACAACACTATTCTCACATGATGGAGAAACTTCTTCTATGGGTCGTGTTTTAACCACTCTCCAGCGGCTGAAGGAAGGCTGCTTGGCGGTGCTCACCTCTCGCTTTGCTCGTTGGACAAAACCGCTCAGGACCTCCTTGCCGCTGGCAACATTCACTGATCTTGGCAGAAGCAGGTCCCAACTCATTGCAGAAAACGCCCTCTTACGCCAACAACTCATCGTTCTCAGGAGAGAGGTGAAACGGCCAGCTTTCACCAGGACCGATCGCATCCTCCTCGTCCTGCTGGCCAAGCTGGTTCGAAGCTGGCAACAGGCCTTGTTGATCGTGAAACCAGACACACTGCTCAGATGGCATCGGGAGCTCTTTCGCCAGTTCTGGAAGTACAAGTCCAAGGCTCATGCTCATAAGCCAAACGTAGCCTCAGCAACCATTGCCTTGATTAGGCAGATGGCGAGGGAGAATCGACTCTGGGGCGCTGAACGCGTTCGCGGGGAACTGTTGAAACTCGGCATCCATGTATGTAAGCGCACCATCCAGAAGTATATGAGGACAGTTCGCACCCACCAACCACGAAGCCAGACGTGGGCGACCTTTCTGCGCAACCACGCCGCACAGATCTGGGCGTGCGACTTCCTGCAGGTCACTGATCTGTTCTTTCGACCGCTCATTGCCTTCTTCCTCATCGAATTGCAGTCACGCAAGGTCCTCCATGTCGGCGTCACACGCTCGCCGACCGATGCTTGGGTGGCCCAACAACTCCGGGAAGCCACTCCCTATGGGCAAGTGCCGAAATATCTGATCCGTGATAACGATAGCAAATTCGGGTCGTGCTTTGCTCGGGTGGCGAGGACAAGTCGCATCAAGATTCTCAAAACCCCCCTATCATGCGCCACGCGCCAATGCCATCAGTGAACGCTTCATGAGGAGTGTGCGGCAAGAATGCCTCGACCACCTGTTGATCCTTGAGGAGAAGCAGCTCCAGCGCGTGCTCAATGCGTATGTGGCCTACTTCAACCAGGCACGACCGCATCAAGGGATTGCGCAACAGATCCCTGAACAGCACAGATCGGTTCCTTCCGCTCAGGATGCAGGGAACAAGGTGATCGCTCTTCCTGTCATGGGTGGATTGCACCATGGCTACCACTGGGCAGCCTGAAGCGGGCCCTCGTGTGCGAGAGGACAGTTGGTGGACGAGGTCCATTCAGCTCGTAGCGTCATGGCTGAAGAGGTCTTTGGCAGACCTCTCCTGCAGCCTTTGCATGCCTTTCTTGATAGTCTGCTGCCCATACAGCCGTGTTTTCTCTTGTACATGAGAACCATTCCCCTGCTACTTCAATAGTAGAGTACCACCTGACAAAGACCAAGTGGAGGATTATGGAAGCCCAAGGGGTCTCTTCTCGAGCGGATGTCCTATGTAGCCAATACAGCTATCGCCGCATGAGTAAGGATTATGAGTATAAGATGAGTAGTAGCGAAAGTATGGTGTGTCTGACGATGATTCGGCTGCTGGTCAAACGCCTCGCCAGAACGGCTCAAGCAGCATCCGCAAAGGGCCGACTGCTTCATGCCGCCTGAGAAGGCTTTTCGGACACGTTCTTAACTGGAACGCAGGGACGCCGCACTGTGACGGCAGCCCTGCGTTCCACTGGCAACGGTATGGCGGGCAACTGGAGTAGCTTCCATCAGGTACTCAACCGAGCACGATGGTCTCCTCTGGCTGTGAGTCGCCAACTGCTCCTGCTGATCGTCGAGACGTTTGTGCCAGCAGGAGCCAGCGTGGATCTGGTGATCGATGAAACACTGGAACGGCGGTGGGGCAGCAAGATCAGCAAACGCGGGCATTACCGCGATAGTGCTCTCTCTAGCTGAGAGCGGTCGGTGAGTAGCCCTGGCCTGCGATGGATCGTGATGGCGGTGGTGGTGACTCTCTCCTGGACCAAGCAACGCTCTTCCTTGCCCTTTTTGTGTGTGCTGGCCACGACCCCAGAAGTGAGTGCGACCTTGGGCAAGCGGCACAAAACAGTCGGCATGTGGGCGCATCAGATGGTCAGTTTGGTCCGCCGATGGCGAACTCTCCGCTCCATCAAGCTGATGGGCGATACCGCCTACAGTATCTTGGAACTAGGGCTGCATGCGAAAGCCCAGCAGATGACCCTGGTCACGACGGGCCGGTTGGATGCCGTGCTCCATGAGCCCCCTCCCGAACGCACCCAGCACACGATTGGTCGTCCCAGGGTGGTGGGCCAACGTCTTCCTTCCCTGCAACGGGTCTTACAGGACCCGGAAACTGTCTGGCAGAAGCTCACCTTGGACTGGTACGGCGAAGGGGAGCGGACTCTGGAGATCTGCACGGGAACGGCGTTGTGGTATCGCTATGGCTCTGACCCCCTAGCTATCCGGTGGGTGCTGACTCGTGATCCATCGGGCAAGCGTCCCCCCAAAGCCATCTTTTCCACTGACCCCACCCAGATGGCGGAACAGATTGTCAGTGACGAAATTTCGCGCTGGAGTCTGGAAGTGACCTTTGAGGAGGGTCGCGCCCAGTTGGGCATCGAGACGCAACGCCAGTGGTCGGATCGAGCCATTGAACGCTCGACTCCTCTGCTCTTTGGCCTCTACAGCCTCGTGACGCTCTTTGGGCGGGCGTTGCATCCTGATGGGCAGATTCCTGTCGCGCGTGTCGGCCTGGTATCGCAAGCAAACCGCCACCTTTTGTGACGTGCTCGCCGTCGTCAGGCGACGTCTGTGGGGCCAGGGGACTTTTCCCACATCACCCACTGATCCCGGCGTGGTTTTAGTACCCCGCTCTACTCTTGAGCGGTTGTCTTGGGCCGTCTGTTATTGAGTTGGAAATGTACAAAGTCGAGCTTAGGCCAGTTTGTCTTCAGAGCGCCAGGTTGTTTTCTTCTGGTGTATCGTTTTCCAAGAACAGATGGTCCAAGTAGCCAGCACAAGCACATCCACGAAAACGTGCTTTTGTCTGCGTTTATCCACCAGGACTAGACATGTGTTATCATGTGCGTGGAACTCTTTGTCAGGTCCACCACAAATCGGGGTTGAGCCGCCCCACAGGAGGGAGAAGGCAAGCCGTCGCCTCTACTCGGTATGAGTTCGACCCCAAATTTCGGATGGACCTCTTTGTCGTCAACGACGTGCGTCCCTGGATACATCTCCCTTGAGTGCTCGCGTCTTTCCAGCGAGGAAAGAGACGGGGTATGGTTGACCGTGTCGGACAACAACTAGGCAATTATCGTCTGGTGCGACTGCTTGGGCGAGGAGGCTTCGCTGAGGTCTATCTCGGCGAGCATGTCTATTTGAAACGCTATGCGGCGCTCAAAGTCCTGCACACGTCGCTCGAAGACGAGGAAGTGGACCAGTTCCTCTCTGAGGCACAGACGCTTGCCCGTTTGGAGCATCCCAATATTGTGCGAGTGCTTGACTTTGCTGTGGAGCAGGGGACACCCTACCTCATCATGGACTATGCGCCACGCGGAACCCTCCTCCAGCGTCACCCACGGGGTTCCTACCTGTCTCTTGAGACAACCGTGACCTACCTCACACAGGTGGCAGCCGCCTTGCAATATGCACATAACCACCAAGTCATCCACCGCGATGTCAAGCCCGGGAACATGTTGCTTGGTGCCCAGCAGCAGGTCATGCTCAGCGATTTCGGCATCGCATTGTTTACTCCTTCACCCGAACAACTCTCGACCCAGGGGAAGGAAGGGACGATCCCCTACATGGCCCCTGAGCAACTACATGGGAAACCCGGCTTTGCCAGTGACCAGTACGCGCTTGGCATCGTCGTCTACGAATGGCTCTGTGGTGTGCGTCCCTTTGAAGGAGCTCCCTGGCAAATCGCCTACCAACAGATCTCGGTTCCGCCTCCACGCTTGCGTGAGAAAGATCCTTCCTTGCCAGAGGCAGTCGAAGAGGTGATGCTCAAAGTCCTGGCCAAGGACCCGGGTGATCGCTATGTGAGCGTGCAACAGTTCGCTCAGGCGTTCAAGAAGGCCAGTGCTGTCAGTCCCCTGGACCTGCATATTGACTCCGAGGTGACTGCACCATTGAATCCTCTGGCTCCTGCAACACCGATTACCCGGACCGTCACTAGCGGGCGAGTCTTTGTCTCATCCTCGCCTGCCGATAATACCTTCGTGGCGCGCTTCATAACTGACTTACAGCAGCGCGAGATCACAGTCTGGCAGGAAGACCCAGATACGACCCAGAACCTACTTGCCAAGCAAGATGCGGTGCGGCAGACTATTCGCGCCGTTGATACAATACTGGTCGTCATCTCGCCTGCCGCGCGCTCCTCTCGCACGATCAAAGAGCATTTGCGTATCGCCAGTCTATATCAGCGCCGCCTGGTCTTTGTGTGGATAGCAGGAGAGGAGATCGCCGATGTGCTGCCGGAGGTATGGGGCACATCGATCCAGATTGACCTGATAGATGCTCGCCAGACCCGTTATCAGTTGGCCATCAATGAGGTGACGGCGGCCCTGCAAGAGGATGAAACACCAGTAGCGGAGCCATTGACTCCAAGGCCCGAGTTTGAGCCACGCAATCCCTATAAGGGACTGCGTGCCTTCACACGGGCTGATGCTGCGGATTTCTTTGGGCGAGATAGCTTGGTTGAACAACTCGTGGACAGGCTGAAGGCCATGCTCACGCCAGGACAACCTGGTAGATTACTTGCTGTCATCGGAGCAAGCGGGTCGGGCAAATCAAGCGTGGTGATGGCGGGTTTGCTGCCACGATTGCAGAAGGGCGCACTACCTGCAAGCCAGGCATGGATGTATCTGGAGCCAATGGTGCCAGGCACACACCCACTGGAAGCGCTTGCCCTCGCCTTCGCTCCTCGCTTCCCTGGTCGGAGTGTGAAGAGCATCCGTGAAGACCTGGAAGACGAGTCGGCACGTGGTCTGCATCTGTTGGCGAGCCAGTTCACCAAGGCGCCAGAGCAGCAGGTCGTACTCCTCATTGACCAGTTTGAGGAGTTGTTCACGCTCACGGCATCTGAACGTGAGCGGCAGCACTTCATCGACCTCCTGGTCACCGCAACCACGCAGCCCCATAGAGCTATCCTGGTCCTCCTCACGTTGCGCGCCGATTTTTATCATCGCCCCATGGCGTATCCTGCGCTCTTTCGACTGATAGAGGCCTATCAACAGTCAGTGCTTCCCATGGAGATAGCTGAATTGCGCGCCGTGATGAGGCGGCCTGCTGCGCTTCCCGATGTTCAACTGACCTTTGAGGGAAATCTGCTGGGAGATCTGTTGTTCGAAGTCCAGGGACAGATGAGTGCCTTACCGCTCTTGGAATTTACCCTTTATCAGTTGTTTCAGAGGCGCAAAGGTCACCTGCTGACACATGAGGCCTATCGTGAGATCGGTGGGGTGAAAGGCGCACTGGCGAAACATGCCGAGGAGACCTATACATTCCTGCCCTCTCAGCAACATCAGTGGCTCGCGCAGGCGCTATTCTTGCGCTTGATTGACCCAGGAGCAACTGAGCAGGACACGACACGCCGCCGCGCGACACGTTCTGAACTGCAACTACCCGACCATCGACAGACACTCATCCTCGATGAAGTGGTGGCTGCCTTCACCAACGCCCGGCTCCTGACCACCAATATGATAGCCGGTTCGCCCACTATAGAAGTCAGTCATGAAACCTTAATCCGTGAATGGAAACGTCTCTATGAGTGGCTACGCGAGGCACGGGAGGACATCCCCCTGCAACATGCGATCAGCGAGGATGCAGCCGCCTGGAAACAGCGTGGGCAGCCGGTGGATCGACTCTACCGGGGCTCGCAGCTTGCCGAGGCGCTGACATGGCGTGAGCGCAATTTGCCTAGCATTGATGAGGAAGCCTTCCTTGCTGCCAGCATTGGCGAGAGTGAACGCCAGCGAGCAGCAGAGCAGGAGCGACTTCGGCAGGAACGACAGCAGCGAACGCGCTCCACACGCAGGACAGTATTGGTCGGGGTGATCGGTGTACTGCTGGCAGGAATGATCCTGTTAGGAAACTACCTGCTCCAACTAGCAAAAGGACCACCCAATATCGCAGGAGCCTATCAGGGCCAGGTCTACAACACCTTCGCCAAAGTCCGTGCGCCCATGACGCTCTCAATTCAGCAGAACCAGACATCCATCCGTGGGCACTTTACGGTAGGCGCTCCCCTGTCAGGAAATGGCCAATTCACGGGAAGTGTTGATACGAAAGGCAATATCAAGTTTCTCGTTCGCAGTAAGGATGCAACGGCTGCGGCGCCTATCCTCTTTACGGGAGCAGTACAACCAGATAATACCCTGGCTGGAAGTTATTGTAGCGTGAAACTGAAAAACCAAACCCAATGCGACCCGACTATGGGCCGCGGAGTCTGGAATGCATCCCGATCAAAATCGGGTCTGACAACGACTACGGCATTTTTGGATCACTTGCGCCTTCTCCCTCTTTTATTGATATCTAAGCTTCTGCTACCTTTTTTGCTTTGGTGACCCGGAAGAGGCGAGCGCCCTGCTAGGCAACCACACCGCCTATGTGGAGCGCACGCATCTCACCTCACGCCAGATGAATGGACGCTTTGTGCGGAAGAGCCTTTCGTACTCCAAGCAACTCAGGCTGTTACGGGCCGCTCGTAGTTGGGAGGAATAGCTTCCAATATTCTTATTGTCAACGATACGGGTCTGTACTATACTTAGCAGTATAAATATTCTACATATGACTTTAAGTGCAGAATAATTCATTGCTTGCCGGAGCTCTATCAACCGATGAGAGTCATTTGCTTTGGGGTCGGAGGAGTCCAACATCGTGCAGGTCAGGCCAGAGATCTTCATCTCCTACGCAGACGAAGACGAAAACCTACGTAACAAACTCGAAATGCAACTCACCAGTTTGGAGCGTGAGGGTCTTATCACTATCTGGCATAAAGGCAAGCTTGATGCAGGAGAAGAACTGGAGCGTGAAGTCGATAGACACCTCAACAAGGCTCAAATCATCCTGTTACTGGTCAGTGCGTCTTTCATAGCTTCCTCTGCTTGCTACGATAGAGAGATGATGCAAGCCATGGACAAACAGGACATTGGAGAAGCTCGCGTCATTCCTATTATCCTCAGTCCGGTTGAGTGGAAGAGGGCGCGGTTTGGTGGGCTTCAACCCTTGCCTATGAGTGGTAAGCCTGTGACCATGTGGCAAAATCGTGACGAAGCGTTTCTAGAAATTGTTCAAGGGGTCCATAAAGCTATTGAGAAACTGACAGCAAAACCCTTAGCCAACCTTCCCACGGCTAATCCGACACAGAATATCCCTGACAAGCCTCTGGCAGGGCGAAAAGAGGAAACACCTGCAACGGATGAACGTCCTCTAACGACAACCCAACCAGATACCCAGCTGACTACAAATGCCACGCCTGCTGAATACTTCGATGTATTTCTGAGTTACTCGCATACCGATGCTGAATGGGTGGAAAATCTTGCGAAGCGTCTTGAGGATGAACAGGGCTTTCGTATCTGGCTAGACAAGTGGGTGCTGGTAGCAGGTCAGCCATGGCAGCAAGCAATGGCTCGCGGCATAGACTAGGCGGGTTGTTGTGCCGTCTGTATTGGCGAATATACACCCATCGGTTGGTTCAAACGAGAAATCGAGAGAGCACTTAACCGACAGACGAAAGTCCCATCGTTTAGGGTGATCCCTGTGCTTCTACCCGATGCAAAGAGGCTCAATGTGGATGATTTTCTTGAACTGAATTCGTGGGTCGATTTTCGTAGTTCTGACCAAGATTACGCATTTCATGTGTTAGTTTGTGGCGTGAAAGGTATTCCGCCTGGGAGATGGCCGCGCAAGTAAGGAATACCCTGTTCAAGCGCATGTGACTTACTCTTTTACTGAATATCTGAGCGGAGACTCCCAAGAAGGAGTTCGGATATGGCAGACCGTGTAGGCCAACAACTGGGTAACTATAATCTGGTCCGCTTGCTGGGGCAGGGCGGCTTTTCGGATGTCTATTTGGGTGAGCATATTCATCTAAACACGCAGGTTGCTATTAAAGTACTGCATACCCAATTGACGAGCGAGGACATAGAGAATTTTCGCACTGAAGCACGCACTATTGCGAGCCTAGTGCATCCTGGTATCATACGAGTCCTCGACTTTGGTGTAGAGAACAGCGTTCCGTTTCTAGTCATGGACTATGCTGCCAATGGCACGTTACGTAAACTTCACCCTAAAGGTGTTCCACTCCCTTTGATGACCGCAGTATCCTATGTCAAGCAGGTCGCCGCTGCTTTACAGTATATCCACGATCAGAAGCTAATTCACCGGGATGTCAAACCAGAGAATATGCTAGTGGGTCGTAACAACGAGATCCTGCTTAGTGATTTTGGCATTGCTGTGGTGTCCCATACTACACACTCTCAGGCCTCGTATGAAGTTATTGGAACTGTAACCTATATGGCACCTGAGCAGATCACGGGGAAGCCTCGTCCGGCAAGCGACCAGTATGCATTAGGGATCGTCCTCTACGAATGGTTATGTGGAGAACGTCCCTTTAACGGGCCTTTTGCTGAAGTTGCCTCCAAGCAGGTGATTACTCCCCCTCCGCTTTTGCATGAGAGGGTTCCTGAGATCTCACCTGCTGTTGAGATTGTAGTACTTACAGCACTCGCCAAAGAGCCACAGCAGCGCTTTGCCACTGTGCAGGCCTTTGCTAATGCTTTGGAGCAGGCTAGCAAGTTTGCACAGACCACTTTTGTGGCACAATTGCCTATTGCTTCATATATAGACCCGCTCTCTACAACGAAGCCCAAAGACCCTTCATCATTACCACCTACATCTCCTGTTCCTTCAAAGGAACAAACACTGCCAGTCGCCCCACTTCTCGATAGTTCGGTGAGTGACCTTCCAACTGCGCGTGTCCCACTCGAACCTTCGGTTTCGCCAAAAGAGCAAATGCCGCTAGTGGCTCCAATAGATAAGTGTCCGTATTGTAATGCCGAAACACGACCAGGAGATAATTTTTGCCTGAATTGTGGCAATCGCCTTCTTCCAGCACCTCCCTCATATCAACAGGTACCGCCTATCATAGGTGGCGATGCCACGCAGTCAGCTTTTGAGCCAGTTTCCAATGATAGAGCAGTTGCGGATCGAGGGGATTTGCCCGAATCTCTGATGGGAAGTCTCCTTTCGCCTAGTGTTATAAGTCCAGGGACTGATGTAGATGCATCATCCGTTATTGCCCCTGGGACTTCTGTATCTTCGCCTCCACCCACCAGTATGGGTTCAACTGTAGCTACTGATCAGGCCAAAGAACAAGCATTGAAAGAGGGAGACACCTACTACAGAGCCAGACGATATGAAGAAGCGTTAGCAGTCTATGATAGGGTCATTCAAATGGACCCTCGTGATGCACGCGCTTACAGTAACAAAGGCAATGCCCTACGAAAGCTCAAACGCTATAAGGAAGCTTTAGAAGCCCACGAACGCGCCTTAACTATCGAACCCAAAAGTGCTTTCGTTTGGATCTCCAAGGGGAAGATATATTACTCTTCGAAGCGCTTTGATGAGGCGCTGGTTGCCTACAACCATGCTTTAGCCATCAATCCCAACAACCCTGTCATCTGGGCCTCCAAAGGCAACGTGCTCTATGCTTTGAAACGCCATCACGAGGCATTAGATGCCTATGACTCTGCTTTGGCCATTACTCCCGATGATGCTTCTACCTGGGCAGCAAAAGGGGAGGTGCTCTATAGACAAAAGCGCTACCATGAGGCACTAGAAGCCTACAACCGTGCCCTGGCAATCACTCCCGATGACGCAAGTATATGGCTTGCCAAAGGCAACAAGCTCTACAAACTGAAGCGCTATGATGAAGTCCTGGCCGCCTACGAGCAAATCCTGGCTATCACCCCCAACAAGGCGTCTATCTGGAGCAATAAGGGCAATGTGCTTTATCAGGTGGAGCGTTACAATGAGGCATTGGAGGCCTACAACAAGGCCTTGACTATCACCCCTAGAAATGCACGCATCTGGAGTGATAAAGGAGCTGTGCTCTACAAACTGGAACGCTACAATGAGGCCCTGGATGCCTATAAATTCGCTCGATTTCTCGATCCCAATGACGCTTCTATCTCCCATAGATATGATATGCTTCGTGATCGACTCCGTGACTTGAAACGTCGCCAAGAGGAGCCTGTACATGATCAAAAGCCAGGGCAGACTAAATTTAAGGCACCTAGCTCCGATGATCGGCCAACCAGTCACCCTGACAGTGGTCAGGCTGACCATGCAGTTCCCCCTCATCAGGAGAAAAACGCGGAGGCGAAAAAAGGAGCAGAAAGTAAGCAGTTTGATGTATTTCTGAGTCATTCACATACGGATGCCGAATGGGTAGAGAAAAACCTTGCTGTGCGCCTTGTAGATGAATGCGGTTTTCGTGTTTGGCTGGATAAGTGGATGTTGATACCAGGGCAGTCTTTTGTTCAGGGGATGGCACGCGGCATAGATCAGGCCCACTGTTGCGCAGTCTGTATTGGTGAACATACGCCACTTGGCTGGTTCAGACAAGAAATTCAAAGAGCACTTAATCGACAGGCGAAAGATCCATCCTTTAGAGTTTTCGCCATACTTTTACCTGGTGCAAAGGATGTCAATGTTGATGATTTTCTTGAACTGAATATCTGGGTAGACTTTCGGAGTTCGGATACTGCGTATGCGTTTCACGTATTGGTGTCGGGCGTGAGAGGTGAACCGCCAGGAAAATGGCCTCCGAAAGAAACACTTACTATGAAAACAAGCGCCGATGTTGAAGCTAAACTGCGGGAATTACATCGATTTAAGCAAGAAAATTGGGTTGATCCGAGTATAGCGGTGGAATTTCAGCGAACGGTTCTGAAGAAATTCTGGCTTGACTTTGACGAGAGTGAGGGACAACAAGAATGAAAGAGTATAGAAATGATTTATTCCTCGACTATAGTCGTACTGATGCTGAACTTGTTCAACTTCTAGCCTCGGAATTGAGTGATGCTGGTATTCGTGTCTGGTTTGGCCAATGGGAACTTGTTCCAGGGCAAGATGAGACTGGCTTACTAGAGGAAGCGATTGAGCAATCAAGAGCCATTGGCGTTTGCGTTGGACGCAGACGGAGCGGCAAGCTGGATGATCAAATACTGAGGGCGCTATTGTCAGCACGGCAGGCTAATCTATCCCCTGTGGCAATCCCGATACTGTTACCTGGAGCTGATGCTAACAACATACCGTCGCCTCTTGTAGGAGAAGCGTTTGTTGACTTCACAGCAGGTATAAAAAACCATCAGGAGATCGGCAAGATCATAGCAACAATTTTCGGGGAAGAAGCCACCCACCAGTTATTCACTGAATTAGAAGAAGGAGATGCTCTTAGAGACATTGGTGATTTGCAAGAAGCCCTTGATCACTTTGAGAAGGCATTAGTAGTTGCCCCTGCTACATTTGGGCCTAAACACCCGCTTGTAGCATCAACGCGCAATCGGATTGGTGGCTTACAACAAGAACTTGGAGACCTTGAAAAGGCACGGCAAGAATTCGAACAAGCTCTGGCAGTAGATACTTCTGTCTATGGGAACTTTCACTCTATAATTGCGCGAGATTTGAACAATCTTGGCAGCGTTCTCGCTGATTTGGGAGAGTGGACCGACGCACAGGAATATTACGTGCGAGCATTGAGCATCGCTGAAACTAGATACGGCTTGAATGATCCTAGAGTTGCTACAATTCGGGGAAATCTGGGGTTAGTACTTAAAAACCTTGGCGACCTTGCTGGAGCCAGGGCTGCTTTTGAGCAAGCATTGGCAATTGACAAAGCGAATTTTGGACCTGATGATTCCAAAGTCGCTACTGATATCGCCAATCTTGGGGGAGTGATGAGTGATCTGGGCAAATTTGCAGAGGCTAAAACTGCATTTAAGCAAGCTTCTGAAATCTTTATCAAAGCTTTAGGTGCTGACCATCCTCTTTCAATCATAGCGGAGCAAAACTTGTCCACGCTCCTTTTGACTATGAAGGGTGACAACGAAGACTATGAGTGGGCCGAAGAGAGTTTCCAAGAAAATCTGAGCATGGCCCCTCAGATAGGATAGCGCAGAAATATCAACTACTTGCTAGGGAATCTTGGCTCAGTCGTTGGTAGTCGTGGAGATTATGAGCAGGCTGAAAAATACTTGCGAGAGGGTCTGGCTCTGGCTCGGCAGTTAGGGCATCGTAAGAGGATCAGTACTCTGTTCGCTAATCTTGGTGCACTTGAGATCAAGCGTGGAGACTATCAACAGGCTGAAAAGTATCTGCAAGAAGGCCTGGCATTGGCTGATCAGATGGGGTACCGCGAGAATATCAGTCTCTTGCTAACCAATCTGGGGACGTTAGCACGTAAGTGGAAAGACTATGCTCATGCGAAAGAGTACTTCCAGAAAGGTCTGACCATAGCCCGCGACATGGGCCACCGTGAGAGAATTTGTACCTTGCTTGCCAACCTGGGCACGCTGGCTCGGGAAGAGGGCGATTATGCTCGTGCGAAAGGGTACTTTCAAGAAGGCCTGGTTATAGCTCGCCAAATGGGACATCAGGAGAGGATCGATAGTTTGCTCGCCAATCTGAACGCGTTGTAGCCGCATTATATAATCAGGGTTCCAGGCCAAAACTTCGGATGCATACGAATGAGAAAGAGAGGGCTTATCATAGCTATGATGACTCCTGCCAACCAGGCGCGTTTAATTGTGTTGGCTAGTGGACAACCCATCCCCTTAACCTGGAAGGTGACGCTCGTTGGACGCCAGGACCCGACACTAGGTATATTCCCCGAGATTAACCTGGCCGACAACACGGTAGCCGGGCGTCACGCCTACCTGCGGAATGATCAAGGAACATTCACGGTGGAAAACGTCGCTTCTCTTCACCTGACACGCCTCAATGGAACCGACTTGCCGCCACATCAGGAACACCTCCTCACTGACGGCGACATTCTGCACTTCGGCGCAGTTGCACTGCGTTTTGAGCTGTACTGAGGATAGCGTTGATCGGTAGGGGCTGCCGAAAGAATGCAATGCTGGCGGGTGCGGGGCTCAATGAGCGGTCAGACTGTTACCAGCACGTCATGAGGTCCGTAATCCATACATCGTGTCCTATATGCCTATGTCCAATACTTCAACCGAGCCAAGCCGCATCAGACAACAGATTCCAGAACAGTACGGTGAGCCTGTTCTACCAGGTCATGGCTGTGGCAAGATCCTCTCCTTTTCGGTCCTGGGTGGATTGCACCACGATTACCGCAGAAGTGCTTGAGCTCTTCCATGGGTGGGAAGAAGCGAGTGGCTGAGTTGTGTGGAGTGCGCCTCATCTGGGAAGTTGCATACCGTTAAGTCCCCCTGCCGTTTTTCTCAGCTGAATGAAACTCACAAGAGGTAGCCGCCTTTCATGGTGAGAATGCTTCATTCTTCGAAGAGCGAGGCTTTGTCATGACTTCACTTTACTCGCATGAGAAGCATCAAAGGAGAAGGTTACTGAAGAGATCAAACCTCCATTTTTTCGGCAGATTGTGCTGGCTACTTAGGTCATCCGTTCGAAAAAAGAAGCTCATGAGAAGGGAATGTCTGCTCCCTCTCTGCATGGTGTGCGGTGACCAGGAAACGGGAAGAAGAAGCAGTGAGACCGAACCAGAGGAACCAACGGCAAGCCAGAGCTCGCGTGTGAGGCGGCAGTGTGCGTCGACGAGAGGGGGACGGCCCCTCATTCTATCATATCTATAATGATACAGAGATAACGAAATATTAGATTCTAAAAGACACATTACGTGACAGGCAGACATGTGAGGCCACCTTCCTTTTTCGGGAGGGGCATGCTTCCTTGTGGGAAGACCAGACGGAGTGACCTCTCCCAGATACTCATAGTATAAAAGCAGGTACCAGGCTCATGGAAGACAGATCATGGAACAGCAGGAAAACGTTTCACCCGTGATTTCATTTCATGGTTTGCCTTCACGACGACTGCAGAAAGCCCTTCAAGAATATAAATAGTATAAATAACTTAGCAATAGTCAATTACACTATAAATCGACGGAACCGACGGGATTCGAACCCGCGATCTTCTGCGTGACAGGCAGACATGTTAGGCCACTACACCACGGCTCCTGGCGCACCTTCATTTCAGTGGATCAATCCGGTGCGTATATGATCATACCAGAGGAGAGATCGTCCTGTCAAGCCTTCGTATTCACTCAGGTAAAATGGATTCACCAAAAGCGGTGGTGAACCCATTTTTATGTGACTTGACACGGCCTTCCGGCTACCAATTTCTCGCTATCCCTCGTTTCTCTCCTTAGAGTGCCCTATCTTACGGACCTCAGGCTTTTCATCACAAACATCTGAATACAGTAACCAAAAGATCATGCTCACACCTGCAAACATATTCGTACCTATCAAACCTTCTTTTCTTCTCTCATAGGAGACATCCATGATCGAAACCACCTCTTCACAAACTCAAGGGCAACCTGCCCAGTTGCTGCCAGCCGCCACTGATAACACAATTACCTGCACCATTTGCAGTGCTGCCTACATCCCTTCACCGCGTAACCAAGATCTCCTGCAGGCAACGTCGCTTACCCTGGAATCTGCATTCATGAGCATGTGTCACTTCTGTTTCCGTTGCAGGCGCCCTGCCTGTCCCATGTGCTGGGATGTCGTACATCGCGTATGCGCAGCCTGTGTACAAGAAGCCGGGCTGCCTTTCCGCGTCCAGGTAGCACCCCTGGAAGGCACCCTATTCCCACCAGTAACACCTGCTCGTTCAGCCCAAAGCGTTCACAATGACCAGCAGGCAACACCGTTTATCTGTACCCGTCCCGGCCTCTTTCATATAGCAGTACCGCCTCCCCATAGCATCTCAGCCGCTGAAACAATCGAAATGCCTGCACTGGACTCCTCGAAGCAAGTTACCCAGGAAAAGCAGCAGGAACAGGAACTGCCAGCATCCCAACCTGTACCGCAAGCCAATACACCTGCAAGAGTCAGAACATGGCCGAAAATCTTGAAAACGATTGACCATGTCATAACCGTATTGGCAGTCATCACCTTGCTCGCCATTGCCGTAATAGTTCCCTGGGCGGAGTATTCACCAACAGTAAATAGCCTGCTGAAACAACTGCTGCAGGTTGACATACGCAGCGAAATCGCGTATCTTTTGCACATGATACGCCAGATCCATTATTAAGACATGCGAGCAATAAGGGATGCCACAAGAGGGCGTGATATCCAGGTCGATGGCTATAACGTAATTAAAAATACCCCTTCACTCCGGGCAGTCGAAACTATTTCTTTGCAGCCGAAGGGAGTTGCTCCTCCTGTACCTCCACGCTGCTTACAATAAGAGTCTCATCATGCTGTGATGAAGCAGGTTGACGCCTGGCATACTGCTTACTGAGGCGCGTCCGCAGCACCCAGAGGAAACCCTCGATGAAGATCTTGCGCGACATCTTAGACTTTCCGACCCGTCGATCCAGAAAACTGATGGGAATTTCAACGATCTTGAAACCTCGCTGTGAAACTCTATAAGCCATCTCGATTTGAAAGGCGTAGCCTTGTGACTGGATCGTGTCGAGATCGATGCTGCGCAGCACACTGCTACTGTAGCAGCGAAATCCGGCTGTAGCATCATGTACTGGCATACCAAGCATAAAGCGAGCATAGATATTGCCGCCGCCACTGATGAAGCGGCGCAGCAGCGACCAGTTGGGAGTACTGCCCCCACGAATATACCGCGAGCCGATTACCAGGTCTGCCTGCTCGATAGTTTTCAGGAAATCAGGTAGATACTTGGGATCGTGCGAGAAATCAGCATCCATCTCGAAGGCCGCATCATAATCGTGCTCAATAGCATGCTTGAAGCCAGCAATATAGGCAGTGCCGAGACCAAGCTTGCCGGAGCGGTGGATGACCTGCACCTTTGGATTCTCATTATGTATCTCATCTGCCAGCTTACCTGTCCCGTCCGGCGAATTATCATCCACAATCAGCACATCGGCTTCAGGTGCGTACTCAAAGATTTCTTTCAGCAGGGGTGGCAGATTTTCCACCTCGTTGTATGTAGGTATAATAATTAACGTCTTCATTAAACTCTGCCTCCATCGTTCGCTGGTACGGGTACTGTTTGTACAGTCGCTTGCTGGATTTCCAATTCCGGTGGCATTCCACTATTGATACTCTGCTGGTACTTGTGATTGCTGACTAAGGGAGTGCGCCATGTCGACGAAAAGACGAGCAGAGCGATAACCCCAAGCCCCAGGCCAAACCACAGCGTGCAAAAACGAATGAGCAGCGTGGCCGCCGCTCCCAGCGCCGCCGAGGTTGATACCAGCAAGAGCGTAAGGCCCAGAACACTACCTTCTGCTGCCCCCAGACCGCCCGGTAGACCAGAAGCGGATCCCACCAGCGATGCAAATGCAAGAATGAAGGTAGCTTTAATAAATAAATCTACGCCAGGTGCTATTCCCAATCCGGTGAAAACAAAATACAGTGCTCCGCATTCCCCTGACCATGAAACCAGACCAATGAAGATTGCCAGCAAGAGAGGCCGCCACCGTAATAGCGCGTAGGTACTTTCGTAGAAAGCACAAATCAAGTGGACAAATCGTGCCAAAACCGGCAACCGTTCGCCCAGGTTCAGCAGCGCCAACACCAACCGCCTATTCTGAACAAACAGAATCCCTGCCAGACCTACTACCAGCAGCGCCAGCAATATCTCCCAGCCAGAACGGTAGAGTACCAGGCCTGCCGATGCCAGCACAAGCATCGCAATACCATCGGTGAGTCGTTCAGCTACTATAATCGGTGACGTGTGGCTGATTGCTGCTCCCGTCTCTCGTTTCAACAGGTAAGACTTCAGTAGTTCACCCACCTTCCCAGGCGTAATAGCCATGGAAAGGCCGGATATGAAGATCAGCAGGCTTTTAGACCAGTGAACGCTCACCTCAAGCCGTTTGAGATAGTACTGCCACTTAACGAAACGCCAGGAGTAGTTGAAGAGAGTCAACCCCAGTATCAATGGCAGGTATGTCCAGCGGAAATGGACGAGCGCTGCAACCAGGCGTGGAGCATCCGCGTAGAGCGTCACCACCACGATAACAGCAAACGACAGTATCAATGAAAATACCAGGCCGGTGCGTAGTTTACGAGTAAGCAAGCAAACTGTCTCCTACTGTGGCAGTACATAGAGCACTATAATGATTATGACTGTACACAACAAAACGGTTCCGAGCATGTGTCGGTCACGTAACAGTACTTCCTCTGGACTACCGCCTTCCTTGCGCATATAGATCAGGTACAGGTAGCGAAACATCCCATAAAGCACCAGGGGAATAGTAAGCATGAGACGATGATTACCCGTCAGCCCCTGGAATGTATACAGGCTGTAAGCCATCAACGTAGCAGCCGTGACAATAGTAATCATCTGGTCCAGCATGGGCAAACTGTACTCTTTGAGATTCTGCCGGTGACTGCTGGCCTGTTCCTGGAGCATGATCAGTTCGTGGCGTCGCTTACTCAGGGCTAAGAAGAGCGAGAGGAGGATGGCTACCAGATAGAGCCAGGGTGAAATCGAGACGGATATCGCCACTGCCCCTGCCAGGATGCGCAGAAAAAAACCGCCGGCTATGATAAAAACATCGAGCAGGACCACGTGTTTTAGCCTCACACTGTACAACGCCATCAGAAGCAGGTAAGAGGCAATCGTCAGTGCAAAGAGCAAATTGCCGCCGCCATAATGAGCATAGGTATCGCTGCTCTGCCCTATAGGTGTACGAAAGATCAGTAGCGTTAATCCGCCGCTGGCCAGCACCAGCATGCCCATGGCGGCAATAGCCCATGGAACTGGTAATCTTCCAGAGGCCAGTGGTCTTTTACACTTCACAGGATGCTGTTTATCGTTCTCCAGGTCGAGCAGGTCATTGAGCAGGTAGATGCTGCTTGAGGCGAGGCAGAAAGCGGCAAAAGCGAGCGCCGTACGCTCAAATGATGGAGGGACAAATAGGCGCTGCGAGAAGAGAATGCCAACAAAGAGTGCCAGGTTTTTAACCCATTGCTGGGGACGTAGAGCGGCTAGTAAAGCGAATACGCGCTCTGCCAGTCTCTGTCTGGGAGGCGTTGTAGTAACTCCAGTAGCTGTCAGGGAAGCGGGTTCCCTGTCCGGTATTTGTTGATCATCTTGCGTTGTGATCGTCCTTTTCAAAAATGCTCGGTCCCTTCAGTGCGATCGGGCACAGCACGTTGCTTCCCCTCCGAGTCACCTCATCAGAACACTACCTCGCAGCAGTACCCTGTTACCCGGCAGGTCATGCGACCTAGTAGATTCGCTGCCTCAATTCATCCATGCGATGCAATGTAACCTTATGTTTATCGGTACTGATGTAGCGCTTATCTGTAAAATAACCCATGACTTTGTTAACACTTTCACGTGACGCTCCAACCATAGAAGCAAGGTCTTGTTGAGTCAGGCGCATATCGATGCGAGTCCCGTTCTCCACCTGAATACCATGTTCAGTTGCCAGTTCCAACAACTTTTTAGCCACTCGTGCATATACATCCAACACCACCAGGTCTTCCACCTTATCATCCGTCTTACGCAGGCGTCTGGAGAGGACCTCTAACACCTGAATGGCAATTTTGGGACTTTTCATAATGGCATTGTGGAAGTCGCTGCGCTGCAAGGTGTAGCACTCTACTCGATCAATCGCAATGGCATCAGCCGAGCGCGGCAATCTATCGAGAATCGCTAACTCTCCGAAACAATCGCCTTTCCCTAAGACCACAAGCGAAATCTCCTGGCCCTCGGGACTGATCAGGCAGATATTGACTTTGCCCTCTTTGATCACATAAAGCACCTGACCAACATCGTCACGGTGGAAAATTACCTCACCAGGACGAAACGTGCGTTTCTTTGCCACTGCCATCAGTTGACGAATGTCTTCATCGGCCAGGTCGGCAAAAAGTGAAACCTGCTTAAAGTATAAGGTTGGGTCGTCTCTATCCATGGTCCTATTCCTTCACAAAACTCTGCGCTTCAGTACTGGTAAGGTAAGCCACCTCGCTTTAGTGAAGTCATAATAGCACAGTAGTGAGTGCCGTGCAATCGATAGTATAGTCCTTTGGTCACATTTCGTGAGGAGATATTAGCCTTCTTGCGCCAGGAAATATATAATGAACTCATATGACACCCTTTGGCACACAAAGAAAATCGCACAGGCAAAGAAGTAAAGCCTGGTCACGAAAGACTTCCTTGAAGGAGTGCAGTTCTTGAGGAAAAAAGCCGTAGCATTTTATATAGGCATGCTGCTCGGTCTGATAATCATCTTCACGAATTTTACCCCCCTGCGCCTGTTGGACCGCGCTGCAATAGGAATTCTATCACTGGCCCCTCAAACAGCACCTAACCCTGCACCAGAGGTCATTCCCAGTCTGCACGAGTGGCGGGGGAGCACCGGAATCTTTACGTTGAGTTCAGCTTCTCGCATTGCTGTCGACCCTTCATACACAGCGCAACTGGGGAAAACGGCGAAGGTTTTTCAAAACGATCTCTTCGCTGTGACCAGGCATACCCTGCCTGTGGTCACGACAATTTCCCCGGCGACAGGCGATTTTTTCCTCACATTACATAACCTCGACCCCAGTATCGGCAGTGAAGGCTATCTCTTCCAGGTGGATGAAAAGGTCGTGATTAGTGCACATACATCCACAGGTATCTTCTATGGCACGCGCACTGCCCTGCAAATTTTACTAGAGGACCCCGCGAAAACGCATATTTCCAGGGGTATAGCAAAAGATTATCCACAATATGCAGAACGCGGCTTCATGCTCGACGTCGGGCGCAAGTTTTTCTCCATCCGCTTCCTGGAAGACTACGTGAAGTTCATGGCGTGGTATAAAATGAATGATTTTCACCTGCATTTCAACGACAATGAAATCGGTGGCGGAGATAGCCCGGATTGGATGCATAAGTATGCTACCTTCCGTCTCGACAGCCCGCGCTTCCCTGGCCTGGCGGCTCGCGATGGCTCCTATAGCAGGCAGGATATCCGCGCGTTGCAAGATGTTGCCAGAGCATATGCTGTCACCATCACGCCAGAGATTGATGCACCAGCCCACGACCTGGCTTTCACCCAATATCGCCCAGACCTTGCCAGTCAGGACTCCTCAAAAGAGTTTCTTGACCTGAATAATCCCGCCACTTATACCTTCCTGAATACCATCTGGGACGAGTTTCTTCCGTGGTTTGATAGCAAACAGGTGGATATAGGCGCGGATGAATATCCTCCAAATGATGCCGACAAATACAGGCAGTTTGTTAATATCTATAATGCTTACTTGAGAAGCAAAGGGAAGACCATCAGAATGTGGGGTTCGCTGACGAAGATGCAGAGTAATGTCAGGGTAAATACCAACATTGTCATTGACGATTGGAATAATGGTTGGGCCAATCCCATGGACATGGTACATCAAGGATATCCTATCATCAACGCGAATGACAATCTCCTCTACATCGTCCCTAAAGCAGGCTACTACCATGACTATTTAGATACGCAAATGCTCTACCAACACTGGGAGCCGTATATGTTCAGCCTCTCCGATCCAGGTCTCAATATACAGCCAGGCGACCCGCACCTCTTAGGTGGCATGTTCTCGGAGTGGAACGACAAACTCGGCAGTATCATTAGTGACGCCGATGTCCATGCCAGGGTAAAACCAGCCATGCAAACGTTGAGCCAGAAACTATGGAGTGGCACAACCGTGGGCATGTCCTATAACCAGTTCCTCCAGCTTGCCCAGACCATTAGCGAGGCACCCAATACCCATCTACCGCGAACGTAACCCCTCTAACCATACAACCCGTACATCTCCTCATCCGTAGTTACACTACAAAAGCTGTATAAAGAGAACAGGAGCCAGTTATCATGTCGCAGCAGATGAACTTCAGCCAGATCAATCGTGAAGAGCCATCCCCTTATGCCGCCGGGTACGAAGAAATTCCTCATGACAGCGCCTATTCCTCCACATCTTTTGGACAGAAACTCTCGGGCCAGGAAGCAGGCAGAACCCCAACTGCAGGGCAACGTTTAGCCCTGGCGATCGTCTCCATCCTGGCGTTCCTGCTCATGTTCTTTGTCGTCATAGTCTTGGCCTTTGCCAACCTTTCTCCGGTCGTCATCGGTAACCTTGCCCCTGTCCTGGGTGTCATGTCCCTGTTGTTCTTTGTCGCAATTGTATGGCTCAATGTCGTTTTCAACCGCAGGCGCTAAATATAATTGATTGCTAAATAGCTACAAGTATACCCTAGGCCACAATCCATCTCGACAAGAGCCACCCCATTGTAATAGAACAATTCACCCTGTATAATCATATGAAAGCAATACCTTCATGGAATAAGAAAAGATGGCAAAGGCAACCACCACCATCCGGCAAGTCTTGAACCACCGGCCAGAGCACGGCGCGTGGTTTGCTGCCAACCAGGCTCTTTTCAATCGCGTGGCTGCTTTCTACTTCGAGGTCATCCAGGCGCATGAAAGGGTACTTGAACTCGGCAACCAGGAGGCCATGAGAGCCCTGGAAACGCTCACCCACACCACCGAGAAGAACCCGCATCCTGTTATGCCTCTTGCCGAGGTGGCAGAGGAGATCCCGGCCCTGTTTCGGCGAGCTGCTATCCATGCTGCACTTGGCTCGGCTCGATCTTTCCAGGCACATCTGGAGAAATGGCGCAAACGCAAAGAGAAAACACTGGCAAAGGGCAAGACATTCACCGAGCGCCCACCAGTGCCGCCCAGATCTTGGAACAAGTCCGCTACGCTCTATGCCGGGCAATGGAAAGAACGCACACAGAGCAGCATGGTGCTCAAGGTCTGGACCGGCACGTGTTGGAGCTGGCTGCAAGTGCGCATCACCGGCAGAGAGCTGCCACCCTATGCAGAAACGGGCAGCCCGCAGCTCGTGCGGCATGGCAAAGCGTGGCAGCTGCATACGCCCGTCGGGAAGCAGTTTTCCAGTCCACCAAAGGTGGAGCAACAACTCACGGCCAACGCGCACACAAAGATCTGTGCCGTTGATCTGAACATGGGGGAACATCTTGCCTGCTGCACCATCCAGACCGTTGAAGGTTCGATCCTTGCCACCCGCTTCATCAGCGGGGGCACTGCGATATCCGGCTTTAGGAAGCAACGGCTTGGACGGGTGGCAAGGAACCGAAACAAGACTGGCCTGATCGCCAAGGGTGAACAGGATAACGTTGCCTTGTGGCGCACGATCAGGGACCGCGATGAGCAGTTGGCCCATCAAGTGAGTAGACGCATCGTCCAGTTTGCCAGAGAGCACGAGGCGAGCATCCTCGTCTTTGAACATCTGGGCAACCTCAAACCTGAGAAGGGCAGGTATAGCCGCCGAGGCAATAGCAAACGGGCCTTCTGGATGAAGGGCCGCATCTTCCGCTACGCCACGTACAAGGCGTGGAACGAGCGGATCATCACCTGCCGGGTGAACCCCAAGAACACCAGCCGGGAATGTGCTTGCTGCGGTGCGCAGGTCGTTCGCTATGCCCAGGGCCAATCAGAGGAAGGCTACACGCCGGGCACACCATTGGTATTGTGTCCAGCGTGCCACATGCGAGGGCACGCCGATAGAAATGCCAGCATCAAGATCGGGCAACGGCTCACTACTCGGTATAGCAAACCATCACAGGAAAAGCCTCACGCTCCTCTGCCAGGTGCAGAGAGGTCCGTGAAAGCGGAAGGTGTTGCTGCTTCCCAGGACGCCAAAGGCGAAGAGCCCCCATCCATGGCTCAAGCCAGGAGGCATGGAAGCAGCAACGGGCATGGCACCGCCCAAAGGGGGAAGAGACGGCGGATGGGTACGCCTTCCCCATCTATCCCTACTCAACTACGGCTTCCAAGAGAGTAGAAGCTACGCTTCAGGTACTCTGCAAGCCGACTACAGAGGGGTGGAAGATGCTGCAGGGCTTTAGCCCTCGCGGAGTGTCACATACTACCCACATATTTTTTATACTTCTGCTTGTCTTGGATATCATTGGATAGGAGCAAGGCATGACTGGTGATGCAACGGTATCCCTCTTCGGTGACATCGTAGTGCTGGATCTGACCAGCACCATTCGTGGTATGCACTGTACCAAAATGTTCGGTGACTATGGCGCCGAGGTAATCCTGGTCGAACCGCCTGGCGGCAGCCTGGCGCGACAGGTTGGCCCCTTTGCCTATGGCAAAGAAGATCCAGAGGCCAGCCTGCATTTCGCCCATCATAACCGCAACAAGAAGAGTATCACCCTGAACCTCCAGACGCCGCGAGGCCAGGAACTGCTTCGTGAGCTGGCCCGTGGCGCCGATCTGCTGGTCGAAGATCGACCCGTTGGCGCGCTGGCTGCCCTCGGGTTGGGCTATGAACAACTTCGTGTCATCAATCCCCGGCTGGTCTACTGCTCTATCACTGGCTTTGGGCAGACAGGTCCCTACGCGAGCTACAAGACCAGCAACATCGTTGCAGATGCCATGGGCGGCCTGATGGGCATTACTGGACCAGCAGATCACCCTCCCACCATGACCGGGGGACAGCAGGCAGAACATGCTACCGCCATGCATGCCGCCTACGCCTCCGCGGCCGCGCTGCTCTACCGTGATTTGCATGGCATTGGCCAGCGCATAGACGTTGCAGCTCAGGAGTGCGTCGCCAATGTACTGGAAAACGCTCTTGAGCAGTATACCTATACGGGGGTAGTGCGCAAACGCTCCGGCAGCCGCCATGGTACCGCCTGGCCCTGCACTGTCTTCCCGTGCAAAGATGGCTTCATCGGTATTTGCTGCACCCAGGTAAAGGAAGTCCGTGCGGCCGTGCTGCTCGCTGAAGACATGGAACTGGCGGATGACCCTGTTTTGCAGAGCCAGTCTGAGCGCAGGGCGCGCGCCGACGAGCTGGAGCCCCGCCTGGTAGCAGGATATATGAAGCATGGTAAAAAAGACCTGTTTCACAAAGGACAGTCACTTGGCTGCCCTATCGGCATGACCAGCGATGCCTACGACCTGGCAACGGACGAGCACCTCAACGAGGTAGGCTTCTTTGCCGAGTTCGAGCATCCTGTAATTGGAAAGTACAAAGACATTGCAGCGCCCGTGTACTTCACCGGGACACCAGGTGTAATGCGCAGCTCCGCCCCGCTGCTGGGACAGCATACTGCCGAAGTGTTGGGCAGGCTTGGCATCGATGATGCCGGGTTCTCGCACCTCCATGCAGATGACGTGATTTAGAACCGAGAAGGGTAGCCCGTGTGGGAACCCGCTGGAGAGGAGACCACTATGATGAAGGATGCGCTCGCCGGATTTCGCTGTACCGATTTCTCCTGGGTATTTGCCGGACCATACTGTGGACAGTTGCTGGGCGATTTGGGCATGGAGATGATCAAGATTGAGAGCCGCAAACGCATTGATGTCGTGCGCAACTATCCCCCCTTTGCCCACGAAGACCGCCGCCTCAATTCCAGCGGCTACTGGAATACACACAACCGCAGCAAGTATAGCGTGAACCTGGATATGAAGACCGAGCAGGCGCGTGAGATCATTACCAGGCTGATTGCCATCAGTGACGTGGTGCTGGAAAACTTCAGCGCTCGCGGCATGAAAGCCCTTGGCTTCGACTATGATCGCCTGCGTGAAATCAACCCCCGCATCGTGTACTGTTCGATGGCCGGCTTTGGGCATCGTGGCCCCTACAAGAACTACGTCGCTTACGGACCAATGCAGGAGTCACAGGCCGGTATCGTTAACCTGACTGGCTGGCCCGATGGTCAACCCTCGCGCGTCGGCACAAGCTATCCCGATGCAGCGGGTGGCGTAAGTGCTGCCTTCTCCATCGTTGCAGCCCTGCGCCATGCCAGGCGTACCGGGAAGGGACAGTGGATCGACCTTGGCCAGACGCTCACCGCCGTTGCGCTTACCGACACCGCAGTCATCGAATACACCGTCAATGGCGAAGTCCAGCAGCGTAATGGAGACCTGCATCGCTTCTTTGCTCCCCATAACGTCTATCCGTGTAGCGGAGAAGACCAGTGGTGTGCCATTTCCGTGGAGAATGACGCAGACTTTGCGGTTCTAGCAAACGCTATCGAACAACCAGATATGGCTCACGACGCGCGTTTCGCCACCAATGCAGCGCGCATACAGCATCGCAAGGAACTCGATGATATTATCAGCGCCTGGACAGAGCAGTATGATCACTACGAGGCCATGCGGCGCTTGCAGGCCGCGGGCATTGCGGCAGGAGCAGTGCTCAGCACAGGTGATTTCGTTGAAGATGAACACATCAAAGCGCGTGGCTTTATGGAAAGCTTTGATCACCCAGTAGCAGGCGAAAAACTCTATCCAGGCGTACCCTTCAAAATGTCCGAAACGCCCGGCTACATCCATCGACCAGCGCCATCCCTGGGAGCCGATACACAACATGTCCTCAAAAGCATCCTTGGCATGAGCGACCAGGAGATCAAGCAACTGGACGAAGCCGGCGTTCTGGTCTAATTTCTCTCAACCGTCCTGTGGTCATACATCTCGAGATGTGCTATAATACCTTAGTAGAAAGGTCGGAATTAAATTCCTTATCTTGAACTTATCTTACTTAAACCAGAGAAGTATGGCATAGCAGGCTGTTTCAATAAGCTGTTGAGAGGGTAACACATGGCGGAAACTATCACTGCCGATATGATCATTCACGATATAGTCACCAGGCATCCCGAAACGGTAAAAGTGTTTCATGGGCATGGGCTGCCTTGCACAGCCTGCGCTGTAGGCTCGCGCGAGAGCGTCGCAGGCGGAGCGCGTACGCACCGTTTCAACCCCGAGAAACTCGATCAATTGATGAAGGATCTCAATGCCTCTATCAACGGCCAGCCCGTTTCAGTCGCTCCCAAGAAAGCGCCCGTTGGGCGTGGCGTTCCGTTGACGATGCTGAGCGGCGACCCGAACCGCAAGATCAAACAGGTGATCGCTATTATGAGCGGAAAGGGCGGCGTCGGGAAATCGCTGGTTACCGGTCTGCTGGCCGTCTCACTCAGGCGCCAGGGATTGCGCGTAGGCGTCCTGGACGGCGATATCACCGGCCCGAGCATCGCCCGTATGTTTGGTACCAAAGGTCAACCCGCCAGGTCCGCTGATGGTGGTATGGAGCCCCTGGTGAGTAGGGGTGGCATCAAAGTCATGTCGATGAACATGTTCCTCGAAAACGAGAGCGATCCGGTCATCTGGCGTGGACCAATGATCTCCAGCGCCATCAAGCAATTCTATAGTGAAGTTGACTGGGGTCAGCTCGACTACCTGCTCGTAGATTTACCCCCTGGCACATCCGATGCCCCGATGACCGTGCTACAATCACTACCTGTGGATGGCGTCATCATCGTTTCGTCACCACAGTTGCTTGCGACGATGGTGGTCAAAAAGTGTATTGGCATGGTGCGGCAGCTCAAAGGTATCATTGTGGGAGTCGTAGAGAATATGGCCTACTTCCAGACCCCCGACGGTGAGCGTTATGAGATCTTCGGCCCAAGCAACGGCCCCGACTTGATCAATATGACCGGCGCACCACTGCTGGCCCAGTTGCCAATAGACCCCATCCTGACCTCGTTGTGCGATGCCGGTAAGGTCGAAGAGTACCGCTCTGGGGCATATGATACCCTGGCAACAAACTTTATCAATACTCTGAAGATCAAACGCTAATTCGGATTACTCCAAGGGCCGCAGGTTCGTCTCAATATAATTTGTCACATGCTCCGCGGCCCGGCGCATATGTACCGGGTCTTGATAGAGCTTGCTGAGCATCACCGACCCTTCCAACGTGGCAATAAAGAGCGTTGCACATACATCTGAGTCAACGCCCGGCCTGATCTCTTGCCGTTCAATACCCTTTGAGATGATACGTTGGATGGTTGAACGCAAGCTGTCCATCTCCCTGCGGGCCCGAACACGCAGCGCCGGCTGGGCATCGTCCGCCTCAATAGCTGTATTGAGGATTGGGCAGCCGCCAGCTACAGGCGGATCATCTATGATGCTCTGAAAGTAGGAGACAACGGCCAGCAAGCGATCAATAGCATTGATCTTGCCCGCCAGTGCAAGACGCATTCGCTGCTGGAGCAGTCCAATGGCGTAATCAAATGCCTCAAGCGCGAGTTGCTCCTTACTGGCAAAATGATTATAGATACCGCCCTTCTCCAAACCCGTTTCGTGCATGATATCGGAGAGTGACGAGCCAAAGTATCCCTGCTGGTTGAAAAGCTGCGCGGCCCGTTCAAGGATTCTCTCTTTCGTTTGTTCGCCTTTGCTCATAGACAATCCCCTTCGTATGCTATAGGTTGACAGACCAAACAGTCCGTTTTTTGAAGCAAAAAAGAAAGCTCGATTGAGACCGAACAGTCTTAAATTAAGTATAGTCGTTTTTATCGTTCTGTCAACTGCTAATCTTTTAGCAGGCGCATCGCGCTCTCATATGCTAGCTTGTGCTCGCGAATGAGCCTAGTACCTTGCAGAATGTCGTATGGCCTGCCAGGTCTGCCAATGCACGGCGTACCGGCGGATCATCGCGATGTCCTGCAAAGTCAAGGTAGAAGACATATTCCCAGATGCGCTGGCGCGATGGACGCGATTCGAGCTTGAGCAGGTTGATATTGTTAGCAGCAAGAACGCCCAGGCACTTATGAAGCGAGCCAGGTTGATGGGCAGTGGCCATGACCAGCATCGTCTTTGCCTCGCCTTCGCGACGTGGCGTGCGCTCTCTGCCTAACGCAATGAAGCGAGTATAGTTATCCTTGATAGTCTGAATGCCATGTGCCAGAATGTCCAGTTGATACAATTCTGCTGCTCCAGCTCCCGCGACCGCGGCTACCCCTTGCAGGTTCTCCTCGCGCACCATTTTAGCGCTGCCCGCTGTGTCATAGCTCGCAACAATTTCTAGACCGAGTTCGCGCAGGTAGGCATCACATTGTGCCAGCGCCTGTGGATGTGAAATAACGCGTTTGATGTCGCCCGGCTGCTGTCCAGGTAAGCAGAGTAGGCAGTGGTTGACAGGGTGGCTGATCTCTCCTGTAACAAACAGGTCATGCTGGCGCAGCAAATCGTAGACTTCGTTGATACTGCCTGCCTGCGAATTTTCAACGGGTACCAGCCCGTAGTCGGTCTCGCCTGCGGCAACTGCATGGAAGACATCAGCAAAACTGCGGTAGGCAACCGGCTCTGCTTTGACCTGATGATCGCCAGCATTGCCTATGCGGCCAAAATAGACCCGTGCCGCCTCATCACCAAAAGCTCCCCGTTCGCCCTGAAAGGCAATACTGACCCTGGTAGGGAGATCCTCGGGCACTATGTATTCCGTTTCTTGATCTATCGACATACTACAACTTCTCCAGTATAAGTGATTGTGCCGATTGTGCCAGCTTACCTTAAGCTTGTCAAGTGAGAATGAAATAAGCCCCCGAAATCATTCGGAGGCTTGTAGCATCGGGCCAGTTGTATCCCTGAGGTTACTGCATATTATAGTGGGATTTATGGTAGAAAACCATCCCTTTTCCAACCACCTTTACCGGTTGCAGTTCCTTCAGCATAATCGGCTCACCACACTTCGCGCAGATACGGCCCGTGAGGTGGTTGACCTCTTCACGGTTCGCGAGCGAGGCGCGTGCCGTCTTTGAAAGCTCACCCTTTTTAGGCATTCGTTTATGACCCCTTTCGCCTATCTTCTGTCTATCTATATTGCTATAGCCCGGTTGAACCGGTAATGCGAACTATATATGCCCGCATCAATTCAAGATACAGTATACCACAACAGCGTAGGCACCGTCCAATCAACTTCGCTCTATGGCTTCCCTGGAGTTTTGTGAGGATTTATGATAAACGTACAAAAATGGGAGAGACAGGATACTTCCTGCTCCCCCGAAATAATCAACTCACTACGAAACCTGCACTACAGATTTCATCCTACATTGCTTCTAATCCTCACCCTGCACACGGGCGGGACGCAATTCGGTAGTGAAGGGCTTGCTTGCCCTCATCCATTATAACGAGGTGAAATATCCTGGGTAACGTACAAATGCTCATTGACAAAAAAAACTCTCCATGCTATCCTAGGCTCACTATCCAGGAAAACTGCATAGGCCGCGTTCACATGCGGCGCTGCTTAAAATACACATGCCCCCCGTTAAGTGGGGAAGAGGTGAGAAAGAAGACGCATGACTGTCAAAATTCGCTTAAAACGTAGGGGGATGAAGAATGCCCCCAGCTATCGTGTGGTGGTTGCCGACTCACGTGCGCCCCGCGATGGACGCATCATTGAGAATCTCGGCTGGTACAACCCTCTGGTAGATCCATCCATGATCAAAATTGATGAAGAGAAAGCCCTCGCCTGGCTCAAAAATGGTGCACAACCGACGGAATCGGCAGCTCTGCTGCTTAAGCGCCTTGGAGTACTGGATCGCCTCGAGCAAAGCAAAGCAGCGGCTGCCACAACTGCTGACAAAGCCGAAGAATAGCCCTTGAAGGTTAACAGATGCGTAAGCTGATCGAATATGTTGCCCAGTCGCTGGTAGATGAACCTTCCGCTGTGCAAGTGCGCGAAATTCGCAATGACCGCAATGTACTGGCGCTTGAATTACATGTAGCCTCAGAAGACTTTGGCAAAGTAATTGGCCGCCAGGGACGAGTGGCTAAAGCAATGCGCACCCTGCTGCGGGCCGGAGGCGTGCGCGAAGGTCGTCATACCTCGTTGGAGATTAATTAGAGGGCGTTGTGCCAGAGCAGGTTGAAACAGAGTGGGCCACCATTGGTAAAGTGGTAGCCCTTTTTGGTGTACATGGCGAACTGAAAGTGCGCTTGCTCTCCGATATACCCAACCGCTTTGCAGAACTAGGTGTCGTCTATCTAGGCCCCGGCCACGTGCGCCATGTCATCGAGAGCGTGCGCCCGTACAAAGGCGAAATGGTTTTGCTTGGGCTGGAGCACGTTAACGATGCAAATACTGCTGTAGCGTTGCGCAACCTCGATATTTGTATTCCGCTTGCCGAACTGGCAAAACTGCCACCCGGCTCCTACTATCAGCATGACATTATTGGTCTACAAGTGTACACGGTAGATGGATATGACGTGGGGAAAATCATCGATATCATGATCACAGGCAGCAATGATGTCTACATCGTCAAGACAGCAGGGGGAAAGCAAGTTCTCATTCCAGCTATCCGCGATGTCATTAAAGAGATTGACCTGGCACGTCATATTATGCATATTGACCCCATGCCCGGTCTGTTAGATAATGATAGTATCGATGAAAAAGAGGAGGAACAACCATCAACAGATAGCACTTATGGGGAATAATAAAAGTTGTTTGCCTGCTACTTGTAGCAGAGCATAGATGAACCCAGGAGCACAAACATGCGCAGGAGAGTCACAATATTTTGTAGGGAGGTGTCTCATGTCTGACTATATCCCGACACTTGCTGACGTCTGTAGTGCGATTGCTGAAGGGAGTATTGTTGCCACCCTTGATGGTACAATGTACCGCATAAATGCACTTGAACTGCGCCGCTATTTAAATAGATCCCGCCCCTTGCCCACTATTACCACTGCTACTCTCCAGGTTTCCTCCCAGCATGCTGACCCTGGCAATTGGTCTGACACTTCACGTACTTCCATTGCTTAGGCCTTCGAGGCCGTTTTTTTGTGCCATTTGCTCGGCAACGCAGAAGAGTAGCGGTTGCATCAAAGGGAAATAATGGCTATAATATGGCCTGTAGAACCGTGTACTCTACGGTAGTAGTGCTCTGTCAATCTTGATGTGATGCGTAGAGATGTAGGGGCCACACAATCCCCAGATTGCGTCCCTTGCGGATACCCATCCCTCGGATGGGGTGCCCTGCTGGCTAAAACATGATAATAGAAAGGTGCCCGTGCTCTATGGAGCCACTTGATACACATCTGTCATACACAACAAACGAGCCGCAACCGGCCCCTGCTGGCTCACGCTTTAACGTGATGCTCTTCTTTCCCATTATAGGATTTATCCTCGTGCTGGTATTCATTGGTGCTGCAGTCTTCCAGTGGGACCTCTCTGACCTGGTGGATACAATAGTGGGAGTAATGTTACTCCTCTTCGCGGCAGCAATAGCGTTGCTCTTCTGGGCAATGGCGCCACGCACACACGCCTGATACTTGCTAGCTGATCGCGTACGGCTTTGTAGTTGTATTGCTACAAAGCCTCAATTCAACCTGCATCCACTTTCCACACAATCGCCGTATCATCTGCTGCTGCGCTGGCAATATAGCGCCCATCAGGCGACCATGCCACGTCGATGACCGTTTTTGTGTGCCTTGCTGCTCCTGATCCCGCAAAGAAAAGTTTCGGCACGTGCACGCTCCCAAGGGACGCGCTTGCTCCTGTCATCTGGACATCCCAGACATAGACCCTGGTACTTCCTGCATAGCTTCCCGCCACGTATTTCCCATTGGGCGCCCAGGTGAGCCCGGTCACGTACGGAACCGGGTCATTTGTCTTAAGCTTGAGCAGTAGTTTGTTCTGCTGGACATCCCACAACGTAGTCAGGTCCCAGTCAGAGATAACGAGGTGGTGTAGATCAACAGGTGACCACGCCAGGCTTTGCCTGAGCACAACCTTCGAAGGATGTGGGCGATCAGGCAGGTGAAGCACCTGCTTCACCGCTCCCGTCGCCGCCTCCCAGATGACGACCGGGTTGGAGTTAGTTATGCCAGCCACCAGTGACCCATCAGTCGACCATCTAATCTCATCCACCGTAACGCGTGAGTCGTTGAATCCTTTAGATAGCAAAGTATGTACTGGTCCTGTAACGTGATCTGCCCGCCAGAGTTCAATTCGCGTTTGCGAACTCAAAGAGGTGGCAAAAACATTTGCCTTTGGTGACCAGGCTATGTGACTATAGGCGGGCGCGCTGAAATTATTGCCCTGGCTTGCATCCTGGTAAACGTGAGGTGTGCTGCCATTCTTAAAAGCGTCAAGCAGATAGATCTTGTTACTTTCCGTTGGCACAACTACGGCCAGAGTTCGCCCATCGGCCGACCAGCACAGGCAATTGTCGTAAATGGTGTCAGAAAACTTCCAGCTGCGCACAGGTGTCTTGATAGATTGTTTGCTGGTCGCCCCCTTTTTAAGGTAGCTGGCGATATCCCACAACATTACATGGGTGTCCTCGCCCGCCGTCACCAGGTAACGGCCGCTGGGGTGCCAGACCGCATCCCATAGTACGCCGCTGTGCCCGGTTAGCACGAGCAATGGTACGCCCTTGATAAGATTGTGTGGTCCCGGTTTAGCTGCTGGTGCATAGTGATTGTTTGCGGTGGAATGCAAAAGATTGTAGAGCGCAATTCCGCCGCCAGCGACCAGCACAGTGGCAGCGACTCCGGCTCCTCCTATGAGCAAGCTTCGCCTGCTAATCTGGTTGTCTTGAATCCCTGGTGAAGGCATCTCCTGTATTGACGGCGTTGGCAATGGGAATGGCGGCATGCCAGACTGATAGGTGGGCGTGTTGTAGGCATAATAGCTGGTAGGCTACGACCCCCAGGCTGTAGCGGTCGCTGGCAAACTCCGCCTTGCCCTGCGCTAGCTCCGGAGCCATGTATTCAGGAGTTCCTGCCCCGGCGTGAGTGCCACTCTGAATCTTTGAGCTTGTAAGCAACTTTGCAATACCAAAGTCAGCCAGGAACAGCCAGTCTCGCTGTAGCAGCATATTGGCTGGCTTGATATCGCGGTGCAGTACATCCTGGCTGTGTGCGTAGTCGATGGCCTGGGCTGCCTGGCGTAGATAGTACAGCGCTTGGTCAGTTGGTAAAAGGCCATTGATCCCACGCAGGCGTTCGCGTAATGAACCACCTGTAATGTATGGCATAACGATGTAGGTGATAACAGTGCCCTCTTCCTGTTGCTCCCCAAAATCATGGACAGGTAGGATATGTGGGTGTTCCAATGCCGCAGCTGCGCGGGCCTCGCGCTCAAAGTCTCGCAGATAACTGTGATCGCTCGCTGCGACATATGGCAATAGCTTCACCGCTACCTGGCGGCGCAGTTGGGTATCATCTGCCAGCCAGACCTCGCCTATACCACCCTGGCCGATCCGTTGCAGTAGATGATAACGCCCCAGG